>Ga0224555_1004124_pt1 | contig 13757 bp, 7 predicted proteins | sample 714S23034metaG_FD_180687 | JGI IMG/M metagenome (GOLD analysis project Ga0224555, IMG submission 180687) | Peat soil microbial communities from Stordalen Mire, Sweden - 717 S2 30-34 | ecosystem: Environmental > Terrestrial > Soil > Wetlands > Peat | place: Sweden: Norrbotten County, Stordalen...
GCATCCCGCGTTCTCGCAGTGCTGGCAGGCCATGGGCTGGAAGTGCGCGCGCGGAGCATCGAGATCGCCCTCGAAGTATGTGTCGATGCGAATCCACTGCATGTTGCGGCCGATCTTCACCTGCTCGCGACCAACCACCGGGATGTTGTTCTCCGCGTAGCAGCCCACGATGCACGCGTTGCAGCCCACGCAGGAGTTCAGGTCGATCGCCATGCCCCACTTGTTCTGTAGCTTCTGCGACGACGCGTCCGTGTGGTCGTACTTCCACGCATCGGGAAAGAAGCTCTCGTCGTGGCCCGGCTTCTCGCCCAGCGGCGAATAACCTACCTTGTCGACCAGCGTGCCCGACGCGCCCTCATGGGCAAAGTCCGGGTTCGCCTTCGCCTCGGCCAGCGTGGCGTAGCGGATGATGGCGCGCTCCATCGCCTCGTGTCCGGGCAGCGAGTAGGTGCCTTCCTTGTCCGACTCCGGATGCTGCAGGTCCTGCTGCGCGAAGCTGCCGCGATGCTCGATGGTGTTGACCTTGCTGACGCAAATGTCGTATGTGCCGCCGGTCTTTGTCAGTTTGCCGACGGTCGCGCGCGGAGCAACAGATGTGCGCAGAAGATACGCGTTGAAGCCGACTCCGGCGCCAACGCGGCCAGCTTCCACGCGGCGGCCAAAGCCGAGATGCAGCGTCACCGCGCCGTCCGCGTGGCCGGGAACCATAAGCACCGGCGCAATCACCTTGCGGCCATTGGCCTCAATCTCCACCGCATCGCTCTGCTCCAGCTTCAGGGCCTCCATGGTGCGCAGGCTCATCAGCGCGGCGTTGTCCCAGCTCAGGTTTGTGATCTGCTTGGGCAGCTCCTGCAACCAGCCGACGTTGGCAAAGCGGCCGTCGTAGAGCGAGGGATCGGGCCGGAAGGAAATCTCCAGACCACTTCCGTTCGGGGTAGAGACGGGGAGAGTTCCGCCCTTCGCAACCACTCCAGCCTTCGGCGTAAACGCGGTGCCTTCGACCCAGCCATCATGCAGCGCCCTGCGGAATCCTGTGGCAAAGTCTCCCTTGATGTACGTCTTTGCGTTGGCCTGCACTGCGTCGAACGCCGATGCCTGCGGATTGTCCAGCAGTGTCTGCAACACCTCATGCGCGCTGTGGCCGCCATACATCGGAGCAATCATTGGCTGGATGATGGAGACGGTTCCGTCGTAGGCGCGCGCATCGGACCAGCTCTCCAGGTAGTGCGCCTTGTGGATGTGCCACACCGAAACCGCGCCCGTCTCGTCCACATGCGAGCCGAGATGAACGGTGTTGGGGACCTTGTTGAATGCAGCCTCGAACTCCAGATCGGCGGGCGCGGAGTAGAGCGGATTGACGCCGAGCATGACGAGCCACTGCACCTTGCCCGCGCTCATATCGGCGACGAGCGATTTGAGGTCGGCGACCTGCTGCGACGGAATCGGATGAACCGTCTCGGTGTAGATGACCGTTTTGCCCACCGCGCCCAGCTTTTGATTCAACGCGTATGCTGCCGCATGAACTGCGGGCGAGGCTTGCTCGCCCGGAACCACAACGCACCTGCCGGCGGATGCGTGCAGATCCTTCAGCACGGCCGCAGCGAAGCTCTGCGCTTCAGGATTCCCCGCGCCCGTGCCGCCGTTCGCCAGCGCAGTCGCAAACTTCACCAGATCGCTCGGCTTCAGCGCCAGCCGATGCTCCGCCTTGAACCCGGTCACCGTCGCCATGGTCTCGACGACGTACATGCGGTTCATCGTCCTGCCCGCTTGGTAGCGATGCCGTTGAGCGTACGCCGCAGCCATGGGCAGAAATCCGGGCTGCGCGATTCCTCCCAGAAAATCCGCGTCCAGCGACAGAATCACATCCGCATTCTCCAGCCTGTACTGCGCGTCCATGTAGCTGCCGAAAGCAGCCTTCGACGCGGCGCGCGAGGAGTCACTATTTACCGGCTCCCACTGCACCAGCCTCGCCGCCGGAAACTTTGCCTGCACCTGATGCCACTGCGCGGCCAGCGTTGGCGAAGTGATCGTCTCGCTGAGAAAATAAATTCCTTGGCCGTTGCCGCTCTTCTTCACCGCCGACGAAAACGCCGCCTGAAAATCCGCCCACTCGCTGGTCTGCCCGCGCAGGCGCACCTCCTTCGAGCGGTCTGGATCGTAGAGATCGAGAAGCGTGGCCTGGGTGAATGCGTCGGACTTGCCCTTCGACATTGGGTGGTCGGGATTTCCATCCACCTTGATGGGGCGGAACGCGTCCGACTTCACCAACACCGGGATCGCGCCGGTGGGAAATGGAAATGCCGTGGCAAAGTACATCGGCTTGCCGAGGATGAGGTCCTCGGGCTGCTTGACGTAGGGGAAGATCGGCTCGTCGGGCTGCTTGGTGCATCCGGCAAGCCCGGCCAGCGCAAGAGATGCGCCCATCACCTTGAGAAATCCGCGGCGGCTGACCGCATCCGTCCACTCGCTGGCCGAGCCTCCGGCCAGCCGGGGAAACTCCGCCTTCAGCATCTCGTGGAAGGCGGGCGTCTCGGCCAGTTCGTCCAGGTTCTTCCAGAAGCGCTTGCCGCTCTTGCCGTCGAGCTTGGCGCGAACCTCGGCCAGCGTCAGCTTTGCCATGTTTTCATACCCGACAGAGATCGTCCCGTCGTCTGCGTGCGCGGGCGCAATCGTGGTCACAAGCTGCGCGCTCGCTGGCGTGGTCTCCATCACGGTCTCATGTGTCGTCTTCATCGGTGGCATGTCTCGCAGCTGGTGAGTTCGTTGGGTGGTCGGATGTGGTACTGAGAGGTCAGGTAGCGGCCAAGGTCGATCTGGCTGGTGAACTTGCGATATTTACTAGCTGGAACCAGGACAGCCATCGGCGGGCCGTCACTCTCGGTCTGGCCTGCACTGGTCGCGTGCGGCTGCGATTCCATCCCCGCTTGCGCCTGCAACATCGCGATCTCTGGATTGCCGTTGCTCGATGGGTCTTTTGTTAGGCAGGCCACGCTCTCTGCGGTGGGGCCGGTCCCGGAGGCGCCCTTGCCTGTCGGCGCGCACCAGACGGGTTTATCGGTGGAGGGTTCCGCCCAGGCCATGTTGTAGATCTCGCTGGTGGGCCGCAGGTTCACCGCCGGGTTGCGGTGGCAGTTGAGGCACCACTCCATCTGCAGCGTGTTCTGCATGTACATCAGGGGCATCTGGTCCACGCGGCCATGGCAACTGGCGCAACCGATCCCCTTATTCACATGGATCTCGTGGTTGAAGTAGACGTAGTCAGGAAGGTCATGCACCTTGATCCACTGGATCGATGCGTCCGTCGCCCAACTGTCTCTTACCGGTTGCAACAGCGCCGCATTGGTCCATATCTGCGAGTGGCAGTTGATACAGGTCTTGGTGGGAGGGATGCCCGCATAGCTGGAATCTTCCACCGTGGTGTGGCAGTACTGGCATTGCAGACCCAGGCCCTCCACATGGTGTTTGTGGCTGAACGGGACCGGCTGCTCCGCCCGCTGGCCCTGCCGGGTGACCCAGGGAGAACGCTGCAACTGGTCCAGCGTGACGCCCAGCACGATGACGAGCAGGCCCGTAAGCACCAGACTGGCCCGTGCCAGTGCGTTCGAACTGCGATCGAAAACCTGCGCCATCGGTGCTTTCCCGTCTCCTCAGCGTTTCTGAGTGGTAAGTTATGGATGCTTTAGAGGGTTGTTTCGTTTCAGCGATTTTTTCAGCGGGCTGTACTTGGGCGGTTGTGGCGTCGGCGAATGATCCTGCCGGGAGAGTTCAAAAACCCGAAACGCCCGCGCAATCTCGCCCGAAACTCTGCGCTCCGCGCCCCTAACTGACTCCAACGGCGCACTTGCGCTGCCGCAAAGGCTTCGCTGCCGGTGAACCTGGGTCTGGGTACGGCGAAGTTTTCCGCCGCTGCGGAAGACATCCCACGCCTCGCTGCGATACCGTCGAGAGATGCCCCGTCCGCGCCAAAGCCCGCGCCCTCCCCGCTACGACTCCGCCGTCGCCTGCCGCGAGTTGGCCGCAGCCGACCCCAAGCTCGCCCGCCTGATCGCACGCGCCGGCCCGTTCACGCTGCGCCTGGCCAGCGCGCAGTCGCCCTTCGAGGCGTTGGTGGAGAGCATCATCTACCAGCAACTGCACGGCAAAGCCGCGGCGACGATTCACCGCCGTCTGCTGGAAGGCTTCAATCCGATCTGCGGAGTGGGCGCGAAGGGCGATCCGATCCACTTCTCCGCCGAGCACATGATCGACTGCCCGAACGAACAACTGCGCGCCGCCGGACTCTCGCACAACAAATCCCTCGCGCTGCGCGACCTGGCCGCGAAGACTCTCGACGGTACCGTTCCCACGCTCGCCCGCATCCGGAGAATGCCGGACGAGGCGATCATCGAGCACCTCACTCAGGTACGTGGCATTGGACGCTGGACGGTCGAGATGCTGTTGATCTTCCGCATCGGCCGCCCGGACGTCCTGCCGGTGAGCGACTACGGCGTGCGCAAGGGGTTCGCGCTGACCTTCGGCAAGCTCAAGCCAACCGACAAAGTTACACCAGCCGACCTGCCCAAGCCCGCCGCGATGGAGGCCCGCGCCGAACGCTGGCGTCCCTGGCGCTCGGTCGCCAGTTGGTACCTGTGGCGCGCCTGCGACCTCGCTCAAAATAGACTGAAGCATCAGCCTTGAGTCTCCATCAAAACACCTTTTGGCTGACCATCGTGCAGCGAGAGAGCATTCGGAGCGGGAGCCTCCTATAATTCCATGGTGAAGTCTCGAAGCTCCCAGCAAGTTGTGAATCTCACAGCATCCTCAACCGACCATCCCCAGCGATACGTCTGCGTGCATGGTCACTTCTACCAGCCGCCGCGCGAGAACCCCTGGCTGGAGACGGTCGAGGTGGAGGACTCCGCCGCGCCCTATCATGACTGGAACGAGCGCATCAGCGCGGAGTGCTACGCGCCCAACAGCGCCTCGCGCATCACCAACCGCAAGGGCGAGATCGTGCGCATCATGAACAACTATGCGCGCATGAGCTTCAATTTCGGCCCCACCCTGCTGAAATGGATGGCGGACAAGACTCCGCGCACCTATCGCACGATTCTCGACGCCGACCGGGCCAGCGCGCAGCGCTACGGCGGCCACGGTTCGGCCATCGCGCAGGTCTACAACCACATCATCCTGCCGCTGGCCAGCCGGCGCGACGCCGTCACGCAGATTCGCTGGGGCGTCGCCGACTTCGAGCACCGCTTCAGCCGCCGCCCCGAGGGCATGTGGCTGGCCGAGACCGCCGTCAACCGCGGCGTACTGGACATGATGGCCGCCGAGGGAATCAAGTTCACCATTCTCGCTCCACATCAGTGCGCGCGCATCCGGCAGTTCGCTACTGACAACTGGCTTCCCACGCTGGACGCCAGCGTCGATCCGACTCATCCTTACCTTGTCAACCTCGACGAGGGACGCAGCATCGCGGTCTTCTTCTACGACGGCCCCGCCTCGCGCGCCATCGCCTTCGAGGGACTGCTCAACAGCGGCGAGGCCTTTGGCAGCCGCCTGCTGGACGGCTTCCGCGCGCCCAAGCCCGGCTCCGCCGACACGGTCCAGCTCTCCCACGTCGCCACCGACGGCGAGAGCTACGGCCACCATCACAAGTACGGCGAGATGGCGCTCTCCTATGCCATGCACTGGATTGAGGACAACGGCCACGCAACGCTGACCAACTACGGCGAGTTCCTGGAAAAGTTTCCGCCGGAGTGGGAGGCCGAGGTGGTCGAGAATACCTCATGGAGCTGTGTGCATGGCGTAGAGCGCTGGCGCTCCAACTGCGGCTGCAACGGCGGCAAGCCTGGCTTGAATCAGCAGTGGCGCGCGCCCCTGCGCGAGGCCCTCGACTTCCTGCGCGACGCCACCGCGCCGCTGGCCGAAGCGCTCGCCGCGCCGCTGCTCGTCGACCTCTGGAGTGCGCGCGACGACTACATCCACATCGTCCTCGACCGCTCGCCGGCGTCGGTCGACAGCTTCTTCGCACTGCACGCCAAGCGGCACATCACTCCCGAAGAGCGCACCGTCCTGCTTGAACTGCTCGAAATGGAACGCCACGCTCAGCTCATGTATACCAGTTGCGGCTGGTTCTTCGATGATGTCTCCGGCATCGAGACCATCCAGATCATCGCCTACGCCGGGCGCGTGCTGCAGCTTGCGGCCAAGCTCTTCGGCCCCGCCGGCGCCGCGCTCGAAGAGCGCTTCCTGGAGATTCTCGCCCGCGCCAAATCCAACCTCCCCGAGATGGGCGACGGCGCCAAACTCTATCGCCGCTTCGTCACCGGACTGCGCATCGGACTCGAGCAAGTGGGCGCGCACTATGCCATCAGCTCCATCTTCCGCGGCTACCCGGAGGATGGCCACCTCTTCTGCTTCGACCTGCACCGCGACTCTTACGAGAGCTACACCTCCGGCCGCGGCAAGGTCGCCATCGGACGCGCTCATCTGCGCTCTCGCATCACCGAGGAGAACGAGGAGATCTGCTTCGCGGTACTGCACCTCGGCGACCAGAACCTCTCCGCCGCCGTGCGCCGCTATTCCACCGACGGCCCGGAGAACGGCGCGGCCTTCGCCGCCTTTTCCAACGAGGTCCGCGCCGCCATCCAGCGCGCCAATCTTCCCGAGGTGATCCGCCTCATCGACCGCTTCTTCGGCACGATCGCCTACTCGCTCACCTCGCTCTTCGCCGATGAGCAGCAGCGCATTCTGCGCACGATTCTCAACCAGACCCTGGCCGAGATGGAAGACTCACTGCGCGAGATATACGAGGACCACGCCTCGCTGCTCCACTTTCTGACCGAGTCGGGCATGGCCGCACCGCCCGCCCTCGCTATCGCCGCCAACTTCGCCATCAATGCCAACCTTCGTCGCGCCATCGAGGCGGACACATTCGACGCCGTCGGGATCGCGGCGCTCTTCCTGCGCGCCGCCACCGACCACGTCGCCGTCGAACCATCGGCGCTCAGCTTCGCCGCCGCCGAGCGCATCAAACTCGCCATGGTCCAGATCGAGACCGCCGTCAACGCAGGCCAGCCCCCCGATGCGGCCCTGCGCACCGCACTCGCCATCGCGCTGGCTTTGCGCACCATGCCCTTCGACGTCAACCTCTGGCAGGCGCAGAACATCTGGAATGAACTCTTCCGCCGCGCCGACAGAAGCATCTGCTCCGCGGAGTGCAAGCTCGCCTTCAAGAAACTCGGCGAAGCCCTCTACATCTGCGTCGATCAGCTCGCCATCGACGAAGACATCCCCGTCCTCTAATCCGCCGGGTGCCCCATCTTCGCGACGGTCTCATCGTCGCTAAGGTGGGCGTCGGCCAACACCCACCCCGCGGAGCACACCGACCATGCCGCCCGCAACCTCCATCCCGAAGCGACCGCCGGCCGACACACTCCTCCTGCTCGCTCTCTGGTTCGTCTTCTACGCCAGCTTCACCCTCTTCACCCCAGCCCTGCTCGACGATGCCGACTCAGTCCACGCCGAGGTTGCGCGAGAGATGCTCCTGCGCCACAACCTCGTCACGCTCTACGCCAACGGCATCCGCTATCTGGAAAAAGCGCCGCTGCTCTACTGGTCGATGGCCGCCAGCTTCAAGCTCTTCGGCGTCAGCGCCGCCGCCGCCCGCATTCCCCTCGCTCTCACAATTCTCGCGCTCGCCTTCGCGGTGGAGAGCTTCGCCCGCCGGGCGTTTCGCAACGCAAAGGCAGGCCTCTACGCCGCGCTCATCCTGCTCTCCAGCCCCGGCATCTTCCTCTTCACCCGCATCACTATTCCGGACGCGATGCTCTGCCTCTGGCTAACCCTCGCCCTCTTCACCTTCTGGCTGACCGAAGAATGCGTTGACGGAGATTCACGGGAGTTGAGGCTCCTCTGCTATGCCTTCGCCGCCTGCTGCGCCTTCGGCGTCCTTACCAAAGGGCTGATCGGCGTCGTCTTCCCCGTCTCCATCGCCCTGATCTATCTCCTGCTCACGCGCGGTGGACGCGCCGCCATCCCTCGCATCCGCCTGCTCCATCCGCTCTCGTCGCTCGCCGTCTTCCTCGCCATCGCCGCGCCCTGGCATATCTTCATCGCACTGGCCAATCCCGCGCAGGGCCATCCCGGCGGCCTCGCCTTCGTACGCGGCCATCTCTTTGTGCCACTGCCGACGCAGGGCAACGTCCACGGCTGGCTCTGGTTCTACTTCGTCAACGAGCAGCTTCTCCGCTACCTCAACCTCCGCGTCCCTCGCGACTACGACACCGTCCCGCTGTGGCTCTTCTGGGGCCTCTGCCTCCTCTGGCTCATGCCATGGTCGGCCTTCGTCTTTAAATCCTTCGCCCGCGCTATTCCTCTCTGCACCGGGGCGTGGCGAGAACGTCTGTTTGCCCACGCATTCACCACACAGGAACGCACTCTCCTCCTGCTCGCTCTCTGGGCTGCGTTTCCCCTGCTCTTCTTCAGCCTCTCCACGCGGCAGGAGTACTACGTCCTGCCCGCGCTGCCCGCCTTTGCGATCCTCATCGCCGGCTGGCTTGTGCAGGAGGTCGATTGGCAACCGATCACGGATCGCGCAAAAAAAATCCGCCGCGCCAATCTCCGCGCAACATCTGTCCTGCTCGCCCTCGGCGCAATCTTCGCCGTCGCCGCTCTCGTCTTCCTGATCCGCACCCGCGCCCCCGCGCCCGACGCCAACCTCGCGCAGCTCCTCGCGCAAAACCCCGCCGACTACGCGTTCAGCATGGGCCACTTCCTTGACCTCAACGCGGCTGCCCTCGGCCTCTTCCGCCTCCCGCTCGCGCTGGCCGCCGCGGCACTCTTCCTCGGCCCGTTCGCCGCATTCATCCTGCGCAAGAATAATCAGCCCCACGCCGCAACCCTCGCCCTTGCAGCCGGAGCCTTCGGCTTCCTGCTCGCCGCGCACCTCGGCTTGCAGACCTTCGCGCCGGTGCTCAGCTCGCAACAACTCGCCGCCGCAATTGCTCCGCAGCTCCACCCTGACGACCTCATCGTCATCCATCAGGAGTACGAGTTCGCCAGCACGCTCGGCTTCTATCTCCAGCGCCCGGACTACAGCTTTTACGCGCCTCCCGCCCATCCCGGTGGCATAGCTCACACGATCCGCTGGCCTCGAGTTGTCAATCCCATCCACATCCTCACGGAGATGCAGTATCGTGGAACCGCCGATTACGGTCGCAGCTCCAACCTCTGGTACGGCAGCTTCTTCCCCGACGCCCCGCCAATCTTCGAGACCCCGCAATCCCTCGCCGAGAAGTGGCCCGGCCCGCAGCGCATCTTCCTCTGGCAGGACCTGGCCAATCAGCCCAGCCCGCTGCCCGCGCTCCTTGGCCCCATCTACGTTATCGCCCGCTCAGGCGGCAAACAAATCCTCAGCAACCAGCCCAACCGGCCTTAATCAAGCGCGAGAGATGCGCCCATTCCGTAGCCGGAACCGTTCGCCGCGCCAGACGATGGTGTCCGACGCATAGCTCCACGCCCAGAAGCCCAGCCCGAAGCAGTCGCGCAGCGGCAGCAGCCAGATGTCGCGCAGAACCTGTGCATCGCCCAGTACGCCGACGCCGACCGACAGCGCCACGGCGACACGCGCCAGCACGACGAGGCTCAGCAGCGTGAAGCTCCACAGAGCGAACCCGCTGGCCACGCAGTTCAGCACGGCCCATGGAATGCAGTATGTGATTCCCGATCCCAGGTAGCCCCATCGGCGAGAGTCACGCGTGGTGCGCGCCCAGCGGATCTGGTGCTCCCAGAAGCCGTGAAAGCCGTACGCGGGCACGGCGGTCTCCACCACCTCACCGCACAGCTCGATGCGGTAGCCCGCCTGCGCAATCCGCGCGCCCAGCTCGTAGTCGTCGGCCAGCGAATCGACCAGCGGCTCGAGCCCTCCCGCCGCCGCCAGCGCCGCGCGCGACATGGCCAGCGTCGAGCCCAGCCCGAAGCGAATCCCGCCTTCGAGCTTGCGCGCCGCCAGCACTCCCGCCATAAAGTCGGTTGATATTCCCAGCGCCTCCAGCCGCGCCCACAGCGTCAGCGCGTTGCCGTCCGCCGCAGTCCGCCCGCGATAGAGCGCCGTCACCATGCCCACCTTCGCATCTTCGATACCGGCCGCGGCGCCGAAGCGCTCCATCACTCGCGTCAGATAATTCCGCGAGACACAGATGTCGCTGTCGTTGATGAGGATGGCATCGTACTTCGCCTCGCCAAGCATCTGCACCAGGCTGCTCACCTTGCCCGATGTTCCCAACCGCTGGGGGCACACGATCAGCCGGATCGCGCACTCGGGAAACTCCGCACGTAGCCGGGTTATCTCTTCCACTGCGGGATCGTCCGCGCTGCCGACGCCGAAGAGAATCTCGAACCGCCCTGCATACTGCTGCATGCAGTGGCTCACCAGCCCCGCATACATCCGCGCGTCCACGCCCTTCACCGGCTTCAGGATGGAAACGTCCGGAGCAAAGCCCGCAGCGTTCGCGCCTATCGCGGCGATTCGGCGGCAATCGCGACCAAACTGCCGCGCTCCCGCCAGCACGAGCAGCATGTAGACCAGCCCGCCCACCGTCACGAGCGTTGTCGCGATCTCTACCGCCGTCGCCATGCAACCAGTCTACCCAACCGGCGCGTGCAAAGCGCCCTTACTCGTAGCGCAGCGCCTCGATGGGGTCCAGGTTGGCCGCCTTCCACGCCGGATAGATGCCGAAGATCAGCCCGATCGCGCACGAAGACAGGAAAGCCGTCGCCACCCACAGTGGAGAGAGCAGCGCGGGAAACCAATGATTCACTGTAAGCGCGATCCCGCTGCCCAGCACCACTCCGATGACGCCGCCCACGGCGCACAGCGTGATCGCCTCCAGCGTGAACTGGGTCAGAATCGTCCGCTTGGTGGCGCCGATCGCCTTCCTCACTCCGATCTCGCGGGTGCGCTCGGTCACGCTGACCAGCATGATGTTCATCACGCCCACGCCGCCCACCATCAGCGCCACGCACGACAGCGAAAACATCAGCAGAAACAGCCCTCCCGTAATCTCGTCCCACAGCCGCGTGATGGTGTCCGTACCGAAGATGGCGAAGTTGTCCGGCTTCTCGTTGAGCACCTTGCGTCGCCGCCGCAGCAGCTCCGTCAGCTCATCCTGCACCGTCAGCCGGTTCTTGGGATCGTCGTACTTCAGCGTGATCCAGTAGTCGAGTTCCTCGGGGTGCATGTAGTGAAACGTCGTAATCGGAAAGTAAGCCTGATTGTCCTGCGGGTTCTTGCCTCCGCCGAAGGCCTGCATCTGTTTGTCCAGCACCCCCACCACGGTAAACATCATCCCGGCGGCCTCCACCTCGCGGCCGACCGCGCTCTGCCCGGGGAACAACTGCTCCGCCGTGTCGGACCCCAGCACCGTCACTCGCGCCGCGCGTTCCTGGTCCTGTTCGTTGAAGAAGCGGCCATCCAGCATGTCCAGATCGGAGACGTCCTTCTCATCCGGCGTGTTTCCCGCCAGGATCGTGCCTTGCATGGTCTTTCCGCCGCCCTTGATCGCGGTCACGCCGCTGCGCCCCGGAGCGGTGTTGTCGGTATACTGCAGCGCCGGCGAGACGGCCACCACATGGGGCAGAGAGCGCATCGCCATTGCGTCGTCGTAGGTCATCTGCTTGCGCGTCAGCATCTCGCTGGTCGGCCGCGTCCCTACGACCGGGAACCGGAAGATGAACAGAATATTCGAGCCCAGCGACTGCACCATCCCCTCCACACCGGAGTTCAACCCATTCACCACCGACGAGATGGTAATGACGGTCATCACGCCGATCACGATGCCGAGGATGGTCAACCCACTGCGCATCTTGTTGGCGCGCAGCGTACCCAGGGCCATCGTCACCGTCTCTTTGAAGTCGCCCATCCGCATCGTTGTTTCCCTCGAACCTCGAACCTTACCCGCAATTCGCTCTTACTAACAACCAGCAACCAACAACCAGCAACCTGCCTTTACAACTCCGCCCGCAGCGCCACAATCGGATCCAGGTTGGCTGCCTTGCGCGCCGGATACACACCGAAGAAGATCCCCGTCGATGCCGCCAGCGCCAGTCCCAGCAACACACTCCAAAGAGCCACCGTCGACGGAAACCCCAGAGCCAGCGTCACTCCCTGCGCTACCGCAATCCCGCCTATCACGCCGAGGAACCCGCCCACCAGCGCCAGCGCGCACGACTCCACCAGAAACTGCAGCATGATGTCGTGTCCGCGCGCGCCCAGCGACTTGCGAATCCCAATCTCGCGCGTCCGTTCCGTCACGCTGGCCAGCATCATGTTCATAATCACGATCCCTCCCACCACCAGAGAGATCAGCGCAACCCCTCCCATCACCGCGCCGAACATCCCCGTCACCTTGGAGAAGAAGCTCACCAGCGTGTTGTTCACATCCAGCTCGAAGGAGTCCTCCGCGCCCGGCGCGTCGTGCCGTCTGGAGCGCATCAGCACGCGCACCTCGTCGCCCGCCGCCTCCAGCACCGGCCCGGCCGAGCCAGCCTTCACATAGATGGTCAGCGTCTTCATCGTCCCGTAGGTCTTCTGGTAGGCGGTCAGCGGCACCGCGACCCAGTTGTCCTGGCTCTGCCCGAAGGTGCTGCCCTGCTTTTCCGCAACGCCCACCACGGTGTATGGCATCCCATCCACGCGCAGCTCCAGGCCCAGCGGATCGACCCCAGGAAACAGGTTGTCGCGAATGTCCGTCCCGATGATCGCCACCTGCGACGCATGTTCCTCATCGACCGCCGTAAATCCGCGACCCTCGGCGATGTCCAGGTTCTGTAGCAACGGCATCTGCCAGGTGTAGCCGCGGACCGAGGAGTCAGTCACCGAGTTCGTCCCGCGCACCACCTTGGCCACGGTCGACTGCGCCGCGCCGATCCCGGTGCAGCGCGTGCAGTTGTCGCGCACATAGGCGTAGTCGTCGAAGAGTACGTTCTTCCGCCTCTGATAGCGCTCGTAATCCTCCGTGTTGAAGATGATCGACGGCATGCGCGACACCGTGAAGACATCCGCGCCATAGCGCGTGAACTTGGTGGTGACGTACGTCATCGCGCCGTTCACCAGGGTCACCACGGCGATGATGCTGGCCACGCTGATCATCATGCCCAGCAGGGTCAGCACCGTGCGCAGCTTGTTCTGCCACAGGGACTGCAACGCCAGCTTGATCGCCTCTTTGAATTCCATCGCTCTTGACTGATTGTACGCAGCCCATTCCTCATCCGTTCCGCCTCGATTTCAAATTAGAGCCAAAATTGAAATCGCAGTCTCGGACTTGTCAAGACTTGAAACCAATCCCACGCGCACCTCGCTCCCGCGATACACTCAAAAGGCAGGCGGCTGGATGATCGCTGCCTCCCGCGTCCAGGCCTCTCGCCAGGCCGCTCGTCGGGAGGGGGAGGAAAGTCCGGACTCCGCAGGGCAGTGTGCCGGATAACGTCCGGGACGGCCGCTTCAAGGCGGCTGGACGGCCAGTGCAACAGAAAATATACCGCCCACGAACGGACGGCATGGCGCAAGCCAAGCCGGGCAAACCGCCGGGGGTAAGGGTGAAAAGGTGCGGTAAGAGCGCACCGGACGCTCAGTAATGAGCGCCGCATGGTAAACCCCACACGGAGCAAGACCAAATAGGCAGGGATCGCGCCCGCACTCTCCAGCGGGCACGAGCGTATCGGCCCGATGCGCTCAGGCGGAGAGCTTGGTTTGGCTTCGGCCAGACAGCCGG
>Ga0224555_1004128_pt1 | contig 13736 bp, 11 predicted proteins | sample 714S23034metaG_FD_180687 | JGI IMG/M metagenome (GOLD analysis project Ga0224555, IMG submission 180687) | Peat soil microbial communities from Stordalen Mire, Sweden - 717 S2 30-34 | ecosystem: Environmental > Terrestrial > Soil > Wetlands > Peat | place: Sweden: Norrbotten County, Stordalen...
AGAGCATTTCCCCCTGTTACTGTGAACCGGATACGGCATGAGAGTGCCGTGTTTGGCAAAACGGCGTGGAGGCCTGTGGCTTCGATGGACACCATCAGGGAAGATGCCCTAATCGGTCTTGCGCATCCGGCCTTTTGCGACCAACTCACTGCAGATGCGAAGGCGGCGTACCCGATTTAGCAGATGGTGGGTCAACTGGAGATTCCGAGCCGGACTTAGTGTCGCAAATGATCGTCACCACGGGGCAGGGAGCTTCCGTAATAACTCGAAACACGATCGGGAACGGGTCATCCGGAGGGAGCACGCTGGCTCGGCGAACTCCAAGAAAGATCACGCTCGCTTGCTGTTGCCGGGCGTAGTCCACGATCGCGTTCGAAACCTCACTCCCGTACGTCACACTACAGACCGGTGTATTGATGCCGACTGCACTCGTCGCCACGAGGTGCTTCAACGCGTACGTCAGGATTTCAGGCAGGGTGTGGTCGCCGTCGGTGGATTGCAGCGTCCTTGGGAGAACATGAAGACAATGCAGCTGCACTCCCGTGCTCTTGCAGTAAGAAACCGCCAGACGAACCGCCTGCCTGGTTATCGAATGAAAGTCTGTGGCGAATACCACCGGGCCTCTCGAAGCGTGCGCCTTGATTAGATCAGCGGCAACTGGGCCTACCGTCATGATTGGGCACGAAGCTTCGCGCATGACGGCCCCCGCGGTAGGTCCAAAGGCAAGGCGCTTCGAGCCGCGCGGTTCGCTCGTCCCCAGGATGGCTAAATCGATTTTTTCCGCTTCAATCGCTTCAAGTATTCTTTCTGAGGGTTCCCCTGTCTCGAGGCGGGTGGTGCAACTCACACCCGCTTGTAGTGCACGTTCCCTCAGTTGTTGCAGTATCTGAAGGGTACGTCTCTCCAGGATGCCGGGATCCTGGAGAAGGCTAGCATCCGTGCCCTTGGCCGCATCGGTCCTGCGCACATGCAGTATCCGCAGACTCGCCTCATTCATCTGGCAAATATGAAAGGCTGCCTGAAGCGCTCCCTCGAAACTTACGGAGAAATCGGTGGCGAAAAGTACTTTCTTGAAGGGCGGTCGCACCTTCCTCGCCATATTTCGCATTCTCCGTCGCTCCTTGCTCCGCATTCAACTCTCAGAAACATACGGTTGCTGGTTTTGGACAGGGAAACCCGGTCCGCCCTGCCCGCACTACCGCTCAACGTTCGTTGTGGTTCTTCGTAGTGCCTGATTCAATTTGGTTTGGCGTTCGATAGCAGTGATGGTCATCACATGTGGCGTTACGTGACTCACTGAAGGAGCAGCCGCTCCGCTAGGGAGGCTTCCTCGCATCGCAACGATGCGAGCGAGCCATCGGGCTGGTTCGCCATCTCGCCAGTTTTTGCAGGGATCAAATTAACGGGAGCCGCGACTGCATTGAAGGACGCTTTGATCCAGCAACAGGGCATCTATGGCATAGCAGGGGTCGGCTTTTGTCCCTGCTGTATGTGTTGAAAGCAATATGGAGCGAGGAGTCTAAGAGGCCAGATTCTCCAGTCCATTGGGTGAAATCACGCGGAAGGACGAACCGCGGATCTCGATCAAGCCGTCCTTTTGGAACTTTCCTAGCGCGCGGGTCACTGTCTCACGTGAGGTTCCAGCCAGGTTCGCCAGCTCTTCGTGCGTCAAAGCCATGGTGAAGCGCATATCCGTTCCGTTGCAACCCGCCGCCGCACGGCCCCAATCGAGTAGAACGCCGGCTAATCTGCCGGCAGTAGAACCTGACAATGCCAGCCGGCGCGCATCGAAGAACGCCGACTTGTACTCCTCCGACAGCGCCTTCGCCGCAAGCATGCTCGCCTGTCCATACTTTTCGAGGAAGGCCAGAAGATCACTTCGACGAATCTTCTTCACGACGCAGGGTTCGATCGTCTCTGCTGTCACCTCGAAGCGAGCTCCGGAGATCGCTGCACCCAACCCGAGCAAATCTCCCGGTACTGCAATCTTTAGGATGTGCGTCTTCCCCTCACGAGAGGTGCAGGACAGCTTTACCTGTCCCATGCAAATGATCGTTGCGGCATCACAGACGTCATCTTCCTGGAAGATGATCGACCGCTTCGGTAGACTCATCTGCATCCCAAGCGCCTCGAAATCCGTCCGAGCCTGACCTGTAAGGTCGCACAATATGCGCAATGAACGATCTGAGCAATTTTTACAGCCTGTATTAGTCGCGTGCTGGTGAAGGTGGGGCATGGGGAGCCTACTCTCTACTGAGAAGAAACGTGTTGAATGATTTGGTATTCACTTGATGATGGCCTCAAATGACGATGCAAGTCTCGCATGTGATGGCTATCACTGCAAATATCAGTGCCAGTTGTAGAGTTGCTGATGTGGATAACCGCCATGTCAGGCAAACGGGAGATACTTATGCGTGAGAGTTCAGATTTCTGGGAACGACTGACTGTTGGTGGCGTCGTAGTGATCCTCGTCGCGTTCCTGGTTTTATTCATCGCGAATCTGGCTACTACCATGTGCTCGGCCCAACTTCCAAGGTGATTCCGCTCTCCAACTGGCTATGCGTGCCGACGTGGCTAAGCTAAAGGCGCAGCCGGTGCAGTTCAGCAAATGTTCAGGACCTGGGTTCGCCCTTCAGAATACCATCCAAAGGCCATCACCTTTGCGTCAGCATGAAGAGATTCATGCCAGTGCAGGACGGTTCACGACTACGATCTCAATGCCTTATCTCGAAAGAGCGCTGTGACGGCAGTCCAGGAACCGATAATCGTATAGTTTATACGATTATCGCCCGGTCGCCATTCGGCAGCCAGCTTTCTAAACAACGTGATTTCAGCTAGATACAATTCAGCCCGTGGCTCGTCTAACACTCCCATCATCTTTCCTATTTTTTTTGTGATGAAGGTCACAACTACTTCTGTGCGTCTGAACTATCTTTGCTCGTATTGATTGATGGTTTGGCCGACCGCAAGCAAGCAACAGATTAAACAAACCAACGCGCCAAATAGAGGTGTTTCCGTATGTGGCATTTGCCCCGTAGAATATCGATGTTCTTCCTTGTGGTTGCGCTGGTCGGGGTTCTGACCACATGCGGTACTCGCATGGCGACCGCACAGACCTTGCAGCATTCGTCCTCCGCGACGGTGCAAAACCCCGACGATTACGTTGGCAACGACACGTGCGCCACTTGTCATCAGGATGTAGCTGATGGCTTGGCCAACAATCCCCATTCCAAGCTGGCGCTCAAGCATGGCGGAACTGGCGCCACCTGCGAGAGCTGCCACGGTGCAGGCAAGGCCCACGTCGATGGCGGTGGCGATGTCACTAAGATCGTCCGGTTCGACAAGCTCACGCCCAAGGAGATCGATGCGACCTGCCTCGGCTGTCACGCCAATACGCATCCCAACTTCCTGCGCTCGCCGCATGCCAAGGCCGACGTGAACTGCCTGAGCTGCCACAGCATCCATAAGTCGGTGCCGGAGACAAAGCTTCTAGTGGCCGCACAGCCCAAGCTCTGCTATCAGTGCCACACTGACATTCGTCCAAACTTCGACATGCCCTTCCACCACAAGGTGAATGAGGGCGTGGTGAGCTGCAGCGACTGCCACAACGTGCATGGCACGTTCGGCAACAACAACCTAAGGTCGACCGCGGACCAGAATGCGATCTGCACCAAGTGCCACATGGAGACGCGTGGACCGTTCGTATTCGAGCATGCAGTGGTCAAGGGCGAAGGTTGCCTGGCCTGCCACACGCCCCATGGATCGCAGAACGCGCGGCTGCTGAATGTGCCCAACATCAACACGTTGTGCAACCAGTGCCACAGCCAGGTTGGCCAAGACACGATTCACGGAATCAGTGCCGGGTCGACTGACCTTCAGCCCTGCACCGACTGCCACACCATGATCCACGGGTCGAACCTGAACGTCGCCTTCATAAAGTAATGAAGCCGCGCCGCGCCGTCCAGGCCATCATCGGACGGCGCGGGCCAGATCCCGCATGAACGGTCACACACCCAAAGGTATGGGTCCAACGCTAGCAATGTTTACTTCAAGTGAGGCTTGAGATGACAATGATTAAATTTTCTCGGCTGCCCAATGAACACCCCGTTCGTACAAAGACCCGTCGGGTCGCTGGGGGCATTGGAGTCGCCGTACTGATGCTGATGACAGGAATCGCAGCCGCCCAGGGTTCAAACCCTGCAACTGCAGAATCTTCCAACGCGCCACTGGCCCCACAGCCGGTGGTCCAGAATGGGTTTGCGATCCATGAGACCGTGGATCTGGGTGGCCACATCGCAGAACTCGCCGGCAGCGGCGCTATGTACGACACCCTGGTCAATATCCAGTCCGGACCACGCGTCCTGGGTGAGACCTTTACGATGCACGCTGTCCCCGGCTCCAAGCACACCCTGCTCGATTCACTGACGGCGACCAGCGACGGCTTCGGCGGCGACCCCTACAACTTCGCCAAACTGGATTTCTCCAAGGGCAAGCTCTACGAGTTCAACGGCACCTTCCATCGCGACCGCCAGTACTTCGACTATGACCTGCTCAACAACCCGTCGATTCCCAAGGGGCTGTCGATCCCCATCGGCCCGGCTGGTTCGCTCGGATCCTATGCGATCCCGCAGGTGCAGCAGTCGCCGGTGCTGTTCAATACCGTGCGCCGGATGACCGACACCAACCTGACGATCTTCCCCATCTCCAAGGTCACCTTCCGCCTCGGCTACGCGCAGAACGTCTTCCAAGGCCCCAGCCGGAGCCCCAGCCGCAGCGTCGGCAAGACGCAGTTCCTCGCCGAGGAGATGCAGCGCAACAGCACCGACGACTTCCTCGGCGCGATCGACTGGAAGCCGGCTCAGCAGACCCGGTTTACCTTCCAGGAGCAGGTCACGCACTACAAGGAAGACTCGTATTACATCTTGGATCCCACAATCCTGAACGTGCAGGAGGCCGACGGCACGCCCGTCGCGCTGGGCAACTGGGATCAGTATACCGCCTACCCCTCCACCGACTGCACCTCCAGCATCAAGACTGCTGGTGTGGTGCTGGTCAATCCCTCCGGCTCCATCGGTCTGCCGGTTGTTGACCCCGCCTGCGACGTCTACTCCAGCTATCTGCGCTCGCAGCCCACGCGCATCCTCTATCCCACGGAGCTCTTCCAGTTCCAGAGCTCCAGCATCCGGAACATCGCGATGAACGGAGACTTCCGCTTCACCAAGGCCAACTCCAACCTGCCTAACTACTACGAGAACTTCCAGGGTCTGGACGGAACGGTCCGCAACGCAACCTTTACGGGCAACGCTACCGCAAAGCGGCAGGATGTCGGTGCTGACTTCGGAATCACCTGGCAGGCTACCAGGACGCTCAGCCTCTCCGACCAGGTTGATTTCTCCAATGTTCACCAGCCCGGCATGGCCGACATCTCGGCCGGAATCGGAGCGAACGCGCCTGCAACCATTGGCAGTGACACCATCAACTATGCAGGTCCACTGGTAGCCGGAACCAATCTCTCGACTTCCGGTATCACCACTGGCACAGGCGGTGTCGGTATTCCAGCCTATGACTACTTCGGCCAGGAGTTTGTCACCAACAACGCAACAGCAAGCTGGGATGCGTCCTCTCGCGCCACCTTCGCGCTCACCTATCGCTACCGCACCCACACCATCGTTCAGGGCGCGGCCACCGGCACCAACAGTTCGGTGATCACCATCAACGAGAACGGCGGCATCTTCAACGCCGCCCTGCGCCCCACCAACCACTGGGACATCAACGGCACCGTCGAGGTGCTCTATGATGACAATGCATTTACTCCGGTCGGCCCTCGGCAGACCAAGCACTACAGGGTCCACACGATCTACAGGCCGAAGCACTGGGCGACATTATCCGGGACCTTCAATGACCTGGAGCGCCACAACAACACCAACAACACCGGCACACCCTCGGTAGCCGGTCCCATCGATCACGTAGACCACAATCGCAGCGTAAGCATGGGCGCCGAGCTATCTCCCAGCGAACACTACGGCCTCGACCTGAACTACGCCTACTCCGACGTGTACACGGCCACCAACATCTGCTTCCTCTCTGGAGCCACGGCAGCCATGCCTGGTGTCGATACGGGCGTCCTTTGTCCGGGCGCGACCACCACCTGGTATGCCAGAGACTTCGCCGATGCCCCCACGCAGTCTGCATCCATCGCTCTCGCTCTTTCCCCCGTGCACTCAATCCACGCCAGGATTGGTTATCGGATCAGCGCAGTGAGCGGCAACCAGTTATTTACCGATGCTCTCCAAGTCAACGGCTCCCTGCAGTCCGCATACCAGACACCCTACGTGCATGTTGCGTGGACTGTCCATCCCGGATGGGTCTGGTCGGCTAACTACGACTACTACGGATACGGTGAAGGCGGTCCCTCTGGCGCGCTCGAATGCAGCAACGCTACGTCGGCTGCTGCCGCTGCCGCTCCGTTCCCCTGCCCCGTCAATCCTCCATCGGGACCGTCGGCGCCCAGGAACTTCCATGCGAATCTCGTAACCCTATCCATGCACTACGAGTTCTAACCCTGGCTGTATAGAAAGCTAGATTCAACAGGAAATAGGAGATTGATAGAGATGAAGAAACAATTAGGACTTGCATTGGTTGCCACCATGGCAGCTTTCACCCTACCCGCCGTAGCCCAGAACTCGGGCGCGGCCACCTACAAGGCCAAGTGTGAGATGTGTCACGCTGCTGACGGTTCGGGCAGCACCCCTGCTGGAAAGGCGATGAAGGCTCCGCCCTTGTCGTCCCCGGCCATCGTAAAAGAGTCGAATACGGATCTTATTGCGATTACAAAGAGTGGCAAAGGCAAGATGCCCGCCTACACGGGCAAGCTGACCGATGCCCAGGTCAAGGACGTAGTCGAGTACATCCGCACGCTGCAAAAATAAACTAACTTAGGAGCATAACGTGAAGGTCAATCTAGCAATAGTTGCAGTTTCACTCCTCTCCGCTTCCATGGTTACTCCGGTGATTGCCCAAACCTCCGGAGCCGCCATCTACAAAAGTAAGTGCCAGATGTGTCATCTGGCAGACGGCAGCGGAAACAAGGGAATGAAAGTTCCCGCGTTCAGCGCTGGCGCCCCGGATGCGAAATTGATCGCAGCCACAAAGAATGGCGTGAGTAGCGGCGCCGTCAAGATGCCGGCCTACGCTGGCAAACTGACAGACGCTGAGATCGATGCCGTCGTTGCGTACATCCAGACCCTGAAGAAGTAGCAGAAGTCACGCAGAGTTCTCCTTTAGGAGAACTCTGCGTGAGAAGCTGCTGCGTGATTGTGTCCGGTACTATTGAACGAAAGATGGCCGCAACCTTTTCTGCATCCATCAAGTAATTCACAATGAACCGATATAGGAGCAATCATGAAATTCATTCAGACGATAGCGGCAGTTTCAGTCCTCGCGGTTTCCATCGTTACTCCGGCGTTTGCGCAAAGTGCCGGAGGGGCCACTTACAAAGCGAAGTGTCAGATGTGTCACGGTGCCGATGGTCAGCCCACTGCGACCGGCAAATCCATGAAGGCGTTGCCCTTTAACGCCCCAGAGTTGACGAAAGCATCCAACGCAACGCTGATAGCTTCCATCATGAATGGCAAAGGCAGGATGCCTGCCTATGCGGGTAAGCTCACCGACAGCCAGATCAAGGATGTCGTGGCTTATATACGGACGCTGCAGAAGTGACAATGTGAAAGAGGCAAGTCATGTACCCGTCAGGTAAGTACCGGAGGGATTGGGCGCAGTTCTTTCTCTCCTACAGTAAGAAGCCAGCGAGATTGTTTATTCCAGGAACGAGTACCGCTTCCGCAATCCCGCCGATCGTTCTCACCGCAAACTACCTGACCGGACAGGGCTCAACCCTTCCCTCTACAGGCAATTCAGGGGCGAGATCTGCTGCTGCTTGTCTTTCTAGGCTGCCAATCGCGGCTGCCGGGTTTCTGCTACGTTACGGAAAGCGAAAGCGGGAAAACCCGGCTGCCGCGAACTCAATCTCCAACTGGAGATGGCTGGCGGCGGTATTTAGCGCGCTGGTCCTATTATTGGTTCCCTGCGCCCTTCGTGCGCAAACGGACTGCCTCTCCTGCCATGGGGACGTGACCATGCAGGACGCGTCCGGGCACATTGTAGGCGTGGATGCACCGACGTTTCACTCGAGTGTGCATGGCAGTCTGGACTGCAAGGCCTGCCACACTTCGATCACGGCTTATCCCCATCCGGACCAACCGCAGGCCGTAAAGTGCGCCTCCTGCCACACCGATGAAGCGGCGGCGCTTATCGGTAGCGTGCATGGAGACGCGGCAGAGCATCCCTGCACCAGTTGTCATGGAAACGCGCATGCAATCCTGCCAAAGAATAACCCGAAATCTGCAGTCTATCCCCTGAACATCCCAGCCACCTGCGGTAAGTGTCATGGCGACGCTGCGATGGCGAAGCGGCACAATCTGTCGAATGTCTACCCGTTATATACGGACTCCATCCACGGGTACGCTGTGAGTAAGGAAGGATTGCTGGTGGCGGCCAATTGCGAGAGCTGCCACGGATCGCACCACATCCTCAGCCATACCAACCCGCTAAGCCCCACCTACAGGACAGATGTTCCAGACACCTGCGGGAAATGTCACGGAGGCATCCTCACGCAGTACATGGCCGGCATCCACGGCCAGGCCATGGCCAGCGGGAACCTGAAGGCACCGGTATGCACGGACTGTCATACCGCGCATGCAATTAGCCGGCCGACGATGGCGCAGTCCACGCCCGTTTGCGGGTCCTGCCACCAAGCCCAGCTGTCCACCTACCGTGACACGTTCCACTCCCAGGTGAGTTCGCTGGGTAGCTACGTCGAGGTGGCACGATGCTCGGACTGCCATGGAGAGCATGAGATTCTGCCCGCATCCGATCCTCGTTCTCCGGTCAATCCAGCCAACCTCGTGAAGACCTGCGGCAGGTGCCATCAGGGCGCCAACGCCGGCTTCGTGAAGTATGAACCTCATGCGAATCCGCATAACCGACGTCTGTTCCCGGTGCTCTACTACATCCGCCTGTTTATGGTTCTGCTGATTAGCGGTGTGATGACCTTCTTTCTGCTTCACACCCTACTATGGCTGATGCGCTCTCTAGTGGAGAAGGCTAACAACAGATCTGCAAAAGGAGAGAAATAATGCCTGACCAGACGATAGTAGCGGGGGAAAACAAGTTGCCCAACCCGGCAGTGGCAGGAGCTGGTAAAGAACAAGGCCCCAATGGGGAGCGGTATTTCGTACGCTTCACTCTGCTGCAGCGATATATGCACGCCATCATGTTCAGTACGTTTTTGGGCCTGGCGGCGACCGGGTTGACGATACGCTTCAGTACCAATGCGTGGGCGCAACACTTTGCGCTCGCAATAGGTGGATTCGGAGCCATTCTTTTCATTCATAAGCTCTGCGCCGTCACCCTGACGCTCGAGTTCCTGTACCACGTGAAGGATATTGCGGCCCGCATCCTGATTCGAAAGGAAAAGGGCATCCTGTGGGGGCCGAGCTCGATGGTGCTCAACCTGAAGGACCTGAAGGACTTGATCGGAAACTTCAAGTGGTTTTTCGGGCTTGGGCCGAAGCCAGAGATCGAGCGCTATGCCTATTGGGAAAAGTTCGACTACTGGGCAGTCTTCTGGGGAATGGTCATCATCGGCTTTTCGGGCTATGTCATGTGGTTTGGACCGTTCTTCGGAAGGTTTCTGCCGGGCTGGGCATTGAATGCCGTCCAGATCGTTCATGGCGAAGAAGCGCTGCTCGCCATCACGTTCATTTTTTCGATTCACTTTGTAAACTCGCATCTGCGCCCGGACTGTTTCCCCATGGATACGACGATCTTCACCGGTGTCGTGTCGGAGGAGGAGTTCAAGGAAAGGCACGCGCAGGAGTATGAACGGCTTGCCAGTCAGGGCAAGCTGGATGAGAAACTCACGACCAAGCCGCCCACCTGGCTCCTGAACTTCAGCAAAGTGGTAGGGTTTACGGCCGTCTTTATCGGGTTGGTTCTGCTCGTATTGGCGGTGAGCGCCTATTTTCGAGAATAAGAAATAAGCAAGGCTCAGGATCGCAACAAAGTAGTAGTGTTGAATTGATACAGTAATAGAAATAAAATTACGAAGAACGAAAATCCCGCTACACGAGGCGTATTAGTGTCTGTATTTGACCATTTTAAAAAGCGTTGGGTGCTACCTTTCTTTTTTCTAGGCGAGAACACTATCAGCCTTATCGGCGGCGCGCTTGCTTCCGCGTCCGCCTTTGTAATGGCGGGCTTCTGGATGGTGGATATCCTCGGGCACGGGGGATCTACCAACCCGTATATCGGCCTCATCACCTTCCTCTTTTTGCCGGGCATCTTCATCCTGGGTCTCATCCTGATTCCCATCGGTATCGCCATTCAGCGCAAGAAGCTGCTCGCTGAAGGCGTCCTGCCTTCCATCTATCCTGATATTGACTTCAATGAGCCCATGTTTCGTCATGCGCTCAACTTTGTTGTCGTCGCCACCTTCATTAACTTCGTGATCGTCGGTGTTGCCAGCTACCGCGGTGTCGCCTACATGGATACCCCCAGCTTCTGCGGCGCCGCCTGCCATGTTCCCATGCAACCCCAGTGGGTGGCGTATCAGCACTCACCCCACTCGCATGTGGATTGCACGGAGTGCCACGTAGGCAGCGGCTTCGAGAACTATGTACACGCCAAGATGGCCGGCATGAAGCAGTTAGTGGGCGTCACCTTCAATACCTTCCCCCGCCCCATCCGCGCGGATCTCTCCGACCTGCGGCCAGCGCGCGCAACCTGCGAGCAATGCCATGCGCCGAAGAGGTTCGTCGGCGACCGGCTGATGGTGAAGACCGCCTTCGCCGACGACGAGAAGAACTCGATGACCAAGACGATGCTAGTGCTTCATCTGGGCGGCGTCGATTCTCTCGCCCGCATGAGCGGAATTCACGGACACCATCTCGATCACTTCGAATACGTGGCAAGTGATTCCGGCGACCAGACCATCATTGCTGTCGACGCGCCCGGGGCGAACGGTTCCACCACCGAGTATGTCAGCTCCGACTGGAAAGGCCCCGTCAAGGGCACAAAGCGCGTCATGGACTGCATGGATTGCCATAATCAGGCAACCCACGTCTTTCAGACCGCGGAAGACGCGGTGGACGAATCGATGGCGGACAGCAGCATCAGCGCGGATCTTCCCTTCGTGCATAAGGAAGGATTGCAGTTGATCCAGGCCACGTATGCATCGCAGGCCGTGGCCGCCACAAAGATAAAGTCGGGCATCGAAGATTACTATCGGACCCAATATCCCACCGTCTGGAATACCCAGCGCGCCAAGGTAGAACAGGCAGCGCAGTCACTGGTCACCGTCTACAAGCAAAATGTCTTTCCGGAGATGCATGTTACCTGGGGCACGTACCCGAACAATATCGGGCACACCAATTTCCCCGGCTGTTTCCGTTGCCACGACGGGAACCACACCTCCAAGGATGGCAAGACCATCACCAACGACTGCACCGCTTGCCATAACCTGCTGGCAGTGGACGAGCCGAATCCCAAGCTGTTGAGCGAGATGAATTTCCAGTAAATCTTCTGGATCAAAACGGCATCCTGTTAAAACAGGATGCCGTTTTCCTGTCTGCAGTCAATTCCATACCACCAAAGCATTCTCGATTTGTGTGATGTCAATCCTTGCGACAGGCTATGCATCAAGCATCCTATTATCAGGAAAGAGTGAAGTGAGAAGACGATCCTTGCAGAGATTGAGAGAGGACACATACAAATGGCGGCGATCTTCCCGAGCGCAGATGAGGAATTCCCGCAGACTGGGTCCGCCTCTAACCTTTACCTGCTGCACGCGCTGGTCAAAGCGCGTCGGGAGCATCCGGCGATTCCCGTAGCGGTCTGCTGGCCGATGAGCACCGTAGCTCTGGCCGGTGCGGTGGAAGCTGCAGAAGCTGGCCTGATTCAGCCCATCCTGGTCGGCCCAACGATGCAGATCGAGCAGATTGCCGCCGACATGAAGCTCGACATCAGCTCGTATCGCATCATCAACGTCAGCACTGAGGATGAAGCCGCGGTGCAGTGCATTGAACTCTGCCGCACAGGCCGCGCCGCTGCGCTAATGAAAGGCAGCCTGCACACCGATCTGCTGATGCACTATGTCATCGCAAAGGATGCGGGCCTGCGCACGCAACGCCGCATCAGCCACGTCTTCGTTATGGAAGCGCCGCTCTACAACCGTACGCTTCTGATCACCGACGCGACCATAAACATATCGCCAACACTCGAAGACAAGGTCGACATTGTGCAGAATGCCATCGATCTGGCGCATGCCTTTGGCATTGCAGTGCCACGCGTCGCCATTCTCTCCGCAGTCGAGACCGTCAATCCAAAGATGATCTCAACTCTGGACGCAGCAGCACTGTGCAAGATGGCCGACCGCCAGCAGATCACCGGCGCCATTCTGGATGGCCCCCTGGCCTTTGACACCGCAGTAAGTGCCGAGGCGGCAGCGGTCAAAAATCTCAACACGCCAGTGGCCGGCGTGGCGGACATACTGTTGGTACCTGATCTGGAGTCCGGTAACATGCTCGCCAAGCAGTTGGAATATCTGGGCGGTGCGCGCCTGGCTGGCATCGTTCTGGGCGCAAAGGTGCCGATTATTCTCACCAGCCGTGCGGACCCGCCCGAATCGCGTGTCGCCTCGTGCGCCATTGCATCGCTGCTTGCCCAGGTGCAGGCTGAATCGGCTTCGAAACGGTGGACGGGACCTTCGTCTTCCGTTTCGCCGCGCACCACCTGATCCGACTGCCCAGCCGATCCGAAGATCGTCACTGTCAGCGCCGGTTACGGAGTCCCTGCGACCTGCTTCTGAGCTCCATTCGTCGTCACCTTCGACGCCGCCGGAAGCTGCGTTACATCCCATCCGCCGCCGAGCGCCTGCACCAGTTCCACCGCAGCCGTCATCTCATTCATCCGCAGTGTGACCTGCGTCTGCTGATCGCTCAGCAGTATCGTCTGCGCTGTAATCACGTCCAGGTACGGATCAAGCCCCGTCTCGTAGCGTGACGTAGCAATATCCACATAACGCTGCGCCGACCGCACCGCAATATCTTCCTGCCTGATCTGCTGCGATGTCACGCGCAGCGTCGCAATGTAGTCCTCCACCTGCTGGAAGGCCGTCAGCACCGTCTGCCGGTAGGTCGCAACGTCCGCGTTGTAGGTCGCCGTATACTGCGCAACCGTAGCCCTGCGCAGACCGGCGTCGAAGATCGTTTCGGATGCCGAAGCGCCAGCCGACCAGAACAGTGCTGGCGCCGAAAATAGAGCGCCAATGGAGGACGATTCCAGGCCGCCGCCCCCCGTCAGGCTCAGCGTCGGGTAGTACGCAGCCGTTTCCACACCGATCAGCGCATTGGCCTCAGCCATCGTCCGCTCGGCGCCCGCAATATCGGGTCTCCGCTGCAATAACTGCGAGGGCACGCCCACCGGAATCGCCGGCGCCGGTGTCGTCAGGCTCTTGACGGGCATAGAAAAGCTCGACGCAGGTTTGCCGATCAGCGTTGCAATCGCATGCTCATAAATCGCGCGGTTCGTCGCGATTCCCGTCGCCACCTCCTGCGCATTCTCGAGCGTGACCTCAGCCTCCGCGACCGACTCGTCATTGTCGATGCCGGTCTCATACA
>Ga0224555_1004129_pt1 | contig 13720 bp, 10 predicted proteins | sample 714S23034metaG_FD_180687 | JGI IMG/M metagenome (GOLD analysis project Ga0224555, IMG submission 180687) | Peat soil microbial communities from Stordalen Mire, Sweden - 717 S2 30-34 | ecosystem: Environmental > Terrestrial > Soil > Wetlands > Peat | place: Sweden: Norrbotten County, Stordalen...
ACCAGCATCTGGGCAAACTCATCGTTCTTTATGCAGACAACCACATAACGATCGAAGGCAGCACGGAACTCACGTTCACCGAAGACCGTTTGGAGCGGTTCGACGCTCTCGGCTGGCACGTGCAGAGAGTAGAGCGGAGCAACGACGTCGGATCGGTCGCACTCGCACTGGAGAAAGCCCGCGAAGAAACCGGACGGCCGTCCTTGATTGCCGTTCGCACTCACATCGGTTTCGGGAGCCCCCACAAGCAGGACACTGCTGCAGCCCACGGAGAGGCACTCGGCATAGAAGAGGTTCGCCTGACCAAAGAGGGGATGGGTTGGCCGGTAGAGCCTTCTTTTCATGTTCCCGAGGAGGCGCTGGAACATTTCCGGGAAGCGATCGCGCGCGGAGCCTCCGCCCAGTCTGACTGGGAGTCGCGCTTCAAAGCTTTTGCAATGGAGTTTCCTGACCTCGCTGTGGAGTTTCATCGAGTTATCGACAGGCGCCTACCAAAGGATTGGGATGCCGACCTCCCGGCATTCAGTGCGGTGGACGGTCCGATGGCGACTCGAGTCGCATCGGGAAAGACGATTGCAATTCTAGGCTCTCGCTTGCCTGAGATGATGGGAGGCTCGGCCGATCTTAACCCAAGCACCCACACCAATAGAGAAGGTGCCGGAAATTTCGAGCCGGAGAACTGGGGCGGACACAATATGCACTTCGGCATTCGAGAGCATGCCATGGGCGCCATCCTGAACGGAATGGCTTTGCATCGCGGCCTCATTCCGTATGGCGGAACGTTCCTGGTATTCAGCGATTACATGCGTCCTCCCATGCGCCTGGCAGCCATGAACGCGTTGCAGGTGATCTATGTATTCACCCATGACAGCATTGGCATGGGCGAAGACGGCCCGACTCACCAACCCGTAGAACAACTCATTGGATTGCGATCGATCCCAGGTATGGTAGTCCTGCGACCGGCGGATGCCAACGAAACGGTGGCCGCCTGGCGTATCGCCGTCGGCCGAAAGAAGGGTCCCATTGCACTGGTCCTCACACGCCAGGGACTCCCGGTACTCAGCCTCGACAAATATCCCGGGATACCCGCTGGCGTGCCGCTTGGCGCTTATACCCTTGCGGATTCACCCGCGGGCGCAAAACCGGACATCATTCTCATCGCGACCGGCTCGGAAGTACATTTGGCGATCGAAGGCCGTGATCGATTGGCGACTGAAGGCGTTCAGGCGAGAGTTGTCAGCATGCCGAGCACGAACCTTTTCGCCTCGCAGTCCGACGATTATCGAGAAAATATCCTGCCCACGGGTGTGCCACTGTTGGTTATTGAGGCTGGCGCCACACTTGGGTGGAGGTCGTATATAGGCCCGCAAATTGACGTGATCGGGGTGGACACCTTCGGGGCGTCAGCTCCTGGGAAAGTCGTGATGGAGCATTACGGATTCACTGTGGAGAATGTCTGTAAACAAGCTCATAACGTGCTCCACCGGCTGAAGGAGAAAGCATAATGCGCGTGGGGATTGCCTCGGACCACGGCGGCTTTACGTTGAAGGAGCAGGTAGCTGAGTTGCTGCGCGGTTCGAGCTATGAGGTTGTAGACTTCGGCGCGCACGAACTGAGCCCTGGAGACGACTACCCTGACTTCGTCATTCCTCTTGCCAGGGCCGTTGCTGCTGGGCAAGTGGAGCGCGGGGTGGCGCTCTGCGGAAGCGGAGTCGGCGCGTCCATTGCCGCGAACAAAGTTGCGGGCGTACGAGCTGGACTCATCCACGATGTGTTCTCCGCCCATCAGGGCGTTGAAGACGACGACATGAATGTCTTTTGTCTGGGTGGCAAGGTGATTGGGTCCGCGCTCGCGTGGGAACTGATCGAGACGTTTCTAAAGGCTCGGTTCAGCGGCGCCGTTCGCCACCAACGCCGAGTGAATAAGGTGCGAGCACTTGAGGTGCAGGACTAGAAGAGAAACATCTAATGGAGACCCGCGTGATCAGCCCGAAACCGATACAGGCCAACATAATGTGTCCCCTTCTGCCCGCTGATCACCAGTGCGTCGCACATGTTCGTCAGCGGATTCCTATTGACAGGACCGAGATTGAATGCGGGATGTCACGCTGCGTCAGCGGTTGGGGAGTTTCATCCCTCACAAGCGATGTACCCAGTGCTTGTGTCGAGTTTGTTCGCAGAGCTTCAGCGCATTCTTCAAGAGAGGAGAACAAATGGAATTGGGCATGATCGGATTAGGTAGGATGGGATCCAACATGGTGCAGCGCCTTCTGCGGGCCGGTCACCAGTGCGTTGGTTACGACGCCCATCCGGAAGCCGCGCAAGCGCTCGTCAAAGACGGCGCAGTCGGCGCAACGTCGATTGCAGACTTCGCCAAGAAACTGAAGGCACCTCGCGCTATCTGGATGATGGTGCCGGCCGCCGTGGTCGATGAGACGCTGAAGACACTCATCCCGTTCCTCGAAAAAGATGATGTGGTCATTGATGGCGGCAACTCCTACTACCACGATGACATCCGCCGTGCTGCCGAGCTGAAGCCGAAGGGCATCCACTATGTGGACGCCGGGACGAGCGGCGGGGTGTGGGGATCGGAGCGCGGCTACTGCCTGATGATCGGCGGGGACGATGACGTGGTGAAGCGTATCGACCCCATTTTTTCTGCCCTGGCCCCAAGCATCGATTCTGCACCCCGCACGCCCGGCCGGGAGAAGGTAGGCGGCACAGCCGAACATGGCTATCTACACTGCGGTCCAAGCGGCGCCGGCCACTTTGTCAAGATGGTTCACAACGGCATCGAGTACGGCATCATGGCCTCGTATGCGGAAGGGTTGAACATCATGCACCATGCCAACGCGGGCAAGCAAAAGCAGACCGTGGACGCCGAGACCACGCCGCTGCGTCACCCCGAGTACTACCCATACAACCTGAACATTGCCGACATTGCCGAGGTATGGCGCCGCGGTAGCGTCATTGCTTCGTGGCTGCTGGACCTGACTGCCATCTCTCTCCTCGATAGCCCGGATCTGGCGAAATTCGCCGGCCGCGTGTCGGACTCAGGGGAAGGGCGCTGGACGATCGCCGCCGCCATCGACGAGTCGGTTCCAGCCCCCGTCCTCAGCGCCGCGCTCTACGAACGCTTCAGCTCGCGCGGCGAAGACGACTTTGCCGAAAAGGTGCTGTCGGCTCTGCGTTTTCAGTTTGGCGGCCATGAGGAAAAGGCCGCGGCTGACAAGGGAGGCGCCTGATGGCCAAGCCCCATTCGGACGCGCTGGTGATTTTCGGTGTGACAGGCGATCTGGCCCACAAGATGATCTTCCCGGCACTTTATGCGATGGTGAAAAGGGGCTCGCTCAACGTTCCGGTCATCGGCGTTGCCTTCCCTAAGTGGAGCCTCGAACGGCTGCATAGGCGCGCGACGGACAGCATCAAGCGATCAGGCGGAATCGATAACAAACGCGCATTTCAACATCTTCTATCTCTGCTCAAGTATGTGAGTGGAGACTATAAAGATCCAGGCACGTTCACAGCGATCAAAGAAGTGCTGGGTAAGGCGCGGAGGCCTGCACACTATCTGGCGATTCCACCGTCGCTCTTTGAAACCGTGATCGAAGGTCTCGGCGCGGCGAACCTGGCCCAGAATGCGCGCGTGATTGTCGAAAAGCCTTTCGGGCGCGACCTGGTCTCAGCGCGGGAACTCAACCAGGTGGCGCATTCGGTATTCCCGGAAGACTCTATCTTCCGTATCGATCACTTCCTGGGCAAGGAAGCGATCATGAATATCCTCTATTTCCGCTTCGCCAATTCGTTTCTGGAGCCGATCTGGAACCGCAATTTCGTGGCCAGCGTCCAGATAACTTTATCCGAGAATTTCGGTGTGGGGAAGCGCGGCGCGTTTTACGAAACTGCAGGCTGCTTGCGCGACGTGATCCAGAATCACCTCTTCCAGGTCGTCGCACTGCTTGCCATGGAACCGCCCGCGAGCCGGGACTTTGGCGCAGTGCACAGCGAGAAGGCCAAAGTCTTTCAAGCCATGCGACCTCTGGCTCCAGACGATGTGGTCCGTGGGCAGTACGCCGGTTACCGGGATGAACAGGACGTAGCGAAGCGCTCAGACGTCGAGACCTTCTGCGCACTGCGGCTCTACATCGATTCGTGGCGCTGGGAGGGAGTGCAGTGGTATCTGCGCTCCGGCAAGTACCTGCCAGACACCGCGACCGAGGTTCTGGTGGAGTTGAAACCCGCGCCGCAGAGGCTTTTTGCCGACTCAGCACCGCTGACCGGCCGATCCAACTACTTGCGCTTCCGGCTCTCGCCCGACCCGGCCATTGCCCTTGCCGCACGCGTCAAGCTCGCGGGCCAAGATTTCATCGGAGAACAGAAAGAGCTTTACCTGTCGGAAGAGCGTTCGGGCGACGAAACGCCCTACGAGAGGCTTCTCAGTGACGCCATGGCCGGCGACGGCGCGCTCTTCACGCGAGAAGACGCGGTTGAGGCCGCGTGGGCAGTTGTCGATCCGGTACTCAAGACTCATCACCGCGTTCGCTTTTACAAACGCCGTAGTTGGGGGCCGAGGGAGGCTGATGCGATCATCGCTGCGGACGGCGGTTGGCATAACCCCAGCAGCGCCGACTCATCGGGATAAACAACCGTACGCAGCCGTGTCTTGTCCGACTCGTTCCTAGCCGGCTACACCAAAGCAACAGCGTTCTATCCAGGAGAAATCGAATGAAAGCGACCCAGAAACTTCATGAGATCGGCCAGAGCCTCTGGCTCGATAACATCACCCGCGGTCTGCTGGCCAGCGGCACTCTTCAACGCTACATCGAGGAGTTATCGATCACGGGCCTTACCTCGAACCCCACGATCTTCGATCATGCGATTAAGAACAGTCACGACTACGACGACGCCATCAGCCAGAAACTGAAAGAGGGAAAATCGGGCGAGGCTCTCTTCTTTGAATTGGCAATCGAGGACCTGCGACTGGCCGCCGATCTCTTCCGGCCAATCCACGACCGGACAGATGGTGTGGACGGCTGGGTATCTTTGGAGGTCTCACCCCTGCTGGCTCGCAATACCGTCGGCACCCTCGATGCTGCCAAGGCTCTCCACGCCCGGGCAGATCGGCCCAATCTCTTCATCAAGATCCCCGGCACCAGCGAAGGTCTCCCAGCCATTGAGGAGGCAATCTTCGCAGGCGTGCCCATCAACGTAACCCTCCTGTTCTCTGGTGAGCAATATGTCGCGGCCGCCGAGGCATACCTGCGCGGCATCGAGCGGCGTATTACCGCCGGGCTGAATCCCGATGTCGGCTCCGTGGCTTCACTGTTCGTCAGCCGCTGGGATGTTGCGGTAGATGAGAAAGCACCAGAGGCTTTGCGCAACCAACTTGGCATCGCCATCGCAAGAGATGCCTATGAGAGGTACCGCACGCTGCTTGAATCGCCGCGATGGGAGCGCATCTTGAACGCAGGCGCCCGTTCTCAGCGCCTTCTCTGGGCTAGTACCGGAACCAAGGACCCCAAAGCCTCCGACATCCTATACGTACAGGCGCTCGCCTTACCCTTCACCGTGAACACGATGCCCGAGGCCACCCTGAACGCACTGGCCGCGCATGAAGAATTCGGCGAAGCTTTACCCGCGCATGCCGACGAGGTGTTGGCCGAATTCGCCAAAGCTGGTATTGATACCGACACGGTGGCCGCCCAGCTTCTCGGAGAAGGGGTCGCCTCCTTTGCCAAGTCCTGGAACGATTTGCTGGCTTGCATCGCGTCCAAGAGCGAGAAACTCAAAGCCGCCTGAGTCCAGAATCGTGAGGTTGGGAGATGAAAACGGAAAGTAACTCTACAGGAACCTGACTTCCTACCGATTTGACTTTTGAGTCGGAAGGTCGCAGACAGGATCCATGCTCGTGATTTGGTAGTTCTCGTATTGAATCGTCAATTCGGCACGTCCCCCAAACCGAACCGCGGCGACGCTATAGTTGCGCTCGGGCAGCCAGAAGTCGCTCACTTTCGTGTACGCCACTTCGATCTTGCTGTTCTTCGTCCAAAACGTAGGGTTCTTCGCGGGTTCTGCGTCTAACCGTGTTACAGCAAAGTCCTTTGCATCCACCCAGATTCGGCCCCGGTAAAGAAATCTATCAGTTGTTCTGGGCCTCACGCTAAGCACGTACATTGAACCGGATGGCGTGCGGTCGTACCCGACCAGCGTGAAATCATAATTGTCCCTGTTCAGAGCGGTGCGCTTTTGGGCCTCCGCGCTCAGCGCTTCCTGTTCGGCCTGTAGGAGCCTTTTGAATACCTTGCCGACGATCAGCTTGGGCCCGGTTGCAGACCGAATCCTGAATTCCTTCGTTTCGGGTGATTGGTACTTTAAGTCCACGACCATCTCCGCATCGCTAGCGCCTAGAACGCCGTGGTATTCAATCTGGTAAAGTCGTGTCCCTTGGTAAGAATGCAGCGCATGAGCCCGCTTGAGATTCATCGCGGCCAGGTTTTCGACGGCTTGTTCTGCGCTGAGCGGAGCGTTCACAAGCGGACCGGACACACCAGGTTGTTGCGCACTTGCGGGCTCCTGTAGCCCCAGGCGGACCAGGAGCACTGGGATCAACAGGATTAAAGGGAACAAGACCCGTATCTCCATTGAGAAACATCCTCGATTACCTTTTCCATTACATCTCATAGCGCTACCTGTTTCGAGCTAAATCGCTCACGCTCTTGCCTGAGGGCGTGATAGTTGTATTCAATATCTCCACCCTTACTTCGGGAGCTTATCCCATTGAGAATGAATTGAGCAGCGGCCCCGTCGGGGATCATCCTGAAATCGCTGATGCTTTTCATCATCATGTTAGGACTTCGTCCGCCGCGCAGTAGCAGCTTTACCATTTGTTGCATGGTCGTAATGCAGCATTACGATGGACCGGGGATTGACATGGTACTTTGAACCGTTCACGCGAAGCCCCATCGCTCCTTCAAGAATGTCGTCCGGGGAAGTGAGAGAGGTGTCAATCATGCGAAGCCAGCCTCCATTTGGGCCACCAGCGACGGGCGGAATTGTAAACTCCAGCGGCTTCCAATAGGCGTTGATCGCAATGTAGCGCAGCTGGGTAGCAGCGAAATTGTGCAGGGATAATGCGAGGCTGTGTGAGCTCTCCCCCCAGTCGGGCTTCCCAATCTCAACGCCATGCCACTCGATACGGGCTTTGCTGAGGTAGTCCTCAAGTGTGATCTGGCTACCCGCGGTTGCTTGATCGAATTGGAGGTGAGTCCGAATCAAAAGCCTCACAAATCGCAAAAGGTCTGCATTGGCGGCACAAAGGCTCCAATCGAACCAGCTGGTTTCATTGTCCTGGCAATATGCGTTATTGTTTCCCAGTTGCGTGCGTCGGACTTCGTCTCCCATGAGCAGCATCGGCGTTCCAACGGAGAGCAGTGTGAGCGCGAGAAGATTTCTGGTCTGCTGCATTCGCAAACGCTCGATGTCGGCATTGACAGGCGGACCTTCGGCGCCACAGTTCCAGCTCAGATTCACATTTCCGCCGTCAGTATTTGACTCATTGTTTGCTTCGTTGTGCTTGAGATTGTATGAGACGAGATCGTTGAGCGTAAAGCCGTCGTGGCAAGTCACGAAGTTAATGCTTTGTTCGGCCGGCCGATCGCGCTCATAATATAAATCGAGACTCCCTGCGATGCGTTCTCTAAGCTTCGAGACGGTATTCTGGTCACCTTTGACAAAGCGACGAATGTCATCGCGGAATTGCCCGTTCCATTCCTTCCATTTATCTTCACCGAAGCTGCCTACCTGATACAGCCCGCCCGAGTCCCATGCTTCAGCAATCAGTTTTGTGCCTGCCAGCACTGGATCAGAGTCGATCTCCCAAATGATCGGAGGGTTCAGCATGGGTTTACCCGATTCGTTACGCGAAAAGATCGATGCGAGATCGAAGCGGAAACCATCGACGTGCATCTCTGAAGCCCAGTATCTTAGACTGTCGAGAATCAGGCGCTTCACGATGGAGTGGTTCGCCTTGAGAGTGTTACCAGCGCCGGTATAGTTCGCATATGTTGCCTTATCCTTCCCAAGAATGTAATAAAAGCTGTTTTCCAGTCCACGGAAGCAAAGTGTCGGTCCTTGCTCGTCCCCTTCCCCTGTGTGGTTGTATACAACGTCGAGGATTACCTCAATGCCAGCGCGATGCAACTCTTTCACCATGGTTCGAAACTCATCCAGACAGACCAGTGGATCGTTGCAGGTGCTGTAACCCAGATGAGGAGCAAAGAATGATACTGGCCCATAGCCCCAATAATTTGTCAGTCCGGGGGGAGCATCTTGAGGATCAAACTGAAACACTGGCAACAGTTCTACCGCTGTGATGCCCAACTCTTGGAGATAAGGGATCTTTTCGATAAGTCCGAGATAGGTACCTCGATTGACAGGGGCAACGCCGGAACTAGGGTGGCGCGTGAATCCGGCCACATGCATCTCATAAATCACTGTCTGACGGAACGGACGGTTGAGAGGCGTATCCTGCTCCCAGTCGAAAGTAGTCAAATCAGCCACGACACTTTTCATCGAGGTAGCTGCGTTATCCCCAGGATGGCTGGCAGCCTCGCGGTTATAGTTTTGACCAACTGAGACGCCCTTGCCATAGGGGTCAATCAAGACTTTTTGGCTGTCAAAGCGATTTCCGCCAGACGCATTACCTGGACCGTCGACGCGAAATCCATAGAGCTGCGCAGTCTTTATTCCCGGGACGAAGATGTGCCAATAATGAGAAGTGCGATTGAGCGCTGGATCAAGCTTTATGACCCGGGCCGGTTGTTTGGCGTCGGCATGTTCGAAGAAGACGATCTCCAGAGGAAGAGGATCGAGAGGAGGATGTAGCCGACAATGCCGAAAGCGAACAATTTGCTCGTGTACGTGGAGTTGGATGCTGACTTTGTGTTCTGCCGCGGGTTCAAGGCGTTGTAGAAGACGGAGAAAGTTTCGCCTTGTGCCCTGGCTACGGGTGACGTGAAGTTGTCGCTGTAGGCTCTTCCATGCGGGTAGTAGGTGAAGGAAATGGTGAATTTGTCAGTGTTGGTGGCGATGCGGAGGGTGAACGTGTTCATCCTGTCGAACTCATATTGGCAAGCGGTGACTCGGGCTTCGCTTTCCATCCAGCTTGGCCGAGAATTGGCTTGTGATGTGGTGCTCGCAGCTTTAGCGTTCGATGTTTCTATGAGTAACCTATCCGATGGTGCCTTTAGATCGTTCAATATGTCCCCCTGACTGTCGGTATCCTGAAGACAGAGACCACCGCAGCAAATACCTTGCCAACGATAGCCTCTGCCTTGGCTTCGATTTCATTCGCACGCCGCTTAACTATCGGTGAACATCGCTTTCTCGGGATGCCCCTTGGCCAGTGGAGCCGGCGCGGCGGCATCGCTGAAGTCTTTCGTCCACTGCCAGTTTCGGATCTCGGGCATATCTTCAAGGTGCTCGCGGATATAGTCGTGGTGGCGCTGCAATTGCTGGTTGAAGAAATTGATGGCATTCTCCGCTTGCGAACGAAGCCGGGGGATGTGTTTCAGTGCATCCAGCGCGAGGTGAAAACGGCTCATTTCATTTAGGACCACCATGTCGAAGGGCGTCGTGGTCGTGCCGTGATCCATATAGCCATGCACATGGAAACGGCCTTCATTGGAGCGCCCATGAACCAGGGTGTGGATGAGCCAACGATTGTTGTGGAAGGCGAAGATCACGGGCGCACTTTCGGTGAAGAGGGCGTTGAAGGACATATCGTCCATCCCGTGCGGATGTTTGTCTGGATACATTAGAGTCATCAGGTCCACAACATTGACAACGCGCACCTTGATGCCCGGGACATGTTTCTGCAGCAGCCACGAGGTCGCGCAGGTCTCGATAGTTGGTACATCGCCGGCGCAGGCCAGCACTACATCCGGCTCTCCGCCTTCATCGTTTGTTGCAAACCTCCATGTCGATGCGCCGCGCGAGCAATGCTCGAGAGCCTCATCCATGTTCAACCACTGAAGCTGCGGTTGTTTGCCGCAGGTGACTACATTCACGTAATTGCGGCTGCGCAGGCAATGGTCGAAGACGCTAAGCAGGCAGTTGGAGTCCGGTGGATAGTACACGCGGATCACTTCACTCCTGCGCGCCAGCGCATTGTCGACATATCCAGTAGCCTGATGGCTGAAGCCATTGTGGTCGTTGCGCCATGCATGACTTGTGAGCAGAACATTCAGGGACGCGAGCGGCCTGCGCCAGGGGAAAGCTTCGCATTGCTCCAGCCATTTGGCATGTTGCGTCGTCATGGAATCAACCACCTGCGCGAATGCCTCGTAAGAGGACCACATGCCATGACGCCCTGTAAGCAGGTAGCCCTCGAGCCATCCTTGGCAGAGATGCTCGCTCAGCACTTCCATGACGCGGCCGTCCGGGCCGAGTTCGTCGTCGATCGAGACAATTTCGGCCATCGAGCACCGTTTGGTGGCTTCGAAGATGGAGTTCAGGCGATTGGAATTCGACTCGTCGGGGCAGAACATGCGAAAGTTCTTCGGATTCATTTTGAAAATGTCCCGGAAGAAATCTCCCAGTTTGCGCGGAGCCTCGGCCAGAACCTGACCCGGGCCGGGAATCTCGAGCGCGTAATCCGTAAAGTCGGGCAGCGCCAGGGTGATCAACTCGCGCCCACCATTCACATGGGGATTGCCTCCCATGCGGCGGTTACCCACGGGCGAGAGAGCCGCTAATTCATCGATAAACTTGCCATTGTCGTCGAATAGTTCCTGTGGCTTGTAGCTGCGCATCCAGACTTCAAGGATCTTGAGATGCTCGGGATTGTCTTTAACCGATGCGAGCGGAACCTGATGCGCGCGAAATGTGCCTTCGATGGGGATTCCATCCACTTCCTTGGGGCACGTCCATCCCTTCGGCGTGCGAAAGATGATCATTGGCCAGACAGGCTGCTTCTTGAATCCGTTCTTGCGAGCCTCCTGCTGAATTCCACGGATCTCGGCATAACAATCTTCAAGCGTTTGCGCCAAGAGTTGGTGCACGACTTCAGGATCATCGCCCTCGACAAAATAGGGCTTGTAACCGCGTCCTACATAAAGGGCCTTCAAGTCAGCGTCGCTGGTGCGTCCCTGGGCAGTTGGCCCGGAGATTTTGTATCCATTGAGATGAAGAATCGGCAGGACGGCGCCGTCTCGCACCGGATTGACAAAGTTGACAGACTTCCAGCTTCCTTCCAATGGGCAAGTCTCGGATTCGCCATCTCCGATGACGCAGGCGACAATCAGGTCCGGATTATCGAAGGCCGCGCCGAATGCATGAACCAGAGAGTAGCCAAGTTCTCCTCCCTCGTGCATCGAATTCGGGACGTGCGGCCCGCAGTGGCTGGGCACGCCGCCTGGCGTCGAGAACTTGCGGAACATGAGCCGCAAACCGTCTTCATCGTGTGTAATCTCCGGGTGAACCTCGGTGTATGAGCCTTCGAGGTAGGAGCAGGCATTTAGCGAAGGGCCGCCATGTCCGGGGCCAGAAATGTAAATGATGTCCGCATCATGTTCTTTGATGAGGCGGTTCAGATGAATGTAAATCAGGTTTTGTCCTGGCGAAGTTCCCCAATGACCGAGCAAGCGCGGCTTAATCTGTTCCGCCTTGAGCGGCTCGCGCAGCAGAGGATTCTCAAACAGGTAGATCTGACCGATGCAAAGATAGTTTGCCGCCCGCCAGTAGCGATTCATCTTGTCGAGCATCTCAGGCGAGAGAGGTCCCTTGGGCTTTGGGGCTCTTTCTTCGTTTTTGCCGTCCGCCGCAACCGCGGTCGACAGACTCACGTCGAAGATGAACCCGGATGAATTGCCAAACTGATCGAAGTTCTTGCTGAAGGGTTGAGGCGTGTCATCCTTCTCAACTTTGATAGGGAGTTTCGTGGTAGCCATATTGACTGTTCCTTTCGATTTCTTCGCAACTGGTAACAGTGTGTTGGGGCTTTTGGGACCTTGGTTTGCTCAGATCTGACGTTGTTGAGGCCCTGACCTTATTTTGCCAGCAGCTTTTTGATCGCGAGCAGTTCGAGGCGGCGCTTTGCGGTGGTCCTGGGATAGGCCATCTTGAGCCCCCCCAACTCATCCAGAACGATCTGGGAGACGATGAGCCGCGCATTCTCCTTGTCGTCGGCGGGTACGACGTACCACGGCGCATGATGCGTGCTTGTCGCATGAAAGCAGTCCTCATAGGCCTTCATGTACTGCTTCCAGTATTTCCTCTCGTGAATGTCGGAGGTGCTGAACTTCCAGTTCTTGTCTGGCTCATCGATGCGCGCGAGGAATCGGTTGCGCTGTTCGTCGCGAGAGAGATGGAGAAATATCTTCACAATCTGCGTGCCGTTCCTATGAAGGTGCTTCTCCAGGTCGACAATTGAGCCATACCGCTGCTTCCAGATGTCCTTCTCGTCGCGCAACTCCTCGGGCAGTCCCTGGCTGCGGAGAATCTCCGGGTGCACGCGGACGACCAGCACCTCCTCGTAATAGGAACGGTTGAAGATGCCGATGCGGCCGCGCTCGGGAAGGCGGCACGTAGTGCGCCAGAGGAAATCATGTTCAAGCTCCTCGGCGCTTGGCTGTTTGAAGCTGAAGACCTCGCAGCCCTCCGGATTGACCCCGGACATCACGTGCCGGATGGCGCCGTCCTTGCCAGCGCCGTCCATGCCCTGGAAGATAAGCAGCAACGCATAACGGTGGGACGCGTAATGAAGCTGCTGCAGCGCGCTCAGCTTCTCCATGTGTTGGTGCAAAAGTTCCTTGTACTGCTTATTCGACTTGCAATAGGAAGGGACAGTCGTCGGCCAATTGCCAAGGTCGACCTTTTTGTCTGGCGGCACACGGAAATCCTTTGAACTGATCTGTATGCTCAATTTCTCGGTCATGGCCGCCTCGTAGTTCGTGTCTGTTCATTTGTGGGGTTCGGTTTTCTGAAACTCCGGTTTCGCGCTCTCCCAGTCTTGAACGGCTTGAACGTCCTCGCGCCCTAGCTCCTCGTAGAGTTCATGAACTCGTTTGACGAGCCGTGGCGACACATCAGGCTGCGCTTTGTCATTAGCTTCCGGCTTCGGCTCATCGGCTTTGGCATCGGTCTTAGGTGCATCGGCCTTGGCTTCGGGCTTCGGCTCATCAGCTTTGGCATCAGGCTTCGGTGCATCGGCCTTGTCTTCGGGCTTTGGCTGGTCAGATTTGGCATCGGGCTTCGGTTCGTCGGTCTTGGCCTCAGGCTTGGGTGCATCGGCCTTGGCTTCAGGCTTCGGTTCATCAGCTTTGGCATCAGGCTTCGGTGCATCGGCCTTGTCTTCGGGCTTTGGCTGGTCAGCTTTGGCATCGGGCTTCGATTCGTCGGTCTTGGCTTCCGACTTCGGCTCATCAGCTTTGGCATCAGACTTCGGAGCATCGGCCTTGTCTTCGGGCTTTGGCTGGTCAGATTTGGCATCGGGCTTCGGTTCGTCGGTCTTGGCCTCAGGCTTGGGTGCATCGGCCTTGGCTTCCGGCTTCGGCTCATCAGCTTTGGCATCAGGCTTCGGTGCATCGGCCTTGGCTTCGGGCTTCGCCTCGGCTTTGGCATCGGGCTTCGGCCCTGCCTTGACAGGATCGAAAATCTTGTATGCAAGCAGTTTCACGCGATCGTTAATGAGAGCCCATACCAGAGCGTAAGCCCAAACGAA
>Ga0224555_1004130_pt1 | contig 13717 bp, 11 predicted proteins | sample 714S23034metaG_FD_180687 | JGI IMG/M metagenome (GOLD analysis project Ga0224555, IMG submission 180687) | Peat soil microbial communities from Stordalen Mire, Sweden - 717 S2 30-34 | ecosystem: Environmental > Terrestrial > Soil > Wetlands > Peat | place: Sweden: Norrbotten County, Stordalen...
CCGTTGCTGATCTGGGCCTTCTGGATCGGACTGAATCCGCAGCCTTACTTCCGCGTGCTGGAGCGGCCGGTGGCGCAGATCGTGGAGCGCGTGCGGCCGGGGTATTACGCGCAGCATCACCTGCCGAATCCGCTGGCCGTGACCAGCTCGCAGGCGCGCTTAGGCCGCTAGAGCTGTATTACAACTGGTCGGAATCTTCGCAGTCTGGCGCCGATTTTTCGTGGGGCAGGCCCTCGGCCTGCGGCGGCCTCTCAGGCCGCCTCTTTGGTTGCGGCTATGCTGCTCTGTGGGGCAGGCCCGTGGGGGTGCCCCCAGGCCGCCCCTTCAAGTTTTCGAGGCTACCATGGCAGTGTGTGCCGATCCGCCCGATATCTCCGTCGTCGTGGTCAATTGGAACCGGCGCGAGTATCTGCGCGCCTGCCTCACGTCGCTTGCCGCACAGCGCGGCGCCAACTTCGAAGTCATCGCGGTGGACAACGGATCGAGCGATGGCTCAGCCGAAATGGCGCGCTCGGAATTCGGCGTGCGTGTCATAGCCAACGCCGCCAATGAGGGCTTCTGCGCGGCGAATAACCAGGCCTTCGCCGCGGCGCGCGGCCAGTTCATCGCCCTGCTGAACAACGATGCGGAGGCCGCGCCGGACTTTCTCGCCAACCTGCGGCGCGCCTTCGACCGAGCGCCCGACATCGGCATGGCGGCCGCGAAAGTGCTGGTCTGGGAAGATCCCCGCCGCATCGACCGCCTTGACCATATCGATAAAGCCGGGCACCTCATCTATCCCGATGGCCAGAATCGCGGCCGCGGCACCGGCGAGATCGACGCGGGCCAATACGACCGCGTCGAAGACTGCCTGTGGCCGGATGGCTGCGCCGGCATGTACCGCAAAACCATGCTGGATGTGATCGGCGGATTCGACGAAGACTTCTTCATGTTTGCCGACGACGCGGAACTCGGCCTGCGCGGCCGCATCGCCGGCTGGCGCTGCCTGTACATGCCGGGCGCGGTGGTGCGGCATCGTCGCGGCGCCAGCATCGATGCCGGTTCCGCCAAACGCATCTTCCTGATCGAGCGCAACCGCGTCCTGCTGGCTGCCAAGCTGTTCCCCTGGAGTTTGCTGGTGTTGAACCCGTATTACTTCGCGCTGCGCCTCTCAAGCGGCCTGGTGGCGGCGGCCGGCGGGAAAGGCGAGATGGCGCGCTTCCCGGGACTGGCCAACAAGCTGCGGCTGGCATGGACCATCCTGCGCGCGGATCTGGCGGCGGTGCGACTGCTGCCGCGCATGCTCCGCAAACGCCGCGAAGTGCGGCGCATCGCCAAACTGACACCCGTGCAAATCCGCCGGCTGATCCTCGAAAATCGCATTCCCGTGCGGGCGCTGGTGGAGAAATCCAACTAAGACTCCTGACTCCTGGCCCCTACTGAATCACCTGCGCCCCACCACCGTATTCAACTGGCCGTGGCGCTCAAATACGACCCCACAAAACACGGGGGACCGCGGCTGCGGCAGACGGGAAGGGGGTGTAGACTGGTGGAGTACAATTTCACCGATCAAGGAGGTCGCTGAATGCCTGCAACGAAGCGCGCACTGGCAAAGGACAGCGTTAGCCAGCCAAAAGACGCTATTTCCATCTCGCCTGCCGTAGATCCCGGGACGGGTCTAGTGACAGTCAACGCGTACGACGGCACTCGCCAACCCATCAAGCAGGGGACGCAGATGCTTCTGACGGTCACCGACGGGGCTCAAAACCAGTTGTACAGAGACTATGTTGGCGGCCCAAGCGTCACGCTCAAGCTGCCCTTCCACAACAATTTTGCGGATAACTACTCGATCGTCGTTTGGGCCAAGGAGTACGAACAGGCCGGTTTTCAGCCGGTGAAGATCTCTCCCAACGCGCCAGTCACACTCGACCTGATGCTGCTGCCGAAGCAAAGCACTTTTCACTTTGCGCAGGCGCAATGGGCTGACGTGGTGGCAAAGAAACCGTCGCTGACGCGGATATTCGAGGCGAGCACGGGTGACGCCAGCGCGGCTTATGGAACGCTGATGGAAGCGCATTCCGACATTCTTGCGTGTTTGTTGAACATCACCACGGCCATGGAGCAGATATTCCTGGCGCAAGGCACGCCGCTCGACTACTTCAAACAGTTCGATTTGCCGGCCTTGGCGCCGGATCGCATCTTTGGCTACGCGGACGCGAAGCTGGTGGATCAAGTGCGGAGCGCCGCGCAGCAGGGAGAATTCGCTACCGAGCCGGCGATCGATCTAACCTTGCACGGCGACGCCACCAGTAGCTTCAAACAGATCCAATTTGGCGAAGCTAATGTGCAGCTCACGTTTCACGAGAAGAACCGGAAAACGATCGAGGGGGTCGATTGCGTTTACGTGGAGCCGGATATCGACTACTACAAGGATGACGGCGCGCATCTTCTCCTGGAGGCGCTTCCCAATGCGCTCACCGGAAATGTAAGCAGCCCGCGAGTGGTGTACGTGTTGCGTTGGATTGCGGGCCGGCATGCTGGAGTGCCCAACTTCGACCCGCTCTATACGATCGAGTAGTAACGGTCACGCGGCCGCCAAGCAAGCTGGCGGCCTCTCGGAAATGCGGGCCACCCGGCAAGCCCGCGATCCGGCGCCGCGTGCAGGCTTCCGGCGATGTGAAGCAGGAAGGGGCCCTTGGCCACGCGACACCGCCCGCCCCCCGCTTCGTTGTACAATATGAAAGCCAATTCGAAGTGGGCCGCTTGGCCCCGAACAGTTCTGGGGGACCCATGGATAAACCAGCGCAGAACATTCAAGACAGCTTTTTAAACAACGCGCGCAAAGACAAAATTGTCCTCACCATCTATTTAATGAGTGGGGTGAAACTTTCCGGCCGTATCAAGAGTTTCGACAAGTATTCCCTGGTTCTGGAAACCAACAATCAGGAGCAACTGATCTTCAAGCACGCCATCTCCACGGTGGTAACGTTGAAAACAGTCCACGCCTACGCCGGCAGCCCGCAGGCCGCCGCGCCGGCGCCCGAACCGGTGGCGCAGGCGGCAACCACGGAGGCCTAAATCTCCACCGCCGCACAAACGCCGCCGGAACGCGCGATCCTGGTCGGGGTGGATTGGAAGAGCCGCCGCGCCGGGACACACTTGGGGCCCGATGACGCCGCGGAGTCCCTGGAAGAACTGGCCGAACTGGCCGCCGGCGCGGGCGCAGTCGTCGCCGGCCGCCTCATCCAATCGCGCGCCGCGCCCGAAGCCGCCACCCTCATCGGGCAAGGCAAAGTGCAGGAGTTGTCGCAACTGGGCCAGTCCCTGGATGCTGGCCTGGTGATCTTCGACCACGACCTGACACCCACGCAGCAGCGCAACCTGGAGAAGGAGCTGGCGTGCCGGGTGATCGATCGCACGCAGCTCATCCTGGACATTTTCGCCCGCCGCGCGCGCACGCGTGAGGGCCGCCTCCAGGTGGAACTGGCGCAGTTGAATTATCTGTTGCCGCGCCTGACCGGCCGCGGGATCGAGATGTCCCGGCTGGGCGGCGGCATCGGCACGCGCGGCCCCGGTGAGACGCAACTGGAAACCGACCGCCGCCGCATCCACCGCCGCATCAAGAAAATCGAGGAGGATCTCGATAGCGTGCGGGCCGGACGCGCGCTGCATCGCCGCAAGCGCCACGCGGTGCCTTTGCCGACCATCGCGCTGGTAGGCTACACCAACGCCGGAAAGTCCACGCTCTTCAACCGCCTGGCTCAAGCCACCGTACTGACCGATGCGCGCATGTTCGCCACGCTCGATCCCACGGTGCGGCCGGTGACGCTGCCTTCCCGCCGCCGGGTGCTGGTCAGCGACACCGTGGGATTTATCGGGAACCTGCCCACCACGCTGGTGCGAGCCTTCCGCGCTACGCTCGAAGAGGTCACCGACGCCACCCTGATCCTGCACGTGGTGGATGTCTCCGCGCCGCACGCCGCCGCGCAGACCGGCCACGTGCTCAAAGTCCTGGCGGAAATCGATGCCGCGGCCATTCCGCAACTGTTGGTGTTGAACAAGGTGGACCGCCTCCCCGAAGCCGGCACCGACGTGGAAGCGTACCGCCACCGTCTGCTGGGCGGCGTGGGCGCGGCGGCCGAATCGCGCGCCGTGGCGGTTTCCGCGCTCACAGGGCAGGGGATCGATGGCCTGCTTGCCGCCATCGACGACGTGTTGCCCTTCGATCCCATCGTGCGCGCCCGCCTGCGCCTGCCGCTGGGCGATGGCGCCCGCATCTCGATGGTGCACGATCTCGGGCGCGTGCTGGAAACCAGCTACGTGGGAGACTCCTGCGAGATGGAAGTGGAGATCCCCGAGTCCTTGCGCCAAAGGCTTGCCAGCTTCATTCAGTAGGACAGGCCTCCTGGCCTGTCTGCTTTTCCAAAACCCGTTTATAGTAAAACCATGCGCATAGCATTCGTCTGTCTGGTCTCTGCCGCCCTCGCCACGGCGGAGATCCATCACAACCCCGGCAGCACAGTTCCGCTGCCGCCCGAGAAATACATCCACGTAGTGAGCGAGGCCGACTCGCCCGTCCAGCAGACCTACATCAAATCCAAAGACGGCCTGTACATCGCGGCGGCCATTCGCAAGCCCAAGGGAAGCGGGCGCAATCCCGCCATCATCATTTTCCACGGCGCGCCCGGCGGCCGCGGCATGGAGCAACTCGTGGGCTGGTCGCGCGGCGACTGGGGCGGCCCCGTTTGGGAGCGCTTCCTGCAGGAAGGTTACGTCGTCGCCGTGGCCGACTATCGCGGCGGAAACATGAACCTGACGTCCGCCCCTTCCGCCGACGGCATGATCACTTCCATCGACGACGGCCTGGCGGTGATCGATTACATCAAGGCGCTGCCCTACGTCGATCCCGACCGCATCAATCTCTACGGCGTCTCGCTCGGAGGCAACCTGGTCATGAACCTGGTCTCCAGGGTTCCCGTGCACGCCGCCATCGTGGGCGCGCCCGCGGTGATGTGGTTTCTCGGCATCCGCATGCCGCCGCCCGGCTCGCCTCCGAATCCGGATGCCTTCAAGAACCTGAAGCCCGACCCCGAGATCTCCCGTAAAAACATCGAGCCAATCCGCACGCCGGTCCTGATTCTGGTGGGCACCGCCGACCGCCTGATGCCGGTTGCGATCATGCTGCACGATTCGCTAGAGGCCGCCGGCAAGTCCGTGCGGCTGGACATCTACGAAGGCGGCTATCACGACTTCTGCCTCGGCCCCCAGGGACAGAAGCGTCCCGACCTGCCGCAAGGCGAAGCCCTGTTCGACTCCGCGTTGGACGCGCTCGAAAAGTCGGTCCGGTTCGCGGCCGGAAAGCTGAACTAGTTGTACTACTATCCATCAGTTCCTTCGCGCGCCGCGACGATTCTTGTGGGGCGGCCAATCCTGGCCGCAGGCCACCTTTTAGGTGGCCTCCGCGGTCTTCAGCCGATACTCCGTTTGCGGCTTGCCGCTATGCGGGGCAGGCCCCCGGCCTGCGGCGGCCTCTCAGGCCGCCCCTTTTGGTCGCGGCCGTCCTGGGCAGGCCCCAATCAGCCGTCGTCGCGAAGCACCGTCATCGGATCCACTCCCGCCGCGCGACTCGCCGGGATCCAGGCCGCCAGCATGCCAACGACGGTCATCAGGACGCAGGCAACGGCGATCGCGACCGGGTCGAGCGCGGACACCTCGAACAGGAGACTCTTCAGTGCCCGCGTCAGCGCAAAGGCGCCAGCCAAACCGCCGGCAAGCCCTACGATGAGCATCGCGAGGGCGCTGCGCAAAATGTGCGACACGACGTCGCCTGGTCGCGCGCCCAGAGCCATGCGGATGCCAATCTCGCGGCGCTGCTCGGTTACCGCAAGCGCCAGAACGCCGTAAAGTCCCAGTGCGGCCATCAGTGCGGCCACGCCGGCGAAGGCTCCCACCACCCACGTGGGCTGCTTCGCCCAGAGCATGCTCTGCTCCTTCACCTGTTCCATCGTCCTTACTTCCCCCAGGGGTAAGTGGGGATCGACCTGCCGCACTGCTTCCCGAATTCCGGACATTGCGGCCAACGGCTCGTTCCGTGTGCGCACCACCAGGCTGATGTCCTGTCGCGGAACTTGGGCCAAGGGTACATAGGCTACCGGCTCTACCGGCTCGTGCAATCCGCCGGTACGCTCGTTACGAATCACGCCCACGATCTGCACGCTCACCAGGGACTCTGGGATTGGGCCGTAGCCGGGCAAGCCGATGCCTACAGCTCTTCCAACCGGATGCGCTATATCGAATCTGCTCGACAAATACCGGGCCGCCTTTTGATTAATCACCATGACTGGCGGGGCGCCCGCGCGATCGCGATCTTCAATTCCGCGCCCGGATTCTACGGGGATTTCGAGCGTAGCGAAATACCACGGATCGACCATCTTTACACGAACGAGGAGCGCCTCCTTCACTCCCCCCAAGCTGATCCACTCGCCCCACCGCACACCTTGAAGCGGCAAGTCGAGCGAGAGGGATGCCTGCTCGACGCCGGGCACGGCTCGGAGCCGTTCGACGACGGCTTCATAGAATGTCGCGGCGCTTTCCGGAGTCGGGTATGCAGCCGATGGAAGATCGGCCGACATCGTAATCACGTGGTCGATTCTTACCCCGGCATCCACTTGCTGAAGTTTCGCCAGGCTCTTGAACAGGAGTGCCGCGCCGCAGATCAGCACAACCGAAGCCGCAACTTCCCCGATGACGATTGTGCGGCGCACCGCTGCGCTCGAGCCCGACGATCCACGCGCCGCCTGATTCAATGAGCTTGACAGCTTGCCGAAGGAAGTCTGCAAAGAAGGAAGCAGACCCGTGAGTACCAAAACCGCCATCACGGCCGCCGCGGCAAAGGCAAGGACGCGCAGATCCAGGCTGAGATCGGCCGTAGACGGCAACAATACCATCACCAGCGGGGCCGCCGCATGCAGCAGCAGGTAGGCCACTGCGACACCCGCGACGCCTCCCAGCAGACACAGGACCAGGCTCTCCGTGAGCAGTTGCCCGATCAAACGGGCGCGGCCGGCCCCCAAAGCGGCTCTGATGGCCATCTCCTTCCGCCGGGTTGCTCCTTTAGCCAGCGCCAGGTTCGCCACATTTGCGCAGGCGATGAGCAACACCAGCAGAACCGCTCCGAACGCCAGGTAGATCGAGCGGCGCAGGGTATCGTGAACCAGGAATTGCGCGAACGGATCCACCGCGAAGCCCAAATCCTTTTGCGGAATCACCCCGCCAAGACCGGCTCTCAACATGCTCATGTTGGCCCGCGCCTGCTCGATGCTTACACCGGCGCGCAGGCGCCCGATGACGTGCAGCCAGTGCTGACCGCGATTCAGTTCATCCGGCGCGAAGATCAATGGCTTCCAGAACCGCGCCTCGTCCCGGTCGAAACTGCCCGCGGGTAAAACCCCGATGATCCTGTGCGATTCACCGTCGAGCGCCAAATCGCGTTTCAGAATGTCGGGATCGCCGCCGAATTGCGTCTGCCACAACGAGTAGCTCAGCACCACCACCGGGGTTGCTCCCGGCTGGTCCTCCCCCAGTGCGAACGTGCGCCCGATTCGAGCCTTCACGCCGAATACGTTAAAGTAATCGGCCGATACCAGTTTGCCCGAAAGGCGCGCCGCATCGGCGCCAGTCGCCACTGCGGCTCTGACAGGCTCCTCCACGGACAACGCTTCGAAGATGGCGCCCTGCCGCTTCCAGTCCAGAAAGGTCAGTGTGGTGGTGTTGTTGTGCAGCGTCGGGGTCGGAGCTTCCCACAGCCTTACCATGCGTTCCGGCTCAGGGAACGGAAGCGGTTTCAACAGGACCGCATCGACGATACTGAACATTGCCGTGTTGGCGCCGATGCCGAGAGCCAGCAATCCGATGGTAACCGCGGCGAACCCGGGATCCCGCGCCAGCGAAGCCATCCCGTATCGTACGTCTCTCAACAGGTTCGCCACCCACCGGACGCTCCGTTGATCGCGATGATCTTCCTTCATTTGTTCGATTCCTCCAAAACCACGGCGGGCCTCGCGGCGAGCCTCTTCGGGCGACAGCCCGGCGGCGATGGCATGGAACTCGGCAATCTCCAGGTGGGCGAGGATTTCACCCTCCAGTTCCCCATCGAGACGCCGCCTGCGAACCAGCGCCAGCAGACGGCCCGCCGCGAATCGAAGCTTCATGACTCCGCCTCCAGGAACCGGGCCACCAGGGCCGTCGCCCTTTCCCAGTTCGCAACCGCGACACTGAGTTGCTTTGCTCCAGCCCTGGTCAGCGAATAAAACTTAACCTTGCGTTTTGTCTCGGAAATTCCCCATTGCGTGCGAATCCAGCCTTGCTCTTCCAGGCGTATGAGAGCTGGATAAATCGACCCCTGGTTCAAGCGTAAAAGGTTCTCCGCGACCTGCTCAATTCTCCTGGCGATGCGGTAACCGTGCATCGGCCCCATGGTGTCCAGTGTCTTAAGGATCAGCAGATCCAGGGTTCCGTACGGGACGTCCGTTTTGTATTCAGACATGTTGGCTGCCAACAGCTATATACTATACCTGACAACCGGTAGGCTGTCAACACCTCCGAGTATGCGTAGTAAACGTCCCAGCGAAAACCGTCCAATGAACCGCGTCAGTCACTCAATGCGGCTCCCCGCTATTCAATTGAAAACTCTGCATCGGGCTGATGTGGGGCGGCCAATCTTGGCCGCAGCCGCCATTTTAGGCGGCTCGGGCCGGTTGAAAGCCGGCTGCGGGCAAAACCGCCCGGCCCACAAGGTCCAGGTTGCTCAGCGCCCTTGCTCTTTGACAATCTAACCGCAACACAAACCGATCGCACCGGCCCAACTGCCCGCAATTCAGCCCATCCGGCCCGCAGCCAAACACCCAGCAGCGTTCAACGACGAGGCCCTGCCCTAGCTTGACTAACGTTGGCGCTCTGGAAACAAATGGGCACACTCTCGGCTGATTACCGCCAATCCTGCGCGCCATGATGGACGTGCAGGATCTCAACGGCTTCGGCTTTCACCGCGTAGACCACGACATACGGGAGCGGCGTAAGCGCCAGTTCCCTGGTGCCGCTTCGATGCCCGGGTCTGCCCCGGTTCGGTGAGGTTTTTGAGGGAGCGGATGCGCTGGTAGATGGTCCGCACGGTCGGCTACGCGAAATGCGGGTAGTGCTGTTGAAGAAAGTTCCTGATGCTCTCCAAATCCTCGGCGACTGGAACGGTCCAACGAATGCGCATCAGGGCCTGAACATGGCTTCAAGGCGAGCGTCCATTTCTTCTTCTTCGATAAACTCGCCGCGCTCGGCCGCGGCGATCCCTCTTTCCACCGCGGCAAGGAAACGGGCCTCTTCGCCCAGGTAGCGCGCAACGACATTCGTCACCAATCGCTCGGGGACGGTTCCAGCTTTGATGGCGATCTGCTCAACGTGCGCTTGCTGCTCGGGGGTGAAGTACACTTCCATTCCTTCAAGATACGCGAACACCTCGGCCCAGGCAAGTTGCGCGATGGGATCTTTGGATCGTCACAAACCGGCTTTCGACGCTACCGCCAAAGACTTTTTACAGCGCCGCACCCAACCCCCAACACCCAGCACCGCCGCACGCAAGCGCGGCCCAGGCGCTAAGATGAATTGGAATGCCCCCACGCCTGAAATCTCTCTACCGCAAGCTCGGGCGCATCGAAAAGACGTTCCTCATCCTGGTGCTTCTGGCCCTGGTGCTGGCCTACGCGCTCCCAGCCTCCTTCATCGGACTGCTGGTCGCCTTCGCCGCCTGGATCGTGGGCTTTCTGGTGGCCATCCGGCTGGCCCGAACCGGCGTCAGGAAGCTGATCTGGCGTCTGCGCAACCGCCTCATCGTGGCCTATGCGTTTATCGCCATGGTGCCCATCGCCCTGATCCTGGCGTTGGCCCTGGTCAGCATCTACGGGCTTACCGGCCAGATCGCGATCTACCTGATCAATTCGGAATTGGACCGCCGCACCAGCATTCTGAAAGGATCCGCCGCCACCATTCTGGGAACTCCGCCCGAACACCGGCAGGAAGCCATCCAGCGGACCCACGACTTCACCCAGCGATTCTTTCCCGCCACCGAGATCCTGCTGCGCGACGCCCGCGATGGCCGCGAATCCCGGTATCCGGAATCGTCCACCATCGTCGCTCCGCCCGCCGGATGGAAGGACGCCAATGGCATCGTGGTAAAGGACAGGCAACTGTATAGCTGGGCCAACGCGCAGTCCGGCCAGATTCAGGTGACCATCATGGCCCCGCTCACCCAGGACTTTCTTTCGGGCCTGCTGCCGGGCATCGGCCATGTGAATTTCCGGGATTTCTCCGAGTCCGGCGGCGGGCTGCGGAGCGCGCCCGCCGGGGCCGCGCCCGCCGCGCGCATTCCGCCCAAAAACAACTTCCTCGACATGCAAGTGAACGGCGTATCCCTGGTGCCCGTTGCGTTTTGGAACTCGCCGGGCAACAAGACCAACAGGGGTTTGCTGTTGGTCTACACCCGCATGTCCGCGGTTCTCGGCACCCTCTTCGGTACCAGTATCTTCCTCGGCGATATGGCCTACGGGCAGGTCATCTGGGCCTTGTTCCTGATCATCGTCACCCTGTTCCTGATTGTGGAACTGGTCGCGCTGGTGATCGGCGTGTCCATTTCCCGCACCATTACCAGCGCCGTTCACGAACTGTATCTCGGCACGCGCCGCGTCAAGGAAGGGGATTTTTCGCATCGCATACCGGTCCGCGGAAACGACCAACTGGCTGAGCTGGGAGCGTCGTTCAACACCATGACCGAGAACCTGGAGCGGCTCATCGTGGTGGCCAAGGAGAAGGAGCGCCTGGAGTCCGAACTGGAAATCGCGCGCGAGGTGCAGAGCCTGCTTTTCCCCAAGAACGTGCTGGGTCTGAAGACGCTCATGCTCACCGGCGTATGCAACCCCGCGCGCGTGGTCTCGGGCGATTACTACGATTTCATACGCTTCGACTCCAGCGTGGCGTTCGCCATCGGCGACGTGGCCGGCAAGGGCATCTCGGCGGCCCTGTTGATGGCCTCCATCCAGTCCACCATGCGCATGCAGCTTACCGCGGAAATGCCCGGCATGACCGGCAATGGCGGCGCCCCGCACGCGCTATCCACTGCCGTGATGGTGTCGCGCCTGAACAAGCTGCTGTATGCCAATACTTCTCCCGAGAAGTATGCGACTTTCTATTTCGCCCTGTACGACGAAAAGACCCATTTGCTGACCTACACCAACGCCGGGCATCTGCAGCCCATCCTGCTGCGCAAGGGCGTGCCCGAGTTATTGGAAGTGACCGGCACCGTGGTGGGCGCGTTCCCCTTCTCGCTCTATGAGGAAAAGACCATCCCGCTCGCAGGCGGCGATGTGCTGGTGGCTTACACCGACGGCATGATTGAGCCCGAGAACGAGTACGGCGAAATGTTCGGCGAGCAGCGGCTCACCGACTTGCTGGCCAAGAACGTGGATCGCGATTCGCCCGAGATCATCGCGCGGGTGATGGAAGCCGTCCTGCAGTGGTCGGGCGACGCCGCCGAATTGTCGGACGATATGACCATGCTGGTGGCGAGGCGCCCATGAAAGTTCTGACCGCTGCACAGATGCGCGAAGTGGACCGGCGCACCATCGAAATGGGCATCCCGGGCGTGGTGCTGATGGAGAACGCCGGGCATCGCGTGGTGGAGCTGCTGGCCGAAAAGTTCGCGCCCCTGGCCGCGCAGCGCATCGCCATTCTGTGCGGCAAAGGCAACAACGGCGGCGATGGCATGGTGGTGGCGCGCCAGCTTTTTACCCGCTTCCGGCCGCGCGCGCTGCACGTGGTTCTGTTCGCCGCGCCGCAAGACCTGAAAGGCGACGCCGCGCAAAATTACCGCATGCTGCAAGTCTGCGGCTGCCCGGTGGCGCGCGAAATCCCCGCCGAAGCCCGCCTGGCGACCATCGTCGTGGATGCGCTGCTGGGCACCGGCATCAGCGGCCCGGCAACCGGCGCAATGCTGGACGCTATCGCCGAGATCAACCGTGGCTTTCCGCTCGCCAAAGTGGTTGCCGTGGACATCCCCTCGGGCATGCCCAGCGACATCGGGGAGCCGCTGGGCGAGCAGGCCCGCGTCGATTACACCGTCACCTTCACCGCTCCCAAGCCGGCCCACGCGCTGGCGCCGAATTGCGATGCCGTGGGCGAGTTGCGCGTGGCCGCCATCGGCAGCCCGCCGGAGCTCTACGATGCCGACGATTCCATCTGGCTGTCGCTGATCGAACCGGGCATGTTCCGCGACGTGCTCGCGCCCCGCCCACGCTCTGGCCACAAAGGCAGCTTCGGCCATGTGCTGGCCATCGCCGGGTCGCGCGGCAAGACCGGCGCGGCGGCCATGTGCGGCATGGCTGCGCTGCGCGCGGGCGCGGGACTGGTCACGGTGGCGTCGGAAGAATCCGCCATCCCGGTGATCGCCGGCCACGCCGCGGAGTTGATGACCGAAGTGCTCTCAGGCGGCCGCCTCTCCGCTCTCGCGGCCAATAAGGACGTGATCGCCATCGGGCCTGGGCTAGGCACCGATCCCGAAACAGTCGCCCTGGTGCGGCGCGTATTCGCCGAATTCGCACAGCCCATGGTGGTGGATGCCGATGCCCTGAACGCACTAGCCGGCGCGGCGTGGGCCGGTGGCGGCAAGCTGCGTGTGTTGACGCCGCATCCCGGCGAAATGGCCCGGCTCTGCGGCAAGACCACCGCGGAAATCTCCGCCGATCGCCTGGCCGCCGCGCGCGGGCTGGCCACCGGCCGGCACGTCGTCGTGGTGCTGAAAGGCGAGCGTACCCTGATCGCGTTTCCCGATGGCCGCGTATGGATCAATCCCACCGGCACGCCGGCCATGGGCACCGGCGGCACGGGCGATATCCTCACCGGTATGATCGCCGGCTTGTTGGGCCAGTTTCCAAAAGACCCGGACCAGGCCCTCGCCGCGGCCGTGTATCTGCACGGCCTCGCCGGAGAATTGGGCGCTGCGGCACTCACCGAAAAATGCCTGACGGCCACCGATCTGCTCCGCTATCTTCCGGCGGCCCTGGAGGAGTGTGCCCGTCTTCCGCACCGCCTCTGAAGAGGAGACCATCGCCCTCGGCGAGCGCCTGGCGCGCACGCTGCCGCGGGGCGCAACGGTGCTGCTGATCGGCAACCTGGGCGCAGGCAAAACCACGCTGGCCAAGGGTATTGTGCAGGGACTGGGCGCGGCTCCGGCCGATGAAGTCTCCAGTCCGACATTCACGCTGATCCATGAATACGGCTCGCCGCCCGCCGTCTACCACGTGGATCTGTATCGCCTGGACAGCGCGCGCGACGCAGCCACGCTGGGTCTGGACGAGTTGTTCGACAGCCCCGCGCTGGTGATCGTGGAATGGGGCGAACGCTTCCCTGAACTGATGCCGCCGGATCGCGTCGAAATCCGGCTGCGCGCGCTACCCGGCGACGACCGCGAAATCGAGCTGCGTTAATTGTGGGGCAGGCTCTCAGCCTGCGGCGGCCTCCCAGGCCGCCTCCCCGATTCGTCTACCCGTGCAGCTTCTTGAAATTAGCCAGACATCGCTGCGCCGTTTCCAATTCGGGGTAATCGCTGCCTTCCTGCTCCACCAGGTAAAACTCCACGCCGCCGCTCTTCTCGGCAGCCGCGAAGAGTTTCTTCCAGGGCGCCACGCCGTCGCCAAGC
>Ga0224555_1004131_pt1 | contig 13717 bp, 7 predicted proteins | sample 714S23034metaG_FD_180687 | JGI IMG/M metagenome (GOLD analysis project Ga0224555, IMG submission 180687) | Peat soil microbial communities from Stordalen Mire, Sweden - 717 S2 30-34 | ecosystem: Environmental > Terrestrial > Soil > Wetlands > Peat | place: Sweden: Norrbotten County, Stordalen...
CCTCAATTGTATAAGAGATGAGCAACGATACATAATAGACTCTATTTCCGGCGGACTACACTAGCGCGTCTTCTGGCGCGAGGGTGTGATACTACAAACTTGATTCCGCCGAAGTTGGTGAGAATGGATTGTAACCATTTCACCCTTCCTGCAAAGAACACAGGAAGGATTGGGTGCCCTCATTTTTATGGCTGGTCAAAGGGTGGGCCGCCCGCTGCGGTGAGCCTCCGTGGAGTCAGTGCCGATCTCTGACTTGAACACGACTGGAGGTCTTCTTACCAAATTTCCAGTAATCAAAGTTGAAGAGTTGCCCGCTCTCCTCGCCTTTAAACACAAAATAGAGGTCATGTGTACCGACTGCACCGGAGACGGTCGTCGTTTTGGCTTGCCAATTGTCCCATCCTCCAGTATTTGAAATTGCCAGGGCGCCGATCATAGGCCCATCAACGCTATCCAAATGCAGTTCAATCAACCCTCCATTGGAACCGCTGGCCACGCTTGCGGTAAAGCTCGACGCCTGATTGTTACCGAAATCTACGCCGCTTACCTTGAGGTAATTACCGTTGGTGATGCGGGTGACGTATACGCCAATTTTGTCATTTTGCGCAGTCTTGACTCCGGATTCCCAAGAAAGGGTTTCCGCTTCTGTGCGACGAAATGGGTTCAAAGTGCCAATCTGTGGAACTCCCTGTTTGTTCCACCAGGGCAGCGTCGGGATGGCGCCGTCTGGATTGTAAGTGAATTTAGCCACACAGACTGAACGTCTTTCACGATGGGTACTCGTCAGGGCGAAGTTCAGTGCGTAATTGAAGCCGAAAACATAGGAACTTCCTTTGTAGTCGATGATTCCCGGATGGTTTCCGGAGGACGCAGTGTCTGGTTTCATAATCATTCCCTTGTATTCCCAGGGACCGGTGGCGCTGTTGCTCATGGCGTATCCAATGCCTTCGGGGCAACAGTGAGATGCATAAGCCATGTAATACTTTCCGTTCCGTTTATAAAACCACGGGCCTTCCTGGTAGTTCTGTGGCTTGGAGTCTACTTTTACAATGTCCCCTGAATACGAAATCATATCGTTATTCAACTTCACGTACCAAAGATTCGGGTTCCCCCAGTAAAGGTATGCTTGGCCGTCGTCGTCGATGAAGACTGTTGGATCGATGTTTCCCATGGCTTTGTCAATCAGCGGATGCCCGATCGCATCCTTGAAGGGGCCCAAAGGACTATTAGCCACGGCGACGGCGATGACGTTCTTGGGCCATTCCGGCACGCTAATCGGAGCATATAGGTAGAACTTTCCGTTTCTTTCAATAACTTGTGGCGCCCATGCGTCGTTAGTCTGAACTGCCCACGGGAAAGTCGCCAGGGATGCAATGGTTCCGTGATCCGTCCAGTTCACCATATCCGTAGACGTGTATAGCTTCCAGTTGAGCATCTTGAATCCGTTGGCATCATCTTCATCATGGCTGGTGTAAAGATAGACCGTGCCGTTGTACACAAGAGGCGCGGGGTCAGCGGTGAAACTTGTTTGTACAACCGGATTCTCGGATGGGCACTGTAGCGTCATGGAAAGTGACACTGCAACAGAAAGCGTGAGATATCGAAACGAAGAATGCATACTCATTACGGTTCTCCAATTGATAGTGTTCATCATTATATATAAGCGATTCAATGCCGCTTTCCAACGCTGGATGGTGTGACCTTTGCGGGCCAGGTTTTTCAGGGCCAGGCACATCACTTTCAAGGCGATTTCTGTTAAGGGGAACGCGCCTCGGGCGGGTGGCCCAGGTCTCGATTCTGAGACCTGGGATGCAGGATGCCCGGATGACGAAGGGAACCTGCGTTTCGTCTCTACGTTAGCGGGTGGTCGGCACCTGGGATGGCACACCCCCGGCCTACATCACGCCCAACCTGCCGTATCCCTCTTTGCAGAAAATTACCCCCCGCAAGCGCACAATCATCGTATGAGTTCGCCTATCGCCAGAAGGTCCACGGCACAACTGTCAGGAATCTGCCCGATCCGTACCCTCAGGCACCCCCCTCCCCCCCTCCTTTATTTTTTCCAAGCCATGAAATCTTGCAGATAATTATTAACCAGCATGGAATCAATGCGTTTCAAAGACCATCCGTGCACTTCAAGGCATGCCGGGTGGCCCTCGATAAGGACGAAAGCTTTGTCAAGCACAAGAATCCCGCGCGGTGCCCACGGTCCTCGCGAGGGTCTTGTCTTGCCACGTTGTGTCTCGCGAGAGCCACATCCAGAGTCCGAGGGCTGCTGAGATGATGCCGGCGTAAGCGACGAATCCGGCAGTGGCCGTCTGGCGTTTCAGAGTTTGGAAGATATAGCGCTGGGGAATCTCCCATCACGTCTGGACGATTGAGGAAATGGTGAAATTGCTGGATGGACGGTCAATTCTGGAGGGAATGCTCCAAGCGGCGCAGGCTGAAATTAGAGTAGAATTCAATCCACAAGAAAACCCGCCTGCCAGCGGGTCGCTTGTGCGTGTGATGTGTCGCGTCCTGCAATGCTTGTATCCAGCGTATCGCAGGAGCGTGCCTCATGGCAATCGTACTCGTCTTCCCACAAACAGAATCCCCCGCTGACCACCAGGACGACATGAAGCTAACCGCAGACGACAAGCGCTGGTTGAATGGCGAAATCAAGACCCAGATTGCCAATGGGCTCAAAGAATTCGGCGATTCTCTTAAGCCACACGGATGGCGAAAACTGACATTCTGGCTCCGCGAGTGGGGGCTCATAGGTACGGCTATCGCAGTTCCAGTAACACTGCTTGGTTTTCTTATCACCGTAAGCATTTTTGCTGGAGTTGGAATCAAAGAGAATTCGAAATTTCAGGGAGCCACCGAAACTAGACTGACCAACATCGAAAGCCAACTAAGAACCCTAAACGCCTCTCAAGCCCCGAAGAAAGTTCTTGAGGAAATCGCGAACCTGGACCCAAAGCAGTTTGCCCAGAATCTTCCAGCCTTGCGAAAGGTTTCTGAGCAGCCTGTTGCGAGTGTCTCGCCGACGCCAGCCACATTGGAAAAGGTCGCTTACCAACTCAAGTCAGTGGATGAAAACACCGACGATTACTGGCCCACAGTTCTCCGGTTCATTCAGTTCGCGAGCGCAGGACTTGCATCCAACACTCCTGCCCCTGGAAGTCGCCCGCTTATTTCTTATAAAGATTTGACCCTTAATGGTGGACTCCCGACTGGCACCGACCATGTCATTGTGCAGTTTGATAGAGTTGGGCTTGCCAATGTCACGTTCACTAACTCGCGAATCATATTTACCAGCAATCCGTCTACCTTCATGAATGTCAGGTTCATAAACTGTGCTTTTGAATTTCCCGACACAAATAGTCCGTCGCCATCCCTTAAGAAAACAGGGGAACTCTTATTGTCCTCTGGCCTTACGTCTGCTTATGTGCCGAGTGCATAGAATAGCCCTGTGGAAAACACTTGGCCCACTACCTGGAAGAGAGTTGGGTTCGACAAGAGCATTGTAAGCGTCTACAATTGCCGGTCGTTGATTTATTCCTCACGTGGTCCGAGCTATTCATCTAGGGGACACAATGCATCGGAAATACCGTTTGGCAGTACTTCTCTTCTTTGCTGGTCTGACATTTTCGTTGGCCGGTGTCGCTCAATCTCAGGCAGCCTCGTTCCACCCTGGAATGCCGTGGCTGGACACCTCCGGCGCGCATATCAATGCGCATGGCGGGGGAATCATCGAACAGAATGGCATCTATTACTGGTTCGGGGAGAAGAGAACCAGAGGTGCGTCCGACGGTGTGTCCGTATATTCTTCGCGTGACCTGTATGTGTGGCAGAACCTGGGCTTGGCCCTGGCCGTGGATGACGCGCATGGGGATTCGGATATTGCACGGGGCTGCGTGATCGAACGGCCTAAAGTCCTCTTCAATAAGAAAACGAACAAATATGTCCTGTGGTTTCATCTCGAACTGAAGGGGCAGGGATACGGGGCGGCACGCGCGGCCGTAGCGGTGAGCGACACGATCGCCGGTCCCTACCGGTTTGTCAAGAGCTTCCGTCCGAACGACAACATGTCTCGCGATATGACGGTATACCAGGACGAAGACGGACGCGCGTACATCATTTACGCAGCCCGCGATAACTACGATATGCGCCTGGCCCAACTTACAGATGACTATCAATCGGTCACCGAACACGATGTCATGATATTCAGCGAGCATCGGGAGGCGCCTGCCATCTTCAAGAACAAGGGCACCTATTACCTGATCACGAGCGCGTGTACCGGTTGGGCTCCGAATCAGGCGAGACTGCACGTCGCCAATTCGATCTTCGGTCCGTGGAAAGATGCAGGCGACCCGATGCGGGGGCCGAATTCCGAGTCAACCTTCGGTGGCCAATCCACGTTCATTCTCCCGGTGCCTGGGCACGACGGTCATTTTCTGTTCATGGCAGACCGTTGGATCCCCAGGGACGTCGGGAGCAGTACGCATCTGTGGCTCCCAATTCGATTCGAGAACGGGAGTCCGGTGATCGAGTGGATGGATTCCTGGAATCTCGGTTACTATGACCAGTCCGGCCTGGATACGGCCGCAATGAAGCCCGCTGGCAGCGGATCGCGCACGCTATCTTTGTTTGCGAATCCGGCAGAGATGAGGCAGGCCACTCTTTCGAGCGCAACCGCGGCTCTGACTTCAGTATCGGGCGCCAAACATCGCGCCTTGAAAGTGGAATTCGAAACGGCGGACCAGCCGCGGGTGGAATTTGCGGTGAAAGCCACGGAGCAGGACTTCAGGCCGTTCGGCGCACTCGAAGTCGAGGTTGGCAATCCGACGGACACACCGGCCCGGTTCAATGTGGAGGTGGAAGATAGCAGCGGAGCAAAGCACTCCGGGCGCACAGCCGTGCCGCTTGCTCCACACACGACTGCCTCGTATGCGTTGCCGCTGGATGCGCCTTCTCCATTGCAGATGGGCATGCATGGCGAGCCGGCAATTCCCGGCAAACACCTTCTGATAGGCGACCACAAGCCGATCAGTCTGAGCCGGGTAAAGATCGTTCGCATTTTCTTGTCGAAGCCAAAGAAGCCACAGACGCTCATTTTCGGCGAGGTGGCGCTAATTCCCGGTGTTTCGTACGAGAAGATCGTGGATGAATTCGGACAATCAGCACGCGAGAACTGGGCAGGCAAGGTAAAGACGCCCGAAGATATCAAGGCACAGCAGGCGCAGGAAACAATGGATTTGAAATCGCAGCCCGCGCTCGCGGATCGCGATGAGTTCGGTGGATGGGCGTCAGGGCCAAAGTTGGAGGCTACCGGATACTTTCGCGTAGCGAAGCAAGATGGAAAGTGGTGGTTCGTTACGCCAAGTGGACATCTCTTTTTGTCGATGGGCTTCGACGCGATCACTACAGACGAGCAGACGGTGGTGGAAGGGCGCGAGCAGATGTTTGAATCGCTCCCGAAGACGGGTGATCCTCTCGCCGTCCATTTTGGCGAGTCTCGCAGAGGGGCTCCGATCGGGCTCGACGTGCAGTCGATATCGGGGCGGACATTTAACTTCTATGCTGCGAATCTGCAGCGCAAGTATGGTGACGACTGGCGGGTGCAATGGCGCGCCACAACGATTGCGAGACTGAAGTCATGGGGATTCAACACAATCGGGAACTGGTCGACGCCGGAACTCTACTTGTCCAAGCAGATGCCCTATACCGCAACCTTGGGCATAAACGGCGACATTCCGGAACTCTCCAGCGGAAGCGACTACTGGCGCCGGATGTACGACGTGTTCGATCCACGGTTCGAACAGGCAGTAAGTGCAAGCGTTGAGAAGGGCGCAACGCACCGGGATGATCCATGGTGCCTTGGCTATTTCGTGGATAACGAACTAGCGTGGGGCAACATGAGTACGGATCGGCTACGGTACGGTATCGCGCTCAGCGTGCTTGCCCAAAGGGGCGACTCCGCTGCCAAGCATGCGTTCGTGGACCGCCTGAAAGAACATTACGTCACCATTGACAAATGGAATACGGCGTGGAAGACCGGCCTTGCGTCGTGGGATGATCTCTACGCCAGGCCCTATCCGGTGAGGGGCGACGATTTTACGCCGCAGATGAAGGAAGACCTCAGCGCATTCATGAGGGAATTCGCAGGGCGCTATTTCAAAGCGGTCCGAGAGGCCGTTCGAAAGGCCGATCCGAACCACCTGTATCTCGGGGCGCGCTTCGCTGGACACACGCTGGAAGAGGTGCAGGCCTGTGCGGAGTATTGCGATGTAATCAGCTTTAACATCTATCGTCCCACCATCGGCGATATGCATGAGCTGGATGGAATCGATCGCCCGGCGATAATCGGCGAGTTCCACATGGGAGCGCTCGACCGCGGAATGTTCCACCCGGGTCTGGTCGCGACGGCAAACCAGGCGGAACGCGCGGCAATGTATGAGGGCTACGTCCACAGCGTTATTGATCATCCGCTGTTCGTGGGCGCGCACTTTTTCAAGTATATCGATGAGCCGCTCGTCGGGCGCCCGGGAGATGGAGAGAACTATAACATCGGTTTCATTAATGTAACCGACGGAACCTATCCGGAGATGGTCAAAGCCGCCCGGGAGACGAATGCTGAAATGTACGCCCGAAGGCTCAAGGCGAATGTGCCTGGGGCTCCGGTTGTTGCCGCCCAGTAGACGAGCGACTCAGAATTCGGGTTGGCGAGCCGGCAGATGGACGGTCATGCTTCAGGCGTGATATGCCAGGTCTTTTCGGAGCGCACCGAGTTCCATTGCGAGTTTTGAAAACGTGAAATGCAAGGAAACTGCCGAACAAAACGAAGTGCGTCATTTGGAGATTGGAGCTGCTCTTTATGTGTAAACATTGGCCGTCAGAAATGAAATGGTTCTCTCGATCGGTTGTCTTCCTGTTTAGCCTGGCTGCGATTTCACCGCTGTTCGCTCAAGATTCCGTCAAGGTGTGGCAAGAGAAGGTTGTCATTCCGACCTATCTCATTGGAGCGCCGGATCCAAATCCGCAGTTTTATTTCGGAGGGGCGTCGCAAGGAGCACAGCAGCGAGTCTATCCATACCCGCTGTACGATAACTTGACGACGGAAAAGGTCGGCAAATCCTACGACATGGTGTACATCGAGAACGAATATATCAAGATCGGAATTCTGCCAGAACTGGGCGGAAAGATATTCGAAGCGATCGATAAGACGAACGGATACGATTTCATTTACCACCAGCATGTCATCAAACCGGCGCTTATCTCGCTTTTGGGAGCATGGATATCCGGTGGCATAGAATGGGACATTCCACACCATCATCGCGCCACCACATTTCTTCCGATCCAGTACAAAGTCGACGCGAACGCCGATGGTTCGAAGACTGTGTGGATCGGAGAACTGGAACTGCGCGATCGCATGCGGTGGGCAGTGGGCGTAACGCTCCATCCGGGCAAGTCCTATTTGGAAGCGTCCTTCCGCATGGTGAACCGCACGTCCTTGCCTGCTTCCATGCTGTGCTTCTCCAATGTCGCCGTCTCGGTCAACGATACCTATCAGATCATCTTTCCTCCCAGTACCCGGTACGTGACCTATCACACGAAGAATTCGTTTACCACTTGGCCGATTGCAACCACGCGCTTCGCGGGAACGGATTTCACAGCCGGTGTCGATGTGAGCTGGTACAAAAACCATGCCAGCGGCACCTCAATGTTCGCCTGGAATTACCAAGACGACTTTTTCGCGGGTTACGATCATGGCAAGAATGCCGGCATCATGAGCGTTGCGGATCACAATGTGGTGCCGGGCAAGAAGTTCTTTACCTGGGGGAACAGCCCGGCCGGCCACGCAGAAGATACTCTGCTGACCGATGCCGATGGCCCTTACATCGAGTTGATGTCAGGCGCGTATTCCGATAACCAGCCAGACTATAGTTGGCTGGCACCTTATGAAACCCGTTCATGGACACAGTACTGGTATCCATTCCGCGATATCGATGGCGTCAAAAACGCGAACATCGATGCTGCAGTGAATCTCGAGGTGAAGGATGGGAAGATCCATCTCGGTTTCTACAGTACCTCCGTTCATCCCGCTGCAGAAGTCACACTGCGATTGAAAGATAGCGTTCTACTGCACGAGCAGGCCGAGATCGGTCCGGCGAAATCCTGGGTCCGCGATATAGCCCTCCCGGCGGGCGCCGACGAGCACGATCTGCGAGCCACTCTTTCTGCCGACGGCAAGGAACTGGTTGCCTACGCGCCGAGGCGGCTTGCGGAGGAAGCGATGCCTTCGTCTGTCGTGGAGCCGTACCCGGCGCCGACGAAGATCGCCACCAACGAAGAGCTCTATCTCACCGGTCTGCGTGCCGAGCAATTCCACTCTCCAACCGCGAATCCCCAGAGCTACTGGGAAGAAGCCCTTCGGCGCGATCCCGGCGATGTGCGCGTCAACACGGCTATGGGCATCGACTGTCTCCGGGCCGGTCGTTTCGCGGATGCGGAATCATATCTTCGCAAAGCTCTTGAACGCGCCACGAAGAACTACACTTCGCCGAAGGATAGCGAGCCGCTCTATTATCTCGGCCTGGCGCTCAAGGCGCAGGGAAAGAACGACGAGGCGTTCATCCAATTCTCAAAGTCGACATGGAGCGGAGCCTGGCGCAGTCCCGGCTACTTTGAGATGGCGCAGATTGCAACGCTGCGCGGCGACGGCGACTCCGCGCTCGCTTACATTGAATCGTCATTGCAAGCCAATACAGTGAACGTCCAGGCACTGGCGCTCCGGTCGGCTCTTCTGCGCCACGCGGGCCGCTACAATGAGGCGCATGCGGCTGTTGCCGCACTGAAGGCAATCGATCCCCTGGATGTGCATGCGATGGCCGAGCAATGGCTGAGCAGCAAGAGCACGGATGAAGCCGTTCTCTTGAAAAAGACAGTTCATGCATTTCCTGCGACCAGTCTTGAAGTCGCTACAGACTATATGAATGCCGGGCTCTGGAAGGACGGCGCTACGATCCTCTCTCTGCTGACCGATGCGGACTCGGACTCCTTTAAAGTATCTCCACTTGTGTGGTACTACTCAGGCTACTTCGCGCAAAAGCTGAACCAGCCGGAAAAGGCCAAGGAAGATTTTCAGCGTGCCGCCCGGATGCCGGTGGATTACGTGTTCCCCTTTGAAATGGAGATGATCCCGGTCCTCGAAGCCGCCATGGCCGCCAATCCCACCGATGCGCATGCTCCCTATTATCTAGGCGATCTTCTTTATGACTGGCAGCCCAGCCGTGCCGTCGAGTTATGGCGAAAATCAGCATCCCTGAATGCTGATTTCCCTGTCGTCTATCGCAATCTGGCGATGGCCTATACGCTCCAGAAGGGCAGTTCCGACGCGCGTGAGAAAGCTCTCGGCTATCTCGAAGAAGCGGTCTCCAAAGGCGGGAACGCCATGGTCCTGGACGACCTCGACAAGCTGTACGAGGAAGACGGGGTGCCCCCGGAGAAGCGTCTGGCGCTCCTCGAAGACCATCTGAGCGTGGTGAATCGCGACGATCTCATTGCGCGCGAGATTAATCTCGAAATCGTCAACGGCCATTACGAGAAAGCCATTGCGCTCTTCAAGACGCGTTTCTTCCGCGCCTGGGAAGGTGGCGGTCGCTTCAGTCTTGGCAACTCGTGGATCAATGCGCATCTGCTCAATGGCCAGCGGCTGGCCCACGACGGGCAAAATCAGGGGGCGCTCGCTTCCTATGAAGAGGCGCTCGTATTGCCCGGCAATCTCCAGGAAGCTATAGGAAACGTCGGAGTGCGCAAGGCGGAAATCTCCTATTGGATCGGAACTGCATATGAAGCGCTGGGCGACAAAGACAAAGCGCAGCGCGCCTTCCGCGATGCCAGTGAGCCAACCCCAACGGCCGGCGCCGGAGGAGCAGGCCAAAGCCGTCGCCCAATGCGTCCGGCGCATGGAGTCGCCTCCGGAACCCAGATTCCGACCTCTGCCCTGTACTATCAGGCTCGCGCATTGGAAAAGCTCGGCCAATCCAGCCAGGCCGAAGGTCTTTACAAGCAGCTTCGCGATACAGGTGCAACGCAGATTGCGGATGCCCACATCGCTGCAGGCGCAGATGCAACCGCATATATTTCCGCAGATACACGCTCGCGTCTCGGAGATGCTCATTATCTTGCTGCCCTGGGCTATCTTGGTTTGAATGACCAGGAAAAGGCCAGGCAAGAACTCACAGCGGCCCTGCGCATAAGCCCGGATCACCTCATGGCCAAAATGACTATTGCAACGATAGTGCCCTGATGATCTCGACGTCGCAGAGATGATCATGGCAGGATGTTTTGTCGTAGATGTTCCCACGACACATGAGCGACTGCGGGTAGCCCACGGAAACAACGAAAGGCACAGATCGATGGTGGTCGAATCCAACGCATACCGGCTTTGGTCGAGTTCTATGCCGATCGAATCGGCGGCATAGAGAGGCCGCGCGATATCGATCAAAACATGGGAGAATTCGGCAAAGATGCGCCAATCACGCGACTCGTTGGCATTCGCCAGAGTGGAGCGGGCTACCTTTCCACGAAAGCCCATATGGTACCGCTTTGCTCCCAGCGCGCGAAGACAGGCCTCAATATCGCGCAAGCTCTCGCGATAGGTCAGTTGCGCGAAGGCCATAGCCAGATACTGATCCCAGCAGGAGAGATTCCGCGACCCGGCATTGCCTTGATAACGCGCCACGCAGCGGCGAAACTCGCGGTCGGGAAGAAAAGAAATCAATTGCTGAAAAATGGTGTGCCCGTGGTTCATGCCGCATCGTCAATCACCCGCGCCCACACTTCCAAAGATCCGCACAGAATTCAAATCGCGGCAAGAACAAATGCCACCTAACCCGTGTACTCTTAATTACTTGCAGATCCGTCCATCGAGTTTAACCGGATACCAGTGAACGGCTTAAAGTATTGATATTTTTGGTGCCCGGAGGGGGATTTGAACCCCCACGACCTTGCGGTCTGCGGATTTTCAATCCGACGGGTGTAGCTCCGGTAGATAGGACAGTAATCGCCACTCCAGCTCACAGGGTTTACCTACTCGATATTTTCAGCTTTCGAGCCCTTGCCAGATCCTCGTGCTCGAAGGCAGAAGCCACAATCTCCGTCTCCGCCGCCGGAATTCCCAGCGCTGTTGCTTCCTGTCTCCATCGTGAAACAGCGATGGCGACCTCGCCGGCTGTTTGCCGTGCCTGAGCTGAAGTAAGGCGGAAGTATTCGGCGACGCTTAGCGCCAGTTCAATCGACGCATCTCCGCTCTGCTCATCAATCAGTGTGGATAGAATGCGTGGCCGAAATTGCACGGGGACGGGGTTCAGATCGTAGGCAGGCGACAATCGCCAGCCTTGATTGCCTTCATAGAGGAAGCCGTGATTGCGCAGGTGATCGTCGGTGTTCGAGATCAGAACTGTGAAGACGATCCTCCGCCAGAGTTCATGCAAATCTTCAGTAGGCGCCGCGCCATACCGCTGAATCGCATCAGCGATTTCCAGGTAGCTGCGAGTCTCGTGATCCGTAGCGCCCAGCATACTCATCGCCGAGAGAAACGGCCGTCTCACCGTGCCTTCCCTGTCGAAACGTCGCAGGAGAAAAACCGGTCGGCCAGCGGCCCGTTCCACTCTGGCGGTCGCCGTTTGAACGCCCGCGGCAGCAGCCAGACGAAATGCAACGGCCTCCCAAAGAACCGTCTGGATGCGGTCGCTGTGGTGCGGAAATTTGGCAATCGCCAGTTGTCCATCCCGGTCCCGCACGGATGCCTTGGGCCGCGCGCCGCCCAGTGATGAACCAGGCGCAAGCAAGAGGCGGAGATCCTCCTCGGATTCCACTTCGTCATAGACGTTTTCGCTGGCGGCAAGCAGCGCCGGGAGTTCGATCAGAGGAGGTGTGCGGTGATCCGCGATTTCACGCAAGAATGGGCCGCTCTCTTGCGAGGCAAACCGCAGAGCGCCCTGCCGGGTTTCGTCATCGACCAGAAGTAGGTAGTCGGCCTCCCAAAGCGTGCGAGGTGCCTCGCCAGCGGTTCTGGCGCGCCGAGCCTCGGAGCGCATCATCAAGGCTCGTCCCCAGCGATCGGGAGCCGAATCGCCAATCGCGCCGAAAAGGCTCTTCCCCTCTGTTGTGTGATGCGGCGCCAAGTCCATTTGAAGCGCCGGCTCCAGGGCAAACCGCTCCGGGTTCCGCAACCACTCCTCGTCATAGCGGAAGGTCGCGCTCTCGACTCGCTTGCGATTGTGCAGCCACAAACGCCCAACCAGATGCGGCGTGCTGTCGAGGTCAACGTAGACGAAGATTTGCTGATCCATTTACGGCCTCGCTTGTTCGCTTTCTGGTTGGGCTTTCTTCACGCGCCGGGGACGAAGATCGATCCGCTTGGGCAGACGCTCTTCTTCCAGCGCAAGGCCAATCTCGTCAGTCTTCGCGCCGGCAAGATCGCGGAGTCTGTCGAGCATCCCGAGTGCAAACAGCACGGCGGCATAGGTTCCTATTCCTACACCCGGATCGCCTTTTTCCACCTTCACCAGGGTGGTTCGGGAGATGAAGGCCCGCTGGGCCATCACCGCTGCCGGAATGCGGCGACGAAGCCGCGCGTCCCGGATGTCGCTTCCGAGCTTGCGCAAAGCGCTTTTGACGGGAATGGGCAATGTCTGCGCTGTCATAGGAACACTCTCTATGCCCACTATTATGAACGCATTTTGTCATTACGTCCATATTACTGGACGTTTCGGATCAGAAATACTGGTCCGCAGCTCGTCCTGAACTGCCTCAAAATGAAAATCCCCCTTCAAATAACGCCTTGAAGCCCCTGCCTGACGTAAAGCCCATTGCGCTTCACACCACAATCCGCTCCGCAATTCCTTCGATATCGACGGACACACCGACTTAGACCTCTGCCGTGACAGTTAGACCCATGGTCGTAACCTATTAGCAAAAGGGAGAACCCCCGGCTTTGCCGGGGTGGCAGTAACAGTTTGACATTTTCGGAAGTCGCCCCAGTTTGTGTTTTTCCATTTCACAAATGCGCCAAAACGATGTGTGCGATCATCATGCGCCGTCCCTACGGGACTCCGGAGGTATTGTTGGTTGCGCCAACCCTACGCTGAAGCGCGGGGCTACCTCCGGCCATTCGAGGCTGTACTGCTCGCTCTTTCGCATTCCGGTATTCAGAGCGACATCGAACTCCGGCAGGTGGATCGGAAATTGCTTGGTGATGGCATCGCGCAGCCGCTTCTCTTCATCATCTGACAGGAACCGAATGCGAGCATTGTTCTCCGCTCTCTGCTCAACCAGGTGCGCGGGGTTGCTGGTCACCTTGCCGTCGGCCAGTGCGATCTTAAACGTCTTCCCGAAAACGTTCTTGTAGCGGTTCTTGGTTGCCGGCGACCATTCGTGGGCGCCAAGCCAGGAGTCAATGTCGGACGGCTTGATCTCATCCGCAACCCGATCACCGAATGCCTCCAGGATGAATTTCATCCTGCCCTTGAAGTTGCGAATATCCCTGCGCTCATGATTGGCGTACCAGTCGATGGCTTCCTGGGCGATCACGGCAAATTTAACGCCCTTGTGCTTCATATTCGCGGGCAGCTTTACGCCGCGAACCACGTCGGCCTTCCGCAGGGCATACGACTTCATGGCATCGCCACGACGGCCCACCTTCTCGCGGTGCTCCACGCCATCC
>Ga0224555_1004132_pt1 | contig 13711 bp, 11 predicted proteins | sample 714S23034metaG_FD_180687 | JGI IMG/M metagenome (GOLD analysis project Ga0224555, IMG submission 180687) | Peat soil microbial communities from Stordalen Mire, Sweden - 717 S2 30-34 | ecosystem: Environmental > Terrestrial > Soil > Wetlands > Peat | place: Sweden: Norrbotten County, Stordalen...
TACGGCACTCTGGATGAGTTGAACCGCGTTTATAACGGCGCCTTCTGGAGCAATGAATTCACCGATTGGTCGCAGATCCGGTTTCCGTCGAACTCCGCGGAAGGGGGATGGCAGCCGGCAATTTCGCTCGACTACCGCAGATTCTTCTCGGAATCGTTCCTCAATCATCTTCGCAAGCAGGCGGAGATTCTTCATGCGAGAACGGAGAACCAATTCGTTCTCACCAACTGGTCGAGCCCGACCGGAGCTGTGGATGCGTATGCTGCGGCGGAATTCCTGGACGCGTCGGCGTGGGATAACTACGTGAGCGCGCCCGGTCTGAGCCGGTTCCAGCGGCAATACACTGCCGGTTACTTGAGCGATGTAACCCGCTGCGCGGGCCCGCACCAGAGATTCATCTGCGCAGAGCAAAATGCCTACGTTCCACCCAATGCGGATCCCGAGGGCTTGCGTCTGCAGGCCTATTGCGATCTGGCGCATGGCAGCCACGGGCAGCTTTACTTTGAATGGCGCCGGCCTGCCGCCGGGGGCGAAGAGCACCGGCCGTCGTTCATCAAGGGCTTCGATGGCGCAATCAATCCGGCCAAGGACACGCTGGCTCTCATTTGCAGGGAGATGGCCCGCATTGGCCCGAAGTTGGCAAACGCAACCACGCGCGCGAAGATCGCGCTGATCTACGACTACGTGAACGCGTGGGCCGAGGGCATCGGCGGCATCGGCGGAGACAGGATTCCGCGCTACGGAGAGATTCAGAGTTTCTACACCGGGCTCAAATCTCTGCACTGCGATATCGACATCATCCCGCCAGACAGGGACCTTTCCGGATACAAAGTCGTCGTTGCATCCAATCTCCGCCTGATTGACGACAGAACAGTGGACCGCTTGAAGGCTTTTGTTGCCGGCGGTGGGACGCTGGTGCTGAACTACCGGGCCGCCACGCAGAATATCGATAACAGCATGCGGCTTACGCTTGCGCCGGGACCGTTCGCCGAGATCGCGGGGGTCAGATCCGAGGCAATTCTCGACCTGGTTGAATACAACGCGCAGAACGGGAATCTCGATGCGAATCTGCTGGCCGGGCTGGGGATTCAGTTTGCAGGAAGTGAGACAGTTTTCAGCCCGCGGAGTGCAATCGAATCTCTCACGCTGCATGGAGCTGAGGTGATTGCGACGGTTCGCGGCGGAGGGCGCATGGAGGGCCAGCCGGCCATCACGCGCAATCGTCACGGCCGCGGCTGGGTGATTTATGTTGGTTGCGATTCGACCAGTGATGACTTTTACGAGACGTTGGCACACGTGGCCGGCGCCGCCAGCGGGCTCACTCCGCTGATTCAAGCGCCTGATGGAGTAGAAGTGACGAGCCGGCAGGATGGCGATGCGACTTATTATTTTCTGCTGAACCTGACGGAGACGCCGCGCGAGAAGATTGCGCTGCCGAAGCCCATGGACGATCTGATTCACGATCGACATGGAATCACAGAGGTCTCGCTAGGGCCGCTGGAGGTTGCAGTTCTGGCGTCGTAGCAGCCGCGCTTGATTTGCCCGCGGAAGGTTGCGGCCATGATGGAAGGATGAGCGACAGGATCGAATGGCGAAGAAAGCGATGCAACACCCAATCTCTCGCAGAAAATTTGTGCAGGTGTGTTCGGCGACCGCTGCCCTGGCGCCGATGGCGGCCTGCCTGGACTGGGCCGCACCTGAAGCATGGGGTGCGCAAACAAGCGGGCCTGCGCAACGAGTACTCGGCCTCGATCGCGATTGGCTCTTTGCAGGCAAATCCACTGCTGCGGCTCTCGATCCCGGCTACGACGACAAAGCTTTGGCTCGCGTGACATTGCCGCACACAGTTGCCGATCTCTCCTGGCGCAAATGGTCTCCATCGGCGTGGGAGGATCTTTTTGTGTATCGCCGCCGCTTTGCGGTGCCTGCCGCGTGGCGAGGGCTGCGCGTGTTTGTTCACTTTGATCGCGTGATGGTCAGCGCGACTCCGGTGTTGAACGGGCGCAGCCTGGAACCGCACGCGGGAGGATTTCTTCCGTTCGACCGCGAGATTACCGATATTTTGAGCGAGAAGGAAAACGTGCTTGCAGTTGCGGTGGATTCGCGCTGGCTGAATGTGCCGCCTGCCGGCTCGCCGCGTGGAGCAGCCGCGGTGGATTACCTGCTGCCCGGCGGTATCACGGGCTCTGTTCAGCTTCGCGCGTTGCCTGCGATTCTTTTGCGCGAAGTGTTTGCCAAGCCAGTCGATGTGCTCGATTCCAGCCGGCGCGTTGAGGTTGTATGCCGTGTAGATGCGGTCACGCCGCTGCCAGCGCACATTCGCCTGGAGGCTGCGCTTCGCCACGGCGATCAAACCATTGCCAGAGTGACGCAGAGCGCACTAATGGAAAAGTCCAACGAGGAATTTCATCTTTCGCTCAGCAATCTCGGCAACGTCCAGTTATGGGATCCGGAGCATCCGCATCTCTATCGCGTCGAGGTCACGCTATCTCTCGACGAACGTCCCATGCATCGTTCCGCCGCGCGTATCGGGTTCCGCGAGGCGCGTTTCGCCATGGATGGATTTTTCCTTAACGGACGCCGCACGCAGTTGTTCGGATTGAACCGTCACGAGCTCTATCCGTATCTTGGCTTCGCCGCGCCGCCGCGCCTGCTGCGCCGCGACGCGGAGATTCTGCGCAAGCAGTTCAATTGCAATATTGTGCGCTGCTCACACTATCCGCAGTCGGAAGCGTTTCTGGACGCCTGCGATGAGCTGGGACTGATGGCGTGGCAGGAGCCACCGGGCTGGCAGTACATCGGCGACGAGAGTTGGCAGGATCTGGCGGTGCACGACGTGGAAGCGATGATTCGCCGCGACCGCAACCATCCGAGCGTAGTGATCTGGGGCGTGCGCATCAACGAGTCGCACAACGATCCGGCGCTCTATCGCCGCACACGGGAGCTGGCCAAGTCGCTGGACGATTCGCGGCCCACGTCGGGCACCATGACGCCGGACTCGAGAAAGAACTGGCAGCAGGAATGGCACGAGGATGTGTTTGCGTTCGACGATTATCACGCCGCTCCCGACCACAGCGTGGGGATTCTCGATCCGGTGGAGGGTTACCCCTACATGATTGCGGAGACGGTTGGGCAGTTTAACTACGGTGCCGGCAGGGGATTCAATATGAGATACCGGAAGGCCGGCGACATCGGACAGCAGACGAGCCAGGCGCTCTATCACGCGCAGGCGCACAGCAGGGTTGCGGACCACAAACGCATTGCGGGAACGATTGCATGGTGCGCGTTCGACTACGCGAGCCTGATGAACGATTACGAGGCGATCAAATGTCCCGGCGTCGCCGACGTCTTTCGCCTGCCGAAACTGGGGGCTGCATTTTATCTCGCGCAAGTGGAGCCGTCGGTAAGGCCGGTCATCGAGCCGAATTTCTACTGGGACTTCGGACCGCAAACACCATCAGGCCCAGGCGAGCACGCCGCCATCTTCTCGAACTGCGAGCGGCTCGAGCTTTTCATTGACGGCAAGCTGCATGCAACGGTCGATCCCGACCGCACGAACTTTCCGAATCTGAAATTTCCGCCCTTCTTCGCCGATCTCAAGCTGGAGGGCTCGGCACATCCCGAGTTAAGCATTGACGGCTACGTGGGCAAAACGCGCGTGCTTTCGCGATCGTTTTCTTCGGACCACGCGACAGACCGCTTCTGGCTGCAAGCGGACGATGCGGAGCTTGCGAACGACGGCGCGGATAGCACGCGGCTTGCCTTCGCGGTGGTCGACGAGTTCGGCGCGCCGCGCGCATTCGCGGGAGGGGAAGTTGCGCTCGATCTCGACGGACCGGGAGTGATCGTTGGCGACAATCCGTTTCCCCTGGAGGCGAATGGGGGCGCCGGAGCGGTGTACATCAGGACCATTCCCGGCCGCGTGGGAACGATTCGCATCGCTGCGCGCCACTCTACGCTGGGCGGCGGTGCAGTGGAGATCCGCGTGAGGCCGCAAGTAAATGCGGGTTATTGATTAAACAGTTGCACACCTGCCCACCCTTTTCCGCAAAGAGCGCGGAAAAGGATGGGGCACGGATGCAGTGTTCTTTTGCCGAATCAATAGCGTTCTCACTTCATCGCGGCGGCTGCGATGAGCGCGTCGAGCGCGGAGGTTTGCCGCGTGGCGTCGGCCGAATCGAAGGGCCCCTGCCAGAGGGCTCCGAACTCGCAGCTCGGGCCCTGATCGCTGGCAACGATGCTTTTCGCGTTGGCATCGGCGAATGCCTGGTACCGGGGATCGGGATCGGCAACGTAGAGCGCCATCAAGTTGCGCAGGAAGATGCCCTTGAACTGCGGAGCGTCGCCACCCGACATCGATCCCGGATCGGTGAGGATGCCGTTCTGGGTGAGATGGGCGATGGCAGCGTTGGCAATGGCTTCGGCCTGCGGCAACAGCGTTGGGTCGTTGTCGGCGCGGTAAAGCTCCACGAGTCCGCCGAGAATCACTCCCTGGTTGTAGGACCACGTGGTGGCGCCGTTATTGGTGCACGCATTCGGATTGGATGAATTCAATCCGTCGTTGATGAGATTTTGCGCGTTGATCATGCCGGAGTTCTTGAACCACGTCCATTCCTGCTGCGCCCAGTTCAGGTAAAAGGCCGAAGCGCTTCCCGATGTGCGGTTGGCGAGTTTGGCCGCGATGGAGAGGAAAAGCTCGTTGGGGATGGCGTTCTTGTAGGTGCGGGAGGTGTTCCACCAGACTCCGCCGCCGCAGGTCGAGTCCCAGCCCCCGGTGATGGTCGTGAAGATGGTCTCCGCCATGGAGAGGTATGCCGGGTTGCCGGTTACGTCGTAGGCGTCAATCCAGGCCAGCGCCCACCAGCCATCGTCGTCGTAGAAGCTATTGACGAAGTTCGCGTGCGATCCCTGCGCTGCGGTGAAGGTATTGGCAATCACGGAATAGTACGACGTGTCGCCGCTGACGCGCTCGTAGTTTGACAGGACGGTGATGGAGTTGGCGGAGTTCCACCAGCCGGAGGGAGAAGCGTAGAGACCGGAACTGGACAGGTACCACTGCTGCAAGGTCTGGATGCCGGAAGCGGCTTGCTGGGTGTAACTTTGCGTCGCGCTGACGCCGCTCCCGGGATTGGCCGGCGGAAGGATGGCGCCACCGCAACCTGTGGGAGCCAACATCGAGAGGATGCAAAAGGCAATGACCGGAACTGTGCAGGAGCTTTTCATAGGATGTGCATGGCAAGGCCGGCGAAGAATCCCCACGCAAACCACGCTAGTTCCGCGCTGCAGCGTGCGCCAGGCCTCGTCTGTGACCGGTCTCCAGAATCAGCCTGATTGTACACGCGTATACGCGTACACGCGGAATTTGCTCGCGGCGGCGCCGACTTTATGCAGCGATCGGGATCGTCCCTTGGCGGTTGCGGAGGGATCGACCGCAAAAGGTCTCTGACCGCGAGAATGGGTGCCGGTGGAGTTCGTGCTGTCCCACCCTTTCGCCCAAAAATCGGGCGAAAGGATGGGGCACGGGCGCCCCTTTCGGCACAGAATCGGGCGGTCTGAGACCGTGCAGCATATGTGGCCCGTAGACTGAAGAGAGAGGTTTCGCTCGAATGCAATGGCCGGCTCAATTTTTGCTCTCCGCGCTTTCGGCGGCGCAGTTTCCCAGGGCGGAAGCGCCGGAGATCGCGTTTCTGGGACGGTCGAACGTAGGCAAATCGAGCCTGCTGAACGCGCTGGTGGGCGAGAAGGCCGCGAAAGTCTCCTCCACGCCGGGGCGCACCCGCGCTATTAATTTCTTCGCAGTATCGGACGCGAAAGGCAAGCGGAGGATGATGTTCGCCGATCTTCCCGGCTACGGATACGCGAAGGTTTCGAAATCCATCTCGGCGGAATGGCCGACTTTTGTCGAGCCCTATCTCGCGGAACGCGAGACTTTGGCGTTGTGCATCTGCCTGGTGGACGGCAACGTGCCACCGCGTCCCAACGACCGCCAGTTGCTGGACTGGCTGCGCGCCACGGGCCGGGACTTTGTGGTAGTTGCCACCAAAATTGACCGGATGAGCGGCAACGAGCGCACGCGCAGCCTGGCGGCGCTGAAACGGGCGCTCGATGTCGAGGAACTCTTGCCGGTTTCGGCGAAGACGGGGTATGGGATCAAGGAACTGCGGGCGCGGATTGAAGAGGCAGGGAATAGGGATTAGTGATCAGTGATCAGTGATCAGTGGTTAGTGATTAGTGGTTAGCACTCTCGCCGGTCAAGGTTTGCCGGGTTCAAAACGATGCTTCTCCTCGAGGCCCCGGATGTAAGAGCGAATCTCGTAGGGAAACGTAATCTCACCGCGGTCCACGCGTTCTCTCACCTGTTCGGAGAAGCGGGCGGCGAATTCGCGATGAGTTGAGAGCAGACGCAGATCTTGCGCCATGCGGCCCAGGTAACGCGGCGCGAGGCGCAACCAGCGGCGGCCCGGCCAGTCGTTCGCGTCGAGACATTCGAGAGCGATCGCATCCAGCACTGCCAAATCTTTGTGACGCGCCGTGTCCACGCGCCAGATGACGAGCGCCGGAACGCTGATGGGATCGGTTTCGTCGCACTCGCCTTCCTGATGAATGAGCGCCTCGTGGAGAGGCGCGATGGGCACGTCGCGGCGCAGCAGATCGGGCTCGACGCCGCGCTCGTCCATCTCGCGCTCCATGGCCGCCGGGGCCATCGCGACACAAACTGAAACCGTTTCGCGCTTACGAAGCTGGTTTTTGAGGATGCGCAAGGCTTCGTCGAGCGAAGTGACGAGGAAATCGGCGATGGCTTCGCGAATGGCCTGCTTTTGCGTCGCGAGGTCTGCCGATGCGACGAGCGTGGCTGCACCGGCGATGTTGGCCGCGACGACGAGCGCGCGACCTTCCTCATCCATTTCTCCGGCATAGAACAGGCTGCCGCCGAGGCCCGATTCCGGATCGGCATACGGGGACGCGATCAGCGTTGCGTAGCCATGCGCTACGCGCGCGATAAAATCGAGAACGTCGTGAGATGGAGCGGGGAGCGGCACGAGTCTATCTTATCGATCGAATGCGCTGCGGGGCGAACGGCATGAAGGCTAGAGCGATTCCAAAATAGGTGTAGCCAGCGATTGTGATGCCACGTCCCCGGTCCCCAAAAGCGAGGGACCGGGGGCACCCAAATGGGTATCGGCCACGCGCTACGAATTCTGGCGGCCTGCGAGAATTGCGGTCTAATTCTCCAGCTCGCGCCAGTTGAGCTTCCGGACGAAGAAAACGAACTCGCCGGGCTTGGCGGTGTAATGGGTCTGGCTGCATTCGTTGGGAGCGACTACGCCCGACTTGAGGATCTGGGCGACGGGATACCAGATGTCTCTTTCCTTGTCGGATTCCTTTGCGACTTCGCAGTTGACGTAGGTCTCCGTCGACATGTCGTATGTGGCCTTGACGGCGATCTCACGGGCGTCGGGAGGCAGCGTCACGATGACGGTTCCGTCGTCATTTATGTGTACCCATTCGTTATGCGCAGTGTCATGGTGGTCGATGCGCACCAGATAGTTCGAGGCTTTTACGGGCAGCCCGGTTTTGCCGTCGAGCAGGCGGATGTGAATGGTAATTTCCGTCTGGGCGTGAAGGCTGGCGCAAAGAACGGCGGCACATAAGAGCGCAATGAAAGCGCGGAAAACTGGCATATTGGTGTGGCTCCGATGAAAAACAACCGCAGATCGTTCGACTTGGCCGTCCGCCGCGGCGGACGGCCTCGTTCAGGATGACAACGCTCTATTATGCATTTTCAATGGTTTCGAGGGGGCAAAAAACCGAAGACTCATTATTCCTAAAGTTACCAGGCAGAATAAGGCTGTCCGTCGCTGCCCGTTTCGGTCGAGCCGGAATGGACGTCGGTGATGCCGGGCTCGGTCTCATCGAGCGAGTACATGGATTCGCTGCTGTCGGTCACCCAGGTGTCTTTCTGGCGCGTCATGGGATCTTCGGGGATGGCTCGGATGTAGCCATCCTGGACCAGGTCGTCGAGCGACTGGGGTCCCTTCTGCTTGTCCATGGTGTAGGTGTCGATGGCGGTGCGCATGGTCTGCAGGTCTTCCTTGAGCGCGGCTTCGCGCGCGTGCCTGACGGCGCCCACAAAGCTGGGAATTGCCAGGGTGATGAGGATGCCGATGATGGCCATCACGATCATCAGCTCGATGAGGGTAAAGCCGGATTGTGCACGTCTGTTGCTCATGTCTTTTTCTAGTGGTTAGTGATTAGTGCCGGCAAGAAATGCAGAATCCTGGCAAGCACGATCAAACCCATCACTAACCACGAACCACTAAAGCGTGTTTCAAAAATGGCCCAGCGAATTGGGCAAAAATCCCGCAGGGGTTAAAACCCCTTGTATTACCGCATCTTTTCGGCACGACTGAAGTCGTGCCCTGACACAGAACCGATTTTTGAAACGCCCTCTACCCACAGTCTTTCACCACGTCGCATACTTGGTTCCGTCAAGGGCGGTTCCCTGCGACTTGGAGTGTACATCGAAGACACTCTGCCCGCCATACGAGTCGGAATCGGGGTCGTCCTGCATGGAGCGCAATCCCCACTCGGTTTGGCCCGTCATGGGATCCACGGGAATCTTGCGGAGAAACCGCAGCTTCTTGCCCTGCACATCCACGCCGTCTACGAGAGTTTGCAGGTCGGGCGGATAGTTCTGGCTTTCGATTTTGGTCTGGAATGCGCCCCTGTCGGCGGCGTCCTTGTACTTGTCGATGGCGTCGCGCATCATCCACAGATCGGCACGGAGCTCGCGTTCCTTTTGCCGCTTGACCTGGAAGCGCACGAGAGGCAAGGCAGCCGACATGAGAATGGTGAGGATGGCCGCGGTCACGATCAGCTCAACCAGCGTAAGGCCGCGTTGGCTGCTGGGGATCGGGATGGAGCGTTGCAGACTCATGCGCGCGGTTCCCTACTTCACCACGATTGTGGCTTGCCCTGTCTGCACCGATATTTGTTGCTGGGCGGCATTCACTACCGAGGCGCGCGTGATGCCCAGGCCGCTCTGGCCCGGGGTCTTGGCCTGGAAGGTAAGCACGCACACCACGCCTGTGCCGGTGACGCCGTGTGTTCCCGGCGGCCGGGAGATGCTGACGACGAGGGTTCCCGGCGGTTCCTCAACATGACTGAGGCCGGTTGGCTGGCCGTCGCGGCTGAGGATGTCTCCGGCCGCTACGCCGCTCAATTGCAGGTTGGCGGTGTCGTAGTGCAACTGCAAGGCAATGGAAGTCACATCGGTTCCCCCGTTGAGCACGACGGGAACCTGGAAGGTGGTGCCTGCGGCCATGGGCGTTGCGGGCACATTGAGAGCCAGGCTGGCACTCGCCACGGGCGGCGGTGGCGCCGCGGCTGGGGGCGGAGTTGCGGCGGCCGGGGCCTGAGGCGACGGCACGCCAGGTGGTTGGCTGGGGGGCGACTGGGTAACGGGCAGAGTGGGTTGGGGCACGGCCGCTTGCGCGGTGGCCGTGGGGCTGCCGTTGGAGCCCATATCGGAGCGCATCTGCGCGAGCATCTGCGGCGCTGCCTCGATCGCGCTCTGCGCGGGAATCGATCCCACGGCCGGGCTCCGTGCGGGCATGGTGTGTGCCGCGGGCACCACAGCAGGCGCGGCCGCGCCATTGTCGTTGTCTCCATGGCGCAGCGTGATGGAAGCCTGCCCCAGGCCGGTGTCGATGACGCGCAAGTTAGCCTGATCGAGTTCCTGCGATCGCACGATATGCGGCACCACCACGAAGACAATGTCGTCGTCCTGGATGGTGTGGTCCCTGGAACCGAAGATGTACTTGAGAATCGGGATGGCGCTCAATCCGGGGATGCCGGTCCAGTTCACCGCTTCCTGCTTGTTCTGAATGCCGCCGAGGATGCTGGGTTCGCCCTCGCGGAGCCGGATAGTCTGGTCGATCACGCGCTGGCTGATGATGGGCTCGGTGACGCCGCTGATGGTTACCTGGCCGCTCTCCGCGGAGACGGTGATGTTGATCTTGAGCGTGACGTCGTGGTCGTAGTGGATGGTGGGCGTCATCTCGATGTTCACGCCCACGTCTGTGTACTGGAACTGGGTGTTGACCAGCGAACTGACCAGCGCCGTGGCCGCGCCTGTTTGATAAGAGCCGGTGGCGATGGGGATCTTGGAGCCGATCTTCATGGTGGCTTTTTGCGCGTCCATAGCGCGCATGCGCGGGCTCTGCAGAACCTTGGTGTTGTTGTCGGTGAGCAGCAGATTGAGCGTGGCCGATCCCACGGTGACAGCGAAATCTGTGGAGTTGAGATGGGCAAGGCTGTAGAGAGTGGGGCTGACAGTCGAGGTGGTGGAGCCGGTGGTGCCTGTGGTGGTGGAGGTGGTGCTGGAACCGCAGGAATTGGTTGCCGCGCAGTTGGGCTGCAGGGTAACGCCGAAGCTGCTGGGCCATTGCATTCCCAGCGTCTTCTCCCAGTTCTTGCTCACTTCGAGCACTGCGATGTCGACTACGACCTCGCCGCGGGGCTTGTCGAGGTCGTCGATGAGTTGCTGCGCCAGCAGGAGCTCGTCGGTGGTGCCACGCATGACGATGGCGTTCTGGCTCTGCACCGGAAAGACCTTGGTAGTGGGCATGAGGTTGCGGATTGCGATGGCGACGTCATTGAGGTCGTTCTGCTGCCATGCGTTGGTCAGATAGAAGGTCTGCACGGCTTGCTCATCCAGGTCGCGCCGCTTGGAGGGAGTGTTCTGGGCCACGAAGATGGTATTGCTGGTGACCGGACGCCAGAAGGTATTGGACATTACGCTGACGATGCGCAGGGCATCGAGCAGCGAAACATTGTTCAGGTCTACGTCAATGCGCGTGCCGTGGTAGTCGGGATCGAACATGACATTGACGCCGGCGGCCTTGCCCACGGTCTGATACACCACCTTGGAGTCCTCGGCCATATGCAGGGAGAGCGGCTCATTCGAGACCGGCTTGAGCTCCGGCGGAGACTCGATGGTCTGGAGTTGCTCGGCTTCCGCGGGGGGCTCAGGAAGCCCCACTTCGGGCACCGGCGCGCTTTCACCCTGCTTCTGGCGGAGGCGGGCAATCTCCTGCTGCGCGGCTTCGTTGCTGGGGTCGATTTCGGCGGCGTGGAGGAACTCGCCCAGCGCGGCCTGGGTATCGCCAGCCTGCTCCAGCTTGCGGCCCTTGCTGACGTGAATTGAGGACGCCGTGACGCGCACGCGCGCAAGCGCAATCTTGAAGCGAGAATCCCTGGGATCCTTGTTGAAGGCTTTCTGGAAGTCGTCGAAAGCCGTGTCGTAGTCTTCGCGGGTTTCGGCGGCCTGACCCTGCTTGAAATCGGTATTCGCTGACTCGGCGTAGACCCTCGCGCACGGCAAGCCAAAGCCTGCGGCTGCGGCAAACAGGACGATGGCGAAGATGGTTCTCGATGTCATGATTCCGGCCACGGCCGGAGCGGGCGTGCGGTTCATCCTACTCCCCGGCGTTTCTCCAGATCCGCCCGCGCAATCCCCGGCGGCGTTTTGCAGCCTGGGTTGCAGGTCTCCGGCGGGCGTCCCGATGAGATTCCTTGTGCCGATCATTGGCGAAAAACGCTGCTTCATTCTAACAAAGCTCTGCTGCTCTTCATCGAAATCTGCGCCGATGCGATCGCAAAACCAGAGTGGGTGTATCTCGAAGCCACTGCACTCAAGTCGACGCGACCAACAGGGAGCGGCGACCCTGCACGAAGGCCGGACAGGATGCGGTAACTCTGGTTTTGCCGTACGATGAAGACTCAAGGACGCTCGCCCGTGCCCCGCCAAAGCAGCCACATTATCGTTCCCAAAGACGCGCAGCCCGCGAAAAAGACGGCCCAGCCGCGCGACCCTGTGGCCAGCGGCGAGCGCGACGCCGCGCACAACCGAGCCGCCAGCCATCACTACTTTCTCCTCGAGAAATTCGAAGCCGGCGTGGCGCTGCGCGGCACCGAGGTGAAGTCCATCCGCGAGGGGAAGGCCAACCTCAAGGACTCCTACGGACTCATCAAGGGTGGCGAGGCGTTCTTGCTGAACCTGCATATCGGTCCTTACTCCCACGGCAACATGGCCAACCACGACGAGACGCGTACCCGCAAACTCCTGCTGCACCGCGAGGAAGTTCGCAAGCTACTCTCCAAGACGCAGATCAAAGGGCATACGCTCATCCCCACGCGGCTCTATTTCAGGAAAGGGCGGGTGAAGTGCGAGCTGGCGCTGGCCAAGGGCAAACAGGACTGGGACAAGCGGGAGACGGAGCGGCGGCGGGAGGCCGACCGGGAGGCGCGGGCGGCGATCAAGGCGAATAAGCATAGAAACAGCCAGTAGCTGGGAGCTGTTCGTGCGGGGACGTGCGTTCCCGAGGGTGGGAGCGGAATTAGGGAGGGTCTCGTTCTGAAAAGCGCGTGGCAGGATGGGGCGCGTCAGCGGATCAAGTTGACTTCGATGCCTGGGTCGATGTTCTTCCAGGCGGCGTCGGTGGTGTAAACGGCGGCTTTGCGCTGGATGGCGAGGGCGAGGCAGGCGCGGTCGCCGAGGGAGAGGCCATAGGGGCGGGTTTGAGCGATCAGTTCGGCGGCGACGCGTGCCTGCTGATCGTCAAAGAAGCAGATCTCGCAGCCAAATTCCATCACGCGGCGCCAGGCGAAATCGGCGCCGGCTCCATGGAGCAACAGCCGGGTGTGCACCTCGGCGAGGTTCACAGCGCTGAGGAGCCCACCGTCAAGGAGGGGGAGAACTTGATTGCCGCCTCGCTCGTTGAAGATGACGGCCAGGATTGCGGAGGAATCGAGTACTGCTGGGCTAGCCAAGCCACTCCTCCATCTCGCGCCGCGCCTCTTCACGGCGCTCTGCAATCAGTTCATCGGACGCCAGAGACGCGGGGTTGGCGAACGGTTTGAATTCCGCCTGAATCCTGCGGATTTTTGCGAGTTGCGACTCGATGCGGAGTACTCCGTCCTCGAGCGACATGACAACGACGTCCCCCGGGTTCAGTCCCATGTTCCGTCGTATCGAAGCTGGAATCACGATGCGGCCATTGTCATTTATCCTTGATGTGACATGGTGCCGATTTGTGACATCAATAGGAGTTTCAAGGGTTCGTGGCATATTTGAATGATATGCCATTACAAATAATAATGTCAAATATTGTTATCGTGACATTTACTTGAGGATCTGCCCGATTGCGGAGCGCCCCATCCAGTATTTGCCACAGGTCCAGCCTTCCATAAAGAATAGAGACATGAGGACTGAAAGTTCTTTTGCTCCAATTTCGGGAATTGCTACGGAACTGCTGGCCGTTCTGGCCGCCGACACGCAAACCACCAAAGGCTCCGAAGCCAAACCGCAGCCTGCGTTGCTGACCACGGACGCCGCGGTACAGGCAGCCGCGGCCGGCGTGCTCGAGACCGGCGAGTACAAAGCAGGCGCGAACGAGACCGTCCTGATCCATGCACCGGCGGGACTGGCAGCCAAGCGGCTGCTGATTGTGGGGCTCGGCAAGCTGGCCAAGGCCACGGTGCACGGCGTGCGCGAGGCGGCGGGAACGGCTGTGCGGTTTGCCAAGCCGCGGGGGATTCGGGATATCGCAATTGCCTTGCCCGAAGACTTCTCCGAAGGTCTCCCTCACGCAGTGACGCGTGCGGCCGTCGAAGGTGCGTTGGTGGGCGATTTCGATGCCGATACCTA
>Ga0224555_1004134_pt1 | contig 13697 bp, 9 predicted proteins | sample 714S23034metaG_FD_180687 | JGI IMG/M metagenome (GOLD analysis project Ga0224555, IMG submission 180687) | Peat soil microbial communities from Stordalen Mire, Sweden - 717 S2 30-34 | ecosystem: Environmental > Terrestrial > Soil > Wetlands > Peat | place: Sweden: Norrbotten County, Stordalen...
GAGCACGCGATCTTCGGCGGCTCGACGCTGTTGCGGGCCGAGTTCACCGACGGCATCCCAGGCCTTTTCGTAATCCAGGCGAAGTCGTTCGTTGCCGAGCCGGCCGAAACATCAGATCCAGCCGGGAAGCGGTCCCCGGAGATCGTCGCGATCGACACTCCCGAGACAGGAGCCAGCGACGCGGCAAGAATCGTCGCCCGTCACGAGGAGGAGCGCAGCGGCCCGAAGCTCGACGAAGCCGCCGTCGTCGTCTCCGGGGGCCGGGGTCTCGGCTCACCCGGCAACTACGCCCTCATCACAGAGCTTGCGCAGTTGTTGAACGGCGCTCCGGGCGCTTCACGCGCCATCGTCGACGCGGGCTGGGTGCCGTACGCCTTCCAGGTTGGTCAGACCGGCAAGACGGTGAAGCCGATGGTGTACATCGCCTGCGGGATTTCCGGGGCGACCCTGCACATGGTGGGCATGAAGGACGCGCAGAACATCATCGCGATCAACAAGGACCCGCAAGCCCCCATCTTCTCGATCGCAGACCTCGGTGTCGTCGGTGACCTCACCAAGGTGATCCCCAAGCTCATCGAGGCGATCAAGGCTCGTCGCTGAGCTCGGCCGGCACCTGTTCGGGTTCCGAGGCCCCGTCGCGCGGCCCCGGCCGATTCCCGGTCCGTACGACTCGGGGCGCGAAAGCCCCCGGATCATCAGGGATCAAAAGGGGAGTGACGACCTCCACACATTGAGGTCAAAGGATATGTATCGTCAGGCGGCCGAAGGTATACGCGACCCGCGTTGCCAGAGCGCGCATGAAGGACTTCCCGGTTGCTTTTCCCGACAACTGATTTCGCAATCTTCTTCGGGATCGTCTTCTTCGGCAACTGGCTGTTCGCTCCGTTCCCCAAGCGCTGGCGCGTCTTCATCCTCGTCGCGAGCTACGTGTTCTACGGATGGTGGGACTGGCGCTTCGTGTTCCTCCTGGCGATCTCCACGGTTTGCACGGTTGCCGGGGGTCGCCTGGTCCACCGTGCCCGGGTCGCGTCGGCCCGGCGGGCCTGGTTGATCGCGACCGTTGCCGCCGAGTTGGGTTTGCTGGGCTGGTTCAAGTACGCAGGGTGGTTGAGCCTCAACGTCGACAACGTGGTCCACCACCTCGGGATGGGCGATCCCGTCCCGTTGATCCAAGTCACGCTTCCGGTCGGGATCTCGTTCTTCACGTTCATGGGCCTGTCCTACGTGATCGACATCTACAGGGGGAGCCTCGAGCCCTCACCGTGGTTGGACGTGGCGGTCTTCGTCGCCTTCTTCCCGCACCTGGTCGCAGGGCCGATCGTGCGCGGCTCTGACCTGTTGCCCCAGATCCGCAGGGCTCAGCGACGCGACCCGCGCAGGATTGCCCTTCCGAAAGCGGCGTACCTCATATTCGGCGGCCTGTTCAAAAAGGTCGTGCTCTCCAGCTACGTCTCGTCCCAGATCGTGGACCCGGTGTTCGCGAACCCTCACACGCACTCTTCGCTCGAGGTCCTGTTGGCGATCTACGGCTATGCGGTGCAGATCTACTGCGACTTCAGTGGTTACACCGACATCGCCATCGGCTGCGCCCTGCTGCTCGGCTTCCGCTTCCCGGAGAACTTCAACGCCCCCTATACCGCCCGGTCCTTGCAGGACTTCTGGCGACGGTGGCATATGACCTTGTCGCTTTGGCTGCGCGACTACCTGTACATCCCTCTCGGAGGCAACCAGGGATCGCGGGCCACGATGTATCGCAACATCATGATCACGATGGTGCTCGGCGGACTGTGGCACGGCGCGGCCTGGACCTTCGTCGCCTGGGGTGCCCTGCACGGCATCGGACAATGCACGGGCCACTACCGCCGTGCCAAACGGGTCGAAAGGGGGCTCTCGCCTCAACGAGAGGGCCGTGGCTGGCTCGCGTGGGAACGGTTCGCGACGTTCCAGCTCGTCTGCGTGGGATGGGTCTTCTTCCGCGCCACCTCGTTCGCGAACGCGTTCGCGATGTTCGGCCGGCTGTTCACGGGCTGGACCCAGCCATCCCCGCTCGTGAATTTCGCGGTGTTGTTAGTGATCGTGGTCGGCATTGGATCCCAATATGTGCCAGAGGTCCTGCCCCTGCGCGCGCAAGAGGTGTTCTCACGCCTTAGCGTGTTCGCCCAGGGCGCGGTGCTCGCCGCCGTTCTCCTGGTCATCACGACCCTTGGCCCCCCGGGTGTCGCGCCGTTCATCTACTTCCGCTTTTGAGACTGGGACGATCTTGTCGAAGGTGGCACGAGCTAGTTGACGAATTCCCGAAACGCACCCGGACCGGCCGGCCGTGAGCCCGGCCGCAAAGGCGACCCGCGCCAGGCCAAGCGCAGAGCACGCGCGAACGCGAACAGGTCCGAAGGCGTCTCGACGAGACGGTCGGGCACCTCGGCACGGGCTCGCTCGGCCCGGCCGAGCTTCGCCAGGTCGGCCGCCCGCACTGTCAGCCCAAGAGGGAAAGCCCGTTCACAGGCCGAGGGCGCGCCGACTGACAAGAGGCGCCGGGCGTCGGCGGGCCGCATACTCGGCGTCGGCCTGATCTGTTTCGTGGTGTGGCTCTTCTTCGACGCGAACCAGCTGTACCACTCTGCTGAGGCGGGCCAGATCGGGGTCCGCCGCAGTGTCGCGGTGTCCGTCCTCCGCCCGATAGCCGCGATCACCGATGCGCTGGGGATCTCCGGACCGGTGAATGCCGCCGACTCGGCCTTGGGGAGATGCGGGATCGGCGGGGCTCCAGTGTGCGACAGTGGTCCCACTCCCACAATTGCGCCCGTTGCCATGCCGCTGCAGCGACCGCCGGGCTACCTCGGCCTCGGTGCCGCGCCGCATCTCGGACCCGGGGACCACTACATCCCCCCGCCGCCCCCACCAGTGGTGCCACCCGGACCCCCGGCGCTCGTGTCCCCGACGGCTTCTCGCCCGCTGACGCTGCTCTCGATCGGAGACTCCGTGGGGGAAGATCTCGGCTTCGGCCTGGGAGACGTCTTCTCGACCGATCTGGCCGTGCGCGTCGTTCAAAAGGGTCTCGAGGACACGGGCTTGGCGCGCAGCGACTACTACAACTGGCCGGGGACTCTCTTGGCAGACCTGAGGCGGTACCACCCGAAGATCGTGGTCGTCATGCTGGGTGCGAACGACATGCAGTCGTTCTCGATCGGGAACGGCCGCTACCTGTCGTTCTCCATGACAGCGAGGACATGGTGGCAGGCGTACGCGGCCCGTGTCGCTCTCGTCATGGAAGAGGCAACCTCTGCAGGCGCCCATGTGATGTGGGTCGGGTTGCCGCCGATGGGGGCCTCCTCGACTGTCCCGGCAGGCTTCCCTGAGAAACTGAACAGGGTCTTCCTTGCCGAGGCACGTTCGCACCCGGGCGTGAGGTACTACCCGGCCGACAAGGTTCTCGCCACCAAAAAGGGAGGTTTCGTCCTGTGGCTCTCGGTCCACGGATCGTACGAGCAGGTCCGTTCCAGCGACGGCGTGCATCTCCTTCCAGCTGGCTACGACCTGCTCGCCAAGGCGCTCGTGCAGCCCATGCAGCGCGCCTGGCATGTGAACCTGCACGTCTGATCGTGAGGCGGGAGAGCCCCGGTCCGTAGCTCAGCCGCTCAGTGCTGCCCGTGCTCCCCGGCGCGCTCGAGGGACCGCTCGATCTCCAGCTCGGCCGCCTCGCGTCCGGCCCAGGTAGCGCCTTCGACCGACTTGCCAGGCTCGAGGTCCTTGTAGACCTCGAAGAAGTGCTGGATCTCGAGCCGGTCGAACTCCGGAAGGTGGCGGAGATCCTGCAGGTGCTCGAGGCGGGGATCGTGGGCCGGTACCGCGATGACCTTGTCGTCTGGCCCTTTCTCGTCGGTCATCCGGAACATGCCGATCGCTCGTGAGCGTACGACGCAGCCAGGAAACGTCGGCTCCTCGACCAGCACCAGAGCGTCGAGCGGGTCGCCGTCCTGCCCGAGCGTCCCGTCGATGAAGCCATAGTCCGCCGGGTAACGAGTCGAGGTGAACAGCATCCGGTCGAGGTAGATCCGGCCCGTGACGTGGTCCATCTCGTACTTGTTGCGCTGGCCCTTAGGGATCTCTACGACGACTTCGAACTCCATTGGCAGCCTTTTCTCCGGCGCGGTCAGCCGAACGCTGGACGCGGACGCTATCAGCCTGCGGTCGGGCAGGGCGCGGCCCAGCGTGCGAAGGCAGCCCTGCGGTCGTCAGCCTTTCGCCGATCAGGACCTCAGTTCGAGGCGCTGGCCTTGAGCAGCTCGACGAGCGGGCCTTCCAAGCCCGGAGCTGCAACCACGACGGTCGCGGACCCGTCGGCGAGCCCCTCGATCTCGGTGACCGTGGCCCCTGCCTCGCGCGCGATGACGACGCCCGCGGCGAGGTCCCACGGCCGGAGCCACGCCTCGTAGTAGGCGTCGAAGCGTCCGCACGCCACTGCGCATATGTCGAGTGCTGCCGAGCCGCGACGCCGGATGTCCCGCACTGCGGGCAGGATGACCGGGATCATCCGTGCCTGATCGGCCCGGTCTTTCGCTACGTAGGTGAAGCCGGTGCCGACGAGAGCCTCGGCGAGGGACCGGCCAGACGGCTGGAGCCGAAGCTCGCGGCCGTTCAGCGTTGCCCCCCCTCCCTCGCAGGCAGCGAACATCTCACCGTTCACCGGATTGTGGACGGCTCCCGCGATGCTTCGCCCGTCCACCGAAGCCCCGATCGAGACCGAGAACTCCTCGATGCCGTAGAGGTAGTTGATGGTGCCGTCGAGCGGGTCGATGACCCAGGTGACGCCCGTGGAACCCTTGCGAGAGCTGCCTTCTTCACCCAGGATGCCGTCATCCGGCCGAGCACGCAGCAAAGAACCGACGATCAACGCCTCACTGCCTCGGTCGAGCTCGGTGACAAGATCGGTAGGGCTCGACTTGGAGGAGGCACCGGTGGCGAGCAGGATCCCCCCCGCGACCTTGTCCAGCCCTGCGCGTAGGAGCTTTCCCGCAGCTTCGGCAACCTCCTGTGCGAGCTCGAGGAGATCCGATTGCCGATACCCTCCGAGGTCCGGCACGGTCATGGCGTGCGAGCCGGGCGGCGCGCGCCAGCGGGCGCAGCCAAGCGGGTGCGCGAGAGCTGGGCCAGGCGCGCGACGAGTACCTCGATCACGAGCTCATCCGGCCAGTCCACCACGCCGCGAAGGTCGAGGTCGGCATCGGCGACCAGGCTAACCGCGCGGGCGATGCGTTCCGAACCGAGTCTTCCTCCCTGGCTGAGCACCTTGCGCGCCGGGAACGGTGACATGCCGAGCAGCGATGCGGCCTCGCCCGGGTCGGTTATGCCGCTCCCGTCGAGACGCAACATCGCCCCATAGTGCTTGTGCAACGTGGCGAGCAGCTGGAACGGGTGGCGGCCTCCGGGTCCGAGCAGACGGCGGGCTGCTTGCACTGCTGTCGCCGCGTCGCCGTTGTCGAGCGCGTCGGTTAGCTCCCACGGCGGCGCTCCGCCCTCCTCTCCGAGAAACGGCTCCAATTCCGCCGGAGTCACCCTCCCTCCCTCGCCGTACGCAGCAGCGAGAACGTCCAAGAGCGCATGCAGGCGCGACACGTCCTCGCCGAGATGGCCTTCGAGGAGGTGACGCGCGGCTGGGTCCAGGTGAACCGGCGCGCTCTGCAGTTGCTCGCTCAGCCACTGTGTGCGCGCCTTGCCGGACGAGCCAGGCGACGTGTCGATCTCCCGGCCTCGAGCCTTGACGGCCTTGGCTAGGGCGGCGGGCAACGCCTTGCCGACCACGGCCAGCACGAGCACGTTCGGAGCGAACGGCTCGCCGAGGCGCGAGGCGAGCTCGGCGGCCTGTGACGAATCGAGATGTTCGGCGTCGCGCAGAACGACGATCCGGCGGTCGGCGAGGAATGCGGGTGTGAACAGCGCGTCGAGCACCGGCCCGAGCATGAGCTCGTCCTCGCCGTTAGGTGCCCTGTGCTCTTCGATGGCGACCGCGAGGCTCAAGTTGGCCACAGTCGGGTCTTCCGGGCCGCCGGTTGCACCCTCCGGTGAGGTGAGCTCGGCGAGCAGCCGCTCGACGCCACGATCCACGAGGCCGGGATCACTGCCCTTGACGACGAATACGGCGGCGGAGTCCCCGGATCGGGCACTCGTTGCAGTCACCGCAGCGTCCCCGAGCCGAGCGCCGTCCTGCCGGCTTCGTCCAACGCGGCCTCGCGTGCAGCGGCTTGGTCCAACCCGGCTTCGCGGTGGGGTGCCGACGTGGCGATCGCGGCCAAGAGGTCGCGCACCTTGCAGGTGCCGGCGACGTCGTGGACCCTTACGAGCCGACATCCGCCGGCGATCCCCAGCGCCGCCGAGGCCAATGACGCGTTGCGGCGCTCGCCGACTTCGAGCCCCAGCAGAGCCCCCAGGAAGGTCTTGTTCGACGAGGAAAGGAGCAACGGGTAGCCGAGCGAGGCGAGCCGTGAGGAGCTCTGCAAGAGCAACAGGGACTGACCTGCCGTCTTGCCGAGGTCGAGGCCCGCGTCGAGGACTATGCGATCGGCCGGGATGCCGCTGAGACGAGCGCGCTCGGCGCGCACGAGCAGGTAACGCTCGACCTCGGCCACGACGTCGTCGTATTGGGGCGCGGGGTCCGCTACCCGCGGCGAGAGCCGTATGTGGGTGGCTACCACGCTCGCTCCGGCTGCGGCGGCAGCCGGGAGGTACCCGGGGTCGGCGAACCCGCTGATGTCGTTGCCGACGACGGCTCCGGCTTCGAATGCGGCGGCGGCGACCGGCGCCCGCCAGGTGTCGACCGAAAGCGGCAGGTCGAACCGTTCGCGCAGTGATGCGATCACGGGCACGACCCGCTCGAGCTCCTCGTCCTCGGTCACCTCCGGACCGGGGCCGGCCTTGACCCCACCGACGTCGAGCAGGTCGGCACCTTCTCGGACCAACTGTTCCGCGCGCTCGAAGAAACGGTCCAAGTTGAAGTACGAACCGCGGTCATAGAACGAGTCCGTGGTGCGATTGAGGATGCCGATGACCAGTGCCCTGGTCGTCAGGTCGTAGCGACGCTGACCCAGTTCGAGGAAGACGGGATGGCGGGGCCACCAGACTGAGCTGTGTGTCGCCGGCACGCCTGGGCTCCCGAGCTCGCCAGGATCAGAACAGCCGAGAGGCCAGGGCCCGTCGGTACTGTTCCCGCCTCGGGTCCGAGGGGTCCATTGTCTCGAGGAGGTCGACAAGTTCCTGGCGGGCCTCGTCATCGGTCTTCACCCGGTCGAGCAGGACGCCTATGTGCTCTTCCAGCTCTACGCCGCCACCTCCGCTTGTCCCCTCGGGCGACACGGGCGTGCCCGCGATGGCCAACCGGGCAAGCGCGGCGACGCGCCTCGCCTCGCCGGTGCCGGGGATCTTGGCGAGCAGGCTGAGCGCGTCCTCGGGCTCACCGCGCCCGAGGAGTATCTCGGCCAGGCCGACGATGGCCTCGGGACGGTCGGGATCGAGCTCGAGTGCCCGGCGAAGCGAGGCCTCGTCGCCTAGGGCGATCAGCTCCTCGGCCTCGCTCGCAACGGGAAGGAGCCGGTTCACGAATTCGCGGACGGCGGCCTCGCCGAGCGCGCCGATGAATTGGTCGACGACCCGGCGGTCCTTGATGGCGAAGACTGCCGGGATCGACTGCACCTGGAAGCTCTGCGCGATCTTCGGATTCTCGTCGACATTGACCTTGACGAGCTCAACTGCTCCCGCGGTGGCCTCGACCACGCGCTCGATGATCGGGCTGAGCGTCTTGCACGGGCCGCACCAGGGTGCCCAAAGGTCGACAACGACAGGGGCGGCGTCCGAGCGGACGAGAACGTCGTTCTCGAAGGAAGCGTCGGTGGCATCCAAAGTCATCGAGCGAAACCCTAACGGGTTGTCGACGCCCACCCGCGATGGCGTGGACGCGCGGAGGAAGCGACGGGCGCGCGGACGCGCCGGGCGCCCCTACGGGATGGTCGTAGGCGTGGCCGGCAGGGTGAACTCGTTGGCAGGCACGCTCGTCGAGTAGCTCGTGATCTCGAAGCTGCCGTTATCCGACGCGGTGGCGCCGGTCCACGCGACATAGCCGAGGACACCCTGGTCTGTCACACAGAATGTCCCTGTCCCCTTCTCGCCGGCCGCACCGGTTACCGAGATGCAGGAAAGCGAGATGCCGTTCACCGTTTTCGAGGAATAGCTGACCTGTCCGCCCGAGGCCTTGGCGGCTGCCTGGAAGTAGGGAAGGTAGAAGTTGGGCTCGTAGATCTTGAACAGGTCTGCCTCTGAAGCGGCCGCTCCCTCGCTCAGGCACATGCCACCGGTGCCGCCCGAGCTCTGTCCACTGCAGATGTAGCCCTTCTTGCCTAGCGTTATGAGCTCGAAGTTGCCCGAGGAGCTGGTCCCCCCGAAGAGCGAGTCCGGTGGTTGCTGCGCGATCGTGAGGCTCGTCAACGACTTCGAGGCGCCCGAGGTGACCTTGTAGGTCGCGACGAACGTCGCTTGCTCGCCGGACTGGAACTTTGAGAGCAGACCCGATCCCGACGCACCGGCTGAAGTCGTCGTCGTTGTCGAGCTCGACGCGACGGTCGTCGTCGTTGTCGAGCTCGAGGCAGCTGACGTCGTCACCGTTGTCGAGCTCGAGGCAGCTGGCGTCGTCACCGTTGTCGAGCTGGCGGAAGTCGAGGTCGTGGGACTGGTCGTGCCCGAGCTGCAGCCGGCCGCCAAGATCGCCGCGGTCGTCGCGAGCACGAAGCCCGCAGCGATGCGACTCGGTTTGGAATTCCTCGCAAGCTTGATCATGTGGACCCTTCCACTCATAGGGTCGTCCACTGCCACCGCCGGCTGAGCATCGCAACGACGACCACGAGGTGACCGCTTCAAATGTGCCGTGAGATTAGCTTACGGATGACTCTCAGTGGTGGTTTGGCATCGAATCATGTCAGCGTCTCAGACGACGAAGTACTTGGCCATCGGGTGATGGCAGATTATTGCGAGCGTCGTCTGTTCGGGATGGAGCTGGAAGCCCTCGCTCACCGTGACCCCGATACGGCCGGCTTCGAGGAGCTCCACGACCTTCGCGTTGTCCTCGAGATCCGGGCAGGCCGGGTAACCGAACGAATACCGGCCACCACGGTGCTGCTGGCGGAAAAGACCGGTCAGCGTCGGGGCGTCCTCGTCTGCGAATCCCCACTCCTCGCGGACGCGCCGGTGCCACAGCTCAGCGAGTGCCTCGGTCATCTCGACAGACAACCCGTGCATCGCCACATAGTCCCGGTAGCGGTCCGCGGCGAACAGCTCGGCGGTGCGGGCCGAAGCGAGGGCTCCCATCGTCACGATCTGAAACGCGGCATAGTCGCGGACCTGCGAGTCCGCCGGCCTGAAGAAGTCGGCGATGCAAAGGTAGGGCTCCTTGGATTGGCGCGGGAACGCGAAACGCTCGAGCTCGGCGGTGCGCTCGCCGTCTGCGTAGACGACGAGGTCGTTCCCGTCGGCGTTCACAGGCAAGTAGCCCCAGACAACCTGGGGGACGAGCAAGCCTTCTGCCTTGGCCTCGTCGAGACAGGCCCGGAGCTCGGCTCGGACACGCTCTTTGAAGTCCGCGTCGCTCTCACCGGACTCGGGGCGGTAGCCCCACTGGTTGCGGAAGAGCGCTGTCTCGTTCAAGTAAGAGGCGATGTCGTCCAGCGGGATGCCCTTGGCGACCCGGGTTCCGAGAAACGGGGGCGCGAACAACTCGTTGTCCGTCCCGACCTCCGGCGAGCGCGCCGGAAGGGTTGCCGGGTCGATCGCGGCCATCTGCGCGCTCCGCCTCGGGGGGAGCTTGCGGCCCGAGAGCTCGGTCCCGAAGCTTGGGTCGTCGACGCCGCTCCGCTTGATCTGCATCAACCGGTCCAGCAGGTGCAGGCCCTCGAACGCGTCCTTCCCATAGAAGACACGTCCCTTGTACACGGCGCGTAGGTCTTTTTCGACATAGGTGCGAGTGAGCGCCGCTCCGCCCAGGATGACCGGGTAGCCGGACCTGTCGAGCCGGTTGAGCTCCTCCAGGTTGTCGCGCATGATGAGCGTCGACTTCACGAGCAGCCCGCTCATGCCGATCGCGTCTGCCTCGACCTCGTCGGCCTTCGCGATCATCTCGGACACCGGCACTTTGATGCCGAGATTGTGGACCTCGTAGCCGTTGTTGGTGAGGATGATGTCGACCAGGTTCTTGCCGATGTCGTGCACGTCGCCCTTCACGGTCCCGAGAACGATCCGGCCCCTTCCGCCTGACTCGGAGCGCTCCATGTGCGGCTCCAAGTGGGCGACTGCGGCCTTCATCGTCTCGGCCGAGCCGAGCACGAAAGGCAGCTGCATCTGGCCCGCGCCGAACAGCTCACCGACGGTGCGCATTCCGGCAAGCAGCATGTCGTTCACGATGTCGAGGGCCGCGTGCCCCGCGTCGAGCGCCTCGTCGAGCTCGGCCTCGAGCCCGTTGCGGTCACCGTCCACTATGCGCCTCTCCAGGCGCCGGTCGACGGTCCAACCTGAGCGATCTTCGATCGCGGAGTGCGCCGCTGCGCTCTCGCCCTCGAAAGCGTCAATGAGCGCAGAGAGCGGGTCGTAGCCCTCGCGGCGGCGGTCGTAGATGAGATCGAGGCAGATGTCGCGGTCGGAGTCCGCGATCCGGTGCAGGGGCTGGATCTTGCCGGCGTGCACGATCGCGGCGTCGAGCCCGGCTTGGACGCATTCGTGCAGGAAGACGGAGTTGAGCAGCTGGCGTGCAGCGGGGGAGAGCCCGAAGGACACATTCGAGAGGCCGAGCACCGTGTGAACTCCGGGCAGCTCGGTCTTGATCCGCCGGATGGCCTCGATCGTCTCGATTCCGTCACGACGGCTCTCCTCCATGCCCGTCGACAGCGGGAGGGCGAGTGGATCGAAGAGGAGGTCTGCCGGCTCGAGGCCATAGCGCCCGACGGCGAGGTCGTGGATTGCCTTGGCCGCACGCAGCTTCCAATCGGCGGTGCGCGCCTGGCCGTCAGTGTCGATGCAGGTGCAGATCACCGCTGCGCCGTAGTCGCGCGCCAAGGTGAGGAAGCGATCGAGCCGGGTGCCGGGGGCATCCCCGTCCTCCAAGTTCACCGAGTTGAGGACGGGCCGCCCGCCGATCCACTGCAGCGCAGCTTCGGCGACCGGCGCCTCGGTGGTGTCGATGACGAGCGGGATGGACGACTGTGTCGCAAAGCGCCGTGCCACCTCTGTCATGTCCCGTACTCCGTCGGCGCCTGTGTAATCGACGCAGACGTCGAGGAGATGAGCTCCCTCACGTACTTGGTCACGTGCCATCGTGACCGTGGTCTCGAAGTCGCCTGCAAGCATCGCATCGCGGAAGCGCTTCGATCCGTTGGCGTTGGTGCGCTCGCCTATGACCAGGAACGACGCCTCCTGCTCGAACGGCGTCGCCACATAGAGCGAGGCTGCGGACGGCTCGTACACCGGCGAGCGAGGTGCGGGCTCGAGATCCGCGCAGGCCGCCACGACCTTGGCAAGGTGCTCGGGAGTTGTGCCGCAACAACCCCCGACGATCGAGACCCCCAGCTCGCGGACGAACACGGACAGGTGCTCGGCGAGCGCGTCGGGCGTCAAGTCGTAGTGCATCTTCCCATCGACGACCGACGGCAGGCCGGCGTTGGGCAGTGCCGAGATCGGAGTGCGCGCCTGGCCGGACAGGAAGCGGAGGGCTTCGTACATCTCGACGGGACCTGTGGCGCAGTTCATGCCGATGATGTCCGGCTTCATCGCGTCCAGCGTGCAGAGTGCCGCTCCGACCTCGGTGCCGAGCAGCATCCGGCCCGTGAGCTCGATGGTCACCTGCACCTGGATCGGTACCTCACGCCCCGCGTAGTGCATGGCGCGTCGGCACGCTTGGATCGCCGCCTTGGCCTGGAGCACGTCGTAACACGTCTCGATCAGGAGCAGATCGGCTCCGCCGTCGAGCAGCCCGCGCGCGAGTACCTCATAGGCGTCCCGAAGCTCTTTGAAGCTGACCTGGCCGAGCGTCGGGAGCTTCGTGCCCGGCCCCAGGCTCCCGGCCACGTAACGTTGGCGATCCGCAGTCGAGTAGCCGCTGGCAACCTCCTTTGCGAGGCGGGCGGAGGCACGGGCGAGCTCTTCGGCGCGGTCCGCGATCTGGTACTCGGCGAGCACGATGGGCAGCGACCCGAACGAGTTCGTCTCGACGACGTCCACCCCGACTTCGAGAAACGACCGGTGCAGCTCTTGGACGACGGCCGGACGCGTGACGCACAGCATCTCGTTGCAGCCCTCGAGCGACTCACCGCCGAAGTCATGCGCGCTGAGCTCGCGAAGCTGCAGGTTGGTCCCAGTCGCGCCGTCATAGATCACGACGCGCTCGCGGACCGTCTCTAGGTAGCTCTTCGCGGTGCTCACTGTGGATAGAGACTACCGGGCGCTGTTTCCGGTCTGGCGAGATCCTGAGTGGCTAAGAGTCAGTCGACTCTCGGGGCACAGCCCGGCGAGCTCGCTCCTCGACGGCCCAGGCGGCGCACTCGGTGGCGAGCGCCGGGTGGAATCTCCATCGTCGCAGCTGCTGTTCGGTCGTCTGCTGATCTTCCCCGAGGTCCACGAGGCTGAGCGCCAGCTGGCAGCCGTGGCGGCGGAGGCCTTCGGCGGCGGGTGCGGGCTGGCGCCCATGTTGCGCGGCCTCGTGCTTGGCCTGGAGCGATTCCGGCAGCCGCCGAAGATGCCGCCGGGCGAGAGGAGGGAGACGGAGCCGGACTGCGAGCAGTCGAGGGCCACGCCACTCGGCCATGTCGAAGTCGACGCAGCGCTTCAGCGTCCGGGCGAACGGCGCGTTCGGGCTCAGACGCTCCCCGAGACCAAGGGCACGCGCGGTGTCCTCCACGTCGAGCTCGATCCCCTCGGGCGACTCCTCGAGCCGGATCGTGAGGTGGCGTAGTAGCCAGGTAGTCGAGGGACCGAGAACTGGAAGCCAAAATGTCTCGACGTAAGCCGATCGCGGGTCGTGTCCGAGCTCGTCGATCACCGGGTCGGGCCAGGGCTCGACGCGAAGGTGAGGCCGCCCTTCGGCAGGCGAACGCCCCGGCTCATCGGGGCATGGCGTGGCATTTGGGTCGAGTTGCACAAGCATCTGTTTGACCTCCGTAGTTGCTGAACGATGCGATCGCCCAGATGCTGAACCCGGTGGTTCCCGTGCTACATACCGTTTCCCGCGCTCCGTTCGGAGCGGTGCAGCGGTTGTCGGCATCACTCCGTGGCGCGTCAGGAAGATCCTGACCGAAGGGGCCGGCCCGCGCTCGCGGCACCGGGAGACGCTCACGGCGGATAGGCACGCCAGCGCCCAGCAGCTAGAAGGTCGGGCGGTCGAGAGGCCATCCAGGGTCGGGGTCCGAGTCCCTCAGCGCCCACCACCTGCCTTGGGGAGAGAGGGAGAAGGGGACGGAAACGGGACAAAGACCGGGGACACGGCCACGGGGCAGCCGGGGCGGGCGAGACGCACGGGCAGCACGGGGCGGCGGGGAACCCACAACACCCACCCACCCACCCAGGGCCGCGAGACGGGAGCGACGGGCGAGGAACAGCGACGGAGGACCTACGGGGAGGGGGCAAAGGGCGGAGAGGGCGGCACACAGGCGCCCACGTTCGCCCACGTGGCGGTG
>Ga0224555_1004135_pt1 | contig 13696 bp, 10 predicted proteins | sample 714S23034metaG_FD_180687 | JGI IMG/M metagenome (GOLD analysis project Ga0224555, IMG submission 180687) | Peat soil microbial communities from Stordalen Mire, Sweden - 717 S2 30-34 | ecosystem: Environmental > Terrestrial > Soil > Wetlands > Peat | place: Sweden: Norrbotten County, Stordalen...
ATCCACACCCCCGATTTGCAGGGCACAATTAAGCCCGCGCCGTGGTATTCGAGCAGGTCAATTTTGGGCAAATGTTGCTCGTTTTCAAAAATGTTCTCGTCCATACGTCAAATAGATCTGGTTGGTTCTGCTTCCATCAGCTTTCGGCGCGCGGTAATTCCCCTGGCCCTGGCCTTGGCTAACCGATTATCAGCCTCGGGAATTGCCTCACGCTTTTTTTCACCATAGCCATACGACGAGGGAATACAGGCCACCCATCAAGATCGCCCACCCGGCCAGACCGATGGCATAGCCTTTCCAGGTTGTGCCCCATAAGCGCCAGTGGTCCAGCGAATGAACATCCCAATATCGAAACAGGTGGGGATCGAAATGGGCGGTCACCCGCACCAATAAAATGAACGGCAAGAGGACAATGATTTTCATGCGCCAAGAAGGCTCCCCCGATTCCAGTTCGTAGAGCATTCGGCTCACTTGCTCCTCCGTCATCCCGTTCAATCTCCGCCGCATGGCTTCTGCAATGCTCTCTCCTCGGTTCTGCTGTATTTTGCCAGCGTCCAAAAGAGCTGCCAGCCGTTGTAAGGCGCGAGACCGAAAGTCCTCTTCCGGGTCCGTGCCTGATTCAGGTTCAAGAAATGAACCGGTGACACCACCAGGGCCCCAGCCGAGATCCTCGTCGATCTCCGCCCCGCTCTGGCGATCAAACTCCCAAGCGCTGCAAATAATGCGATCTGCAGTGAGCCGGGTCACCTTCAACCGCATCGGTTTTGGAATTCCTCCGAACCAGCGCAAGACCAAGTCCCCAACTGCTATTTCTGCAAGTTTTTTGCTCATAATTCTTTCCCGATGCCGGATGACTGCTCAACCGCCGTGACGGCTGTAGGGGGCTCCTTCGGGGCTGTGCTTTTTGCAAAACGTTGCAACAACCGCCGCCGCGCATTGGCAAGAACTTCCGGCGCAGAAATGTGGCATGGCCAAAACAGTCCCACCACTTCGCCCGCCTGGCGCAAATGGATGGCCGAACTATCCCTGTGCCATGTGAACCTTACCGAATCCAACAGTCGGACGGTGTGGTCATACAAGATCGCCGGGACGGCGGCGCCATGACTGAACCAAACATAGTCCAGTAATCCGACGCGGTGGTAAAACACAGGACGCACCGGGCGACCCCGGCCTTTGGAGGTTTCGGCGGTGAAAACCTCTTCTTTCTCCGTCGGCCTGAAACCCCTGGGCGGGTGTCCCAACACCTGAACGACCGCGCCGGAAAGGTTGCGACCGCTCCCCCAGGCCGGGTTGTCCCGCAAATCCACAGAGTAAGCTGGCTGGTTTTGCCAACGGCCCAGGCTGCAACGCAATCGAGCCCGCTTCCTCTCCAGGGGCCCAGAATTTATGGGGAGAAAGAGGTCCTCGTCCTCCCGATGGATCCGCGTCCACCAGACCGCGTCCCGCAGGACCGGGGACATCGGTATTGAACCGGGTTTCCAAAAGGGACTCGGATCGTTCTCGTAGAGCACGTAGAAGTTCTCTCCCGCAGCGCGCGCTGCCTGCGTGAGCTGCTCCCTATCCAACGTCAGGTCCAGGTCAGCCTGTTTGAGCAGCCGACCACGGAGGCTGCAAACCTGCGCGTTGAACACAACAAAATGGCTGCGGTGTCGCTTGTAATAGCCGCTTTTTGAATTCGCGATCAGGCGTCCCTCGGCAAAACCATGTTCCCGAAGGACGGCCATGATTTGGTTGTAGTGCATGGATTACGTATGGACCCAATTATTCCTCAAAATCTCACATAACGCCGTCACGGTGCTTCGTTCTTGGCGTCAAGGCCAGGAATGTCCAATCCATTGGACGGCCTTTTTTTCCAAAACCTCAGTTTCCCAGGGCATTTTGCCCGCAGCACACGCCGGCAGTTCACCAGGATCCCCTCCGGAACGGATTTGGCGGTTGAAAGCGTCAATACATGAATAGGGGTGGAGACCCTGGTCTTCAGGTCACCCACGTCCAACGCCCCCTCTTCGGCGATGACGACGTGCTTGAACCCGGCGCAGCGCAACAGATCCTCGCGAACCTCCGGCACGGAGGACCACACGCGGTTAAAAAACAAACGCGGCGCCCCCGAAGTCAGAACCCGCGGCCATATTTTCTGAGTGAGTCGGCGGGCATGATCCGGGCCCAGATCTCCATTGATGTAAATCAGCGATTCCACCGGCACGAAAAGGTTGGAGCGATGGAGATCGATTCCCGCCGCCGCGGGAAGCCTTCCGTCCGCCCGGCTGGCGGCATGGGCCAGGGCGGTAAACACGAAGGTGCGTGAGAAATCCGTGCCGCCGGTGATGATGGTCAGACCCGCCTTCTGATCCAGCAACTCCAGCAATTTGCCTGTTTTTCCAGGGGCCTGGGCCAGGCGCGGGTCATCCAAAGTCGGGTAAGTCCGGCAGTGGGCCTCGATGAAAGATTGGCGTTCTGCCGGCGGCAATCGCTCCAACAGGCATAAAAAACCAAGCACCTGCGGGTGGTGAAAGATGTCGAACCAGTTGTAAGTGGTGCTCTTGGAGCGGCCGAGCATTTTTGCCAATCGCTCGAAGCTCATCGGGTGCCGGTGCTCCGCGGCAAGCCTGGAACGCAAATCGCCGAAGATGTCGCGGGCCGAAAACGGATAGCCCGGAGCGGTCATAAATCCGTCATCGGGAAGTTTTGTTTTCCGAGTTTGCTTGTTCATGCCTTTTGGTTTGCCAGCAAACTCGCGGCGGCAGCCCCTGTTCTCTCGGCCTGAACGGCCCGGAGTGGAGCGGTCGCCCGTTTGCGTAGGCCCAGACGCGCAGAGCGAGCGGAGCGAGACCGACCATCGTAGCCGGAGCAAATGGGCGAGTAAGCGGAACGGAAGGGTTTTCAGGCTGAGGAACAAGCTCGAATCTGGAGCGGCCTGAGTGCGGCGGTTTTGCGGAGCGGAGCGGAAGGGAAAAAGGGCGCGGAGCCGGAGCAAAAGCCGGTGCTCTCAGGACGCGGGGGAAAAGACTAATTGCATGACTCGGTTGTATAATTTTGTGCTTGCGCGGTGGCGGTCCAGTGCGAGATTTGCTCAATGGACGTCCAAACAACATTGGTTCCAAAAGATAGAGTTGCGGAGTGCTATTCAGCCCTCCGGGAACTTCGAGCACACAAACGGAAGCCTGTCTTGGGGAAGTGCATGTTTTGGGGGGATCATTGTGCCGTTCCCCCCGTCGCTTCCCATTTGTTGTCGCGTTTCTGGCTGGAACAGATCGCCGATGATTCGCATGAAGTTGTTCAATTCCGCATAACCACGGAGGATCGAATGAACAAACCGGGACGCATTGAGGCGTATCCCGCGGGTATCAACAAAGCAACGACATTCCCCGGCTTCTGTCAGCCACACGACAATGAATTGTTTGCGTGCTTGGAGAAGGAGACGTTTTCGGCCACTCAGGAGCAATTGCGCGCTCTGACTTACCGATCCATCTGTTGTGAGACTTGCGCTAAACATCAAATAGTGGACTGCCAGTGGGAGAGAGCAGACACCCAAATGCAATGGGCGCTTGAAACCGAACAGCAAGCTCCGCCGTCGTTCGCATTCCATGTGATGGGGGAGATGAACCGCTGCATTCGTCTGTTCGCGGACAAATCTCACCTGGAGACCATGTGGCGAAGCGGACGCGAGTCAATATCCGGGTACGTGGTTCGTTTTACTAAGCGTCCAACCGTTCTGTGTTCGACAACAATTAATCCCTTGGTCTCATTTACAGGTCGAGTCTTGGACTCACGATGGGATTGGATCAGCATCAGTATTATTCCAAGCGCGGATGGTGGCTGGGCAGTGTTTTCCTGGGACAAGTCTGCGCCAAAGAATCCTTCCTTATTCGTAAAATCGTTCGCAAAGATTCCAAAGCATTTGCAGACAATCGCTCTGCTTGACTGTGTCTTTGAATCTACGGAATACTTCGCAATCGCCCCGGAATGGTGGGCTAAATTGTCGTTAGAAGTTCAGCAGCATTTATTCCGACGCTATGGATATGGCTTGAAGAGAGGCGTTGAAAAAGCCGCATCAGGCGCATTGCTGCCGTCCACAAAACCCTGGGAGGATTGGGAACCTATAGAAGCGAAGTATGTATGAGGTTACGTCGCTATCGGGCTGCGATAAGCGATGCTGAGGTGCAGCTTATGCCTGGATCAGTCGGGGCAGTATAAGGGCATCAGCATTTGGGGTGCTGTCGATCCAACGCCAGAGATCAACCTGCCCAAGTTTGGGAAAATTCTGTGGGGGATTATCCGGTTTTCCGGCGACAAATGTCTGTGCTATGATATAGGCCGCCTTCCCCCAAATGCCATCTTGACTGCCAATGGTTGCCTCAAGCCATTTACCAAAAGGCGTTCCAGGTGGTCTTCGTAGTTCGTCGGCGTTCGTCGGTCTGTAGTGAGTTGGCGTGTAAATTGCCATAAATGGCGCATCCGATTTCTTGAGATTGTTGTCAACTTCCTGATTGTCTGGAGCCGGGTCTATTATCCACTCAGTAAGAAGTCCGGGATATTTCTTTTGAAATGCTTTCGGAATTCCTCTAATTGGGCCGAAAGCAACTGACGAGTCAAAAACACCTTCCCGCTTTCCGGGGACTCCAAGGACAACAAAATCGTGGGGAGATACCCTTGATATTTCTCTAGGAATAATGTCTCGGCGTGCAAAGATTGCGGTTCCAATTCCCCGGTCAGAAGGAATGCCCAAACAATTGAAGGCTAATGAAGCGAGTCGCGCATGTTCGGTGCAGCACCATCCAGGGTCGTAAGGTTCATTGGGCCGCTGTTCTGGCGGCATTGAAATCAAACGCCGAAGAAGATCAATTGCGGCAAATTCATTAACGGGAGACATAATTATCCACTACGCGAAAGGGAAATCCTCCTGGCCCCGTGATAGGTTGCCTCGTTTGAAACGTGAAACGCGCGATTCCGCAGGCTCAGCTTTAACCGTCGGTTGTTTTTCCGTCTGCCATGCTGCACGTAGTTCCTGTGCATCAAGGATGACCCTCTGAGTAATCACGTCCGTGTCGGCGTGCGTGGTTGACAGAGCGAGTTTCATGTCGGCTGTAATGCCAAGTTCTTCAAGCCGGGTGAAGACCGGAAGCATCGCCCGGTCTTCATCACGGAAAAAGATGCTTCCACGTATGCGGACGAACTGCCAACCTAAGCGTTCGAGAATGGCTTGCCGCTCCATGTCCTCTTGGAGCTTTTCTGGGCCGTGATGACGTTCTCCATCGCACTCAACGGCTAATCGCTTTCCACCACCGACAACGACTAAATCTATGCGATAACCTCCGACCCTGTATTGTGGCAAAACGACGTAATGAGCAGCAGCCAGACATTTTAAGACGCGCTCTTCAAATACGGACTCTGTCTTGTCAAGTTGCTTTTGCATTTCTCGCTCCCATGCCCCGGGGTCAATGGCGTGCTCAATTAGTCGGCGTCGGTAATCTGCCGGCTTAAGATCGGTTTCGTGATTGAGGCTGTAAATTATCCACATTTGATCCCGCGCGCGGCTGGCAGCGACATTGAAACGTTTTTTAAAGATTTTCTTTGGGCCTTCTTGGCGCATCGGAAGAGGAGGATCATCTGGGGAAGAATCGACGACGGAAAGGAACATAACATCCCGTTCGTCTCCTTGAAATTGAGCGGCGTCCCCGCAAAGAATCTGGCGGCGCCTATACTCGGCAGGTTCGAGTCGCTGGCGAAGAATCGAGTCCACCTTCATGGCCTGTTGATCTCCAACCAGCGAAACCACGCCAAAGGAAACTGGATTATCGACTTCGTTTACTGCATATTCCGGTTGATCAATTGCGGCACAAATTAGCGAAGCAATCACTTCGGCTTCGGCATTGTTCACGTCATTGGTTCTGCCGTAACCGCCTTCGACCCGATACGGCAAAACATGCGGGTTGAGTTTGATTGCTGAGGCTTCACGAAGGGGCTTAATCTCACCTTTGTAAGATAGGGTGTTGCTGAATGCTATTATGTTTGGCGCGCACCGGAAATGCTCGACTAGTCGAATAGCAGAGAAGGAAATCTGGGCGAATTCGTAAATTGACACCGTTCCGTCATAGAGTTGATCGAAGGGTATTCCATGAAGATGTACGGTAATGAGCTTCTGCACTTCTGACATGTCCACGCCAGCCGCGACAGGTGTTACTTGCTCGTCATCACCAACAATGAGCGTTTGACGACCAAGGTACAGCGCAAACATTGCCGTGGGGTCACATTGGCTGGCTTCGTCGATGATCACCACATCAAAACGAGTGCTTCGCGGGTCAAAAGTCTCCGCGACTTCGTTAAGCGGCATAATCCACACAGGAACTGCGCCTTTCGCCGTGGCCATTTCGCGCCGTGCCGCTGCGCGTAAGTCGGCATCTCGAACACCCTTGCCTGACTTGGTGAGTTTATTTCGCATCGCAGCATACGCTCCGAGGGCTTGCTTTTGCTCGTGCTTCGTCTGCCGAATTAAATTCAGCCAGGTCAATTTCTCGACCAATTGTGTAGTGACATCAAGGAGTTCATGGCAGAGTTGTTCGATTCGTTGCTGAAGTTCACCGAAGGATACATTTGCTCGGCGTTCCAACTCATCATGCAGTTGTCTCCACTCCCAGGCTGCCAGCGGGTCGCCAGATGGCTCGGGTTCTGAGTGGAATGGGTGGCGATTCTGAATGGCGGAAGCCCAAGCCGGAGCGCCACGCTTCAATCGACCAAGCAACCTGCGGCGTGTTTCGAAATCGGCTTCAAGATTTTTCAATCGAAACAATTCTTCGTAGGCGCGCTTGTAGGCGACTGGAGCCACCTCAATGAGCGATTGCCGCAACTCCTGCGTAACTGCCGCCTCCGAGTGGTTGGTTTGCGTTAGAAGAGCACACCATTCACTCCATTGTTTCTCCAAGTACTTCAAGCGCAACCAGCCAGCGCGGGCCTTTAGAATCTTCTCCAAATCACCAAGGACAGCAATACGAAGGCGACGGAGTTCGGCATCTGCGCCCGTTTGCGGTGGCGTGGACTCAAAATACGCTGACCATTTAAAACCTAATCGCTGGAATTCATTTTCCAAGGCAACCCATGTGGAACCATGCCAGTCAAGGCAGAAATGAATCCTGGAGACAAACTGCCGGCAAACGTGTTCTGGCTTGTCACTTAATTCTGAGGCTCCCGGGCCACCTTGCATCGCTATTTGCCGTTCCCAACGTCCGACAAGTTCCTGTCGTACTATTTGAATTCTGAGTAGGGCTCGGACGGCACGGAAGTGTGTCGGCTCGGTCAGCGTCGGGCTTCGATTGCCAATTCGCACGACACTGATAATTTGGTGGCAAGAGGGTTTAGTCCACTTCGTCAGCATTCCAAAGGATTTTCCTGCCTCAATGTGCTTGATGATTTCGTCCACGATGGGCAGTACTTCGTGGGGCGGTCGTTGGTCGTCAATCCTTGGCCCATGCGCCATTACCAACTCGTGACAATCTTGCACCTCCTGCCAGGCGGAATTAATTGCTTCAATCAGCGAAAGCCAAACCCGCTTTGCTTCATTGCCGTCGCGCCCGGCTTGTACTGCTTCCAATTGCCATTTAGCGCCATCGCGCAAAAATTCAATGGCTTTTGCCGCGAGGGCCAACATGCGGTCGAAATCATCTAAGTTCTGGTCAACATCTGTGCCGTGCCAAAACTCTTCTCCGTAAAGAAGATTTTGCGACCGGAGCGCGGTGATTTCCTCAACTAGCTCGGTGAACTGTTTTGGCGTCGGAAGGGATGTGGCATCGGGTCGGACCAGATTTAGCTCTCGTTCATCGTCCAGGTTAATGCGTCCGTTCGTTTGATAAAGTGCCACGACATCTTCATGGGAGAGGGGTGCAGTTTCTCCTAAATTGACTGGGCTTGGAATCCAATCGTCACGACCAACACCTTGCTTAACCCGCTTTGCGGCATCAATGGGTCGAATATCCTTTCCGCCAAACACGACTGCCCGGATTTCGTCCTGTCGGGCGTCAAGTAATCTTGATCGCGTTTCACGAAGTTGTTCGATGATACGTTGACGCTCACGCTTTAACTGCTCTGCATCGCGCTGCAACGAATCGGCATCTTGGGAGAGACTAACATTGATTTGCCGAACGGATTGCTGAAGTTCCTCTTGGCTCTGTTTGTCATTCTGAAGAACGCTGATACAGAGTGATTGGAGCGGTTCAGCAACTTTATGTCGAAGGACGCGAAGTGCTTTGGGTGTATGCGCGGTCACGAGAACCCGTTTGCCTTGCGCAAGCAAGTGGCCCAGCAGATTCGCAATTGTATGCGTCTTGCCTGTGCCGGGCGGCCCTTGAACCAAAACACAGTCACGCCGTTCCAGTTGTTGCGCAATTTCTAACTGCTCCTTGTTGGCAGGCTTACTCAGGAGAATTTCTTCATTTTCGTTGCCAAAGAACATAGAAGTGGAGCCCTCATGGACGGGTGGTTGAAGGCTCCCGGCAATTCCAACGATTTGTAGAAGTGCGGCAGGGAAGTCCATTCGTTTGGCGATGTCCTCTAGCACAAGATCGAAGACGCTGCCTAATCCTGACTGACGCTGCCGCATGAATAGCACAGGGTCGCGTCGGATTGTTGGGTCCTTTTTTGAAGGCTCGGCGTCAGAAGAAATAAACGTACCGCCGGTTGGAAAGAGGCCGTTTATTAGACGCTGGAGAAAGCCTTCGGTGTCATTGCTGCCGAGCGGAGAAAATTCAGTTGCCTTTAGCTCCTCCACGCACCGAGCGATCTGAAGCTGGTTGGCCCCCGGAATGGCGCGGAGAAACTCCGAATAAAGCTCCGGCGGTTGCTCGCGCTTGCGAAAAAGAAATCGAGGGTGCTGTTTTTCTGGATAGAATTCTAACTCCACTTTTTGGAAGAGGACCGGATGATTGAAATCCCCACCATCATCGGGGCAATGCAAAAGTCCGTCAGCAACGAGGATTTCGATTCTTTCGGCTTCGCGCTCATGAATTCCGAACCATTCGTAAACAGTCTGGAAAACTGTAAGGGATTGTCTTGCTGGAAGTTCATTCGCTTGCCATTCAGCGCGCTCTTGCTGCCATCGGAGCAAGAGCGATGGACGCTGTGTGACTTCCGTGAATCGCTCAATGCGCGCTCGCCCATCCTTGTCAGGGACATTGCGCGAGTCGTGTGTCTCCACATCACCGTCAATGTCCTGCCATCCAGGCTTTAGCCATTCGGCTATGGATTGCGGGGGCGAAGGGCAGGCCGTAAGGCTGGGGCGCGTAATGCGCAGAATGATGTCAGCGTCTTCCGATTCCGCAGCCGATTCCCCGTCGCTCTGAAAAACCTCCACTGAGGGATGTTGTGGCAGGTCTTTGAGCCAGAGGATTCGCAACTGTTGAGCAACGTCTCGAACTGGCGGATACCGAAGTTCAGTATAGGCTTTAAGAAATTCAAATACTTTGCGCAACCGATCTCGTTCAGGATGGGGTGGAGTCTGGTTGTTCATATCGGATGGCCCGCGCCAATTATCACGGTGCTGCCGGTAGCCCGTGAATGAAAACCGCTTCGCTGCACATGCCGAAAACGCTTCACCGGCAGGTTGATCAACGGATTGGTCAATCCCTGTGCCGTGGACTGTTTGAGCCACTTTTCTGAGTATTCGGCGAACGTCGGCATTGCAAGCGAGCGTAAATCCAAGTGTGGGGCGGAGACAATGCTGAAAATCAAGGGAACCGTGTGGACATGGCTTCATGCCTGACGGCGGGGACCCGGTGACAGGGGGGCTTGCCGGGGGTTCCCCGTCATCGGGGCGGACTGTGACAGCAAACCTGTGTTGTGCGAAGGTATGGGATTGCACTCCGTGTGCCACGCCGGCGCGGAGCTTGTCACTGTTGTGGCCTTCAACCCGGCGCGGGGCCGCGTTGTGCCGACTTCTGACGGACGGGTGAGACGTGGGCCGTCGCCTGGCGGAGGGCAGGCAGGCGTATGGCTTGCCCGGAGCGGCAGAGGTCGGACTGATGTTGGGGGCGCTATGAGGGCGGAAGTTCCGGCAAGGCCATGATGCACGGCCTGCCGGCTGATGGGACTTGGCCGAAAGCTTACGCGCTCATGGCGCCGGGGCAGCCTGTCTTCGACGATTTGAGACGGTGGAACGGAGTGGACCCGACTTCGTCAGGCTTCCTCCTTCGCCGGGCCTACGGCGGACAAGACGGCGCGGCAAGCATGGAAGCGCGGGCCGGTGTAGCGGTTACCGCGCATACAAAGGGGTGGCCGCCGTCGCAAGGGCCAAGGACAGCCCGCAGGTTCAGAACTTCCTCACTTGATGTCCGACAGCGTCGCGCCAGGAATGTGAAATCAATGGCAAGAAACTTGCCGTAACTCACCAGCCGGCTCGGCATGCGGCCATCAAGTGCAGCATCAATCTCCTGCACCAAAGCGCCCACCAGATAATATCCCTCATCATCATCGGCCACATTCGGCACAGTGTATCTTCCAAGCAGTTCGGGATGAACACGCATGGCGAAGACGGCGTCCCACTGCCGGGCGGTTTTAGTGACGTCCGTCAATGATGCTGATAAAGAACGCCGCCGGCATTCCGGGCGCTCGAAGATTCGATTTTTGGGCATAAACTCGGGAATCGTGGTTGAGAAGTAATGTTGCGGGCTGGTGGGTTTCTCCCAACCTCGTTTTTGTACTGTCGGCCAGATTGGCAAGCGGAACAAGTCACCGCACCAATCCGGCCGTGCGCGTCAGATTTCGCGCTCCAGGTGAGAGGGTAACCGAGTTCGGCTCGCACGAATTGGTTGTGCCGCCGGTGGGTTCGGTGTTCAAAACGGCGGCTTGACGTCGGCTTCCCCACCGGCGGGAGGCGTCGCGTATTCGTGCTCGTCGCCGTCGTTTGGCTTCGACGGATTCTGCGGCCGCGGTTCTGGGACATCTTGGAGCCATTGTTTCGAATGATGGGTCGCGTACAAAGCACCCCATCAGCACAGTGACGATCAGATTCGACATGCTTTTTCTTTCTGGTTGATTATTTGATTTTGCTGTCCGGCCCTTTCTCGAGCCGGCCTCGAAATCTGTGTTTGGCACCGTTTTCGACAGGATGAGGCGCCGCCAATGGAAGAAAAACCGCCGACAGGCATATAATCCCGGCAAAGGCCTGGTATTGGAACCAGTTGATGCCAGGTCAGCCCATCACACCGTCTCGGCGGCGGCGGTCGATTCAAATTCCGACAGAATTTCCCGGTGGTTGCCGGCCAAGAACTTCACCACTTTGGCATTCTCCAACAGTCGCTTGATGTATCCACGGATCACGGTCAAACTCAGCATGTTCTCCCCATAAGACTTCTCCACGGCCTTCAGGTCGCGCTCGATCGTCTCCATTTCCAGCTCCATTTTCGCGATCTGCTCGCGCGTCATTCCCTGCTTCTTCTTTGGCACCTCAGGATTTACAAGCTCGTCTTTCGGCGTTCCCAGCACCAGAGCCTCTGCGTAGACCTTGGTGAAATTGTTCGCGCTCACCATCAATTCCGCAATTTCGATCTGGCGAAGGCCAGTCACTTTTTTCAACAGCCGGATGGCATTCGGCGAAATCACTTTGTCTTTCAACAGGTCCACGGCCTCCTCGTTTATGCCGTCCAGCAACTTCATGCAGGACTTCACCTCGCTCACCGCCAGATTGAGCGTCGCCGCGATGCGCTCCGGCCTCACCCCCGCCTGCACGGCTTTCATGATCATTTTGTGCTCGGCGATCGGATTCAGCCGGTTGACCCTGGCATTGTATGTGAAGCATTCGTCATCGCTGGCGATGATGCACTCGGCCTCCGTCTCGCCCAGGTCTTTCAAGGCAAAAAAGCGCAGGTGGCCGTCCAGCAGCAAATATTTCCCGGGCATGCCCTTTTGCGGATAAACCACCAGCGGCTCAACCATGCCAACCTCTTTGATCGACGTCCGGATGGTCCTGAACCGCTTGATGTTGTGTTGCGGGGCCTTTATCAGCCGCGCCGGCAGAATATCGGCGAGCGACAGTCGGATCCTCCCCATTTCAAATGCCAGTTTTATGTCACTCATACTGCCTCCTTTTTCATGGCCGCCAGTTTGTCCTGCAAATACTGTGGAATATCGGCGAGCGACTCGGCCCGCAGAAGATTAAAGAAATTCTCATCGCCCAGCAGCTTGCCCAAGGCTGTAACGGTGATCACGAGTTTCGCGTCACAAAGCCTGGCTTTCTTGACCATGAGCCTCTGTTTCTGGCTTTCTCGCTTGAAGGCGTTGATCAAGCTGTCTGCATTGGTTCGGCTCTTTTTCTTGTCGGCGTCGGTGTCACGCCCTTTTCCGACAAAGCGCCGCTGGTCGATCAGCCGTTTTACGGTGCGAATGGCGAACTGGTTCAGTTCCTTGCTCTCGAACCCCTTGAGCAGCTCCCGCTGTAGTTCCGGGCTGTTCGCCTTGGCGATGTCCATCGCGACGCCCAACGGGATCTTCCCGTTGATGGCCGCGTCCAACAGCCGTTCTTCGCCGGCCTTCTTTAAAGCGATGTACCCTCCAACGGTGCCATCCGCAATATCCAGCTTTTTCCCGATTTCGACGTTGTTGTAGCCTTCGGCCTTCAGTCGCTCGATTTCGTTCATCAGCGCCAGCCGAGACGGCAGGCGGCGGGCCATGTTCTCGACCAGGCTGCGCAGCAGTCGTTCCTCCCTCGATACCTCGACCACGATTGCCGGGATTTCTTTGTGTCCGAGGGCGAGAAAGGCTTCCATTCGCCCCTGCCCGCATACCAAATCGTATCCGGGCTCGGTTCCTTCCTCGGCCGACCGCAGGCTGACCTGGATCGGCTTCTTCAGGCCGAGGTTCTTGATGCTCTGTACAATTTGCTCGAATTTCTTTTTGTCCCGAGGTCTCGGGTTCAGGACACGAATTCGTTCGATGGGGATCATTATTATTTCATTATTCATGCTGCCTCCTGGAGTTTTACGCGTTTCGCCATGCCGAAAAAGTAATCCAGCGTTCCAAACCGGTACGCATCCAGATAGACGCCGTTCTCCTCGGCAAGGCGCAAGTTTTCCCAAGTCATGTCAATGCCTGGCAATAAATAGTAATCGCGGATGCCCTCGTTCGTGGCATCCATCCGCGCCGCAATCGTAATGTCCGGTTTCAACCCTTCGTCCAGTCGCACCAGCCACCGCGAGGCGCCTGCGTCGGTGGCGATGTGCCGGCAAAGCACGATGGAGACTCGCAACTCCTGGTTCAGGTGAAGCAAACCGGTTTTCTCATCCAAGGTCGCAACCGAACCGAGTTCCTGGATCTGGCGAACTACCGACGCGACAATCTCCGGGTGCTGCTTGCGCAGCTTGCGGTTGGTTTCGATAAAGCTGTAGTCGATCTCCGGGTCATAGCCAATCAGCCGGTAAGCCGACACCAGGCTGCCAAAGCGGTGACGGAACGCCGTGCTCGACGGGAGGTCGTCCGCCTCGTCGATGATGAAGCCACTAATGCGGCCGTGCTGCTCCAGCAGGACGCGCAACTTGTCCAGCATTTCCGCGTTGGTGAACTTCTGGCTGCGGGCCAGGATAATCTCCCGCACCCGGGAGAATATTCCGGGTTCAATGATGCCCGCGAACGCTCTTTCTGCTCTGATCCATTGCTCCGGCGGATTTGTCACATGCTTTCGCTTCAGTTTGAAGGAGGTGCGGTAATAAACATTGTT
>Ga0224555_1004137_pt1 | contig 13690 bp, 8 predicted proteins | sample 714S23034metaG_FD_180687 | JGI IMG/M metagenome (GOLD analysis project Ga0224555, IMG submission 180687) | Peat soil microbial communities from Stordalen Mire, Sweden - 717 S2 30-34 | ecosystem: Environmental > Terrestrial > Soil > Wetlands > Peat | place: Sweden: Norrbotten County, Stordalen...
GGACGGATGCAACCATGAAGATCGCCGCCTGAGAGTTCGGGGAGATCGAGGCAGGCCGTGGAAATGACGGTTTGTGGAAAGCCCGGAAAACGATGGTACTGCTTTCCGCCCTTCCCACAAACCTTGGGCGCAGCGAAGCTAGCTGCCAATCCAGCAGCGAAACATCTGCCAGTGGAACTTGCCCAGTTGCCACTGTAGTCATATCGGACGGCAGGAAGAGTGATCGACCTGTCCGAAAGCTCCGAAGTAAAAGCCTCAGCCGGCAAAGCGAAAGCAGAGTCGGGTCCGTCAGGGAGGCAAGCAAGTCAGCAGGCTGTAGCAAATGCGAATCGATAGCCACGAAATGTGGGACCCATCGGTAGCGGACTGTGGTGGGGTAGTTGGGAGTGCCGAATCTTTCCAAGGATGATGAAGGCTGTGTCGCCAATGAAGGAACTGGGTATGTGCAATTGGTGAACTCCCCGTGGTCTCAGAGAACTGCATGCTGACAAGGATTGAGCAGTGAAAGCTCGGACCCACTGGTGGGCGGCCTAGGCGCTCCCGCACAGCTAAGGCGTTTCGTATAACCGCAAAGGCGGGAAGTCGGACCGTGCTTGCCAGTGGCTCGGATGGGGTCGATTAAGTGTTGATAGACCGGGACAATATAACCCGGACTGGAGCGAGGACCCCTGGGGTAAAGTCGTGAGACTTGAATGACGGCATCGTGAAAGAATACCTGCCCGACTCAGAGCGGGAAGACAGGTCTCAGTCTGGAGCGATACGAAGGACGGAAGCAAACTGGTGGGAAGGCGGTGTACGCAGGGAGCATGCTTAAACCGCAGAACCAACAGGAAGGCACCGTCTGAAAGGTCAGCCTTGAAGCCGTAACGGGGAAAACCCGCCTTACGGAATTTTAGAGGGGGCCATGGAAACGTCGGCATCATTCGAAGCCCGATTGGCGCCATGGCTCCACTCGACAAATCGATGAAGCCGATTCCCACATTTCCACCGCCACAACTACGACGAGGATGAATTTAATCCTCAAAAACCGGCCGGTTAAGAGATACGCAATCTGAGGGCAAGGTCAGTGGCGGCACTGGAGGACAAAGTCGTTCAACAGGCCGTGGTCACAATTCTCAACGAAATCTACGAAGAGGATTTTCGGGGCTTCTCATACGGTTTCCGGCCAGGACGCAGCCAGCATCAAGCGCTGGATGCGTTGAGTGTCGGAATCTCGCGGAAGAAAGTGAACTGGGTGTTGGACTGTGACATTAAGGGTTTCTTCGATAATTTGTCGCACGAATGGCTCTTAAGGTTCGTCCAGCATCGCGTTGCTGACCTCCGCATTCTGCGCCTGATCCAGAAATGGTTGAAGGCGGGAGTGCTGGAGGAAGGCGAATGGAAGGATACGAAGATGGGTACTCCGCAAGGGTCGGTGATTTCGCCGCTACTTGCCAATATCTATCTGCACTATGTATTCGACCTATGGGTGGACGTCTGGCGCAAGAAGTACGCGCGAGGCGAGGTCATGGTCATCCGCTATGCGGATGACCATGTGCTGGGGTTTCAGCATCGGGCTGAAGCAGATCGCTTTCTGGAGGATTTCCGGGAACGACTGGCGAAGTTCGGGTTGGAACTACATCCAGACAAGACGCGTCTGATTGAGTTCGGGCAGTTTGCCGAAAGCAACCGGAAACGAAGAGGGGAAGGCAAACCTGAGACGTTCGATTTTCTCGGATTCACGCATATTAGCGGGAAGAAGAGAGACGGGAACTTTGTCGTAAAGCGCAAGACGATCGGCAAGCGGTTGCGAGCCAAGCTTGAAGAAATAAAGCAACAGCTCCTAAACCGCACGCATGATCCGATTGGGCAAACAGGCAAATGGCTCAAGTCGGTCGTACAGGGTTACTTCAACTACCACGCGGTCCCAGGCAATCTCGACAGTTTGCACGTATTCCGGTTTCGGGTGACTCTGCTGTGGCGGCAGGCCCTACGGCGGCGCAGTCAGCGTCATCGTTTGAACTGGGAGCGAATGCACCAACTGGCCGAGCGCTGGCTTCCTGAATCGCGTGTTCTCCATCCTTACCCCAGCGTACGCTTTGACGCTACACATCCAAGATAGGAGCCTCATGCGGTAATGCCGCTTGTGGGGATCTGTGCGGGGGGGGCCGGGCAACCGACATCCCTACCGCGACAGATGGAACCGGTACACCTTCCAGAGGTTTTTGAACGTTCGCATCCATGTGCTCAATGGGACTTTGGAAGACGCCTTCGGCCATTGGCACAAAGGCTTCCGGCCTGTCGCAGACCAAACCCAGCAGGTCATGCCAGCATGACCTGCACACAACTTTGCACACTTTCGCCGCCGACTCCCTCGTTCCCAGCCAGGTGTCCAGCCAGGTCGGCAGCCGCATTTCGCAAGTTGCCGGGATTTCGTAACTCTCCATCAATCCTGTGCTTGCCAACAGCAACTCTCAGGGGCCTGTGGGAGCAAACAGCACCGTTCAGCAGCGCGTCACTCGCAATCTACTCAAGACGTTTTCCAGCAACGTTACAACCACGCAGGGGCAGACGATCCAAGGCCAATACCATGTCTCTCCGCGTGTCGCAGCCAGCGCCACACGCGACCCCAACGGAGGATTCGCACTCGACACACTCATCAAGAAAACCTGGTGAGGTAACGCTCACGGAACTCGATTGATTCGTCGACGTGAATCCCTCTTGTTCCATGCCCGATGCATCTGCCTGCATCGAAACCCATGCTATCATCTGATTATTTTCATGCGAATAGAGCCACGTGTGCGGACATTTGGTCGGATGCTTCTTCCAGGGATGATTCTTGTGGCCTGCCTGTGGATCTGTGCGCGGTGCTCGGCGCAGGAGCACACCGAACCGCCGCCGGTTTCGACGGCGGCACAAGTCGGGATGGGGAGCCAGATCCAGACGCAGGGCGAAGATCGGAATCTCACGCTGAGCCAGGACGAAGTCCGTGACGTGAGTCCGGTACGCATCGCGCCTTTGCCGCATGGGGAGGGCGCACGGCGGATGGGTGAGCGGCTGCGCGAGAAATTCAGCGGCTTCGACTGGAAGAGCGACCCGAGCAAGCCCTTCGAACGGATTGCATACTACCAAACGCTGTTGAGCCGGCAGCTTCCTCTTCGCGACGAGATGGCCGTGCGCATGGAACTGGGCAACGAGCAACTGCGCGCTGGCCGCAACGAAAGAGCGGTGGAGACACTGGAGGAACTGATCAAGCGGATTGAGCCGTCCCTGGACATGGTGCCCCGCTCGATTCAGGCGCAGATTCACCAGGAACTTGCGCTGGCCTACCTGCGGCTGGGGGAGCAGGAAAACTGCATGGAAATGCACAATGCGCTTTCCTGCAACTTTCCGCTGTGGGGTGGTGGAGTTCATCAGAAAACGAGGGGGGCCGAAGGGGCTGTGCGGGAGTACACCCGGGTGCTGAAACTGAGCCCCGGCAGCAACATTGCGCGCTGGCTGCTGAACCTCGCGTACCAGCAACTTGGGCGTTACCCGCAGGACGTGCCGAAACAATGGCTGGCGCCGCCGGAGTTGTTCGCCTCCGAGTACGACATTGGATTCTTTCCAGATGTGGCGGGGCTGGCCGGGATAGCGAACATGGAGCTATCCGGCGGGGCCATTGTGGAGGACTTCGACGGCGACGGGCTGCTGGATGTGATGGTGTCGTCCTCGGGGCCGCTGGACACGATGCATTTTTATCACAACAATGGGGATGGAACGTTCACAGACAGGACAAAAGAAGCCGGGCTTGCGGACGAGATCGGCGGACTCAACATTGTGCTGACCGACTACAACAACGATGGGCACCCGGATGTATTGGTGCTGCGCGGCGCATGGTGGGGGAAGTTTGGCGAATATCCGCTTTCGCTGTTGCGCAACAACGGAGATGGAACCTTCGACGATGTGACCGAAGAAGCGGGGCTGCTGACGGCCGGTCCTACACAGACCGCGGCCTGGGCCGACTACGACGGCGATGGCTGGCTGGACCTGTTTGTGGCTCACGAATCTAAGCCGGGAGACGTACATCCGTGCCAGTTGTTTCACAACAACCGGGACGGCACGTTTACGCAGGTGACGGCCCCGGGAGCGGCGGTGGGCAAGCTGGGCACGAACCTGGGGTTTGTGAAAGGCGTGACCTGGGGAGACTACAACAACGACGGACGGCCTGACCTGTATGTATCGACGATGTCCGGGCAGAGCTTTCTGTTTCGCAACGACGGGCCACGCGATCCAACCCATCCCGAGACCGGCGAGTGGATCTTCACCGATGTGACAACACAGGCGGGGTTGGGCGAACGGCGCTACACCTTTCCAACCTGGTTCTTCGATTACAACAATGACGGGTGGCTGGATATCTTTGCCGGGGGATATGCGACTGCATCGATGGAGGACGTAGGCCTGTTCGAACTGAACAAGCCTCATCATGCTTCGGTTTCGCACCTGTTTCGCAATAACCGCGATGGGACGTTCACGGATGTGCCTCAGGCGGCCGGCCTGAACCGGGCGATCACCACGATGGCCGCTAACTTCGGGGACCTGGACAACGACGGCTGGCTGGACGTTTACCTGGGTTTGGGTGAGTCTTCCTACGAGTCGCTGTTGCCGAAGCGGATGTTCCGCAACGACCACGGGCGATATTTCCAGGATGTGACGACCTCCGGTGGCTTCGGCAACCTGCAAAAGGGCCATGGGATTGCGTTTGCAGACATTGAGAACAACGGGAACGAGGACGTGTTTGAGGAGCTTGGAGGGGCCTTTCCTGGCGACCGGTTCGTGCCCACCCTTTATCACAATCCGGGGCACGGGAATCACTGGGTCACGATTGTGCTTGAGGGGGTAAAGACCAACCGCGCCGCATATGGGGCCCGGATTAAGATCACGATCGAAGAGGCGGGGCGGCAACGGTCGATCTATCGGGCAGTGGGCTCGGTCTCCAGCTTTGGCGGCAACCCGATGCGCCAGCATATCGGCGTGGGTCAAGCCGCATCGATCAAAGAGATCGAGATCTGGTGGCCAGTTTCAGGGTTGCGGCAGAAGTTCCGCGATGTGCCAGTGGACAAGACATTTCACATCGTGGAGGGCCGGGACGTACTTGATCCGATCCTGTGGAAGCCGTTCGAGATTGGAAAGACAAAGATTGCCCAATCCATGCATGAGCACGACCATTGAACTCGATGTGCGCTGCGTCAACCGCTATACTCAACCTTCGGGGCGCGTTGGTGCAGGCCAACAGAGCACCCAGGGAGATTCCTGTCTTGTCATTTAGCCGCCGTGGATTCCTGAAGTCGCTATCGAGATCGGCACTGGTTTTGCCTCTGGAAGAGATTCTGCGGTTGTCGCGACCGGCTCTTGGTCTTGTGCAAAGCGCCGATCAGCAAACCTCCCACGGTACGATGGGCAGTAAGCGCCAGTCCTACGATGCTCCCGCGCGGCCGGCTCCAAAGGGCCTGCCTTCGCCAGTTACGGGTACGCCACTCGGCATCCAGTACGTCGATGTTGCGAAGCAGGCCGGCCTCAACTTAAAAACAATCTTCGGCGGCGAGCACCGCAACAAGTATCTTCTTGAAACCACCGGCTGTGGAGTTGCCTTCTTTGACTACGACCAGGATGATTGGGTGGACATCTTTCTGGTGAACGGCTGGCGGCTTGAGGGCTTTCCCAAGGGCCAGGAGCCGGTTTGCCATCTCTTCAAGAACAATCGCGATGGGACGTTCACCGATGTTACAAAGCAAGCCGGTCTTGAGCGCTCCGGATGGGGCCAGGCATGTTGTGTGGGCGACTACAACAACGACGGATGGAACGATCTGTTCATCACCTACTACGGACAGAATGCGCTCTTCCGCAACAATGGCAACGGCACGTTTACCGAGGTGACGAAAGAAGCCGGACTGTTACAGGACCGCCTCCGCTGGAACTCAGGCTGCGCGTTCCTGGACTACGACCGCGACGGGCATTTGGATCTATTTGTCGGTAACTATATTGACTTCGATATCAAAACGGCACCCACCCCAGAGGACGCTAACTGCACTTACAAGGGCATCCAGGTAGCCTGCGGCCCTCCGGGCCTGGCGAGCGGCAAGAATCTCCTGTACCGCAATAACGGGGACGGCACTTTCACGGATGTCAGCGAAAAGGCGGCCATGTGGGGAGAGGTGGGCAGCTATGCGCTGAGCGCGGCTGTGGCAGACTTTGATAACAACGGCTGGCCCAGCATCTATGTCGCGAACGATTCGACCACTTCCAAGTACTACCAGAACCCAAAGGACGGCACTTTCAAGGACCAGGCCATCGAGTCGGGAATTGGCTACTCTCCGGATGGCAAGCCCCAGGCGGGCATGGGGGTGTCCATCGGCGACTTCAACCGCGATGGCTTCTTGGACATTGTGAAAACCAACTTTGCCGGCGATACCGATACCCTTTATATGAATTTGGGCGATGGCACCTTCGATGATCGCACCTACCAAGCCGGACTGGGCATGAACACACGCCTGCTGGGTTGGGGGGTGAGCTTTCTGGACATGGACAACGACGGCTGGCTCGACATCCTGGTTGCCAACGGGCACGTTTACCCCGAGGTCGACGGAACACAGGTTGATGCGGCCTATGCCGAGCGCAAGTATCTCTACCGCAACCTGCGCAACGGTCAGTTTGAAGACGTGAGTTTAATCGGCGGCAGCGGCATCACGGCCGCGGTACCGGCCAGGGGCTTCGCCGTGGGCGACTATGACAACGACGGGAATCTGGATGTGGTTGTGAACTGTGTGAATGCCGCGCCACAGCTTCTCCGCTGCAGCTCCACATGGAAGAGGAACTGGATCAAGATCCGCACCGTGGGGACCAGGAGCAATCGCACGGGAATCGGAGCGCGGCTCAAGGTTGTGGCCCAGACGAACACGCCGGCTGTGGGCGCCAAACCGGGAGCACCGATGGTCCAAATCGACGAGGTCCATTCCTGCAACGGCTACTACTCGGCAAGTGACCTCAGGGTACATTTCGGCCTGGGCGACGCGAAGAAGGTGGACCTGGTGGAGATCCGCTGGCCATCGGGCGCGGTAGACACACTGAAGGACCTGGATGTGAACCGGCTCTATGTGATTCAGGAAGGTGGCAAGATCCTCAAGACCGACGATTTTGCCTCATCGAAGAATCGGTGATAACTCAAACATCAGTGGATTTGCCAATACGCAATTCGCTGGAATTCTCAATTTGAATTTGGGCAGAGAGTGTGCAAAGTGCTGGCAAGGCGTTCGATTGCGATGGGCAGGCTACGCGCTTTGCCTTTGTGCGGACCGGAGGTTCTGAGGCCGCGAACACGATCGGTCTTGCACTCCGGCATTGCGGCGTCACCGAGCAGACCACCGAAGAGCAGTGCATCGCTCTCAAGCTGCATGAAGACGATCCCGACGGCTGGAACAACCTTGGCGCACTTTAGGCTCGCGCCGGCAAAACCGATGCCGCTCGCGCCGATTTCCAGCATGCCCTCCGCTTGCAGCCAGGCCACGCGCAGGCCAAGGCAAACCTGGCGCGGCTCGATGGGAAGAACTGATCGGCAGAGGTTTTGGAGATAATAGAACCAGAGCCGCAGAATCGAGGTAATTAAGACTTGTCCAGCTACGATGCCAAGCGTTTGAGAGCACTCGGTGTTTCTGTTCTCGGAACATCACTCCTGCTGTTGTCTTGCTCGCTTTACGAAATTCTATTCCGCGCTCATAGCACGCTGACTGCCAGCGTTCTTGCTGCCTCGCAATCAGCCGGAGCGGTTCCAAGCGGGCCAATGACGCCCCTTGACCTCACAAGCGCCTGGATCACGATCGATTATCCCGAAGATGGCTCCATTTTTCCGCCCGAGATTACACCGCCCACTTTTATCTGGCGCGACGCCAACGCCGCATCCGCGAAATGGCGTATCGAAATCCGCTTTGCCGATGGTTCCAATCCAATTGAGGCAATCTCTCAGGGGGAACCGATGCAAATCGGCGAGATCGACCCGCATTGTATCTCCAGCACCAATCAACCTCCTTCCCTGACTCCGGAACAAGCCGCCGCACACACCTGGAAACCGGATGCAGAGACTTGGGCGCTGTTCAAGAAGCGTTCGCTGAGGCATTCCGCCATCGCGACAATTACCAGCATCGACAATTCCAGTCGCACCTTGTCGAAAGCAAGCGTGATCCTGTCCACATCCACCGATCCGGTGGGCGCGCCCATCTTTTATCGCGATGTCCCGTTGATGCCCTCCGACGGCAAGAAGGGCATCGTGCAGCCGTTGTCCCCTTCCCTGCTCTATTTGATCAATTGGCGCATTCGCGACGTCGGTAAAACGGAGAGCCGGGTAGTGATGCATGACCTGCATACCTGCGGCAACTGTCATTCCTTCTCGAACAACGGCAAGACCATGGGCATGGATGTAGATGGACCCGGCAACGACAAGGGTTTGTATGCCATCGTTCCGGTTCAGAAACACATGTCCATTGCCAGCAACGATATGGTGTCCTGGAATACCGACTTGCACGTCGGCCAGTCGCGCGTCGGCTTCATGTCGCAGGTCTCGCCGGACGGTCAATATGTTCTTTCTACCTTTGTCGGGCAAGACCAGAGCATTCCCAGTTCTTACTTCGTAACGAATTTCAAGGATTATCGCTTCCTCCAGGTCTTCTATCCAACCCGCGGCATCCTTGCCTGGTATAACCGGGCCACGGGTCTCAGGCAGCCGTTGCCTGGCGCCGATGATCCTCGCTACGTGCAAACCGATGGCGTCTGGAGTCCTGATGGAAATTACATCGTCTTTGCTCGCGCAGAGGCAAAGGACCCCAACCCCGAAGGTCAGAAACCGCCGCTCCAGGCCAATGACCCCAACGAAGTGCAAATTCAATACAGCCTCTACCGTATTCCATTCAATGGCGGACGGGGCGGCAAGGCTGAGCCCATCGCGGGTGCTTCCAACAACGGAATGAGCAACAACTTTCCCAAGATATCTCCCGACGGACGGTGGATTGTCTTCGTCAAGTGCAGGAATGCACAGTTGATGCGCCCGGACAGCGAGTTATACATCGTGCCGGCTGCGGGCGGAGTCGCGCGCCGGCTGCGCGCGAACACCTCAAGGATGAACTCCTGGCACAGCTTTTCTCCGAACGGGCGGTGGCTGGTCTTTTCATCCAAGAGCCGTTCCCCCTATACGGGCATGTTTCTTACCCACATCGACAGCAAGGGGAATGACAGTCCTGCCATCTACGTTGAAAACTCGACCGCCGGGAACCGGGCCGTCAACCTTCCCGAATTTGTCAATATCCCGACCGATGGCATTGAGAGCATCGATGTGCCTGCGTCTGACTTCTATCGCGTCATCGATGAGGCTATGGATCTGCAGGGAAAGGGAGACCTCCCCTCCGCCCTGACCAAATGGCAGAGCGCTCTCACGATGGACCCTGAAGACGCGCGGACCAATAACGGAGTAGGAGTGGTCCTGGGCATGTTGGGAAAACCCGATGCCGCCATTCCATACCTGCGCAGGGCTACTCAGATTGATAGGAATTTCCTTGAAGCGTACTACAACCTGGGGGTCCTGCAAGCTCGGGCATACAGGCTCAATGAAGCCGTCGATGCCTGGCAGAATACGGTTCGCATTCGCCCCGGATTCTCTCAGGGACATGAAAATCTTGGCTATGCACTTTATCTGCAGGCGAAGTTCTCCGATTCGCTCGCCCAGTTGCGTCTGGCTCTCGAAAAGGAACCCAATCGCCTCTTCGCGGTCAATCTTGCCGCCAGCCTGCTCGCAACCTGCCCGGATTCATCCATCCGCAATGGCGCCGAGGCCCTGGAATTGGCCGAGCGTGCGAAGCAGCTTACTGCTGGAAGAAACCCTGCCATTCTCGACACATTATCGACAGCCCTTGCCGAGAATGGGCACTTCGATCAGGCAATCGAAGTCGAACAAGAAGCTCTGGCGCTTGCTCAGAAACACAATAACCCAACCCTGGAAGCCAGGCTGAAGACGCACTTGGCCAGCTACACATCCAATACTCCCGTCCGCGAAGCCCCGAAAGACGCATCTTTCTGAGGCCGATTTCAACCTGGCCCCGAAACCGGATTCATCCCGATCCCTTCCAATTCCCTGAAGGCCATGCTACCTGGCCGGTGAAAGCTCCTTCGCCTTGGCCTGTTCCACTGCCGCCTCGTCCGCGCGCCCCTGCTGCTCAAAAGCGACGGCCAGCTGGCTGTGGGCATCCGCGAAAGTAGGATCGGCTGCGATCGATTCCTGGTAGCGGGCCACCGCATCCGCAATTTGGCCGCGCTGCAAGAGTTGATTGCCCGCATTCAAGGCAAACGATGCCTTCTGGCGATTCACAGCCGCGCGGCTGAGTTCGGCGGCCTGCCGGCGATACTCGGCAGCCTGGCCGCGCAGTTCCTTCGCATGGCTGCGCTGCTGATCGGCCTTCTGCTGGTCGCCCGCCGCCTCGCTGGCATCGGCGGCTGAGGCCGCTGCGCTGGCCAGTTCAGCCAACACGCCAGCCAATGTCACGCGCGGACCGGGCTGCCCTGGTATCAGCGGAATAGCCTTTTCAAGCGCATCCCTGGCTTCTTCAAGCCGGGAGTCCTGTTTGAGCGTGCTGCCCAGAATCGCCCACGCATCGCCATTCTCCGGACGAAGAGCCACCGCCTTCTTCAACTCGTTGACAGCCTCATCGAGCCGCCCGATCTGCATGTAGAGGATGCCCAAAGTGTAAGGGGGATCCTGGAGCGCCGGATCCATCTGCCCAGCGCGGGTGAGCTCCGCGATGGCATCATTCACGCGGTCCTTGAATTTGCAGGCCATGCCGAGGTCGTAATGCAGTTGAGAGTCGTCGGGGTCCAGCACCAGGGCTTTTTGAAAGTCCTCAATGGCCTCGTCGAATGCGGAAAGCTGTATATGGGCAACGCCAAGGTCTTTGTAAATGACCGGGTCTTTGGGAGACAATGCGAGGGCTTGCTGAAAGTCGGCCTGAGCTTCGTTTGCTTTGCCGGTAAGTGTCAGGGCAAGTCCCAGGTTGGTCAACGCGCTCACGTTGTGCGGTTCGCGCTCGATCGCCTTGCGGAACCAGGGAATTGCCTCCTGCTGGCGGCCCTCCCGCTGCAAGGCCATGGCCAGCTCGTCCTGCACCTCGGGTATTTCAGGGTCCAGCTTGATCGCCTCTTCCAGATGAGGAATGGCAGCGTCATCCTTGCCGGCCGCCTCCAGTGTTCGCCCGAATTCAAACTGGGCCAGGGCGTTGGCTGGTTCTCGGTTGACCGCCGTCTCCAGATTCAAAAGCGCAGCATCGTAGTTATGCTGCTGGCGGAGCACGATGCCGAGATGAATGCGCGGCAGCACATGGGAGTCGTCCATCGCAAGGGCGCGCTCAAACTCGGGCCGCGCCTCGTCCCACTTGCCTAATTGAGCATAGAGTGAGCCGATGTCGTCGAATAGGTCCGGGCGGTTTGGCTCCCGGTCAAGTGCCGCCCTGAAGATGTCGATCGCCTGGGCCTGTTTGCCCGCCGCCGCGAGCGCGTGCGCATAGGCCTCGCAGAAAGCGGCGTCGACCGGTTCCCGTCCCGGTCGGCCTGCGGTGTTGAATGCCTCGCTGAAAAAAGTCAGCGCCTGTTCAAGGTTATTTGCCTTCACAAAGGCCAGGGCAAGATTGGTTTCGATTCCCGGGTCGTCTGGCTTGAGTTTGAGGGCGGCTTTCAGTTCCTGAATTGCCCCGGCGGTTTCGCCCAGTTCGATGAGAACTGTGCCCAGGGCCTGATGGGCCTCCGGAATCCGGGGGGCAAGACGAACAGCCTCAGCAAAGCGCGCGCGGGCCAATTCCAGGTTCCCCGCCTGCTGGGCGGCATATCCGGCATGGAAGGCGGCGTCCGCGCGCTTCAATGCCTCCGGTTCCTTTGCCTTGGGCGCCTGTGCGGCAAGGCACGAAAGCTGGCTGGCGAGCAGGCAGACAAATACAACATGGAATGCGCCGCGATCGATTCCCATGCCTATCTCCCCGCCGTCTGCGGCATGTCCCTGTGCTGCAAATCAGCGCCCATTTTAAACTCGCGGTTCGCCTCCGCCAGTTGCCCGGTGGCCTTGTAAGCCTGGCCCAGCAGGTAATGCGTAATGTAATTGGACGGGTCCATCTTGGCTGCGTAGTCAAGGTAATGCAAAGCCTGGATCGGATTCTTCAGCTTCAGAAAGGTTTGACCCAGCAGAATATAGGGTGCCGTCGCGCTTGGCTCCAGCAGCACTGCCCGGTTCAGTGCCAGCTGCGCCTCCTCATATTGCTCGTTGCGCAGGTACGCGTCGCCGAGCCGGTCATACAGGGCTCCGTTCAGAGGGTTGAGCTTCCGTTCCGCCTCCAGTTGCCAGATCGCCGCAGGGATGTCACCTTTGGCCAATTCCACTTCGCCCAGTAGCTGGTGGGCAAGCGGGAGCGCCGGGTTCAATTCGAGCGCCTTGCCCGCTTCCACTGCGGCCTGGCTGGCGAACTCGTGCCGCAAAAAAAGCCGGGCGGCCAGCAGATGCGCCTCAGCCGAGTCAGCGGCGAACCCATACTGCGCCGCGAACGCATGGCGGGCTTCGTCATAACGCTGCAATTCGGCATAGCAGAGGCCGAGCAGGTATTGCGGGTCGATGTTGGCCCGTTCGACCGCGGCATGGGCCTTTTCCAGGAAGGGAAGAGCGTCCGCAGGGCGGCCCGTCCGGAACAGGATCACACCGTGCATCTCCACTGACTCTCGATCGCCCGGATTCTGCGCCGCCGCCTTGCTGAATGCCTCGATTGCCTCTGGAAACTGCTCTTTCTGATAAAAAATAATGCCCCGTAACCGCTCCACGCCTGAGGGTTCGGGTGTCTGCGCGGCCAGTTGATCGAGAACGGCCAGAGCTTTGTCGAGCCGGCCGCGCCCGGCCTGATCCTTGGCCTCTTCAAGTGTCGGAGCGGTGGGCGCCGCGGCGTTGCCCTGGGTCACGGCGGGATTCTGCGCCGGCTGCGCGTCCGCGGTCAGCAGAAGAGCCGCGAAAATGGCCGGAATGATTGCGTAGTGCATGAGGCAAACCTTGCCTTAAGTGTAGTCTGTCCTGTCCGGAACTCAAAAAAGGAAGGAGAGCCGAAGCGCGAGAGTGTGCAAAGTTGCGAGCAGGTCATGTCAGCATGACCTGCCCGCAACTTTGCATACTCTCCTTGACGTCTTCGACACTGAAGTCGTAGTCCGTTATGATTTCAGACCCCAAATTGGACGGAATTTGGGGTCAGCTCAGGGACACGAGTTCATTGCGGAAGACAAATCCATGTGCTTCAACCGCTCCAGCATAGTAACCATCGACACCATCCCAATCCCTTCACCATCCAGGTCAATGGAGGCCAGCGGCAGCAGGCTCGCGTACTTCGCTTTGTCCATGCCTACAATACGCACCTCGCCGGGAATACCCACGTTCATGCCAGGCAGCGTCTTCATCAGGCGAGCAGTATTTAGATCGTTGGCGCACACCACTCCCTCCGGGCGGGCTGTAACGAGCATCTGGCGAACAATAGCTTCATCTTCTGGGCTGGCACATTGCAAGATGCCAAGAGCACACATTGGCGCCGCCCGCTACAACAGTTGTTTCAATCGTTGCAAGCCGTGCGGGAAGGCGGTCGAATCAATTCCGCAAGGGAGGCAAGACGACCGAACATGG
>Ga0224555_1004138_pt1 | contig 13685 bp, 15 predicted proteins | sample 714S23034metaG_FD_180687 | JGI IMG/M metagenome (GOLD analysis project Ga0224555, IMG submission 180687) | Peat soil microbial communities from Stordalen Mire, Sweden - 717 S2 30-34 | ecosystem: Environmental > Terrestrial > Soil > Wetlands > Peat | place: Sweden: Norrbotten County, Stordalen...
GGCCCAATGTGCCGCTGATGATGGGCTCAAGCCAGCAGCCGGCCGTGGGTGAGGGCAATCGCATTATCCCCAACGAGACGCACGGCGTTAAAACCATTTCCATCGGTTACATCTCCCCTGGCGACAAGCCGATGGTGATGCGTGGGCCGATGCTCCACCAAATCATCCGCCAGTTTTTGCAGCAGGTGGAGTGGGGCGAGCTGGATTACCTGATCGTCGATCTGCCTCCAGGCACCGGCGACGTGGTCATCTCGCTGGTGCAGACGGTGCCTCTGACCGGCGCGGTGGTCGTCTCCACGCCCAGCGACGTGGCCCTGCAGGATGCGCGCAAGGCTCTGGAGATGTTTGCCCAGGTCAATGTCGAGGTGCTGGGCATCGTCGAGAATATGAGCCATTTCACCTGTCCGCATTGCCACAAGGAGATCGACATTTTTTCCCGAGGCGGCGCCGAGCGCACCGCGCAACAGTTCAACGTTCCCTTCCTGGGGTCGATTGAGCTGGTTGCTGCCATCCGCGAGGGCGGCGACCGCGGCCTGCCCGTTACGCTGGCCGGCCCCAAGAGCCCGCAGGCGGCCGAGTTCTACGCCGTGGCGGAGAAATTAATGGTCCGTGCGGAAGCCGCAGCGGCCGCTGCCACCGACGTGATCGAGATCAGTTGATCACCTGCGGTGGGGCCATCTGCCTTTGGCAGGGACAGCGCTCTTGCAAATAGGATAGTCGAATGAAACGTGTTCTCTTGTCCTGGAGCAGCGGCAAGGATAGTGCCTGGGCGCTTTACGTCCTGCGCCAGCAACCCGGCATCGAACTGGTTGGTTTGCTCACCACGTTAAATACCGAATTTCAGCGCGTGGCGATGCACGGCACACGCCGCGCGGTGCTGGAAGCTCAGGCCGAAGCGGCACAACTGCCGTTGTGGGTTGTGCCTTTACCCTGGCCCTGCTCGAACGCAATCTACGAGCAGTTGATGAGAGAGGCTTGTGACCGGGCCATTCGTGAACAAGTTGATGCCATTGCTTTTGGCGATCTGTTCCTTCCAGACATTCGCGCCTATCGCGAGACGCAGTTGAAGCCGACCGGGCTGGAGCCTCTGTTTCCATTGTGGGAGATTCCAACCGACTTCCTGGCGCGCGAGATGATCGCCGGCGGCCTGCGCGCAAAGCTGGTTTGCGTGGATAAGAAGCAGTTGCCGGGTTCTTTTGCAGGCCGCGACTTCGATGCCGCGCTGCTGAATGATTTGCCGCCGGAGATCGACCCCTGTGGAGAGCGCGGCGAGTTTCATACTTGTGTCAATGACGGACCGATGTTTGCCGTCCCGGTGAATCTGGAGGCTGGAGAAATCGTTGATCGGGATGGTTTTGTGTACGCTGACTTTCTGGAGCGCAGCGCGCTCTCCAACGAAGCCTGATGGTTTTTGATTGGCAAATTCTTTGGGGATAAATCCATGAGCAAGATTTCTATCGCAGCAGAAGACCGGGTCTTTGTTTTGACCGGCGCGGGCATCAGCGCGGAGAGCGGGTTGCCGACCTTTCGCGCATCGGATGGGTTGTGGGCAGGCAACCGCATCGAGGATGTATGCACGCCGGAGGCTTGGGAGCGCAATCCCTGGCGGGTGTGGGAGTTTTACTCGGCGCGGCGGGAGGCGGGCGCAAAGGCCCAGCCAAATCCTGCGCACGTTGCGCTCGCCGAACTGGAGCGGAGGCTGGGCGAACGCTTCTTTCTTTGCACGCAGAATGTGGACGACCTGCACGAGCGGGCCGGCTCCCGGCGGTTGCTGCATATGCACGGCGAGTTGTCCAAGGCGCACTGCGAAGACAATTGCGGCCGCGCGCCGGTCGAAGATCGTGCAATCTATCGCAGCCTCGACGAGGTGGGCCGCTGCCCTTGCGGCGGACGGCTGCGCCCGCACATCGTCTTCTTCGGCGAGATGCCGCTGGAGATGGATCGCATCCAGGAAGAAATCCAGAAGGCAACGCTGATGGTGGTTGTCGGCACGTCAGGTTCGGTCTATCCGGCGGCCAACTTTGTCCATTGGGCGCGGCTGAGCGGGGCGCGCACCGTATACGTAGGCCCTGAGCCGCCGCTGAACGCAGCGGCCTTTACGCACGTCGCCGAAGGCAACGCGGGGGAAGCGTTGCCAGGAATGTTCCACGTGGAGCAAAGTTAGCGGAGTTGGCAGGTCGGCGAGCCGGCGCGGTGCGGCGCGCAGGACAAATCTATTCCTCTGTACGCGGCAAAGCAGGCAGTTGGTTTTTTCTTCCGTCGGCTTCCCTGTCGAGTCTTGCGCGTTTCGGAACGTCGAGCAAATCCTGATCGTGCGCGGTGCGGTGCACCTCGGCCTGTGCCGGGCGCAATGTGTTGGGGGTGGTCTGCATTTGTCTTTCTCCGTTTCTTTCTGTGCGGCCACAATGGGCCGGTTCTGTTGCTTCAATTGGGCTTCTGAAACTGTTGCTAGCGGGACTTGATGTACTCTTTGCGCCGGAAGCGCAGTCCGGTCCAATCTGCGTCGATCGAGACCGCGCGCACACAATCGAAGCCCGCGGCTTTCAGAGAGTCCCAGCCAGTGTCACGATTGAAGTCACACTTGTACTTCTTCGATGTGCCCTTGGGATAGGTAAACCAAACGATCGCATCGCCCACGGCGCGCGCGGCCACCGGTCCGGCAAGTGCGTCCACTTCGGCCTTGCGTGTGACAAACGCAAGTAGGAAGCCAATTTGAGGAACAGATTCAATGTGGTGGTGAATGGTGAGAACGGGAAGGCGCGCAAGCTCCGGTTGAAAGCTCTCGGGCGCGCGCAGAACGAGGATCTCTTGCTGATCCTTGAGGTTGAGTTTTTCAAAGATTTCGCCCATGGATTCTCATAATATCCAAGTTCAACAAATAATCTGCAAATTTGTGGCCGGAGCTGTGCTCAAAAATGGAAGCGGTAACGGAGTTCGGCGGAGATCAGCCGCGGGTCGTCGAAGTGGAAGCCGCCGATGGTGATGGAGTTGTCGAGCAGGACGCGATGATTGGTGGCGTTGAGCACGCTGGCCGAGAGCCTCCAGCGTTCACCGAGCGCGTGGCCCGCCGACACGTCGAAAGTCGTATGCACCGGCAGATATGGGCCTTGGTACGGGCCTTGGCCGCTACCGGCCAGGCCATTGGAGAAGCCGGAGCCATAGTAAACATTGGTCGAGAACCATGTGTGCGCGGGCAGATTTGCCGTGAAGCCGGTGTTTAGCGTCTCGCGCTGGTCATGGTCTAACGCAATGTAGTTGGGACCGAGGTCGCAGGCCGGGTCGGTTGGAATGCTACAGGTGAATCCGCCGATAATGTTGCCGCGCTGCTGGGCGATTTGATTTGAGTAAGTCAGGTGGAATTGGCCGAGGCGAGCCAGCTCCGGCGAGCGCAAGGTCATCTCCCAGGCACGGATCAGCGCTCCATCGACGGCGATGGGGAAATACATATTCGATTCGCCGAGGTTGGAGTGATCCAGAAAGTTATTGACGCGATTCTTGAAGTTAGCCACATCGAGCAGCCAGCCTTTGTAAGGAATTTGCAAGCCAAACTGGTGCTCTTCGTCTCTCTCGCTGGGCAGAGGCGTGAAGGTGTTTTCGCCCGACGGCAGGCTGCCGGCGTAGTTGAGCACGGAACTGGAGACAGTCAGCAAAGACGCGGGCTGGAAGAAGTGGCCGTAAAAACCGCGCAGAACCCAGCGCAGGCGAGGGATTTCGACGGTTGCGCCGATGCGGGGATAGGCCGCGCTTTCGTCGAGTCCGCCGCGGTATTCGGAGAAGCGCATCCCGCCGAGCAGCGTAATGTATTGGCCCACGCGCAGATGGTCGGCGAGGTAGAACTCGACGAGCCCCGCGTTAGCGTTGCCCGGCGTATTGGGGTAGGTCGTGCTGCTTTGGTTGTTCACCACGCCAAAGAGATCATCTTCCGCCTGAAAGAACGAGTAGAGTCCAGCAGAGAAGCTGTTCCTGCCAAAGTCAGCGTGCAAGTCGGCCTGGGCTCCGGAGTAATTCGATGTCTGGTGCCAGGTAGTGGCAACAGGATTATCACCTGGCAATGAGTTGTAATCAGCCTGGTTGAAGTGATAGAAGGGCGCAAAGGAGACCAGTGCGTTAGGCGAGAGAGTGTGGATCCAGTTGGCGATGACAAAGGAGTCACGTTCCAACTGTGCGTCGCGCAATCCATGGGAAGCGTAATAGCCGCTCAGCGCCTCCCAGTCAGTCTGGCTGGGATCATAAGGAACGTCAAAATAGTCCTGGCGATATTGCGCGTTCAGGCGCAACTGGTCCTTGGGCGTTTGATTGCGAATGAGCGACAGAAAGCCGCTCTCGGAGTTAGTAGCATCGTGATAAATGGCAGCAACCGGCGTGGCCAGGCCGTAGTTGGAGCGGGAGCCGGCGAGGCTTGCGTACCACGCGGTTGCGGCAGAGTGGTTGCCGAGCGAAAGCTGCGTTTCGCCTGTGTATAGGTTGCCGGCGGAGACCAGTAACTCACCTTCACGGTTGCGCTCGAATCCGTTGCGGGGCAGCACGTTGAAAACGCCATAAGTGCGGTCGCCCACCTCCGCGGCGTAACTGCCACGTTGAGTTTCCAGTGCGTCGATGTCTTTGGGGTCGATCTGCGGGCCGACGTTGGAGGCGATCTTGGTGTTGGGAATCGCAACTCCATCAATCAGCCAACTGGTCTGGTGGCCGCCGCGCATGTGCAGCATGTCGTGCGTCATGTAAGCGCCCGGAACGTAGTCGGTAATCATCTCCATGCCGATGGTGCGGTCCGCGCCAGGAGTCAGCTCGATGTCTGCGCGGGTGATGAGCGTGGTGGGGGTTGCCGAATCCGTGGTGGAGAGGGAAATTCCCAGTCCCTCGACCTCGACGCTCTGCACGGTTGGCGCAAGCTGGAGTGCGATGTGCACAACAGGGTTAGTGCCCGAGACTACGCTCAGCGGCTGCTCAACCGTGGCGAAGCCAGGGGCTGTGATCTTCAGTCGATAGACGCCGATGGGCGCCTGGGGTAATTCAAATTCTCCGTCGTTGTTGGTGGTGGCTTGCAGGATGAAGGCCGAGTTGGCGGCTTGCAACATGACTTGAACGCCGGGGAGCGGCCGATGCCGCGGATCGTGGACGACGCCACGCACGGTGGCGAAAACATTGGCGTTCGCGGGGCCAGCGGTCGCAATCCAACTAACCGCGGTCAGCGCCAAGGCCGCGGCCAGGAAGACATACAGGGCTGGGAAAGGAGAAATAGAGCGCCGCATCTCGAACTAATGCTACACGAGGAGCGTGACGAGGCACGCACCGTGCGGCAACAAATGCATCTCAGGTATCATCGGATTATCGTCAGCTTTTATCCATTCTCAAGAGGAGATGCCCGTGTCTGAAATGAAGACTTCCCCATCGCCCAATCAGAGTTCCGTTCAGGCCGCGCAGGAGTCTCGCGTACGACGCCCGCTGCGCATTGCGCTTTTTGGCTTTGGAACGGTGGGCAATTCGGTAGCGCGGATTCTGGCCGAGTCCCGGCCGGAGGGCCTCGAATTGACCCACGTGTACGTCCGCAGCATCGCACGCAGGCGCGTGGACTGGTTGCCTGCGAGCGTGCATTGGAGCGAGGACGCCAGTGCAGTGCTGGCCTCGGACGTGGACGTGGTGGTGGAACTGGTGGGCGGCCTCGAGCCGGCCGGAAGCTGGGTGAGCGCGGCGCTCAAGTCCGGCAAGAGTGTGGTGACCGCTAACAAGAAGCTGATTTCTGTTCATGGTGTCGAGCTGGAGCGGCTGGCCGCCTCCGCAGGCGGACATTTGAAGTATGGCGCCGCGGTGGCCGGCGGAATTCCCGTGATTCCAGGGCTTGAACAGGGGCTGGCCGGGGATCGCATTGAGCGCATTGAAGGCATTTTGAACGGCACCTGCAACTTCATTCTGAGCAGAATGCAGGAAGGCGCGGAGTACGCCACGGTGCTGGTGGCGGCGCAGGGAAAAGGCTATGCCGAGGCCGACCCCACCGAGGATGTAGGCGGCTTTGACGCGCGCGCCAAGCTGGCCATTCTGATGCGGCTTGCGCTCGGCGTCGAGGTGGACCTGGAGGAGATTACGCCGCTGCCCATAACGGCAATTGCATCCGTGGACTTCAGTTATGCGCGCGACCTGGGTTGCACCATCCGACAAATTGCACGGGCCGACCGCACGGGGGGACAGATCGCGGCTACGGTGGGACCGATGCTCGTGGATCTGCATTCGCCTCTGGCCTGGTCGCACGATACGGAGAACATGGTGATCTTCACAGGCCACTACGGCGGCGATGTGGTGTTCTCCGGCCACGGAGCCGGCGGAAATCCCACTGCAGTGGCCGTGGTCAGCGACCTGTTAGCTCTGGCGCATGGATCCCGGCGTGTGGAGATTCCCTCAGCCCCTGCGCATGTGAGCGCCGAATTCGAGGTTCCCCATTACATCCGCTTCCTGGTCGCCGACCGTCCGGGAATCGTAGCCGAGATTACCGGAGCGCTGGCCAAAGAGCGCATCAACATTCGCGCCATCGTGCAGAAGCCCGGCTATCCGCAACATGCGCTGCCTTTTGTGGTCACCGTCGAGCCGTGCAAGTCCTCTGCGCTTAGACGCGCGCTTGAGGCAATCCGCACCAGAGACTACCTGCTCGAAGCGCCGCTGGATTTGCAGATGCTGGAGTAGCAGGGAACAGAAAATAAAATAGCCGCTCGCGCGCCTCTATTGTCCTAGCGCCAGCACGGCCAGCAAAAGCATCCACGCGAGGCTCATGGCGTGCCAGTACCAGGCTGTCGCGTCCACGGCGATCTGGCGGTACTCGACGCGCTTGAGCCAGCTCAAGGCGCTCAGGCACAGAATTAGGGCGGCGACGCCGATGAGCAGATGCGCGGCGTGAAGGCCGGTGATGAGATAGAAGAAGTAACTGGCCGGGGTGGAGAACTGGTCGAAGGCAAAGCCCTGCGCCGCTAACTGCCTCCATGCCATCCATTGCCCGGCGAGAAACAGAGAGCCGAGCGCGAGCGTCGCACCCAGCCAGGGAAGGGCGCGATTGAGCGCAGGGCGGCCCAATCCAAGCCACTCCTCCAGCGCGTCGATCTCACGGAAGATATTTCGCCGCGCCAACTCCATGGTCAGGCAACTGAGCAGCAGCGCGGCGGTGTTGAGAAAGAGAATGGGCGGCAACGCCACCGGATGCCAGTCGCCGATTTGCTCATGGGTGCGCGGATCCATGTGCGTGCCAGCCTGGCGCGCGAAGAATAGCATCACCGTCACGGCGAAAAAGAGCATATCGGCCGCGAGGGCAGAAAAGACAAAGAAGCGGATGCGCAGCAGAAGTTCACGCGGGCCTCTATGCTGATTGCCCCAGTTGTCGTCTCCGTTGCCTCCGCCGCCTGTCGGCCGCCGGACAGGCGGGGGCTGGCCGCCGTGTCCCGGCTCTTTCCGCTGCTCCTTCGCCGGTTTGTGCGTAAAGGTGGCAGGCATGGAGCGCCTCTGTGAGCTTGAGATTACTCCCACTTTGGATTGGACGCATCCAGAATCGGTTGGATAATTTTTATCTGGCGAAGTGTTATTTTCTTGCTGCCGCGACGGCTTCGACGAAGAGCCGATGAACACGCCGGTCGCGCGAGAGTTCGGGATGAAAGGTGGCGGCCAGGATGTTGCGCTCTCTGACCAGCGCCGGGAAGCCATCGCGCCGCGCCAGAACCTCGACGCCCGGGCCGGACGTTATGATGCGTGGAGCGCGGATGCAGACCATCTCCAGCGGCCCTCCGGCGAGGGTGCTTTCCGCGGTCACGATAGCCGAGTCGATCTGGCGGCCATAGGCGTTGCGCTCAACGGTTGCGTCGAGCACGCCCAGGCTGCGCTGCTCTGGGTTTAGAACCTCCCGCGCCAGCAGAATCACGCCTGCGCAGGTTCCGAAGACGGGTTTGGTGCGGCAATACTCCTGCAATAGCTCAAAAAAATTGTGTTTTTCCAGAAACCGCAGCATGGTGGTGGATTCGCCACCGGGCAGGACGAGGCCATCGAGGCCGGCCAGTTCCTCCGGTTTACGCACTTCAATGGGCTCCGCGCCGGCCTCTGCGAGAGCTTCCGCGTGGCTGGCGTAGTTGCCCTGAATGGCCAGGACGCCGATCTTCGGGCGGTCGGCCAAATCGCCCTTTGAAGACACATTTCGCTTACTGGTTTCCGTCAATTGAACGCTTCACCTCTGGCAAAAATATTCGACAACTCTTTTTATCGCCGAATGACGCCGCTAAAGATCATTTTATCCGTCACCTGCGGTGAGGCCAATTGCCTTCGGCCAGCCGTTCCGCAGTCGACCTATTCGGTGAAATCGCCGGCACGGTTATGAAAAATCCGGCTGTTTGCGCTGCTCTTTTCGGGATCGAGTTTTTCAGATTCCGGTGTGATTGGGGCATTTTTTGGCGAAAGATGGATTTTTCCGGCGATTTTCAGAGGCCAAATCTCACGATGCGGGAGAATTTTGGCTGTGCGCCTTACAAGCGGTATTGATTTCAAACGGGTTAAAAATAATCTGCAAGGATTCCAGGGAAATTTATACCCCAGTGGGGTATAGGGAGGGGAGGGGCACCTGAAAACGGGTATGGACCGGTCACATGCCTGACAGGTTGTTTCGGCTGCGGGCGAGAGGAGTTTCGATGCGGCCCCACGGGACGCAACTGTTTGCGGTTCGGCATTCCCCGCATTTCGCTGCGCTTTATGCTGGGCTATTTTCGTCGCCTCCCTCCGGTAGGAGAATAGCAGCTGGCTGGAGTGTGGTCTCATGTTTTTATTGTGCGCGTGGGGAGGGGAATAATCTGCACCACCTGCGGTGGGGCCAGCGGCCTTCGGCTCGGAGAACGAACGGTATCGCTTTCCCACCCTTCGCTAGAAAAAAGCGAAGGATGGGGCACCCGGCGGGTTTAAAAGGCCACTTCATCTCACACCTAGCTCATGCAGCAGGGCATGGTACAGCCACACGAAAAAGACAACTGTTGTCGCTAGTTCGATAGCCCAAAGACGCGCTTTCACCAAGAGGGCGCTCAACTCGAAGCCGCGTTTCTTAACTCGCGTCATGTGATCTCCAAATCGGTCAATGAAGACACGAATCCATTCATGTTTCTTTGCCGTTTGGGTTTAGAAGGGATAAGAGCAACACAGCGCCCGGAATCTTCCGTGTCAAGGGGCTAAAAAGGTGCAATTATGAAAAGTGGTCAAAACAGCTCACTTTTGAAGACGTGGCTATGGCTTTTGCCCTGTTTTTCACGAGGTCGCCCTAAGCAAGCGGGGATGGGAAGCCACTGTCAGGCTGAGGCAAAGGTGGGCCACCCCGCATCTGCGGTGCGGCCAACTGCCTTCGGCGCGGGATGGTTTCCCTTCCTTCCGCGAAAAACGCGTAGGATTGAGAGGCCCCCGGCCTTATAACCAGAGTTCCTTACGGGCGTAAAGGCGTCTCAGAAACCTTAATCTTTACGAGATTCGAATTAAGGAAGCCAAACAGCTCTTTCTTTGCTAAAAACATCTCGAGTGCTGATTTCGCAGCTTGCGGATCAGTATTCGGACCGATAGTAATAGAGACTGGACGGAATCCAACGCGACGACTTTGGAATAGCTTTGCAACACGACTTTGGTATAGCTTTGCAACGAGGAATGGGACAATTCCACCCCTACCTTGCCGAAAATTCACTTCTTCGCTTTGATCCACGAAGGCCGTTGCAATCGCCTTCACTAATCTCCATTCCTTCTCTGAACGAAAACCTGGATGCTTGATCGATGCGAGGCCTGTAAAGACCATGGATAGCTGTCTTTGATCATCTTCTCCGTTCACTAACATCTTGGTCAGTAAAGAAATGACTCCATGAACAATGTCCGTTTGCTCTTCGGGGGTGTACCTGCATCGGATGAAGGAAAATCCGTTGGAAAGCGCGGGACGAAAGTGTGCACGTTTGAATCCAATAGCATAGCCATCCAAACCGCTACAGTAAGACTGCCACTGGCTCAATAAATCGTCTTCTTCAGAAAGTGAGGCAATAAACACCTGATAAGAAGTTTTAATCGTTTCAAAATATTCTAGGATCTTTCCATAAGCCTCGTTGTTAGGACCTTTTTCATGTCGAAGATTGTTTTGCAATGTGTCTCTCACAAGATCGATAGCATAACCAAACTCTTTCGAGTCATTCAGATGATAGGCGCTGCTCGCCCATAATCCTTCGTTGAATATTCCAATGAGTCCCTGTGCAGTGGTGTAGTGATAAAGCGGCATCGACGGACGCTCGCACAGCGCTTTCTCTAGAACATTCTCGGGTTCCATGGCTACAAGGTACTATACGACAGAATGCTGGGTGCCCCTTGCGCTTTTTTCTAGCGCAAGGAGGGGAAGCAATGAAGTCTGTGCGAGCGGATAGCGAGCGTCTGCCTGGACGGCCAGTCCTCACCAGCCGCGGGTTTGGAGCAGGTCCTTCTCTTCGAGGGCGGCGGCGGCGAGGCCCTTCATGGTTCCGGTGACCTGCTCGGCGACTTCGGCGAGAATCTTGGGGTCGTTGAAGTGGGTGGTGGCGATGACGATGGCCTTGGCGCGGGAGACAGCTTCTTCGCGCTCCTTGGGATCGTTCTCGACATCCAGCGGCGTGGCGCGCTCCTTCATGAAAATTCCTGAGCCGACGAAGATGGCTTCGGCGCCGAGCTGCATCATCATAGCGGCGTCGGCCGGTGTGGCGATGCCTCCGGCGGAGAAATTAGGCACGGGCAGCTTGCCGGTTTGGGCGACCATGCGAATCAATTCGTAGGGGGCCTGGTGCTCCTTGGCGGCGGCGTAAAGTTCCTGCTCGCTGAGGACGGTGAGGGCGCGCATCTCGCGGATAATTTGACGCATGTGGCGTACGGCGAAGACCACATCGCCGGTGCCCGCTTCGCCTTTGGTGCGGATCATGGCCGCGCCCTCGGCAATGCGCCGGAGAGCTTCGCCCAGATTGCGCGCGCCGCAGACGAAGGGCGTGGTGAAGGCGTGCTTGTCAATGTGATGGGCCTCGTCGGCGGGGGTGAGGACCTCGCTCTCGTCGATGAAGTCGACGCCCAGCTCCTGAAGAATCTGCGCCTCGGCGAAGTGGCCGATGCGGGCCTTGGCCATCACCGGTATCGAAACGGCCTGGATGATCTGCTTGATGAGGCCGGGCCGGGCCATGCGAGCCACGCCGCCTTCGGCGCGGATCATGGCGGGCACGCGCTCGAGAGCCATGACGGATGTGGCGCCGGATTCTTCGGCGATGCGCGCCTGCTCGACGTTCATCACGTCCATGATGACGCCGCCTTTGAGCATCTCGGCCAGGCCCACCTTGAGGCGCAGGCTGGTGGCGGCAACATTTTTGTTTTCATTTAATGCTGACATAAACTTCAACCTCGCTGGGAGAGATGCCGAGATCGATCTGGACTCGATCGGGGGCGCGGAAGAGCGCGCGTTGATCTCTTTAACCAGTGTAGCAGCGATGTTGACGCGCGGGATTAGCGGGGCGGAACACTGTGGGGTTCAGGCACCTGTTTCTGTTTCTGTGCTGCGGGCATCGTGCTATCCCACCCTTGCGACAGAAACAAGTCGCAAGGATGGGGCACGGAGCATTGTTATGAAGCCAGCGAAAAACAAATGCAGGTCCTTCGACTTCCTGCGCTTCGCCCGGTCGCTCAGGATGACGGTGTTTTGGTGTTCCCACCCTAGCCGCAAAAACAGGAACGCGGCGAGGGTGGGGCACCCTGACATTCTTAGTTTTTTCTAATTTGTCTGTCTCGCTTCTGGTCATCTTTCTGCTTATTTTCTCAGCGAATGGCAACCGCACACCCACTGCCGCCGTCGGCCAGCGCGCGTCCACTGCCTCCGCAGGCAAGTGCGCCGCCCGCAGCCGCCCGGACTGGCGGGAGGGGCGGAGAGTGCCGGTGAGCTGGCGCTGGTGGCTTCGACTCACACGCCGATTGAAGGGGCAAAGATTAAGCTCACTGCGCCGGTGGCGCGATTGCCGGTAGAGCTGGATGTGGCCGTGCCGGTGCGGGATTTTCGCGTGCGCAATCTGCTGGCGCTGGAGCCGGGCCAGGTGATTGAGACGCATTGGCCGCACGGCGAGGATATGCCGCTGGCGGCGGGGAATGTGCAACTGGCCTGGAGCGAGTTTGAGGTTGTTGATTCGCAGTTGGCGGTGCGCGTGACACGGCTGGCGTGAAAAAGACAGGGAATAGGGACTAAGGACTAGGGGTCGGACGATGAAGCTGGAGAAGAACACAAAGGCGAGGCCGATTGGCGGCTTGGCGGGGTGGCTGCTGGGACGGCTGAAGGCGGGCGGGCCTACGCGGTCAAGACTGGAGCTGGTGGAGCGGATTGCGTTGGCTCCTCGCCAGTCGCTGGCTCTGGTGGAGGCTGAAGGGCGGCGATTCCTGGTGGCCACTTCGCCCGAGGGCACGCCCACCTTCTATGCGCTCGATGAACGGTCGAATCTGGCCCGGCCGCGGCCATTCGCAGACCGGCAAACAGCACCAGCTCGGGCGGCTGCGAGGGTCTCATGGTAGCCTCCTGGGCGGCCCTCAGCCTGGCAGCGCCGGCATCCGTGCCGCTGTTGCCCGACCTAAACGCGCGCCTTCACCCTTCGGACTCGACGCCCTGGACGATTCTGCTGGTCCTGACGCTGATTACCCTGCTGCCCGCGATTCTGATGTGCGTCACGCCCATGGTGCGGCTGCTGGTGGTCTTCCACTTTCTGCGCCAGGCGCTGGGCACGCAGACCGCGCCCTCGAATCCCACGCTGATGGGGCTGGCTCTGATGATGACGTGGTTTCTCATGACCCCTGTGCTCAATCAGGTCGATCAGCAGGCGGTGGAACCGTATCGCGGCGGACAGATTACGGGCATGGAGGCCATCGACCGCGGAGCGCAGCCGGTGAAGCAATTCCTGCTGAGGTATGCGCGGGAGAAGGACCTGGCGCTGTTTACCGCAGCCGGCCAGATTCCGCGGCCCAACAAGCCCGAAGACCTGCCCATGCGTGTGGTGATGCCGGCCTACATTCTCTCGGAGTTGAAGACGGGATTTGCCATTGGCGCGGTTCTGTTTCTTCCGTTTCTGCTGATCGACATGGTGACGGCGGCGATTACCACCTATATGGGCGACCAGAACGTGAACTATCTGGAGACGCCGAGCGGGCAAAAGATACAGTTGAACGTGCCGGGCAGCCAGGTATTCCTGGGCTCGGGCTCAAACAGCGTCTTTGGCGCTCTCAATAGCCTGGTCGCCGATTATTCCAGCGGCACGGTTGACACCGCCCAAGCGGTGAGCGACACGCAGGCGTTGAGCGCGGCGCTGAACAACGTCTCCCAGCAGCGCGTGACCATCGACAACTCGATCACGCAGGTCACCGCCGCTTCCGACGCCGTGACCAACGTGCAGACGCAGTTGACCACCGCGCAGACCAATCTTATGCAGGCCGATATTCCAACGGTCTCCACGCAGCTTTCTCTCTCCGAGACACAACAAACTGCATTAGCCCGAATAATTCGTGAAGGCTGATATAGCGAAAGCCTTTTGTGCTACAAACGTGTTGACTAGACAGTGTTTAAGGCACAAAGAAAGGCTTTCGCTTGACCGATTCTACCGCGACAGAGCGTTTGTTGTTTCCAGAGATTTTCGCCAAGCCGGTGATGTTGGAATTCGACCAGCGTCAGG
>Ga0224555_1004141_pt1 | contig 13678 bp, 7 predicted proteins | sample 714S23034metaG_FD_180687 | JGI IMG/M metagenome (GOLD analysis project Ga0224555, IMG submission 180687) | Peat soil microbial communities from Stordalen Mire, Sweden - 717 S2 30-34 | ecosystem: Environmental > Terrestrial > Soil > Wetlands > Peat | place: Sweden: Norrbotten County, Stordalen...
ACCGAATCACACGTGGTAGTGCGACGCTCCCGCGGAGCTATCCCCGGAGGTTTATGGGCACAATGCGCCACCCTTGGTGGTTGGTGTCTCCAACGGGTCCAGCATTACAATCCGGCCGAAGCCGCCATTAAAAATCGTCGTGCCCGGGCCGGCCATGGAAGAGCAGCGCCAGGAGAAAGCAGAAAGGATGGATTGGAGCGGGACAAAAAAAAGACAGGGCCATGAAGCCCTGTCTTTCTGAAAACCAACGTCAGACGATGTTGTTTAACGGGACAGTTTGCGACGCAAGGCCTGCAAGCCGAGCAAAGCGCCGCCCAACAGGCCAGCCGTTATGCCGCCGTCAGGGGCATGATACAACTGAGACTGCGCGGCGCCACCGCTAGTCAGGTCCAAAATATACACGCCATCTGTTCCCGCGGAAACCGGTGCATCTGCCCCTGACCAAGTGCCACCAAATTGAGCTTCAGCCGCAATCAGGAACGTGTTGCCGGCCTGATTTACGGCGTTCATGCCTTCCTGGTTGCTCATAAGCGCCCAGATCGTATCCTGAAGAAAGGCAGCGGATGCTTGCCGGCCTGCGGCGTCTGTATAATCGTAACCACTCAATGTGCCCTCTGCAAACTGGGAGTACAGCCATGCAACCCCGGCGGTCAGAGGATCATTCAAATCGTTGTAGCCGGACGGCGTAACAGAGTAATTTTGCCCTGGGTAGAATACAGTCGCTGAGACGCAGAACGACTGGAAACTTGGCGTGGCGAGGGTCTGCCCGTTGACTTGTATGTCGCTGGTTAAACCATTGACGTAACCCCCAATGGGAAGGTCCGTGTTAAAAGTGAACTCACCGCCTTGACCGGCTTGATAGGGGCCGTAACCGCCGTAATTACCACCATTGCCCTCAGCTTGAACCCAATATGAATTTGCCTTGGCAACCATCGCGCAGGCCAAAGCGGTGGATACGATTGCCAATCTCGCTAATTTCAATTGTTTCATTTCTGTTCTAATCTCTATGAACCGCTGATCTTGTTATGGTTTTCCAGAGAGACTTTCCGGTTCAGTTCAAAAGTCAACTCATCGCTCAATATGACACTCTGAGAAGTAACTCGCATAAAGAGTGCCAGATAATGGCAGGAGCTATAATTTATTTATTTGGTCTATAATTGGCTGTCGAATAAGCAGTTATAAATGATTATATCCACTTACATTGTTAATTATAATAAGCAATGTGTAAGGTTTTCCGACGCAAAAATCGAAAAAGGCCCTCCAAAAATCATACAACATGTTTTAGCGCAATAGGTTGCGTGAAATTTGGCGATTCTGTAAGGTTTTCCGACAAAAACAAGTGGTCCAACACGCAGCCTGCGCATTTCAAGTCGGTTTCAGCCAGTTCCCGCCGCACTTTTTCATTTCCACGAGCACGACCGGTTTTCAGACATGATCGGCAAACCGCCTTCACTTCCTGCTCATCCCATATTTCTCAATCAAGTCATAAATGGTGGGCCGGCTGATGCCCAATTCCGCGGCGGCGGGAGCGATCTTGCCCGAATGCTTGCGCAAGGCGGCATGAAGCATGTCACGCTCCAAGTTGTCCCGGGCGTCCTTGAGGCTCAGAGTCGAGCCTCCATCGGCTTGGGAAAGTTCCAAATCCCGCACGGCCAGGCGCTTTCCTTCGGCCATGATGACCGCGCGGCGGATCGTGTTCTCCAATTGGCGGACATTGCCCGGCCAGTGGTAGCGGCCCAAGGCGCGCAAGGCGTCTTGATCGAAGGCCAGGCCGGGCTTGCCTTGCTGCTGGGATATCTTCTGCAGGAAAAACTGCGACAGAAGGAGGATGTCCCCCTCCCGTTCCCGCAGGGGCGGCAGAATGATCTGCACGACCGCCAGGCGATAAAACAAGTCCTCGCGAAACGTCCCCGCCGCCATGCTCTTGCGCAAATCCGCATTGGTGGCGGTCACGACCCGGGCGTCAATTTGAATGGATTCCCGGCCTCCCACGCGTTCCAGGCATTGTTCCTGGAGGAAACGGAGGAGTTTGACCTGCAAGGGGACCGGAATCTCGCCGATTTCGTCCAAAAAAAGCGTCCCTTTATCGGCGGTCTCAAGGCGCCCTTTTCGCTGCGCATGAGCGCCCGTGAAGGAGCCTTTCTCATGCCCGAACAGTTCGCTTTCCAGGAGCGTCTCCGGGATGGCGCTGCAATTGATGGCCACAAACGGCCCGTTTTTGCGGGAGCTGCCCTGGTGAATGGCCCGCGCCGCCATCTCCTTGCCCGTGCCGCTTTCCCCCAAAAGAAGAACCGGGGCATCGGTGGTGGCGACTTTGCGGATGGTCTCGAAGGCGGAGCGCATGGCGGGGCTGCCGCCCAACATCCCCTCAAAAGTGTTGCCCGAAAGCACTTGCTGCATCTGCCGAACCTCGGCGTCCAGGCCGGCGACATAAAGGCCACGCTTGACTACCAGCTTCAACTCATCCATGTCCACCGGCTTGCACAGGAAATCCCACGCGCCGCTGCCAATGGCGCGGAGAGCGACCGCTTTCTCACCCTGGCCGGTGACCACGACGACCTTGGTGAGCCTGTCCAACGCCAGCAACTCGGACAACGTGGCCAAGCCCTCCTCCGGATCGCCTGGATTGGGCGGCAGGCCCAAATCCAGCAGCACCAACAGAGGGCGCTTATCCTGGAAGACCTCAAGGGCGCTGGGACGGTCCTCAGCCAGGAAAATCTCGTAGGTCTTGGCCAGACCCCACTTCATCTGGGTGCGTATCTCTTCGTCGTCGTCAACAATGAGTATCTTCGGTTTCATTTGCTTTGTTTCTGGATAGGCAGGAGCACGCGGAACGTGGTGCCCTTGCGCAATTCGCTCTCCACCTCGATCCTTCCGCCATGAGCCTCGATAATCATTTTGCTTTGAAACATGCCGATGCCAAGACCCTTTTTCTTGGTGGTTTGAAACGGACGGAAAAGAGCGCGGCTCAAGAATTCGGGCGTCATGCCGCAGCCATTATCGGACACCAGCAGGACCGACCAGTCCCGGCTTTGGCTTGTCTCGATGCGAATTTCACCGGACTTGGAAACCGCCTCCGAAGCGTTGAGGACCAGATTGGTCACCACTTTGGAGAATTGCTCCCGGTCCAGCAGCGTCGCGGGACACGGACGCAAATCCTTCACCAACGTCACCCCGGCAATGGCATCCCAATTGGAAAGCGCCCCGGCAACGACCTCGCCGAGGTCCAGGGCCGCGGGTTTAATCTGCAAATCATGCCGCAGGAGGCTCAAGCGGCTGATAAGATGGTTGATGTGCTCGCAGGTCTTGGCCATGCCGCGCAAGGCATCCTGCCGGAAGTCCGGGTTGTCAAAGTGAATCGGAAGATTCTGCAGCATCAAGTTGAGGGTCGAGGCCGTGTTTTTGAGGTCGTGGATGAAAAAGGCCGACATGGTTTGGAAGGCCTCCATTTCCTTGGCCTGCAAGAGCTTTTGCGAAAGATGGGCGTTGAGCAAACCCGCGGCCACCTGATCCCCCACGCATCGGAGCAAATCAAAATCCTGCAAGGAAAAGAAAATTCCCCCCACCCGATCCGCCAAGGTGATAACCCCCAGCAATTGTCCGCCCCCCATCAACGGCACGCAGACGCGGCTGCCGACGCGGAATTGCGTCGGGGTGAGCCGCCGCAGGCCCACGGCCCAATCATCGTTGACCGTCTCGAAGTCAATGGGATCCCGATGAGCTTGCAGGGCTTGGAAGACCGCTTTGGCTTCCGCCTCCTGCGGCTCCAGCGCCGCGCCCGCCGAAGCGGACAAGGAGGTCGAGGCGGCGAAGATCAAATTCTCCCTTTTTTCATCCACCAACCATATTGTGGTGGAGAGCACCTGGAAAATCTCGGAGATCAAAGTGACGGCGGCCTGACAAAGATCCGCCTGCTTGACACGCGAGACAATTCCCTCCGAGAGCGATCGCCAAACGGTGCGATAATCGTAAAGCGGCCGCTGAAAGTAACGGCTGAGAAAACGGCGGACGTGCATCCGCATCCGCTCCGAGAGCGCGACGACCGTCACCGCCACCAGGACGATCAGAAGGAAAAAGGTCTTGGCTTGGGCGCTCCTGATGGAGGCGGCCAATCTGGCCAGAATCCCGACCGAAATCAGATAGATGCCTGCCACAAGGGCGGTGAGCGAGTTTTCCAGGATGTCCTTGGGGGGGAAAACCGCGACTTCCGAAGCATCGCGGAAGATCGAGCGCAGGGTCAACAAGGACCCCATAATCAAAGCGCCGCAATCCACCGTCGCCAAAGAAGGGTCCATGCTGCGCCACAACAGCACCTGGCTGCACGAGTAAGCCCGCACGACAAACAGCACCATCAACCCCAAAATCATAAACTTGATGCGCCATCGCATCGTGCCCATGGCCGCCCGCACCGTCCGCTCCAGGTTCATCATCACCATCACCGCGCTGACCATCACCAAAGCGTAGAAAGCAAATCCGGCCGGCTGCAATTGGAAGACCCATGCCAACCTGTCCCTGTCAATGGCAGAGGGTGCGCTGAAGATCAGCCCCCGCGGGACAATGACAGGACACACCAGCGCCACGGGCAAGACCAGCGCGGCGATGAGCATATAGCGCCATTGGCGGAAGAACTCACGGTAACTGCCCCGCGCGTAGCTCAAGCTAAAGAGCAGCCAGACACTGGGAATCAAGGACAGCACCAGCAGCCTCCAATGCTGCCAATGGGCTGCTTCGCTGGGCAGCACGGTATCCGTCGCCAAGCCCTGCAAGATGCTCTCGGCCGCCAGCAGCGCCATGCCCGCGGCAAAGAACCAAAAGGAAAGCGACCGCCAGTTCCGCAAGAGAGCCAGCAGCGCCACCACGCCCGCGCACACGGCGCCAGCATACGCAATGATGACCGTCGAACTCATCAGATCACTTTGATTTGCACCGTCTTCGCGCCCAAGCCAGAATGGGCGGCGCTCACCTTGATGCGTCCGGTTCGGCCCGCCAAGGTTCTGATCCACACGGCCCCCATGCCTCCGCTCTCCGCCATTGGGAATGGATTGTCCCCCACGATCATTCCCGGGCCATCAATCCGGAGCGAAACCGCTCCCTCCGCAGAAGGGCGCACCGAGCCAAACTTGTCCACTTGCCCGAACACCAGCCGGGTGGCATCCGCGCCGTCCCCATTCAATTCTTCGTCGTCGGCTTGCAGGAAAAACTGGTCGCGCGCCGGATCGGACGAGAAGGCTCGGGTCAAAACCCGCCTGCCCGCGATGTATCCCTCAATCCGAAGCTCGGGCCGTCCGCCGGCATCCACTTTCAAATCGGCGAAAAAGGGCGGGTGCTTGATATGAGGAAAGTTCTTTGCGTCGGGAAACAGGGTGGCGATGGGGTGGCCGTCCACGAAGAGATCAAGCCGCTCGCAATTGGAAAAGATGGCGGCGCCTTTGCCGGGGCCTTGCGGCGTTTTCGGGCCGAAATCCCAATAGAAATTGGGCAGGATCACTGGGGGCGACTTGGCTTCCGTTTGCGCCAGATAGAAGTTCGCGCCCAGTTTCGGGATGCGGAAAACATCCGCCACGCCCGGGCACTTCACGCCGTCGAACGAATTCATCAAACTGGCGTAATCGAAGGCACACCAGGCGATGACCCCGCAGCAGGCCGGATAGGCGGCGGCTTTGCTGTGCGCCTGGGCGTGTCGCAGGGCCTGTTGCGCTTGCAGGGTGGCATCGCCCGCCCGGCGGTATTTGGCGTCGAACCCCTTGCGCGTGGTGTAGTTGTATTGTCCAACCGCCTCCGCCAGCATGTACGGCACGCCCGGCGTCGGCTTCTCGATTCCCACGGAGCCATCGGGATCCGAATGGTAGTCGTCAAAGGCAAAGACGTCCTCGTGCCAGTCCCGCTCCCAATTCTTCCTCGAACCGTCGGTCATGGAGCCGGAGGTGGCGCGGGTGCCGTCGAGCGTTTTGGCCAGCTCGGTCGTGCGTTTGTAAAGAGCGACATCATTCCTGGATTCGTTAACGCGCACTCCCCAAACGACGATGGCAGGGCGGTTCCGGTCACGGCAAACCATGTCATGCACATTTTGCACGACCAACTCTTTCCATGCGTCATCGCCCAGATACCCCCAGCCGGGCGTTTCCTCCCAGACCATCAAACCCAGTTCGTCGCACGCGTCCAGGAAGGCTTCCGATTGCGGATAATGGGAACAGCGCACGATGTTGCAATTGAAATCGCGGCGCAGCATCAGCGCGTCGCGGCGCAGCACGCGCGCGGGCATGGCCCCGCCGGCGTAAGGATATATTTCATGGCGGTCCAGGCCAAAAAGCTGCACCCGCCGGCCATTGAGATAGAATCCATCCACCTCAAAGCGCGCGTCACGAAGGCCGGTTCGGACGCGGCACTCATGCGCCGGCTTGCCATCCGCCAGGAGCACGGCCACAACATCGTAAAGGCGGGGAGCGTTCACGTCCCACAGCGCGACGTTGCCGAGATTCGACAATGTTACGGCCACCTCGCTCAGGCCGGTTTTTTGCAGGGGCAACTCCTGTTGGGCGCTTGAAACCACGCGGGCGCCATCTCTCAATTCAACCCGAAGCGCCATCGTTTTGGCCGGCAGCTCGGCCGCGTCAATGGCGCAAGCAGCCTCAATCCGCCGCCCCGTTCCCAAAACATCCACCGGCTTGGCAAATACATCGCTGATGAAAACCCGCGGCACGGCTTGCAAATAAACGGACCGGAAAATGCCCCCCGGCTCAAGATAATCCACGGATTTTGGACCTTTCGGGTTGCCATCGGGCGGAACATTGCTCCAGCGGGCGTCCACCTCCACCGCCAGCACGTTGTCGCCCGCCGCGAGCCAATCGGTGATTTCGTAGCGCGAAGGCAGGTAGCCGCCCAAATGCTGGGGCAGCGGGTGGCCGTTGAGCACAGGCGTGCTGGCGATCAAGACGCCGTCAAAATGCAGGAAGACACGCTTTCCTCTGCACTCCGGCGGGAGGCTGAAATGACGGCGGTAAATCCAAACGTCCTCCCACGCCGCCGGGTCCCACTTTTGCCAGGAAAGCGGGGCCACGCAATGGGGCAGCGTGACGCGGGAAAAGCCGGCGTCCTCAAAAGACGGCGCGAGAGCGGCCGCGTTGAACTTGCCGCCAAAAAGCCAATCGCGATCCAGCGCCCAGAACTGGCTGGCTGCGCCGGAGGCATTGCCGGCCGCGAGCCTGCGGGGCCAAAAGGCCGGGCCGGCGGCCAAAGCCGCGCCGGCCAGCGCGCCCGCCCGGAAGAACTTCCGCCGGGAAATTCCAGACGGCTGCTCAAACAATTCAAACATAATTCTGCTCTTTCTTCAGACGCGGCTGCGGCCGATTGCCCCGGCCCGGCCGGCTCCATCTTGAGCGCGGCCACGCGACGCCTTGTGATTTACGGGCGTGTCGGACGTCTTGCCTCGTTCTTGTTGCCCGAAGTGTCATGCAAAAGCAATGAAAAGTCAGGTGAGAACATGGAATGGCGCGCTTATGCTTGCCAGCTCACCCAAATGGGGGATTGGATGCTCGTTTTGGACGGCCCGATTTCCTTGATCTCCTCACAGGCAGGCAGCCGCCTTTGACCGCACCCTGGCCGCCTGACACTGCCCTCGAAACGCCGATGGACGCAGATTCCGCGGCTCAGAAATGCCGGATTCTTCGTGCTTCCTCCCCCAGGCCCCATTCGGGGAAGCATTCCTGAAACTGAACGTGTTTCAATCTTGCCGTGTCCGATCTGCGTGCCTCTGCGTCTATCTGCGGTTCCAATTGCATCGTTCCGGCTCAGGAGCGGCATGGACACACTGGGAAAGGCCGGATCGGGAATTCGACCGACAAGAAAAGTCAGAAAGATGGAGTCAGAAATATAAGAACGGGAAATTTGTCTGCCTCCATTTTTCTGTCTTTTCTGCAATTTCGCGTTGAACCGCGCGGTTCCCCCGGATTATTATTGCTTCGCGGGTGGCGGTCCGTCCGTCGGCTGCCGCAGAGCTTCTTCCAGTTCGTCCTTGAATTCCTTCTTGACGACGCAATTGAGATGGCCGGCGTTTTTGATGATGTGTTCGGGCCAATCGGGCCGAATCTGGAGCAGCGGTTCGATGTACAGCCGCTGGCACGGATCATGGTCGCCCGCCAGGATCGTCACGGGCACGCGCATGGCTTTGACTTGTTCTTCCGTCACGCCGAGCTTGGCCATGCCTTGCACGCAGGCCGGAGGCACGCTGGCACGGCGATGCGACGGAAGAGCCTCCCAGAATCGTTGCACGCCGCCGCCCGCTTTGAGCCAGCCCATGCCCCCCAGCACCACCGATTTCACCCGGTCGGGATGCAGCGTGAGCAGTTTCATGGCAATCATGCCGCCCAGCGAATAGCCCACCAGGCGCGCCTTCTGGATGTGCAAGTGATCCATGAGCCGGACAACGTCTTCGACCATTTCCAGGCCGTATTGGTCTTCGCCCTCCGGCTTGTCGGATTGCCCGTGGCCGCGATTGTCCAGGGTGATGACCTGGAAATTTTTGGCCAATCTGGCCGTGACTCCCGGCATGTCCCAGTTTATGCGGGCGCTGGAGGCAAGGCCGTGAATGAGGATGACCGGCTCGCCCTGGCCGGCAATTTCATAGTGAATTTTGACGCCGTTGGAGAGAAAATCATCCGCCCGCAACGCCGCCGCGCCGGCGGCCAGCGCCAGACAACCCGGCCAAACGCCGCCGGTCTTCATGCTTCTTTAAGTGTTCGTTCTCGCCGCATCAACTTGGCCGTCATTATAATAATGTTTGGCCATAATGTCCAACCGGCGAGCGCATTTCACTTTTTTGGGTTCCCCTCTTAATCTTACTCTTAATCTTAATCTCAATCTCATCCCCCTCCAGCCTGCGGATTAGGAGCAAGATTAAGATTAAGACAACCCAAAGAGGTGGAATGCGCCTGCAACCGGCCCTGCGGCCACATTTTACACGCCACGCCTTCCCAGGCGGTGTATAATGGAGGCATGAAAGCAGAACTGTCTTTGCCGGCGATTCGCGAAGCGGCGCCGGCCGGCCCCGGATTGGCGTTGAAGGGAGAGGTTGTTTACCTCTACGCGTTTGACGTGGCGAACGAGATTATCACGCCGCGGGTGCGGGAGATTTTGTCCGAAAAACCGTTCCCATTTGAAATCCGGATGGATCGCACGCTTCCGAAAGACATGCCCCTCTACAAACCGCTGGCGATTGAACCTCACATCATCACGGCCCGGGTGCGGGGATTCCCCGTGCGCCTGTTGATCCGCATTTACGACGTTGGGGTGGTCACCGTGATGATGCGCGTTCCGTTTGAAGCGGAGTCGCTGGCCGACCTGATGCCATGCCACAATCCCCAATTTGACGGCGGCGGGTCATTGGACACGGAGGCGGCGAAGTTGTGCGCGGAGGTTTGCAAGAGCCTGGAGGATTCCATTGTGGGCCGGACGGAGTCTCCCGCGCCGCCAGAGGCCTATACTGTGTTTTGCCTCACCAAGGTCGCCGGGGCCGGCAACGTGAATACGTGGCTGAACGAACACCGTCGCGACGTGGCGGGTTTGCTCACGGAAACGGCCCCCCATCAGTTAAGCGAAGCCCAGGTGGGCGAGGTGTTGCGCATCCAGCGATCCTTTGAGATTTCGGACCTGACGGTCATTGACTGGGACGCGGCGCTGGTGGTGGATTTGGCGGGGTACGTGGACGACGTTCTGTATGCGTTGGAACTGGCAAATCTGCAGCTTGAGGAGTTCAAGGCGATGGATAAGCGGTTGGACCGGTATCTGGATGGCGCCTACGATGACTTGGAAGGCCGGCGGCTGCCCTTGTTCGGGGCCGCGTCCAAGAAATTGCAGAATTTGCGCCGCTTTCGGGTTGACGTGGCCAAACTGGCGGATGAAGTGACGCATATAACGAAGTTTTTTGGCGATTGGTATCTCGCGCGTGTCTATCTGGATGCGCGAGATCGCTTTTATCTGGACCAGTGGCGCGCCAGCGTGGATCAACGCCTGGCCCAACTCGACAAGCTTTACAGCGTCTTCCACACGGAGGTCAACGAACGACGGATGCTGTGGCTGGAAGTCGTGATCGTCATCTTTTTCGCCTTGGACTTGCTGATTCTCCTCTGGTTGAAGCGATTCTAAAATGGGGAAGCTCCCGGAGGCTGGCGGCGGAGTTTTCACGGCCTTTTTCCCGGTGAAAAACATGGGGATAACCCGGCGAATAACTTTTTTCAAAAAAGGCTTGCAACCACTATATGTGGGGCTAGACTGCCCCAAGACTCCCTACAAATGGGGCTTCCGTCGAAGAACGTAATTTGCGACGGCTCCAAAACAGGGTGGTTTTGGTTGCTGTTTTTGGCATAATTTAAACAAAGACATTTTATTTAAGGTATTTCCATGATTGACGCTCGTGACCACCTCTCATCGTCCGCCACGGCGGCGCCCCGGCGCCGTGCCGGCGCCTCGCCCGCCGCCAAGTCCCGTTTGGGCCGGACCGCTCAGGCCAAAAGCCTGCCCATCGAACGGGTTTTTAGCGATCCCAACGTCAAACCGTTCGATCAAATTGAGTGGGAGAAACGCACGGCCGAAATCACCGATGACGGCGGCAAGGTCATTTTTAAACAGGAAAATGTCGAAGTGCCCAAGTCCTGGTCCGTCCTGGCCACCAAAGTCGTGGTCTCGAAGTATTTTTACGGGGAACAGAACACCGGCGAACGGGAAACGTCGGTCCGCCAGTTGATTCACCGCGTGTGCCGGACCATTGCCGATTGGGGCGTGCGCGACGGTTATTTCAGCCAGGCCAAAGGGGAGATTTTTTTCGATGAATTGACCTGGCTGTGCGTGAATCAGTATGGGGCTTTCAATTCGCCCGTGTGGTTCAATGTCGGTCTTTATCATCAATACAAAGTCGGCAAGGATTCGGCGCGGGGCAATTGGTTTTACAATCGCCAGACCGGCCAGGCCGAGCGAGCGCGCACGCAGTACGAGTACCCGCAAGGCAGCGCCTGCTTCATCCAATCGGTGGAGGACAACATGGAAAGCATCATGCGGCTGGCGCACAGCGAAGCGATGCTCTTCAAGTACGGCTCCGGCACGGGCACGGACCTCAGTCCCATACGTTCCAGCCGGGAGAAACTCAGCGGCGGGGGGCGTCCCAGCGGGCCGCTCTCCTTCCTGAAGGTGTATGACCAGGTGGCCAACGTCGTCAAATCCGGCGGCAAGACCCGCCGGGCCGCCAAAATGAACACGTTGCGCGACTGGCACGGGGACATCGAGGAGTTCATTGACGCCAAACAGAAGGAGGAAAAGAAGGCCTGGGCGCTGATCGAGCAGGGCTACGACGGCTCCTATAATGGCGACGCTTACGGCAGCGTCATGTACCAAAACGAAAACCTCTCCGTGCGGATCAGCGACGAGTTCATGCAGGCCGCCCTCGAAGGCAGGGAATGGTGGACGCGCCGCACGACCGACAACCAGCCGCTGCAAAAGAAGGACGCCGCCAGGTTGCTCCATAAAATCGCCGAAGGCACCTGGACTTGCGGCGATCCGGGCCTGCAATACGACGGCTCCATCCAGAAGTGGCACACCTGCAAAGCGACCGAACCGATCCACTCGACCAATCCGTGCTCGGAGTACGTTTTTCTCAACAACACGGCCTGCAACCTGGCCTCGCTCAACCTGATGAAATTCAAGCGCCAGGACGGACAATTCGACATTGAGCGATTCAAGGCGGCGGTGCGCTTATTCATTACCGCGCAGGAAATCATTGTGGATAACGCCAGCTATCCGATCAAAGAGATCGCGGAGAACTCGCATATATTCCGCACGTTGGGGCTGGGTTACGCCAATCTCGGCTCGCTCATCATGAGCTACGGCCTGCCCTACGACTCCGACGAGGGCCGCGCCCTGGCGGGCGCCATCACCGCCATCATGACCGGCCACGCCTACGAGCAATCGGCCGAAATGGCCGCGGTGACGGGGCCGTTCCAGGGCTACCACGACGCCCGTTGCGCGCATGTCTCCAAGCCGCTGGGGCGCGACAACGTGGAATCCACCCTTGGCGTCATCCAGCAGCATCTTGAGGCGGTGGAGCAGATTCATCCCAGCAGCGACTTTGCCTACCTCAAAGACGAGGCGCGCCAATGCTGGTCCCGCGCCCTGGCGCGCGGCCGGCAAACCGGCTATCGCAACGCCCAGGTCACCGTCCTGGCCCCGACCGGCACGATTGCCTTTCTCATGGATTGCGACACCACCGGCGTGGAGCCGGACATCGCGTTGGTGAAGTACAAGATTCTGGCCGGGGGCGGCAATCTCAAGATCGTCAATCAGACGGTGCCCGAAGCCTTGACCCACCTGGGCTACAAACAAGAGGACATCAGACGCATCGTGGATCACATTGCGGCGTACGACACGATCGAAGATGTCACGCTGACGGACGACGATGCCGCCGTCAAAGGCAATCTCCGTCAAAAGGGCGAGATGGCGGCCAGCGGACTCAAGCCCGGGCACCTGGCCGTCTTCGATTGCGCCTTCAAGCCCTATCGCGGCCGGCGCAGCATTAGTTACATGGCCCACCTCAAGATGATGGGCGCCACGCAGCCTTTTATCAGCGGCGCCATCTCCAAGACCGTCAACCTCCCTCACGAATGCACGGTGGAGGACATCAAGGACGCTTATGTACAGGCTTGGAGAATGGGCCTCAAATGCGTGGCCATGTACCGCGACGGCTCCAAACGTTCGCAGCCGTTGAACACCAAGAAAACAAACGAAGGCGCCGAGAAAAACACGACCGGCGGACGCATCACGGAATTGGAAGGGGAGATCACCAAGCTCAGGGCGCGGACCGGCCAGCCGATGCGCCGCCGCCTGCCCGATACGCGCACCGCCATCACCCACAAATTCGATGTCGCCGGGCACGAGGGCTACCTGACGGTGGGGTTGTTCGAGGACGGGCAGCCCGGGGAACTTTTTATCACCATGGCCAAGGAGGGGTCCACCATTGGGGGACTGATGGACTGCGTTGGGACGCTGACCAGTCTGGCTTTGCAATACGGCGTGCCGCTGGATGCGTTGATGCGCAAGTTCGCGCATCAACGCTTCGAGCCGTCCGGCTTCACCAAGAACCCGGAGATTCGCAACGCTTCCTCCATCATAGACTACGTGTTTCGCTGGCTGGCGTTGCAATTCATTCCCGGCTACCGCGAGAGCACCTTTGGCACCCGCAACCAGCCCGAACTGGCCATCCCCGGCCTCATCGAAGAGGAAAAAAAAAAGGTAAACCGTCCGGTGCCTGATCTCCCGCTGTCGGACGAAACGGAAATACTGGTTCAATCCGCGCCCGCTGGCGGCGGCGGCAACGGGCACGCCTCCGGCAACGGCAACGGCAATGGCAATGGCAACGGCGGCACGGCCACGGGGCCGGCCAAGCCGGCGGCGGGCCGCGGGGTGGCGACGTTAAACGAGAGCGTGGCGCATTTTCAACTGGACGCTCCGACGTGCCCCAACTGCGGCCACTTCGCCGTGCGCAACGGCGCGTGCTACAAGTGCCTCAACTGCGGGGAGAGCTTGGGATGTTCATAGGAACTTATACCTACTTATACTACCATTTCGCACCGTTTTTTTGGGTTTTACCCAGTCCCTAGTTTGTGAAATAACTAGGAACTTTTACTTTTCCGTTTCC
>Ga0224555_1004142_pt1 | contig 13677 bp, 9 predicted proteins | sample 714S23034metaG_FD_180687 | JGI IMG/M metagenome (GOLD analysis project Ga0224555, IMG submission 180687) | Peat soil microbial communities from Stordalen Mire, Sweden - 717 S2 30-34 | ecosystem: Environmental > Terrestrial > Soil > Wetlands > Peat | place: Sweden: Norrbotten County, Stordalen...
TTCTACAAAGCGATCAAGGCGAAGTATCCCGACCTGCAGCTGATCGCGACCGCTCCAATCAAAACCATGACCCCCGACGTTCAGGACGACCACTACTACGTGCGGGCGACGGACTTCTTCCACGACGCCACGCACTATGACAAAACCGATCGCAACGGGCCAAAGATTTTTGTTGGCGAGTGGGCAACGCGCGAAGGCACGCCGGTGCCGAACATGGGCGCCGCCCTCGGCGATGCTGCGTGGATGACGGGCCTCGAGCGGAACAGCGACATCGTGGTCATGGCCAGCTACGCGCCGCTCCTGGTGAACATCAGTCCCGGCGCGATGCAGTGGGACACCGACCTCATCGGCTACGATGCGCTGCGCAGCTACGGCTCGCCCAGCTATTACGCTCAGGTCATGTTCGGCACCTGGATCGGCGACGCAAAACCGGAATCCTCGGTGGAAGGTGGCGGGCAGCGCTTTTTCTACTCGGTCACGGCGAGCACGGCGAAGAAGCAGATCTATCTGAAGCTCGTAAACGGATCCTCGGATGCTCAGGCGGTCGACATCAAGCTACCCGGCGCGAAGCTGGCGCCGTCCGGAAAACTCATCAGCCTGACCGCGCACGACCCGGAGGCGACGAACACCATCGATCAGCCGAAAGCCATCGCGCCGGCGGAGAGCGCGCTCAGCGGCGTGTCAGATTCCTTCCATCACCGTGTGCCGCCATATTCAATCGAAGTACTGGTGCTGGATCAGCACTAAAGAAAGTGGGGTCTCGGGCCCGAAACCCGGTCCCGATGAGGTGCGATGCGATCCGCAATGCGATGGGCGGTGGTGCTGCTGGGCGTAGCTGCGTTCGCGCAGCCGCTCTATTCCCAGCAGTCGCAGGCGCTGGATCTGACGGGGGATTACTGGGGCACGCACGACCCGTCCGCCATCAAAGCAGGCGATACGTGGTACGTCTTCGCAACGGGCCGCGCCCGCGACGGCGGGCAGTTCCAGATTCGGTGCTCGACCGACCTGCATGCCTGGCACTTGTGCGGCCACGTCTTCGAAACGATTCCGGATTGGATTCAAAAGGAGAGCCCTGGCACGCGGGACCTGTGGGCGCCGGACATTTCATTCGAGAACGGCGAGTACCGGCTCTACTACGCGTATTCGCTCTTCGGGAAAAACACGTCGGGAATCGCGCTGGCAACGAACCGAACTCTGGATCGTAACAGTGCCGATTACAAATGGGTGGATCGCGGGCTGGTGCTGCGCTCCACCGTCACCGACGACTTCAACGCCATCGATCCCAACTTCGTGATGGACGCGAAACATCACGCCTGGCTGGCGTTCGGCAGTTTCTGGAGCGGAATCAACATGCGGCGGCTCGATGACCGGACGGGGCTTGCGTCGCGGAAAGACATGAAGACCTACGCGCTGGCGACCCGGGCGCGGCCGGATGATGCGGCACCCGCTCCGCCCGGACTTCCGGCCAACTGGGAAGCCATCGAGGCGCCGTTCATCGTGCGTCACGACGATTACTACTATCTGTTCGTCTCATGGGATTTATGTTGCCGCGGACTGAAGAGCACATACCGTACGATGGTCGGACGCTCGAGAAAAATCACTGGGCCCTACGTTGACGATCGAGGGGTGCCGATGATGCAGGGCGGCGGCACGATGCTGTTGAGCGGCAATGCACGGTGGCTGGGACCGGGCGGAGAGTCGGTTCTGTTGGGTGCGCAGCCGCCGGACCTGCTCGTGTTTCATGCCTACGACGCGCACACCGGCAGGCCGGCACTACAGATTTCGACCCTTGTGTGGAGTGGCGGATGGCCGCACGCTGCTCTCCAGCAGTAGACAGAGATAGTCATACGAGAGGGAGGTTTCGTCATGAATCGGATCACGCGGCGCAGATTTTTCGGCACCTCTTTGGCCGCTGTCGGCGCAATTGCGGTCCGTCGGCGATCGCATGGCGCAACGCTGCCCACCCCGGGGAGCACGCGTCTCGATCAGTTCGACTACGGCGACGTGCATCTGCTCGAAGGCCCGATGCTGGAGCAGTTCCGCGCGAACCACGCCTTCTATCTGGCGCTGAATGAAGATTCCCTCCTGCAGCCGTTCCGCCAGAAAGCCGGACTCCCCGCACCCGGCGAACCGATGGGCGGCTGGTACAGCTGGTCGAAAGATTTCGATCCGTCCCACAACATGACGGGCTACATTCCGGGTCACACCTTCGGACAATATATGTCCGGACTCGCCCGCGCCTACGCAGCGACTGGAGACGACGCGACTCGACAGAAGATATTCCGCATGGTCAGCGGATATGCGCCGACCATCACCTCGAAAGTTTTACGACGGCTATCCGCTGCCGTGTTACACGTCGGACAAAACGGCGTGCGGGCTCATCGACGCGCACCGCTATGCGAAAGCCCCGAGCGCGCTCGCGGTGCTCGCCGCTGCGACTGACGCCGTGCTTCCCTGGCTGCCGCCGAAGGCACTCAACCGCGAGGAAATGGCCGCGCGTCCGCACCCGAATATCGCGTTTACCTGGGATGAGCCCTACACGCTCCCGGAGAATTTTTTCATCGCGTATGAGATCAGCGGCGACACACGATACCTGACGCTGGCGAATCGCTTTCTTCAGGACGACACGTATTTCAACCCGCTGGCCGCTGGGCAGAATGTGCTCCCCGGGCAGCATGCGTACAGCCACGTCAACGCACTCAGCTCGGCATCGCAGGCGTATCTGGTGCTGGGCAGCGAAAAACATCTGCGCGCCGCGCGCAACGGTTTCGGGTTCGTCGTGGACACGCAGTCCTTCGCAACCGGCGGATGGGGTCCGAACGAAACCTTCCGCAAGCCGGGCAGCGGTGACATGGGTAAGAGTCTCGTCGAGACGCATGCGAGCTTCGAGACTCCCTGTGGCGCCTACGGCCACTTCAAAATCGTGCGCTATCTCATGCGCATTACCGGCGACAGCCGCTACGGCGACACCATGGAACGCGTGCTGTACAACACAATTCTGGGCGCGCTGCCCATGCAGCCCGGGGGAAAGACCTTCTACTACTCGGACTACAACAACACCGCTCACAAGGTGTATTACGACCAGGCCTGGCCCTGCTGCTCCGGTACGTTTCCCCAGGTCACCGCCGACTACGGCATCAGCTCGTATTTCCATTCCCCGCAGGGCGTCTACGGCAATCTCTTTGTGCCGTCGCGCGTGGAGTGGTCCCGCGGCAGCAATCGCATCGCGCTGGAGCAGGTCACGCAGTATCCATATACGCCGGAAGTCACGCTGCGCGTCCATTGCGAGAGGCCGGAGACATTTGGAGTGCATCTCCGCGTGCCACAGTGGGCCGGCGCGGGAACCCGCGTCACTGTGAATGGAAGGCCAGTGGATGCGGAGTTGCGGCCGGGGACCTTTGCAGAAATCCGCCGGGAGTGGCGGAGCGGTGACCGAATCGAGTATCAGATCGAGATGCCGCTGCGTCTGGAGGCCATCGATCCGCAGCATCCCGCCACGCAGGCGCTCATGGCCGGCCCGCTGGCGCTCTTTGCGGTCGATCGCCTGGACGGGCGCTTCACGCGCGCGCAGCTGATGAGCGCACGGCAGCGGAGCCTGGGTTCTAACCAGTGGCAGGTAAAATCTGCAACAGACACGGTTACATTGAAACCGTTCCCTGCGATTGCCGGCGAAAAGTACCGTCTCTATCACGACGTCAGCAGTTAGCCGCGTCGCTCTGCGCATCTACCGTCCCGCGCTGTTTACTTCGGCCGCGATTTTTCGTATTTCCGGCAGAATATCGCCCAGAGCTGCCGGATCCGCAGAGCGCGTCCCGAGCGCGAAGTAGGCTTTGCGATAGAGCGGATAAAGCCGTTCGCAAACCGCCGAAGCCTGAGCGTTCGGCCGAAACTCGGTGAATTTCGGACAAAGCTTTTCCTGTGCCGCCTCGATACTCGGGAACGCTCCCGCCGCCACCATCGCGAAGATGCCCGAGCCCAGGCTGGTCGGAATCTCCGACGGAACCAGTACTGGCTTCCCCAACACGTCCGCGTACACCTGATTGAGGACCGAGTTGTTCTGAGGGATGCCGCCGGCGTTGATGACGCGATCGACGCGGGTGCCGTGTTCGGCCATGCGTTCGAGGATGATGCGTGTGTGGAACGCCGTTCCTTCGATCGCCGCAAACAGTTCGTCCTGCGCGGTGTGTACCAGATTCCACCCAAGCGTCACACCGCCCAGCTCGGAGTTGACGAGCACGGTGCGGTCGCCATTGTCCCACGAGAGCCGCAGCAGACCCGTTTGTCCGGCGCGGTAATTCTCCAAACCCCGCGAAAGTTCCGAGACTTTGACCCCCGCACGGCGCGCGATGGCTTCGAAAATATCGCCTGTAGCGGAGAGCCCTGCCTCAATCCCCGTGTACTGCGGGTGCACGCTGCCAGGCACCACGCCACACACCCCCGGAATCAGCTCCGTCTTCTTCGCCATCGCGATGATGCAGGTCGAAGTGCCGACCACGTTGACCACGTCGCCCTCGCGGCAACCCGCGCCCAGCGCGTCCCAGTGCGCGTCAAACGCGCCCACGGGAATGGGAATGCCGCCGCGCAGGCCGAGCTTCTCCGCCCACTCGGCGGTCAGGTGTCCCGCCAGATGGTCCGACGTCTGATAGTCCCCGGCAAGCTTCTCGCGAATCCCATCGAGCAGCGAGTCGACCTTCGAGAGGAACGACTGCGGCGGCAGGCCCCCCCATTTCGGATTCCACATCCACTTGTGGCCCATCGCGCAGACGCTGCGTTTCGCCTGTCGCGGGTCGGTGACGCCGCTCAGAGTCGCCGCCACCATGTCGCAGTGCTCAAAGGCGGATGCAAGCTGGGCGCGCTTCTCCGGGTTGTGACGCAGCCAGTGCAGCAGCTTGGCGAATCCCCACTCGTGCGAATAGACGCCGCCGCACCACTCGATCGCCTCGAGGTTTTCCTGATGCGCGAGCGCCGTGATTTCCTGCGCTTCGGATTTGGCGCGATGATCGCACCACAGGTAGTACTCGTTCAGCGGCTGCATGCGGTCGTCAACAGGAACGACGCTGGAGCCTGTGGTATCGAGAGCGATGGCGGCGACCTGGTCGCCATGGACCCCGGCCGATTTGACCGCGGCGCGTGTGGCTTCAGCCAGGGCGCGCATGTGGTCCGCGTGCGCCTGCGTGGCAAAATCCGGATCTTCGCGCTTGCGATGGAGAGGGTATTCGGCAACTGCCGTGCCAAGACGGCCCTGGTCGCTCGAGAGAATGGACACGCGCACTGAGAGAGTGCCAAAGTCGACGCCTGCGACGATAGTCATGGAGTTATCCGATCAGGAGAGGCGAGAGCAAGAATTAGTTCGGTTCCGGGAGTAAACATTTTCCCAATGCAAAAATGCGATCCTAATTTCATGCCAGGATATCAATGTTAGAGTATGCTGTAAACGCATTCTTAGGCACATCCATGGCTGGCCCAGCGAGACGAACAAGACGGCGCTCGGCTTCGAAGCCCGATCGCATGGACATCCACGCGGTCGCCAGGCTGGCACATGTGTCGATTGCCACCGTATCACGAACCATCAACCACATCCCCACCGTCAATCCCAAGCTGACAAAGCGCGTGTGGGAAGCCATCCGCGAACTGAATTACTTTCCCAACACCCAGGCGCGCGCCCTGGTTTCCGGACGCAGCCGCATGCTCGGGCTCATCGTTTCCGAAATTACCAATCCATTTTTCCCCGAGTTGATCCAGGGTTTCGAAGACGTTGCCGTCGAAAACGGCTACGAGATTCTCATTGGGTCCACGAACTACGAGGCGGATCGCATGCAGCGCTGCATCCGCCGCATGGTCGAACGCAACGCCGAGGGCGTCGCCATCATGACCTTCGGCATCGAGCAGCCGCTCCTCGATCAGCTGGCCGACCGCAATGTGCCGCTCGTCTTTGTCGACCTCGCTCCCAACCGTCCCGGCATGAGCGTCCTCAAGGTGGATTATCACAACGGCATCCGTCAGGGCGTGCAGCATCTGGCCGCCCTCGGACACAGACGCATCGCCTTCGTCAGTGGCCCTCAGCGCCTGCACTCGGCGCAGTCTCGCCTCGCCGCCTTCAAAAAGGCTCTCGGCGAATGCGGCATCCCCGTGGACGAAACGCTGATGATCGAAGGCGACCACACCATGGAAGGCGGCATGGCATCAGCCCAGAAACTGATGGCAACCAAAGATCTGCCGACGGCGATCATGTGCTCCAACGATATGCTCGCCATCGGCGTCCTGCACCAGTTGTCGCGCTCCGGACTGCGTGTCCCCGACGATGTCTCCATCATCGGGTTCGACGATATTCACATGGCTGCCATGATGATTCCGCCGCTGACCTCGATTCAGATGTCCCGTACCGATATTGCCTCGGCCGCCGTCTCAGCTCTCCGCGGCCATCTGGAGGGCTCACCCAAACGGGAATACAGAATCGACACCCGCCTCGTGGTGCGGGAGTCCACGGGATTTCCGCGCGGCACCATGGCACACCTGCGCGGCAACAAAGAAAAGGCCGCCGCCTCGACTGAATAGCGCGAACCTACTGCAGATCCACATCGATTCCCCTTCCATCATCGTCGACGTCGAAAGCGACAGCCTGTCCGTCCCGTGCCACTGCGACGGATCTGCGGCCTTCCCGGCCTGAAACCGTTGCCGACTGCGCGCTCGACCCGTAGACTTCCACCCGCATCTGCTTCCACCACGCCGGATAGGAGCCTTCGTGCGCGCCGATGTGAATGTGGAGCCCGCTCCCGGATTCTGAACAGACGAAACTCATCCTGAGAAAACTGCCGCGGCGATAAGCCATCGTCTTGCCGTCGTCTAAATAGAGACTGCCTCCGCACGCGCGTCCCTCGCCCGGATCTCCTGAATAGACGCGCAGCTCCAGCGGACCCTGCGGAGTCTCATTCGTGCTCTGCACCGGCGGCTCCATCGGCAGGATCGTCCCACCCCGCACAAATACAGGAAGTGTGGCGAGTTCCGGGTGAACTGTGATCGTCAGCGGCGGAGCCGCAGGATTGACCGGATCGTGTTCCGACGGCGGTGGCGGCGGAGGCGGTGCCGGAATTTTCGTGCCCGTCCAAAAGTCGTACCAGGCCCGCGAAGGCAGTTCCACCGGATAGTCCTCCGTCTGATCCGGCCATGGCGCAGGCGCAATCAGGAGATCGGCCCCCAGCAGAAATTCCGCCGAGGCCGTCAGTTCCACGTCCAGCGGATGTCGATCCGCCGCAGCGTCCGGAAATTCCAGAAAGATCGGCCGCACCAGCGGCAGCCCGGTGCGTGAAGCTTCTTCAGCCAATGTGTAGAAGTACGGCATCAGACGATAGCGCGCCTCGATAAACCGCCTCCGGATCGCTTCCTGCTCCGGGCCGCCAATCCACGGCTCCTGATCGCCGCTGCCCTTCTCGGTGTGGTCGCGATCGATGGGCTGGAACGCCGCAACCTCGAACCACTTCGTCAGCAGGTCCATCGACGGCGTCCCCGCGTATCCACCCACATCGGCCCCAGTGAACGCGAAGCCGCTCAGCCCAAGGTTTTCCAACATCGGTGTCGTCATGCGCAGATGATTCCAGCTGCTGCTGTTGTCGCCCGTCCACGTGGCGGCATAGCGCTGGCCTCCGGCGTAGCTCGCCCGCGTCAGCACGAACGGCCGCTGATCGGGCTTCAGCGCCAGCAGCCCTTCAAAGGTAGCGCGCGAATTTTCCATGCCGTAGACATTGTGGATTTCGGCGTGAGTAGCGGTGCGCGTACGGAACCCCGGCTCGTCAATGCGATGCACCACATCAATCGGCATGGTCTGCGTTGGGCTGTCGAAGACCGACGGCTCGTTCATGTCATTCCAGAACCCCGCAATGCCCATCGTGTAAAAATCCCGGTACAAATTGCCCCACCACACCCGCGTGCGAGCCTGGGTGAAGTCCGGAAACACCGACGGGCCAGGCCAGACACGGCCGGTGTAGATCGAGCCGTCCGGATTCTTCACAAATTCGTCGCCCGCGATTCCCGTGTCATAGGGCACATAGCCATGATTGGGATAGTTGGCAATATGCAGATCGGTAATCGCAACGGTGTGGAAGTTCTCGGCGGTGAGTTCAGCAATCATGCCGGGGAAATCTGGAAAGTACGTCTTGTTGACGGTGAATGGCCGATAGTCCTGCTGATAGTCGATGTCGAGATAGATGGAGTCGACGGGGATATGATCGGCGCGCAGGCGGCCCGCCACCTCCAGCACCCGGGACTGCGGATAGTAGCTGTAGCGGGACTGTTGGTAGCCCAGCGTCCACAGAGGTGGCAGCGGCGGCGTCCCGGTCAGCCAGGCATAGGACTCCACGACCTGTTTCGGCGACGGTCCATAGAAAAAGTACTCGTCCAGAGGACCGTTTTCCGCTCCATATGAGTAAGTATCTCTGGATAACTTGCCGAAATCGAAGTTCGTACGCCAGGTATCATCCAGCAAGAATCCGCATGCCACCCCAGCACGATAAGTCAGCACATAAGGAATCGACTTATAGATAGGATCGGTAGATTCCTGGAAACGGTAAGCGTCGGTGTTCCAGAGCGTGAACGCCTCGTTCCGCCGATCGAGCGGCCCCGTCTTGTCTCCCAGGCCGAAGTAGTGCTCGTCGAGCGGCATCTTTCTAAAAATGCGGAAGGCCGCGCCACTATACGTGATCGGCCGCGCGTCCTGCTGCAAAACTTTCCCGCTGACGTCGCGGATCGTGAGTTCGAGACTATGGCGATCAATCTCCACACGCAGCGCTTTGGTAGTGAAGCCAACCGTGGAATCCGTCGCGGTGGGAGTGACCGCGCCGGTGCTTTGCCGGGCCCTCGCGAGAACCGCCCAGGACGCGTTTTCCGGAAGATCGCCGCTCCGGCTCACGCGGATCCGAATCACATCGTCTCGCAGCGCGGTGATTTGCTCGCGCGCCGACCCCGAGCGCACATCGATCCCGTTCGGAAGCATGGTGAATCCCGTCAAATGATCGAGAATTACCGGCGGCGCCGGATTCGCCTGCGCGACCAACACCTGAGAGCTGAAGAAGACGACGAGAAGGACAGAAAGCGAGGTAAAGATCGGTCGACGCATACCAATGCAGAATCTTACTGCCCCGATCGCGAGTCCCGCCATACAGGCACATCAACGAGAGAGAACTGGTCACGGCCATCGCCGGGCTCCGCTGCCCGAAGCCACCAAACCATCGCGCCTACGCAAACAGCAAAAAGGCCCCTCCGCGGAGGGGCCTTTTGTCTTCAAGCCAGCTCGACGAACTACTGCCGCGTCGCTGCTCCTCTTCCCCGCACCGCTTCCTGCGCGTGTACCGCCCCGTTCGGCGGAACCGGCGGAACCTCCGGCTCGGCCGCCGCGGCTACCCTCGCCCCGATCCCCAGCTTCTTCCGCAGTTCGGCGTCGATCTTCGCAAACGTGTCGCGGTTCTCCTTCAGGAATCCGCGCACATTCTCGCGTCCCTGTCCGATCCGCTCGCCGGAGTAGCTGAACCACGCCCCGCTCTTCTCCACAATATTGTTGGCCACCGCCAGGTCCAGCACATCCCCCTCGCGCGAAATCCCCTCGCCGTAGAGAATGTCGAACTCCGCCTCCCGGAACGGCGCGGCGACCTTGTTCTTCACGATCTTCACCTTGGTCCGCGACCCAACCACCACGTCGCCTTCCTTCACCGCCGCGATGCGCCGGATATCGATGCGCACCGAGGAGTAGAACTTCAGCGCGCGCCCGCCCGTCGTCGTCTCCGGATTCCCGAACATCACGCCAATCTTCTCGCGGATCTGGTTAATAAAGATGAGGCTCGTCCGCGACTTCGAAACCGTCCCGGTCAGCTTCCTCAGCGCCTGCGACATCAGCCGTGCCTGCAGGCCCATGTGCGAGTCGCCCATCTCCCCGTCCAGTTCCGCTTTGGGAACCAGCGCTGCCACCGAGTCCACCACCAGCACGTCGATCGCTCCCGACCGCACCAGCGCCTCGGTGATCTCCAGCGCCTGCTCGCCGTAATCCGGCTGCGAGATCAGCAGGTTATCAATATCGACGCCCAGCTTCTTTGCGTAGGCCGGATCGAGCGCGTGTTCGGCATCCACAAACGCCGCCAGGCCCCCGGCCTTCTGCGCCTCGGCGATGATCTGCAGGGTGATGGTCGTCTTGCCCGACGACTCAGGGCCAAAGATTTCAATGACCCGCCCGCGCGGCACGCCGCCAACGCCCAGGGCGGCGTCGAAAGAGATGGAGCCGGTTGAGATGACGGAGATGGGGACGATGGCCTCTTTGCTCCCGAGGCGCATGATGGATCCCTTGCCAAACTGCTTTTCAATCTGCGAGAGCGCCAGGTCTACCGCGCGCTGCCGTTCACGATCATCTGCCATGTTGCCGCTCCATTCCGGGCTTCTCGCGTGCCTCAGAGCCCCCTGAGTTTTCGCCTAATGTTTGCCCTGACCCTTCGAGTCTACCATCGGACCCGTGCCGCTTCTCCACCCTCCTCCGCACATTTTCTCCGGAGGTAATGGCGGAGTTATTTTTCCCGAGTCTACCAGGTTTCTTCGGTACCGTTTTTCCTCAGCCCGCCCCCGCGGAACCCTCCTCAGACAACCGCGCGGTCCGGGCGGCTGCGGGTTGCCGATCTTGAGCCGCTCCACAGTCGTAGCCACAAATCCATCCAAAGTTGGTTGTCCCCTCCCTACCCGCTCGGGCATCCTTGGCGGGGTCATGCTCAGAGCTGCCCCAGCTGTTCTCTGCCTTGCTTCTCTCGTTTCTGTTGCCGCGGCACAGAACCTGGTCTCCACTCCCAACGCCGGCTCGCCCGAACCACCCTCCCCCTCGGCGCCCGCAGTCCCGCCTCCGCCGGCTCCTCCCGGACATCCCGTGACCTTCTCCATCTGGGAGCGTGCCCGCAACGATAACTGGCAGTGGTTCGCCGCGCCGCCCTTCAACAACTCCTACTCCTACCTGCAGTCGCTGCTGCGCATCAGCGTGGCGGAGCGCATCCACCACTGGGACTGGCAGGCGGAGGTTGCCCAGACCTGGGTCGGCGGCGTTCCCAGCGATGCCATCTCCACCGTCTCCGCTCAGGGCCAGCTCGGCCTCGGCGGTTCCTACTATGCCGCGAATACCAACACCGAGCCTGTCGCCGCTTTCTTCAAGCAGGGCTTCCTGCGCTACAGCGGCGAAGGCGACAGGAACATCCGGATCGGCCGCTTTGAGTTCTTCGAAGGCGTCGAGACCCATCCCAAAGATCCCACCATGCTATGGCTCCAGAACAACCGCATGCAGCAGCGCCTGGTCGGCAACTTCGGCTTCTCCGACGCGATGCGCAGCTTCGATGGCATCGATGCTCATTACGGTTCCGGTTCGTGGGATCTGACCGCCATGGCTGGACGCGCCGATCAGGGTGTCTTCAACATGAACGGCAACCCCGAGCTAAACGTCGACATGCAGTACCTCGCCTTTACCAAAACTGCCGCCCATGGCCGCGTCATCGCCCGCGCGTTCGGTATTGGTTATCACGACGGCCGCACCGGCATCACCAAAACCGACAATCGCCCCGCCGCGGTCCGCGCCACCGACCACAAGAACATTCGCCTCGGCACCTATGGCGGCGACCTGATCGCCACCCAGCCCGCCGGTCCTGGCACGTTCGACTTCGTTTTTTGGGGCGCCGGGCAGAATGGCAACTGGGGCAAGCTGACCCAAAGCGCCGGCGCCGCGACCTTTGAAGGCGGCTACCGCTTCACCAAAGTCGCCACCTTGCCGTGGCTCCGCGCCGGATGGTGGCGCACCACCGGCGACAACAACCCCTCCGACACCACGAACAACACCTTCTTCCAGGTTCTGCCCACGCCCCGTGTTTACGCGCGCCTGCCCTTCTACAACGCGATGAACTCCACCGATGGGTTCGTCCAGTTCGACGACAAGCCGTACAAGGCCTGGGAGCTGCGCAGCGACGTGCACTGGCTCGACCTCACCTCCGGCCACGACCTCTGGTATCTCGGCGGCGGCGCGTTCGACAACAAGGTCTTCGGCTTCACCGGCCGCCCCGCCAACGGCCACACCTCCTTCGCCTCCGTTGCCGACATCAGCTCGGACTGGCAGGCGACGAAGAACATCGCCTTCAACGCGTATTATGGCTACGGATGGGGCAAGAGTGTGGTGGGCGCGATCTATCCCACCGGCAAAAACATCCAGCTCGGCTACGTCGAGCTGATCTATCGCTGGGGCATCTCCTCCGGAGCAGGAAAGACAAAGTAACCCGCCGATCCCTCGCATCGCCCCGCCGGATGAGTCGGGCATCCGCAGCAGTGGGGCTCGCGCAATACTTCGCGCCGGTCTTCGGCTAAGAACTGAGTGCGCTGAGTTGCCGAAGGGGATGGTGCGCCCTGAGAGATTCGAACTCCCGACCTACTGATTCGTAATTATCGAGGGAGTCAGCCGCAAGCTGTTAACTATAAACGGTTTATAGCAAAGCGGCCCGCACTGAGCATCGTTTTCTTGTTGCAGTATTTTCAAGGGTTTCTGAGGCTTTTCAAGATTGATCGGCACAGTTACGGCACATTTATCTAGACGTCGGGATAGTGTCCTGCGATCATGCTGCTGCCATGAGATTCGCACCCTATGGTCCCTACAAGCTGCCGGAGCAGAACCACGAAATAGACGATCAGCAGAAAAGCGCCTTCTGGGACCGCGTGAGCAAAGAAAACCCCTCGATCCCTGGCGGCGTCGGCTGCTACATCTTTGCCATTAGAGCCGCGAAAGGCTACAGACCTTGGTACGTCGGCAAGACAGAGAGACAGTGCTTCAGGGATGAGACCTGGCAACCTGGAAAGCTACTGCTGTATCAGCGGGTACTTAAACAGCACAAGGGCACTCCGGTACTCTTTCTGCTGGCGAAAAAGAGTCCCAAAGATCACTTTGTAAGACCGACAATTCGCCAAAGAGTCCGTGGCTCCATCTCTGAGCTGGAGCGAATGCTAATCGCTACTTGCAAACAGCGAAATTCGAAACTCCTGAACAAGATGCATACCAAGTATGGAACCATCTATGTTCCTGGATACCTCAATGAGAAGGCGGGAGCACGCACCAAAAACGCCAAGTCGCTCGCTCGGCTCTTGCGAACCGGCGAAGCATAAACACCCGTGGAGCAAGGTGCGTTTGTGAAGATGATCCGCCTTTCCCTTTTGTGTGTGGCGTCCGTGTTGCTGGTCCCAAGCCTCTCAAGCATGGCGACAAAAGATCAGACACCGCCGACGACGACTTTCACAATACAATCAGTGAGCCTAAGCGGTGACACCTGCTTACTCTCTGCTAAGAGCGCCTATGGGGTGACCTACTATGCTACTGGTTGGGCCAGGCAGTGTCAGTACATGAGGACTGGCGACACGCAAACCGGTTACGTGAAAACCCGATTTTCCTTGGTTGGCTCGAACACGACGGAACTGTACTTTCAGAATGGTCTTTCAAAAAAGGGCAAAGTGATATGGAACTGGTTTACAGTTTCGTCCCAGTCCCAATGACCGCATGTCACCGAGGGGCAGTCCCTCTGCGCTGGTCGTGCGGCCGTTGGAACAGGTCGGCAATCTTCCCCCTGGTTTGAGCTATGAGCTGCCAGAGCGTATCGCGTTGGGTCTCATCATGCGGCGGAAGGCCCAGGCGAT
>Ga0224555_1004143_pt1 | contig 13674 bp, 9 predicted proteins | sample 714S23034metaG_FD_180687 | JGI IMG/M metagenome (GOLD analysis project Ga0224555, IMG submission 180687) | Peat soil microbial communities from Stordalen Mire, Sweden - 717 S2 30-34 | ecosystem: Environmental > Terrestrial > Soil > Wetlands > Peat | place: Sweden: Norrbotten County, Stordalen...
TGCCGCTGCACGGCAGTCCGATGTTTGCGAACGAGTGATGAGTTTTGCATCGCCCCCTACTCTGCCACCGCCGCCGCCGTGCGCCTAGATGGGTTTGGCTATACGGATACCCACAAAAAGACCCGCGAGCCGCATTTGCCGGCAGGCAAGCCACAGAATGTGATGTTTTGCGTCATTCAAATCACCGGGCAAAGGGTGCCAATGGTGCAAGGATTTCAATTCCCAGCATCGGGACAGATGAGGGTCGTGCCGGGCAAGGAGGGACACCAGCATGATGAGGGGCGGGAGGTAAATGATTCTCATAAATCTACAAGGGCGGATTCCGACAACGGCGAAAAGGACCGCCGCAAGTTCAGGCAAACAGGGACTTCGTTTGATAGTTTTTCATTGCATGGTCGCAAGCCGCGAGGTCGAAGCGCACAAATCTGCCGATCTTCACAAACGGCAAAATGCTGTAATGTCACACCGCCGTCCCCAGCGCCTCTCGCTGTCCGATGAGCACCACCGGCTTCTTGCCGCGAGGACACCTGGCGTTAAGAGTGCCCAAATGGAAAACCTGCCAGGATTGAGACATGCATCATCGATGGCAAGAACTCGTCCAAGCCGAAGAGGTCAAGCGGTTCTGGGACCGCGCCGAATCAGGAGGATTAGCAAAGAAACCGGTGGTTCCAACCAGGCCCCCGTCCAAGACCAAAAGGACCTAACGGCGGCTTTCAAGATGAGCCGACAACTTGTCAGTCATTTCTTCGCTGTGTGTAGTGTCCAGGTGGCCGTACAGCTTGCCGATAAGAACCCCCCCGTCCCTGTGGCTCACCCAATAAGCAATTGTCTTGTAATCGATCCCCGCCATCACGCAATGGGAAATGAAATAGTGCCGGAACCATTGGAATGTGATCCGATCAAACCAAAATGACTGCTTCTCCGTCCCCGGGTGGTCCCCGCAATACTTTTCCCGGAGATCTTTCTTTACCCGATCCAACTGTTTGTTGTACCTCAATGTGTGCCCTTCACCACTCCGAGCAGGGAACATCCAATCGGTTGACGGATCCCGGCGCTCATACATCGCTTTGAGATGGGCCTCAAGGTCCACATGAAGACCCACTCGGCGATCATCGGCCGGTTCACCGCCGCCAGCCTTTGCATTCTCGCCCGGAAAAAACAAGTTGCCGGGAATGTGATCGCCCTTCTTAAATTTACGCCCCCCGTCCCCATCGTGTTTTGCAGCACGGCTCCATGTGACGAAGGACCAGCACTGCATAGTCGTCTCCTGTTCCCGGCCACCGGCGTGCTGGAGTAACCGCAAGTAATCGTGAAAGGACTGGCCCGATGCCGCCTGGGCCACCCGCAAGTGCCGGTACTTTTTGTCGATGAGTTCCAAGTCCTCCGGATCCAGCAGGGCAGCACTACAAACTTCGTCAATTTGTTCGGGCGTCAACAACTCATCCTTCGACGGGGTCGTCGCCAAATCCTTCCAAACCCAATCGGGAGCATTCTTGGGGAGGTGCCCTTTCAGTTTCGCCCAGTCTCTCACATGTTCCAAGGCCATCACGTTGAGATCGAGGGTTCGGCCTGCCAAGTGTGCCGGCTTTCGTCCGGCCTCGCCCTTTGCTGCGTTGGCAGAGCGTTCCTCGTTGATCGCATCCACGCGCTCCATCCTCCAGGTTGCGAAATCAAGGAGGGTGCCTTCAGTTATTTCTTCGAAAAGCACATCCCCAAATTTCTCACACCACATCAAAAGACCGGAGTCTTCGCGCGCGCATGTGTCGGGGTCCTTGCTTCTGAGCGCATCCCGGTCCTTCCGGTAACCATCCACGGCTTCGGACAGCGTGAAAGCTGGCAGGCTCTCCTCTTCGGTTTCGGCCTCCTGTAATTTTATTCGTAATGTTTCGGCTTCGTCCGCAGCCATTTGGCGTGGGGGAGCGAGATGCCCGGCCCTCTGAATTACTTTTAGGGCTTGCCTTTTTGAGATGGCTTCGGGCACTGTTGCTGCACCATGCAATGGATAAAAATATTGCTTGCCATCGTTGGCATAAAGGTTTGCGTAGTGGATGTCGTACCTTCGCCAGAGGCCGCGGACTCTGCGGGGTGGCCGGTGTTCGTCGTTGACCTGGTGCCAGGCGTCGGCGGGTTTCTTTTTTCCAAGTGCGTTCATATGGATGCGTTTTCGTTCAGTCCGTGGAAATTATTGACGAAATTATTACGAAATGTCAACGGTAAAAAGACAGAACGCTTGATTTCTTTCCGAGACTCGTTGAGCCTCGATTGTAAGTGCTTGATAATGAACATATTACAAGCACAATAAATTTGTGTTGGCAGGATAGCTCAGTTGGTAGAGCAGAGGACTGAAAATCCTTGTGTCCCCGGTTCAATTCCGGGTCCTGCCACCACTTTTAACCCCCTTGTCAGCGCGCCTGCGGCTGGGTCGTAAATGGCTCCGGGAGAGGCCCCAAGGGGGTAACAGCGCAATTTCGGTTGCGTTTTCAGCAAGAAAAGGAGAGCGACGTTCATTAGGAGGACTTAGGTTGGCCTCGTAATGAATCAGGAGAATTCAGACCGGGTTTGGCGGGAGATGTCCGTGCCAAAGTGGAATCACATTTTTCTGGCGCTCGCGCTGGCGGAGTTTTTCATGGGGATCAGCGTAGTACGGCCAACGACCCTGTTTGTTCCGGGTCTGACGCTGGGAGCGATATTTTTTGGGCTGTTTCTAATGGCCCAAAAGTTAGACAGGGAATCGGCTCTGCTGGATGAGCAGAACCGTGCGGTGGTCCTGGACCAACACGAACCGGTCTGGCAACCAGGGTCGCCTAAGAACTCTCAATATGAGGTGGCTACACATCCAGTCCCCGCCATTGCTCAAATCTACTGAGCTTATACTGGAGCAAAGACAACGATGCAGGGCGCGCCCCAAACGCGCCCTGCGGCTTTTTTACCCTCGATCGAAAGCCAAAAACAGCCCGCCAAAGCATAGTGGCGCCCTGGTCTGGCTGTCCGATGGATTCTTTCCGCAAACGCCTTGACGGGGCCGCCGAAGAAGGCCGCCGCCAGGCGATGGGACAATAAAGCCGCGCGGCTGGCGCCGGCGTTCTATGGGATGAGGCTATTTGCGCTTCTTGGCCGCCTTGCCTTTGACTTCGCTGGCCAGGCGATAGGTCAGGGTGTTGTTCCGGCGCTTGGAGCCTGAATACTTTCGCGCCCATTCCCGGTTGGCGATGGCGTGCTTCAAACAATGCCAGGCCGTCACCTTGGGTTCGCCACAGATGACGCAGCGCCCCTCTTTGGCCCGGCGAAGCTGCCATTTCTGCTGGCGGGAAATCTCCAGGTCTGTGAACTCGTCGATGATTTTCTTGCGCGTGTAGGCGCCCGGTTTTTTCTTCGGTCCTTTTTTCATATAATTTCCGTCAACTGCGATTCCTGTCTGGCGGGCCCGTCCATGGGCCGCAACGGCCATTTTCTCGCTGTGCGTTTGATTGCCCGCCAATCGTTCTTAAGCATAAATATGATATACGCCCGCAATTGAAAAGAAAAAAATGGCCTTGTCGCAAAGAATTTTGGGCGCTCCGGCGGTCCGGCCCGGAGGTCATTGCCGGCCAGGGCGGCTTGAATCCCGGATTTCCACCCCTTTAGTTCCCGTCCACGCGCAAGGGCAGTCTCACCCGGATGTCATCCGAGGCCGCCCCGACCAGAATCTCATAGTCGCCCGGCTCGACGGCGTATTGCTTCCTGACCGTGTCCCAATAACGAAGCTCCTTGACGGGCACCGGGATGTCCACGCGCGCGGTCTGTTTGACCGCGACCGGAACGCGCTGAAAACCGCAGAGCGCTTCCAGCGGCTGCGGGAGGGCCGATTTGACGTGCCGGAAATAAACCTGCACGACTTCATCGCCGTCCCGGCTCCCGGTGTTGCCCAAGTCCAGCCGCACATGGAAGGTTTCATTCGATTTGACTATGGATTTGTCCAGTTGGGCCGCGGAGTAGGCGAAGCGGGTGTAGGTCAAGCCGTGCCCGAAGGCGAAGAGGGGCTTGCCCTGGAAAAACCGGTAGGTGCGGTTGGCCATGGAATAATCCAGGAACGAGGGCAGATCGGTCGTCGCGCGATAAAACGTGGCGGGCAGCCTTCCGGCCGGGTTGACATCGCCGAACAAAACCTCCGCCACCGCGCGTCCGCCTTCCTGGCCCGGATACCACGCCTGGACGATGGCTGAAAGATGCTCGGCTTCCCAGGGCATCGCCATCGCGCTCCCGCTGCAATTGACAAACACCAGCGGCGTTCCGGTGGCCTGGATCGCCTTGAGGAATTCCGTTTGCACCGGAGGCAATTCAATGCGCGTCCGGTCCCCGTGGTTAAAGCCCTCGAAGGGCACGTTCATGAACTCCCGCTCCAAGTCCGCGCAAATGCCGCCCACGTAAATGACAACGTCCACCGTTTTCGCCAACTGCACCGCCTTGGCGCGGGCCGCGTCATAAATCGCGCCGTTGTCGTCCCCCAGTTGCACCGCCAGGGGGCAGGCGGGCATGAAGACAAAATTGACGTTTGTCCCCAAGAGATTCGAGATGCCCGCTGCAAACGTGACCGGATGCGACGGTTCACCTTCGTAATTGCCCAGGAGCGTGTTGGTGTAACTGGCGTTGACGCCCATCACCGCGATTTTCCGAATCTTGGCGCGCTCCAGCGGCAGCAAGCCGTCATTCTTCAACAGCACCACCGACTCCCGCGCCATGCGCAAGGCCAGGGCGTCATGGGCCGGGGTGTCGTATTCCGTGGCCGCGATTTTCGCGTAAGGCACCAAAGCGGGCGGATCGAAAAGCCCCAGTCGGAACCGCGCTTCCAGCAAGCGGCCCACCGCGGTGTCCAGTTCGCTTTCCTGGAGCAGACCGTCCTCCACCGCCGTCGCCAGTTGCCGATACTGCATCCCGCAACAAAGATCGCATCCGGCCCTCACCGCCGTGGCGGAGGCGGCCTCAATTGTCGGCGAAAAGCCGTGGCCGTAGAAGAAATCCGCGATTGCGTCGCAATCCGACACGACGTGGCCCTTGAAACCCCACTGGCCGCGCAGCAAGTTGCTCAAGAGCAGGGGGCTGGCGCAGCAGGGAATGCCATAAATCCGGTTGTAAGCGCCCATCACCGCGCCCACGCGCCCTTCCGTCACCGCCGCCTCGAATTGCGGCAGATAGATTTCGTAAAAATCCCGCTCGGGAGGCTCGGAGTTGAACGTATGCCGCTCGATCTCCGGCCCGCTATGCACCGCGAAATGTTTCGCGCACGCCATGGCCTTGACATACTTCGGATCATCCCCCTGCAATCCCCGGATGTAGGCCACCGCCATTCTCCCCGTCAAAAACGGGTCTTCCCCGTAAGTCTCCTGGCCGCGTCCCCAGCGGGGGTCGCGAAAGATGTTGATGTTCGGCGACCAGAATGACAGACCCGTGTAGTTGACGCTGTCGCCGTTGTGGGCCTCGGTGTATTCGCGGTTCTTGGCCCGCGCCTCCGTCGCGATGGCATCGGCCACCGTGTGCAACAATACCGGGTCAAAACTGGCCGCCATGCCGATGGCTTGGGGGAAAACCGTGGCGGTGCCGGCGCGCCCGACCCCGTGCAGGCACTCGTTCCAATAATCGTAAGCGGGCAGGCCAATTCGTGGAATGGCGGGCGCCACGTTGCAAACCTGGCGCGCCTTTTCCCCCGGCGACATTCGTCCCACAAGGTCGCGCACGCGCAACTCCAGCGGCTGGGCCGGGTCCTTCCACGGCTGCAGCGCTTCCGCGCCGGGTTCCGCCGCGGCCGCCTGAATGACATAAAACAAAACCATCAGCAGCGTGGCGAAAACAAGGTGGCGCGGGACGGAAGCCCTCCTGGGCCGGCCATGTCCGGATTGTTCATTGCGCGAACTCACTGCGCCCAAACTAGTTTCTTCCCCCTCCCGCCGTCAATGCGGGAAATGGCCTGCTCCTCCTTGTCTCCTTGGCGATGAGGCGCCGCGAGAACAGCGGGCGGCGCTTTACGCTGCTCCTTGCACGCATTTTCCCGCGCTGATGGGGACGGAACTGCCGACTCTGCGTGGCGCAGGTTTCCAAACCTGTTGTATCGCCGACTTCCAAGTCGGCGTGGCTGCCTTGCGGCCAGCGGGTTTGGAGAAGTGAACAAATTGTCGGAAAGACGCTGGCGCGTGGGCCCGCGAGACGGCAGACTTGGAAGTCTGCGCTATCCTCGTCAGACACCACGCCCGTTGTGGATTTCAAAAGCTGGCGGTCTATTCGAAAAAAATGCGTGTAAGGAGCAGGCTTTACGAGTGCGCTTGCCACAGCAGGCGGATGGTGCCGGCGAGGGTCAGGAGCAGCACCATTTTCTCGAACTCGCGTTGGTTGATGTGGCCCAGGAGACGGGGGCCAAGCAACGCGCCGGGGACCATCGGCAGAACCAGGAGGGCGTCCATGAGCAGCGAATCGGGCGTGATCAGCCCCAGCTTCACGCTGAAGGGGACTTTGAAGGCGTTGACGAGCATGAAAAACCACGCGCTGGTTCCAATGAAAACCAATTTCGGCAGGCCGATGGCCAGAAGATAAAGCACCATCACGGGGCCGGCCGCGTTGGCGACCATCGTTGTGAATCCCGCCAGGATGCCCATCAGGGCCGTGAACCACATCGAGTGTGGCACACGGGCGGCGAGATCGTCATGGCGCCGCCCATGCTGCCAGCGCAGGATCACCATGAGCAGCAGGATGACCCCGATCATGCGCTGCATCTGCGCGCTGTTGACGCGGTCGAGCGCGAAGCAGCCGGCGAGCACTCCGGCAATCACCCAGGGGAAAAGCCGCCACAGGTGCGGCCAACTGGCGTGTTTGCGGAAAAACATCACCCCGAAGACGTCCCCGCACAGGAGCAGCGGCAGGAGCGCGCCGGTCGATTCCCGCGGCGGCAGCAGGTTGGCGAAGATCACCACGGGCAGGATACCCAATCCCGCGATCCCGGTCTTGGACAGCCCCGAACAAAACGCCGCCACAGCCAGCCAAACCCATTGCCAATGCGATAAATGCACGGAGAAACCTTGGCACAAAACTGGAAAGGCTAAAGCTGAATTATCTGTTGCCAGCGCCGGACGGAGTATAATCTCCGGCCATGCGAATTTTATCCGGCATCCAGCCCTCGGGCGCGCTGCACCTGGGCAATTTTTTCGGGATGATGAAGCCCGCCATTGAATTGCAGGAGCAGGAAGAGGCGCTCTATTTCATCGCCAATTACCATTCGATGACCTCGCTGAGAGACCCCGCCGAGCGCCGGCACAACACCTTGGACGTGGCGCTGGATTTCCTGGCGTGCGGCCTCGATCCGGCCAAGGCCCTCCTGTTCCGGCAATCCGACGTGCCGGAAGTCACCGAGTTGGCGTGGCTTTTGACGACGGTGACACCGATGGGCCTGCTGGAGCGATGCACCAGCTACAAGGACAAAATCGCCCGGGGCCTCCCCGCCGATCACGGTTTATTCGCCTACCCGGTGCTGATGGCGGCGGACATCTTGATTTACGATTCCAACATCGTCCCCGTCGGCCGCGACCAGAAGCAGCACGTCGAAGTCACCCGCGATATCGCCATCAAGTTCAACGAGGCCTACGGCCAGACGTTTGTCCTGCCCGAACCGCGCATCCGGGAAGAAACCGCGCTGGTCCCGGGCGCCGACGGCCAAAAGATGAGCAAGAGCTACGGAAACACCATCGAGATTTTCGGCGACGAAAAAATCCTGCGCAAGAAAATCATGTCCCTCAAGATGGACAGCCGGACGCCCCATGAGCCAAAGCCGGACGCTGAGAAAAATCTGGCGATTCAATTGCTGCGTCTTGTGGCCCCGCCGGCTGTGGCTAGGGATTATGAAGATCGGCTCCGCGCCGGCGGCTTGGGCTACGGCGATCTGAAAAAGGCGCTCTTCGAGCATTACTGGAATTATTTTGCCGCCCCCCGCGCCCGGCGCGCCGAATTGGCGTCCAACCTGGATGCGGTCAACAAAGTGCTCGACGGCAGCGCGGAAAAGGCGCGAACGCTGGCCCGCAAAGTCCTCGCCCGCGCCCGTCTGGCTTGCGGATTGGATTGAGCGGAGCTTCGGAATCGGGTGCGTTCCCGGCCTGTTCATCCCGCGAAAATGAAAAAAGAGACAATGCTTTTGAGTCCCCCCACTCCAGTAGAGCAAAGGTTACTCGCAGCCGAGTCTCCACGCACAATAAATCAAATTTGAGAGGCGTTGCCAAGACCTGTTTTTGATAAAATGCCCCACGGGGCGTGAGATGGAATTCTTCGGGGATCGCCCTCATCCTAACCTTCTCCCCCAGGGAGAAGGAACAGGAGGCGCACGGTTCTGGTGTTGCGAATGAGCATCCGGCAAATCCAGTCGCGTGCCTTTGCGGTGGGACGGTGAATGAGTCTCCCTCTCCTGGAGGAGAGGGACGGGGTGAGGTCGAGCCCCCAAAGAATTCTGTCTCACACCCGCCGCTGGAAAGGGAAGCACGTTTTTCTTTCAAGTCGCAGAAGCCCGCGCTAGACTGCCCGGCATGGCTCGCAAAGATGCTTCGCAGTCTTCGTCGCGCGGTTTGAACGACGTCGCCGGGATCGCGCTGGCCACGGCCGCGCTGCTCCTCATGGTGGCGTTGCTCTCTTATGATCATGGCGATTCGGCCGTGAACATCGTTCCGGCCAACAATCAGCCGCACAATTTGGGCGGGCCGCTGGGGGCGTGGGTGGCGTTGAGGCTGTTCTGGGTTTTTGGGATTGGAGCCTTCATGATCCCGGTGCTGCTGTTGATGTATGGTCTGGGGTACATTTTCCAATTCCTGGCCTATTTGCAGCGCCGCTGGTTGTGGGGCGCGGTTTTGCTGCTCTGTTGCATGGGATTGGCCAGCACGTTCGAAACGGATTTCCGCTTTCTCCAGCATTTGCAGCGGGGCCTCAACGCTCCCAGTGTCGGCGGCCTCATCGGCCAGTTCCTCGAACAGCACGTCTTGCATTACGTCGGCAAAGTCGGCGCCACCATTGTGCTCGGGGCGGTCTATCTCATCAGCCTCATTTACCTGACCAATTTCAAACTCGGCGAATGGTGCCGCAACCTTCTGGCAGGCCGCCCGGGCGGCGGCGAAGCCTCCTCTTCGGCCAGGGAGAACGACCTCGAACGGCGCGCGCGCGATTTGGAGAAGCAGGCCCGCAAATTGCAGGAACAGGTCGAGAAATCCACCAAAACCGGCGGCGCCAAGGTCCTCGAACCCGGCGCTTTGGGCGCTGATATGCGGCCCGTGCCCGAACCCACCGTGCGCGACCTGAGCGTCCCCCAGGGCAAACCGGGCGAGCACCCCAAAAAACAGGCCGCCGCCCCGCCCAAGGAGCCGATCCCGCCGGAGGAGGGAGTTGTCATCCCCGCCAGGGAAGTCGCCGCCGCCACGACCGCCGACATCCTCGGACAGCCACCCGAAGCCAAGGCGGATACGTCCGCTCCGCCTGTCAAGATGGAAGAAGCGGGCGCAACCGCAAAGGCAGGCCCCGGCGAACCGGAGCCGTCCGAAGCCCTGGCCGCCGCCGCGCCCGCTCCCAAACCCAGGCCCGCGCCGCGCAAACCCAAATCCATCGCCGCCGCGGCCCCGCCCAAAATCGGCAATTACATCCTGCCGCCGCTGGATTTTCTGCAATTCCCCGATACGACCACCAAGCCGACGGAATCCAAGGAGGAGCTGATGGCCAATGCGCGCCTCATTCAGCAAACCCTCGCGCAGTTCGACATCGAAGTTTCCCTGGGCGACATCACCAAGGGGCCGACCATCACCCGTTACGAGCTGCATCCGGCCCCCGGCGTCAAGCTGGAAAAGATCGCCGGCCTCAACAGCAACATCGCCGCCGCCCTCAAAGCCGAGCGCATCAACGTCCTGACACCCGTTCCGGGCCGCAGTTCGGTGGGCGTGGAGGTCCCCAACGCCATCAAGACCAAAGTCATCATGCGCGACGTCTTCGAGTCGGACGAATGGCGCAACACCAAGGCCCGCATTCCGCTGGCTTTGGGCAAGGACGTTTATGGCCAGCCGATTGTAGCCGACCTCTCCGAGATGCCGCACCTGCTCATCGCCGGCAGCACCGGCTCCGGCAAATCGGTCTGCATCAACGCCATCATCACCTCCCTGCTCTACAAGTTTCCGCCGGACCAATTGCGCTTCGTCATGATCGACCCCAAAGTCGTCGAGCTTCAGCAATACAACACCCTGCCCCACCTGGTCGTTCCGGTCGTGACGGACCCCAAGAAGGTCATTCTCGCCTTGCGCTGGGTTGTCAACGAAATGGAGAAACGCTACCAGATTTTCGCCCGCGTCGGCGTCCGCAACATCCGTTCCTTCAACGACCGCCCCAAACACAAGCCCATCCCCCAGCCCGAACCCGAATTACCCCTCCTCGCCCGCAGGGAAAAAGTCGAAGCCGGTTCCGAGGGCTTCGCCGTGGAGCTGGACGACGAAATCGCCGTCCCGCGCGAGGAGGAGATCGTCATACCCGACTATTTGAGTTACATCGTTGTTATTATTGACGAATTGGCCGACCTCATGCTCGTCGCGCCCGCCGACGTGGAGATGGCCATCGCCCGCATCACCCAGATGGCGCGGGCGGCGGGCATCCATTGCATCGTGGCGACCCAGCGGCCCAGCGTGGACGTCATCACGGGCGTCATCAAGGCGAACATCCCCGCCCGGATCGCCTTCCAGGTGGCGGCGAAGGTGGATTCGCGCACGATTCTTGACGCCATGGGAGCGGACAAGCTCCTGGGCAAGGGCGACATGCTTTATCTGCCGCCCGGCTCGGCGCAATTGAAGCGGGTGCAAGGGGCGCTCATCACTGACGCGGAGTTGCAAAGCATCGTGGACTTCATCGCCCGCCAGGGCAAGCCGAGCTACGAACTGGAAATCCATCAGCAATTGCAGAAGGCGGGCGCCGTTCTGGAGCCGGAGGAAGGCGGCAGCGGCGAGGACGAGAACCTCATCCAGCAGTGCATTGAAGTCATCCGCAGCGAGCAGAAAGCCAGCGTCTCCCTCCTCCAGCGCCGCCTGCGCCTGGGCTACACCCGCGCCGCCCGCATCATGGATGAATTGGAACTGCGCTCCATAGTCGGCCCCAGCAAAGGCGCCGAGCCTCGCGACATTTTGATTGACCTCGATGGCGGCGGCGCCGACGGCCGCCCCCCCACCGAGCCGGAGCCGCCCCCGGCCTGAGACGCGCTTGCCACAGCGGGAGAATGGGGTGCTCTGTCATCCGTAAGCATTTTCAAAGTCAATGTCATTGCCCGCAGTCCCAAGCGCGAGGAAATGGCCACCAAGCCCTTGGAGGCGCTCGTGGATGCCGGCTCCGAACTGACCTGGCTGCCGGCGGACGTTTTGAGAGGCGCCGGCATTTCCCCGCGCCGTAAGCGGATATTCGCCACGGCCACTCAGCAAAAAATCGAGCGGGAGGTCGGCTACGCCATCCTCAGCCCCGAAGGCTACGAAACCAACGATGAAGTCGTCGTTGCCGAGTCTGGCGACATGACCCTGCTTGGCGTCAGGACTTTGGAAGGTTTTGGAGTGGTGGTGGACAACATCGGCCATCGGTTCGTGGCCACGGCTACCATCGTCGCCGGCGCGGGGAGATTCGTACCACTGTAGGCAAAAACCGCGCATTTCCGACAAGATTCTCCTGAATGTCTCTTGATGCCGTCAGATCGCGCGGAGAAAAGAGATTTGACAGGATGAACGGGATGAACAGGATTAGGAAATGTTTGGAATATAAGCGCAAGAGCCGGACCTGTCGTGAAAGGCAACCTCCGAAGGATTCCATCCTGTAAATCCTTCCAGTTATAAAGGATTTACGTCCTTCCGCGCACTGACCCCCGGGATGCTTCTCGGGGTCAATTGCCAAGCAGCGCGTTGAGTTTGCGCCGCGCGGCGCTGGTCAAACGGCTGCTAAAGAGCGTCTCGTCCGATGGCGCGCGGGCGACCGCCGTTGTGTCGCTGGTGCTGGTGACTGACAGCGTCGTGAGCGTGCCATCGGGTTGGAGCCAATAAAGGTTCCCATAAAGGGTGAATTCGGAATAATCGGTGCCGCCATTGCCGGGGGCGGGTTCAAGCCAGCCCATGATGTAACCCCGGCCGCTATAAAGGGGCGCGTAGAAGGGCCACTCACCGGACTCGGAATCGGAAAAGGCCGACGTGGCGCTAAAGCGGGCGCCGTCGGACATCTTGCCGGAAAGGACGGCGGAGCCTCTTTCCGCGAAATCCGCGCTGCCGTGTCCATCGACCGATTCGTCCTCTCCGCTCGTAAACTCAACGGAATAGCGGCCCGCGCCGGAGTAACTTGTTACGCTTGGGTCGATCAGAACGGTGGTAATGGAAGAAGTCCATCCCTGGTCGCTGGAAATTGTGCCGCCCACGGAGCCATTGAGCGCGGACAGGCCAATCGTCACCGACCCTTTTCCGGCAATGTTGACGGTGTTGGTATATCCGAGGTAGCCATTGAGCTGGCCGGAGAGGGAGTGGTGGGCGGCGCCTGTTTCCCAATAGCCGGAAAATGCGCCCTTTGTGTTGACTGTCAGCGTTATATAACCCGAGTTTGCCAGAGTCATGTTGGTTCCATAGGGCTGAAAAAGTCCGATATGGTGGCCTGCCGCCTTGAGATAAGGATTGGGGATGAAGTCCGCTTGCAGGTCCAAATTGCTCTGCATGGTGAAGGGCAGTTCCGGGGTGGTGGACAGTGTGTTGCCCAGGCTGTCGGCCCACCTTTGGAAAACCGCGCCTTTGGTCGCCTTTGCAGTGGCCGTGTAAGGGGAGCCCAGTTCAAGCAAACGGCCCTCGCCCATCGGCGCAACAAGCCCGGAATGGCCTTTGATCGTAACGTTGCCCGTGCCGCCGGTAATGTCGATGGTTATCGGAGCAAGACCGGCGTCGCCCGTAAACACTCCCCCGATGGTCCCGCTGACAAACTGCGCCGAGATGTCCGCGATGAAAGTCGTTTTGATAATGCCCACCCCCGGAGCAATCACCGTGGTCGTTGCCGAAGAGGTGAGGATTTCCACATTCGACGCCGCGGAATCTTTCTTGATCCGGAGCACGACATCCTTGCAGTTGGAGAACGTTCCTCCGGGCACTTTGACTGTGCCCGCATTGCCCACTGTCACGGTTATGGTCACTTTCGCCAGGCCGCCGTCCAAAGTCGTTGTGGTTTTGGCCGTTCCACCTTTGCTGAGAAGCTCCTCGTTCAGAAATAAAACCGGCGTGTCAAAGGAGACCTTGCCGAAGTCTTCAACGCCAACGAGATAGCAAGTGGTGTTGTCGTCGGAAAACTCCAAAGTTTGGCTCGAATCGCCGAAAGACGAGACCAGGTTGAAATCGCCATCGTCATTGGCGCTGACCTCCATGGTCAGAGGCTGCCCCGCGACGCTAAAGAGCTTTTGGTCGCCTGGATTGAGCGGCCAGTAACGTTGCACGAGGGTGCCTGCCATCGTGGGCAAGGCAAACAGCGCCAGGCTGCCAAAGACAAGATAATCGATGAATCTTCTCATTATAATTATCCTAAAAACAGCAGTTGAAAAAGCTGGCCAGGGTTGCGCGGCCCTGATTTTGTTGGGGGATGCCACTCCAAATAGCACCTATCGGAGCTCACCCGCCGGGTGAGCCAAATTCCTCGGTTTTTTCA
>Ga0224555_1004144_pt1 | contig 13672 bp, 12 predicted proteins | sample 714S23034metaG_FD_180687 | JGI IMG/M metagenome (GOLD analysis project Ga0224555, IMG submission 180687) | Peat soil microbial communities from Stordalen Mire, Sweden - 717 S2 30-34 | ecosystem: Environmental > Terrestrial > Soil > Wetlands > Peat | place: Sweden: Norrbotten County, Stordalen...
CTCTGGGAGCACGTCTGCTCTCGTCGCATTTTCCGGAAGGTTACGAAGCAATCAGCTACGGTAGGGGAGCGTGGCTCTTTCACATGCTTCGCAGCATGATGCAGGATGCAGCTGGAGAGAATACGGGAAAGAGCGCAGGAACCGGAGCTGATGATCCCTTTGTTCGATCTTTGCGCAAAGTTCGCGAACGCTACGAAGGAAAAGCCATCACCACTCGCGAACTGCTGAACGTTTTTGCCGAAGACCTCCCGTCATCGTTGCGCTATGAAGGCAAATCCTCTCTCGACTGGTTTATGGATTCCTGGGTCAACGGAACTTCATTGCCCAAGCTCGAGTTGTCGGGCTTGAAGCTTACGCCCAGGGAAAAGACAATTCAGGTGACCGGGATCATACGACAAAAAGATACGCCCGAGGATTTTGTGACCTCGGTTCCCATTTATGCGGCGGCGGGTGGCAAAGCCGCGCCTACGTACATGGGCCGGGTGTTTGCCGATTCGCCGGAGACTTCGTTTCGGTTATCCGCGCCGTTGGGAACGCGTAAGATTTTGCTGGACCCGAATGAGACGATTCTGACTGCTCCTAAGTAGCGTCCCCACAAAGATGATGGCAAGATTTCTCCCAGTTCGGGAGCTCGATCTCGGTTCTCGTCCCGAAACGAGCATCAAGGTTGCACAAAACCCTTCCCACACATTGACTCCGCTGAGCTAAGTACCGGCGCTTCTATCGCTTGCGACCCTTTCAAAGAAGACATCAGGGATGGTATTCGAGCTGCTGGGATGAAAATAGGATTTACTTAAAGTGCCGAGCGAAGTTTGCGCAAGGGGTGAAAATTGAATTCCACCGCTATCGATGAGAACGCACGTTGGACCAGCAATATTGAGCCTTCCGCAGAGGTCGGTCCTCTACTGGCAACCAGTTGCGGTAAATGGTGCGGTCCAGAAACCATCCTTCTGGTAGAAGACGAAGCATTTGTGCGGGAAGTCGCGGCGGAGATTCTGGAATCGGCGGGGTACCGGCTGCTCGTGGCCCCCGATGCCACAAGCGCGTTGGATCTTTACCGCAAACAATGCGGGCCAGTCGATCTACTCCTGGCCGATATCATTCTGCCTGGGATGAGCGGTCGCGAGTTAGCCCGCGAATTCGAAGGCCTCGGTCCGCGCCGCCGGGTGCTGCTGATGAGTGGCCACGCAGAACAACTTGCGGGAGAGCAATCTCGCCAGGGAGAAGCTCACCTCGCCAAACCTTTCACGATGCCCACTCTCTTACGCAGAGTACGGGAGATTCTAGACACGGACCCGTTCAGTATCATGCCGAGCGGAGCGAGGGATCTTGGTTTAAGCCCGCAGCTCTGACATTGCTAGGGCAGGCAGAAACCGAGATCCCCTCGCAGTCGATCGAGATGACACACCAACATTAGACTTTCTTAACTCGCGCTGGCTTGGTGGTAGTGGGTGGCTTGCAGAATCTCAAAGGGTATCTGCTGGAGCGGCACAATCTTATCGAGAATGCCCATTTCGGCACAGGCGCGCGGCATGCTATATACGGCTGACGTCGCTGCATCCTGGCCCACCGTAAAGCCGCCCTCACGATGAATAGCAGCCATTCCCTGCGAGCCGTCCGACCCCATACCCGTGAGAATAATTCCCATCGTTTGGGAATGAAATGTGGCCGCCGCAGATTGCATCAGGATGTCGATTGACGGAGTGTGTAATTGGTTCTCCGCTTCTTGCGAAAGCCGGATCGCCGCGGTCGAATCGGCCAGACGGTCGACCCTCATGTGAAATCCCGCGGGAGCCACATACACTTTGCCCGGCCGGACGGCTTGACCCTGAGACGCCTGGCATACGGAAACTGCGCACAGCTTGTTCAACCTCTCGGCAAAAGGAGCGGCAAAGCCGGGCGGCATGTGCTGCACGATCAGAATCGGCACCGGCAGATCCGCAGGCAGCGCTGGCAGAATTTCCTGCAAGGCCTTCGGTCCTCCCGTGGAAACGCCAATTGCCAGCAACGCCGGCGTAGAAAATGGCTTGCGCAAAAGAGAACCCGATGCCCGTGGAGGTTTTCTCCTCCCAGCCTGCTGGTTGTTGAAGCCATGGGATTCCGCAGCCGCCTTGATCTTTCCGATCAAATCGTCGCGGATATGAAAAATTTCCAACGACTCCGCCGAAAGTTGTTTGGGGACATAATCGAAAGCGCCCGCTGCCAGTGCATCGAAAGTTGCTTCGGCATCTTTAACGGTGGCCGAGCTCACCATGAGAACGGGCCGCGGAAATTCAGCCATGATGCGGCGCAGAGTTTGCAACCCGTTCAGACCCGGCATTTGCACATCCAGCGTAACGACGTCGGGATCAAGATGCGCAATCTTTCGCAGCGCGTCGGCGCCATCGAATGCCGAGCCAACCACGATTAACTCGGGATCGTGGTTTAACAGTTGGGCCAGTGAAACGCGCATGAAGGCGCTGTCGTCCACGATCAGGACACGGATTTGCGCCGAGTTTGCGGGGCTGCTCATGTGCGGTAAATGGAGCGAACCAGGGTATGCACCTGATCGAGGTAAGAGTCCAATTCGAAAGTAAGGCGGGCCCAGTCAAATTGAGTCAAGGCAGGAAAGTGTTGGGCGAGCAAAGAGAATCCGGCGTCCTCGAAGAGGTTCACTTGGCGCTGTTCCAGATAGCCGTGATTCAGTCCGCTCATGCGGCAAAGCAAATCGGCGACGTGCACCAGCGCTACCAGTTCGCCATCCGAAGAGGATTCTTCCGGTGAATGATGGTGGCTCACAACCTCGACCAGGCAGGGAGCGAGGTTCCAGCGTTCGGCGAGCATTCTTCCGCTCTCAGGATGTGTGAATCCCAATATTCTTTGCTCCGCTTCGTGCAGAGGAATGCCTTCCTCCACGGCAATCGTGAATGCCGCACGAAATTCTCTCGGGAGGATCCAGAGATTGACGATGATTCCCAGGTCATGCAGAAGCCCGGCCAGATAAGCTTTTTGAGGATCGGCGAGGTTCAGGTTACGGGCCAAGTGGCGGCACAGCAGCGCGCATCCCAGAGAATGCTCCCAAAAAACCGCGGGTTTCATGCCGCTCGGATCCTCCGGCAACAGGTTCAGGATGCCGCAGGACATGGCAATATCGGTGACTCGATGAATGCCGAGGCTGAAAACCGCAGTGTGCAGGGATTCCAGCTTTTGCGGGGGACCAAAAAGCGGCGAGTTTGCCATGTGCAAGCACTGCGCCGCGAGAGACTCGTCTTGCGCCAGATAGTCTGTAACTTTACGCACGTCCAGCTCTTCGACGGGTTGATCCAGGTAACGCAATAACGGGGCGAGAACGGCCGGGATGGTGGGAATCTGGCGCAGTCCTTCGATGCGATCCATTAACAGATCTTTGCCGATGAGCGCAGGGGTCATGCCGCCTCACCCCCCTTGGGCACGCTCTTCATATAAGCGGTGGCGCCGGGCAAGTGGATCAGCCGGAATTCGTCACTCACGCCATAGAGAGACTCGGAATGCCCGAGGAATAAATATCCATGCGGCGAAAGGTTGTTGTAGAAGTGCTCCAGGACACGGCGCTTGGAAGTCAGATCGAAGTAGATGAGCACATTGCAGCAGAAAATCGCATCGACGTTGCGGATAAATTTCATGCCCAGATCGTCCGACAAATTGAGCCGGCTGAAGCTGACGTTCATGCGAGCCAGCGGACTTACCTGAAGCTGCTCGCCCAAAGGAAAAAAATACTTCTGGCGGTAGTAGGGCGTGACGTTGCGTGTGCTCTGTTGCCCATAGACAGCGGCGCGGGCGTGAACTAGCGAGCGCTGGTTAATGTCGGTGGCAATGATTTCGAGGGGCCAATTCCCGAGCAGGCCGTCGGCCTCTTCAAGCAACAACATCCGCAGCGTGTACGGCTCTTCTCCCGTGGAGCAGCCGGCGCTCCATATGCGTAGACGGCGTCGCGGAACGTTGAGCTTGGCCTTCAGAATGTTTGGAATCACGATGCGCCGCAAGGCGTCGAGTTGCGCTTGATCGCGAAAAAAGCAAGTCTCGCCAATCGTGATTTCGTTGAGCAGGACGATGAGTTCCGCCTGACGATCGGCGCCCACCGTCAGGCACTCAATATACTCACTCAGAGTCTGCAATCGCAGCTCCTGCATGCGGCGGGTGCAGCCTTGTTGCAACAAACCAAGCTTGTTATCGGGATAAAACATTCCCGCCACTCGATAGACCAAATCGCGAACGCGCATCAGGCAGGGATCGGGCGGAGTTAACACGGAAGCCGCTGCCAACGATGGCGCAGTGGTCACGCGGAGGCCTTTCGGTTTGCACTGGATTCCACCAGAGTCATCGGCAGACTGGGCATCTCCTTTAGTGAAACCAGTGCCGCGCGTCAGCCAGCTGCATTTGGCCATGGGCAATTCCCGACTACTCACTGCGAACCGCTAGTCGCCTCCAGTTCTCCCCGCAGGAGAGTTCAAGACAACGATGTCGACACGGCGGTTCTGCGCTCTCCCCTGAGCCGTGAGATTGCTGGCGATGGGGTGAAACTCGGCGTAACCGGCGGCGGAAAGGCGTTCGGGAGCGAAACGGTGATCCACGATCAGAACGCGGACCAGTTCCGTGGCGCGGCCTGTCGAGAGCTCCCAGTTGGATGGCATTTCGGTAGTGTGGATGGGGACGTTATCCGTATGGCCTTCGATGCGAAGTCTATAGGTGCGGACGGCGAGGATGGAGGCAATGCGATTCAGGGCGGCCAGCGATTCGGGCTTGATGGTGGCCGATCCACTGCCGAAGAAGCCGAATTCTCGCAGGCTGATGACCAGGCCTTCGGTTTCGCGATGCATTGCGACCGCATGCATTGAAATCTCCTTGTGCAAGGCTTGTTGTAATTCGACTTGCAGCGTAGAGAGGTCTGTGTCGTTCGACCGGGTACCCAGGGGGCCATCTGTAGCCGGCGCCACGCGACTCAGGTCGGCACTGCGGCTGACGTTTTGAATGGCTTGAACCGTGCTGAAGGGCATCGGCTCTTCATTGTCCAGAGGAATCTCGGTAGTGGATGCAGGAAACACGCCCAACTCCTGAAAGGCAACCTGGATGGCCAGAGCGAGCTTTCCGACCTTGCGCTGGTCGACCTGCGAGGACGCATACAAAACCACGAAGAAAGCAAAAAGCAGGGTAATAAAATCCGCATAGGATACCAGCCAGCGGTCATGATTGGCGGGGACGCGCAACCTCCTGCGGCGTCTCATGTGCCATTCTCCGTTTCATTCGGGGCGGTTTTGGCTTCGACCAGAAAACCCAGAAGCTTGGTTTCCAGCATGCGGGGATTCATGCCTTCGAGAATGGAGGCTACGCCCTCCAGTTTCATCTCCCGCATAATCTGTTCTTCGCGAATGCGAAGCTTCATCTTTCCCGCGATCGGAAGATAAAGAAGGTTGGCCGAGGCTACGCCGTAAATCGTCGCCACGAAGGCGACGGCAATGCCGCGGCCCACTTCGTCGATCTTATCCAGATGCTGCATCACCTGAATCAGCCCTAATACCGCCCCAATGATGCCGACGGTAGGTGCGAAACCGCCGGCAGACTCGAATACTTGTGGAATCTGCTCCTCGTACTCGGCCTGATTGTCGAGTTCGAGTTCCATCATCTTGCGAAGCTCTTGCGGTTCCGTGCCGTCAACGGCCAGCATTAAGGATCTCTTAAGAAAAGGGTCTTCGAGGTTCGGCAACTCGGCGTCCAACGCAATGATTCCCTCGCGGCGCGCCTTCTGCGCATATCCCACAAGCTGATCAATGGCCGCCAGGGCATTCTTCTCGGGACTGATGAAAACGGAGCCGAGTTGCCGCGCCGCTAACAGAATCGTGGACAAGGGAAACTGGAGCATCACGGCGCCGAGCGTCCCTCCAAACACAATCATGGCGGCGGTGGGCTGAAGAATTTGTCCCATGTTTCCGCCTTCGAGAAGAAGTCCGGCAAGAATTCCCCCAAGAGCTAAAACAATGCCGCCGAAACTGGCTTTGTCCAGCTTCACTTTTGCGGACCCCGTTTCGTGGGCTCGGAGGACTCAGCGACATGCAGACAGGAGGGGTCCCACGGGTAAGCGATCCCCTGCAGAACGGAACGGCGAAATGCAATGATTCTCCCAAGCACCTCCTCCACGGTTTCCCGCACGACAATTTTCTCTCCGGTGACCAAAGTGATCAGTGTGTCCGGAGACTGCTCCACAAACTTGATCAGGTCAGAATTTACGGTCAGAGGTTGATTATTGAGTCGCGTCAGCCGGATCATCGCTTCCCCACTCTTACCGTCGTCTTCGCCATTGCCGAGAGAGACCTAGGCCCCTAGGTCAAGTTATCGGCGAACCGGGATTTCGGATGATGAGCGCGGACTCACGATGGCTGTTACTTTCGGACTACTCCAAACAGGTAGTACCAAGGCCGCAAATTACTAAAGGCAAAAAGGGCATCGCCGATGGACACAACAGACATTCGGGTTCCGTGAAGTAAAGCAGTGGAACGGGAACTCCGCAGCGACCCTGAGGAGGCGGTTCCAGAGATGGCGGGACCAACTCAAATAAAGGAGAACTACAATGGCTCTTGGAGTCCTGAATAACATTTCGTCCCTTGCTGCGGAAAACGAACTCACCCTCACCAGTAACGCCCTGAGTAACACCTTGGAACAGTTGTCCTCAGGGTCGCGCATCAACAGTGGAGCCGATGATCCCGCCGGTTTGTCGATTGCCAACGGCTTGGAAGCGAACATCGCCGCCCTGACCCAATCGGTGTCGAATGCGAATGATGGCGTCGGCGAGTTGCAACTCGCCGATGGCGCTCTGGCCCAGGTCACCAACCTGCTGAACACCGCGGTTACGCTGGCTACGGAATCGGCCACGGGCACGGTTTCCAACGGGCAACGCACCGCCATCCAGGCGCAGTATGCATCCATCCTGTCGGAAATTAATCAGATCGGCACTGCCACAACCTATAACGGGCAGTCGGTGTTTCAGAGTGGCACAGCGCCCAATCTCAACGAACAAAATAGTCCCGCCGCCGCCGGCACGCTGAACCTGAACAGTGTGCTGACCTCGGGCGACGCCACGTCGGTCACAGCGGGTGGGATCACCTTCACCTACACGGCCGGCGCCACCACCGGCGCAAATCCCAACGAAGTCACCGGCACCGCGACCAACCTCACCTCCGCTGCAACTTTGACCACAGGCGCCGTCCTGACTTTGACTAGGGCCAGCGGCACCAGCACCTATACGGCGGCCGCCGGGGCTACTGTGGGAAGTCTGCTCACCGCGATCAACACCGGCGCCGGCACTGACATTACCGTCGCTGGCGGCGACGCGCACACCAACTATCAGGCCCAACTGGTGGGCGGAGCCCTGCAAGTCACCGATCTCAACAACAACGGCGACGTGACTGCGGTCGAAACCGCCGACACCAACACGAACCAAGTGCAAAACACTACCACCGTTACGGGCGCCAGCACTATAGCCGCCACCGGTGTCATCACCTTGACCAGGGCGGGCCTTACCTCCATCTACACGGTAGCCGCGGGCGGCACAACCGTGTCCGCATTGGAAGCCGTCATCAACGCCGGCACCGCCAACAGCACCGTCGGCAACATTGTCATCACTGGAACCGATACCGCGCGCACCAACTATTCGGCCACAATCAATCCGGCCGGACACCTGCAAATTACCGATGCCGCTACCACCGACGCCGACTTGACGGTGGCGCAAACTGTCACCGCCGAGCTGGGCACCTTCGCCGACACTACGGATAAAACGTTGGGGAACTTTACCGCCAACACGACTGCGACCTCTACCGTGCAGAATCTGATCAACGCGATCAACAGTGACACCACCGTGGGCGCAAAGGCGGCATTGGTTAGCGGCACCCTCGAGATCACCGACCCGTTGAATCGTGCCGATCTCGCCGTCACCACGGACGACACCGTTCTCGGCGCTCCCGTGGCGGGCGCTCCCACAGCTTTCACCACGCCTAACACTGTCGGAGCGTCAACCCCCAACACCAACCAACTAGTGGGCAACGCGACGGGTTTGACGTTAATCACCGCGTTAACCAGCGGTAAAGTCACCAGCTTCACGGTCGGTAGTAAGACGTTTACCTACACGGCAGGTGGCGCGTCGACCGTTGGAAGCCTGATCAATGCCATCAACACCCCCAGCACCGATGCCGCCGGCCTGAATGCCTACCTCAACTCAACCGGCAGCCTGGTGGTCACCGACCCCAACGATGACGGCAACATCGCAGTCAATTCAACCAATACCGAGACTGTACTCGGAACCTACGCCAACCCGACTACAACCGGTTCGACCACCACCAACATCTTCCTGAGTGACTCGACCGCCATTGGATCGGCCCAGATTGCTGTCAATATCGGTGGCTTGTCGACGACGGGGATTACCAACGGCAGCGGCGGGCAGGCCATAAACCTGGCCACGACGGACCTGAATACCCAGGGCGACGCGCAAACCGCGCTGACCCTGCTCAATTCAGCCATCACGAATGTGGCCAGCGTGCGCGGCACCTTGGGCGCAAGCGTCAACCGGCTGACCGCGGCCAGCAACGTACTTAACAGTCAGATTCAAAACCTGACCTCGGCGGAAAATACCATCACGGCCGCCGACATTCCGACGGTGGTCGCGAACCTGACCAAATACTCCATCCTGGAACAGACCGGCATCTCCGCTCTGGCCCAGGCCAACCAGCAACAGCAACTCGTACTGAAACTGTTGCAGTAAGTTCGTCTGAGCAAGTTGGCCCAGTAAGTCCAGCTCGGAAGGAGGCAGTCAATCCTGCCTCCTTTCCGGCTTTTCAGCCCTGAGGCAGCTCGGTATGACCACCCATCCCGTACTGGTATTTCCCCCGTCGACCGTGCCTCCAGTCGAATCGGGTGGAGTGCGTGCCGGGCGGCTTCTCTTGTTTCCCGCTTCCGGAAGCGCTTCAACCCGGGAAATCAGTCCGTCACAAAATATTCCCCCGCCGGCCACCAGTACCAAGGGTGAGGCCAAATTGCAGTAGAACCACCCGGATCGAAGGAGGACAAACCCATGGGCGTCAGTTTAAATCCGTCTACCATCCTCTCCGGACAAGGCCTCGATGTAAGTTCCGTAGTATCGCAGATCATTTCGTCGCAGAGCGGCGAGTTAACGGTCTGGCAGGGGCAGCAGACAACTTTCGCGACCGAGGACGGTCTGCTCGAGGGAGAAGAAAATAATCTCCTCAACCTGCAAACCGCCGTCGCCGCGCTATCCGATCCCACGGGCGCGCTCACCGCCCAGGCGGCTACCTCGTCGGACACGGCAATCGTCTCCGCGACCGCTCAAAGCACGGCCATTGCGGGAACCCACCAGATCGAAGTGACCAGCCTGGCCACGGCGGGAACGCTCTATACCAATCCCATCGCAGCCGGCGCCACTACATCTTTCCTGCCGAGCGGAGCAACCGGCGGAGACCTTCAGTTGCAGGTGGGAGGCGCAAGCGGCACAACCTACAACATTCCCATCACCCCCGGCAGCAACGATACGCTCAACACGCTAGCCAGCTACATCAACACCCAGAGCACCGCGAACAACTGGGGAGTAACCGCCAGCATAGCGACTGATACCAGCGGTGCTCGGCTGGTCCTGCAAAGCCAAAACACGGGCAGCGCCGGAGCGTTGGCGATCACCAGCAACACGGTCACGGGAACTCTGAATACGGCGGACTTGGCCAGCGCGGATACAACCATTTTGCCCGGCGGCTCGCCCGGCGACATCCAGCTACAAGTCGGAGGCTCGGACGGCACCATTGACGACCTTCCCATTACGGCCGGGAGCAACGACACGCTCAACACGCTGGCCAGCTACATCAACACCCAGAGTGCCGCGAATAGTTGGGGGCTCACGGCCAATGTGGTTCAGGATTCGGGTGGATATCACCTGGCAATTTCCGACACGACGCCAGGTCCGGCGGGAGACTTGGCAGTCACGAACAACACCACCATTCTCACCACCGCTTCCAACCCCGCCACCAGCCTGGGCTTCGCCACGCCGACCGGCGGCGCGAATGCGGCTCTGACCATCGATGGCGTGCCTTTCAGCAGCAGCACCAATACGGTGACGGGTGCGATTCAAGGGGTCACGCTCAGCCTGGCCAGCCAGGCGCCCGGCGATGCCGTGCAACTCACCGTGGGACCGGATCAAAATCAGATCACCAACGCAGTCAACAATTTCGTCTCCGCTTACAACACGGTGGTCAGCACCATCAACACGCAGTACGTCGTGGACCCAACCGGCGCCACGCCCGCGCCTCCCCTGTTAGGGGATCCTTCCCTGAGCTCGCTGCAGTCCAGCATGCTGAATGATGCGGGATATGCCGTCTCCGTCCCGGGGTGGCCCAATCAGGTTGGCGACAGCAGCGAAACCGTCAACCTGGCCGCGCTGGGTATTAACCAGAACAATGACGGCACGCTGACCGTGGGATCCAATGCAGCGGGCCAGACCTTTGCCCAAGTGCTGGCCGCCAACCCCTCGGCCGTCGTGAACTTTTTTCAGAATGCATCAGCCACAGGTTTCGCCAACAATTTCAACGCCGATCTCACGAACTTGACCGCGCCTAAGTCCGGCCCCTTGAACGTGGACTTGGCGCAAAATGAGGCGGAAGACGCCGATCTCACCACCACCATCGCTAACTTCCAAGCTCAATTAGCCACTGAAACGACGGCGTTGACTTCACAGTACGATGCCGTCAACGCTGCGCTGCAGGAGTATCCACTGCTGCTGCAGGCGACCACCGAGGTGCTGGGCACACTGGGCTCGGGTACTTCCAGCACGGGATCACTCATCTCCAGCGAACCCACAATCACTTCGGGGTTATAACCACTATGGACGCAAGGTCTTCATACCGGGAAGCAGCCGTACGGGGCGCAAGCCCGGTGCGCCTCGTCATCTGCCTTTACGAACAAGCCATCGAGGACCTGCGCCGGGCAGTACTCGCGCTGGAAAAAGGAGATATCGCTGCCCGCACTCGCGAGATCAATCATGCGATCAAAGTGATTGGCCAATTGCAGGGCTCGCTCGACATGGAGCGCGGAGGAGAAGTAGCCAGAAACCTGGAGCGCTTCTACAATGTCCTGCGCGCCGGCCTCACCGAAGCCCAGGCAAAGCAATCCGCGAGAATTCTGGAACAGCAAGTCTCCCAGCTGGCAACCGTCCACGAGGCGTGGCTCGAAGTGGAACGCGCTACGGTTCCTTTGGCGCCGCCCAGTCCGGTTTCCGTTGCCGTCAATTCTGAGGCTCCCACCCCAAAAACTTCTTACACGGATTGGAGCGCATGACCACCGAAAAATCACTCGCTGCGGGGGAACCGGCCATGCCGAGGCTGTGTCTGCATCTGCGGGCGACCAACGCCCGCCTCGGTTCCTGCCTGGACAGCTTGATCCCCTGCCCTGGCGAATCGGTCGCGGCTACGCCGGAACGCATGTCCGCGCTGCTTTCGGAGCTTCTTCACACCGGAGCCGCCCTGCGCGCGCAGCCGCTGCCTCCCAAGGGAAGCGATGTGGAGTTGGACGCCGAGCTTGACCGGTATCGCACCCACGTGGAACGGCTGCGCCAGATCATGCCATTCCTTCAGCAGTATCTGCTGGCCGAGCGCTCCCGGCTAGAGCGCCAACGCAATCGCATCCACTCGGTCGCGGAATGGGCGCAGGCCTCGCGTCAAACCTTCTAGGTCATCCCTACTGATTGCCGCCCTTGCTCTACTTCAGATATTGAAACAGGTTAGTGGTGGAGGTTTGCCCCATGGACTCGAGCGTAGCCTGCAGCGAGGTTTGTTCCGTAGTCAAATTGCTGATTGCCGCCGGCAGGTCCGCGCCGCCTTCGGTGTTTTGCTGTTGCGCGAGCTGGGTGGTTTCGGTGCTGAGATAAGTATTTTGCGAGGTGAGCTGGTCCAAGGCGCTGCCATAGAAGCTGCTTTGCGCGTCGATCGAGGCTGAGGAGTTGCTTACTTCCACGACCGCCGCGCTGATGCCAGTGCCACTCTGTAAGCTGGTAATGAGGTCTTGAATGCTCTGAAACATATCCGTTCCGGAGGACGAAAACAAAGTCGAGCCCGGCAGGTTAGTTTGTACGCTGAGATTGGAGCCGATGGTGACTTGGTTCACTCCAGAATTTCCCTGATAGGTGACGGAACTCGTGCTGGCATCCAGCACGTAAGGCGGGGCCTGGGTGAGGGTCCCCGCAAAAACATAGTTGCCCTGGTAGGTGAGATTGGCCAGGCTGAGCAATTGGGACTGTATGCCCTCCACTTGGGTCGCGATGGCGCTGCGATCGGCGGCGTTCTCCGTGCCGTTGGCGCCTTCGGTACCCAGGCTGATCGCCTGTTGCAGGGCTGAGATCACGGAACTGATGGCCGAATCGGCATTCTGCATTTCACCCTGGATGCTGCCAATGCTGCGCTGAAACTGGTCTGCCTGCGAGGTTTGATCCGCATTCTGAACCAGCACGGCGGCCGCAGCCGGATTGTCCGAGGGAGAATTCACACTCTGCCCGGAGGCGATCTCTTCTTCATCGGTATTGATCTGCTGCTGGGTTTGGGCCACGGCTGCCAGCAAATCAGGATAGGGGTCTGGATTTACGCGCATGAAATTATCCGGTTAAGGTGGCCATGTTGACCACGGTGTACAGCATGTCATTGATGGTGGTGATGACTTGCGCCGACGCGGAATACGCGTTCTGGTACTGCACCATGTTGGCCGCCTCTTCGTCCAGCGATACTCCGGAGACGGAGGCCAGCTGATCGTTGAGCTGCTGCAAAACTTGCGTCGAAGCGGTTTGCTCGGCGGAAGCGTTGGATACGTCGTTGCCGACGTTGAAGACGATCCCGGAATAATAATCGCTCGGATCCTGGCCGGCGACGATGGCCGCCCCGCCCAGCGCGTACATGGCTTCCGCATTGCCGTTGCTGCCGGCGGTGCCATCGGAGCTGGCGGCAATTAACGAGGGATCGGTGATGGCAACGGAAAGGCTCGCGGCTGCGCCCACGTCTCCGGCGGGCGGAGGACTGAATAGGTTCGTGCCCTTCACTCCGTTCAGATCGTAGCCCTCCGCCTGCACTCCATTCACCGCATTGGCCAGGCTGGAGGCCAGGGTATCGAGTTGCGTCTGGATGGCAGGAATCTGCTGGTCGCGGGCCTGCAGCGTCCCGCCCAGCTGGCCGGAGGCGATCTGGCTGGTGATGTTATTTCCTTCGGAATAAACCTCTTCGGTCCCGGATGCGGTGGCCTGGGTTTGCAATTGAAAGCTCTGTTGTCCGGCCACCAATGGCGCTCCATTCGCGGTGGTGAGGGTGATGGTATTTTGACTGCTGGGAATGATCGAGACATCGACCAGGGCGGAAAGCTGGTCGATCGCCTGCGTGCGCTGATCGATGAAGCTTCCCGCGCTTTCGCCTACATTTTGCAGACCGCTGATCTGGCCGTTGAGCTGCGCGATCTGCTGGCTGAGCTGGTTGATCTGCCCCACATCCTGGACCACGGTGAGGTTGAGGCTGGTCTGCTGCTCCGTCAGGTTGCTGGCCGTGGTGTTGAAGGCGGACGCAAGGTTTCCCGCCACGGTCAATACCCCCTGGCGCAGGGACAAATCGGAAGGGTCGGTGGAGAGCTGGTTGAT
>Ga0224555_1004145_pt1 | contig 13670 bp, 20 predicted proteins | sample 714S23034metaG_FD_180687 | JGI IMG/M metagenome (GOLD analysis project Ga0224555, IMG submission 180687) | Peat soil microbial communities from Stordalen Mire, Sweden - 717 S2 30-34 | ecosystem: Environmental > Terrestrial > Soil > Wetlands > Peat | place: Sweden: Norrbotten County, Stordalen...
GAGATGATCGGCACGACACGCTCCCGTGTCAGCTTCTTCATGAATCGATTTCGTAAGCTGGGGTTTATCGAATACAACGAGCGCATCAAGGTTCACAGGTCACTGTTGAATGCGGTCTTGCTTGATCGCCTACCCCAAGTCAACCCCGATAGACCTCCAGCTTCGGCCACTGCGCGAACTCGATCGAAGCCTGCCGGGCACGTCTAGCACGGGCAGAATAGGGCAAATTGGAATCGAGTGTGGTTGGCACTGAAAGGAACAGGGCTCATGCTCGCGCAGGACGGGCGGCAGGCTTCTCCGCGGCCGGTGCTGCCTGGACGCTGAAACCGTTGCGGACTGACTCGGTCAGTCGCGGCTGATCCATCTCCCTTTTTACGTGGGAGAGAATCTTTCTATCATTCTCGATCCGGTTTTCCTTATTCATGAAGCGGCTCTTCTTTGAACGATGACCAGTAAATTCCCGTATCCAGTGCGGAGCCGGTCTTCCTGCCGGCATCCGGCCAATGGGGATCAAACGGCACGAGTGCGTATTGATCCGCGGGCATGTTAGCGGCGCCACCGCGAATATCCCCAGCCCCCGCCGCCGAGCAGAAATAGAACCACTAAAACAATCAGTATTGTTGACATGTCGTTACCTCATTCGCAAGAGGAAGCGGACCTGCCTTTGTAACGACTGTCCAACTTCTTCCCTACACATGATCCTAAGAGGGGTCTAGACGGTTGTCTGATCACATTGGAGCACCGTAAGCCAGGCGCTCCATCCCCGCTTCTGAGAACTGCACCTCCGCACATCAGCCAGGTCAGACGTGCCTCAATGTCACGGGCTGGTGCGTTTCAGCCAGATGTTCCCCAAGCCCAGCTTGGGCCTGGCCACCCTGGTGTGCACTGTCCTGCGAGCAATTACGACCAGCTATCAGCAATCCGACAGTCCGATACTGGTAGACACAAGGCTCTGCAGCGGGCAAGGCGACTTCCCCAAAGGGGGTCTTACCTAGTAGCAGACCGTCAAGATGCAGGGAAACGTACGCGGACTTCAACGAACCGAAAGCATCTACCGAAGACAGAGGAGAGAATCATGATGAAACCAAGCACAGAAGATAAGACATCCGGCAAGCTTCACGAAGTCAAAGGCGCAGTCAAGCAGACGGCCGGCGAAATTTCCGGCAACCCCAACCTGGAGGCTGATGGCAGAGCTGAAAAGAATGCCGGAAAAGTTCAACACGCCGTCGGTAAGATCGAAAAGGCTGTCGGAGAGTAAGCGCATCACCATCAAACTCAGAAACGAGAAAGGTCAAGAGAGCATGGCGCAATCAGTGTTGGAACAGATGGGCGTACAGATTGACGAGTCAGCGCGCAAGGCTTCTCGAGCGGCGTCCGCCGTGGCGGATGCGCTGGAGGATGGCGGCGAAACAGCACGGCGTGTTGCAAAACAGGGCAGCCATGCAGCAGCAGAGCTTCTCGCCGACACAAAAAAGCGAGTACAACGGCATCCGATTGAAGCAATCGCGGCAGCATTCACGGCAGGCATTGTGGCTGGAGCGGCGATCCGCTGGATGAAAAAGCAGCGGCAATGCTAACCAGGGACAAACAATATGAGTAAAGAGGGCCGGAACCCTGGTTCCTGTTCACTCATAGTTTCAAGGTGTAAGATCACCGCATCCGCCGCATCCGCCGGCTGCTCAGTTCAAACGATCCTATCGAAACTGCCCCGGGACAAATGACCGGGCTTTATCCACCCTCATCGCCGGGGCAGTCCTGATAGGAGCCAAGCGTTTTCGAGGACTGATCTTCGGGGCCCGTTCGGGCTTGAGTCGTCCAGCGGCATGTCCTGTGCGCCGTACCTGAATGAAAGTTCTCTAAGCCCGCGCTCGAAGGGTGAAGCGCCCCTTCCATTCACTAGGCTACTGCCAGATCGCGAATTGAGCTGACGTGGGTGGCTATGGCACACGGGGGTCGTCGCCCCAGCTTGCGTTGTGGTCGAGCCAGGAAAAGAGAGTTTTAATGCTGCCAGTGGCCAATGCCATGCAGGAGTCGCTGGCCCCATAGTAAAGATTGATCGTGTCCCCGTCTGCCCCGATGGTTTGCCCGCAAGGAAAAACCACCTCGGGGACATCTCCGGTCCGCTCGTATGGGGCCTCCGGGCTGAAGATCCAGCAGTCTCCGCGTTGCAGGCACACTTCCGGCTTCTCCAGATCGAACAAAGCGAGTCCGAGACGGTAAATGCTGCCGGCGGCGGTTTGGCGCACGCCGTGATAAATTCCCAGCCAGCCTTTTTCGGTCTCGATGAACGGAGAGCAAAGCCCGATCTTGTTGGCGTCCCACCATCCGCCACGGCGCGCTTCGAGAATCACCTTATGGCCGCCCCAGTGCTTGAGGTCGGGCGAGTACGAGATCCACATATGAGCGCCGAGCGTTGTCATGGGGCGATGCACGAGTGCCCAGAGCCCTCCGATCCTGCGCGGCAGCAGGGCGGCATCCTTATCTTCCGGCGTCATGATGACGCCGTAGCGCTCGAAGGTCTTGAAGTCCTTTGTCATGGCCAGCGACACGCCGGGCCCCCCTCTGGCAAAGGAGGTGTACGCAACCGCATATTGCTTCAACTCCGGCACGTAGGTGATGCGCGGATCTTCCACTCCCCAGATTTCTTCGGGATACTCGCGCGGATTCCCCGCAAACGTCGGCTGCGGATCGATACGCCAGCCATCGATTCCATTCGCCGATCGAGCTGCGCAAAGGTGCGACAAGCCAGTCCGATCTTCAACACGACACAGCAGCAGCGTGTCTCCGTCTTCCAGACGAACCACACCGGCGTTGAACACGCTGTTGACCGGATAAGGCCAGTCCTTGCCGGTGAGAATCGGGTTGGAGGAATGGCGTTGGAAGAGCGAGTCTTGGCCGTGAAATCGCGTGTGCTCGGCGTCGTTCTCGGCCGGATCAATCAACGGAGACGTCAGGGTGATTGTGCTCAAACGGGCCGCTCATTTCTTGCTTCTGTTGTGGCGCGGTTTGTATTTCCAGACGTTCCATGCCAGCACGGCGAGCGGCGTACAATCTGCGCCCTCGTCTCCGTTGGCGCGACTTGTACGGGACAGTCTCGTCACCGCAAGCCTTCGCTAAAGGTACGCGTTCATATTTTTCGGCCAGCAGGACATACAGCAACACGAGCCATGATGAGGAATTTGTGCAGGGCTCGTGGACTCCCCGGTCCCAAGCGCATTGATGCGCGTTCCAGACACTTCGTCCTGCAAGGTTTGTTCTTGCCCGTTATCGCTCATGTTCTGATCTCCGTTGAATATCGCATCTTGTGTATTCATGATTTCCCTTCCTTGAAATTTCTCCTGCCTTGGTTGTGATGAGCGGCTAGTGCCGTGGTGAGCTGGGAGATTTCCCCCGGGGCAGACTACACTCAAGCTGCAGCTCTTGCAGCAGGTGCGATTCCGCGTACACCGTGAGAGATAGTCTGATCCTCTCCACATCAAAAAATCCGCTCACTTTGGAACACTTCCATCAGATCGAGGAGATGAATCTAGCAGGCCCGCATCGGTGGATTCGGCGGACCGAAGCATATGGGTCTGTCAAAGCGGCCAGGTCTCGTGATGATGGACGGATCAAGTGATGCAGGTTCATTCGCGGTCGCGACGACGATGATTAAGCTCTCCACCGGGAACGAGTACATTAGCCAAACCTGCATGACGGTATCTGAATTCGACGGCGAGATTGACCGCCTAATAATGAAATTGAAGAGTATCCAGTCAGGAGGACACGCAAAAGTTGCGGCTGAATATGAACGAGAGGGAACGAACAAGTCACCAACACCTAGACCGCTGCTGCACTACACTGATGAGCGTGAGCACAACCCTTCTTGCCCTCATCGACGCCGAAATAGACAGACTACAACAAGCTCGTGCCGCGATTGGCGGGGCGCCAGCAGCAAAGAAGGGCCCGGGACGCCCCGCCAAGGCTACCGTCGCTTCCGCTAACAAAAGCGGAAGATGAGCCCAGAAGGACGCGCAAGAATCGCAGTGGGCGTCAAGGCGCGAAGCTCAAGGATTGGAATAGCGGTTCTCAGAAGGCGCGTTGCACCATCACTTCTTCGGCACCCCATCCAGAACCCCTCAATATCCTTCTGTCCGTTCTAATTTGTGGAACCGCCTTCACTTCAGCAACCCCACGGATGGCGACCTCTGCCGTGTCGAGCCAGAGGTGTGCTGGGAATTCCAAGTGGCCGGGGGAGTCGCCCCTGGGAATCACACCCCGAGGCGCTCGCAGAACTGTACGTGAGCCTCTCGACTCATACAGATCCCATCATGGAGCCGTGTTACGTGCCACTTGCCAGTGAGCAAACAAGTCTGGACAACGACGCGAGAGGCCCGTAACCCAGTGGCGGGCTCTCCGGATGCCTGAGCCGACGTTCCTGGCTACCGGCTCGCCTTGGTCACCCAGAAGGTGATATGCAACCGAGGACTGTTGATTGGGTGGAGTCGCTGCGTCAGGTTCTTCGTCAGAGAGGAGCAGAAGACGAGACTCTGCTGAAGGCTTGCCGAAAATTCGGTGAGAGAGCCACGCTTGCCAGAACTCCCGTTGCGCATCCGCTCTTGTATCCGTGACGTGTTCTCTTTGGCTGGAGTTGCCAATGGTGGAGCAGTCGGAAGCTTGAACGAGATGAGCGTCGCTCGGCTCCCTGTCTGAAGCTGCCCCTTGAAAGGGACTCTGAGCGGCAACTTGCAATAGCGACCGGGTTGGCGATTCGGGACTCCTCGGACACACCGGCAGGATTTATATATATAGTGCTGTTCAAGACGATTTTTCGCGACAAGCCGCATTAAAAAATCTCTTTGGGCTGTGATGAGCCCCAACCTCTACCACTGGCACCTCGGTGAACTGAGGTTCGGGATGGCCTGCACGGAGGCATAGTTCAACGGTCTTCTGGTTGCCGCGTCCCCAGCGCTCAACAGTCCTCGCAGGCAAAAAACCTCCGCGATCAGCGGGTTTCGCGGACGGGACAAATGCTCCCGCTTCAGGTCATCGACCTCGATGCCAGAGGGAAGGGCCAACCCGGAATGTGGCGCCTCGTCTTCTGAGAGCCTCGATGACGCGGTGCTGCCAGGAGTTCGTGTCCTGATACTCGTCAACGAGCAAGAAGCGATGGCGGTCACGAAGGACCCCACTGATTTCCCGAAGGTCAAGAAGTCTGGCAGTGTAGTACAGGGTGTCATCCTTCTATGAAAAAGGCCGCACCTGTCCAGCGGTATTTGCGAATAGTTGCCGACAGACTTCTATTCGTGCTCGTGGCACACAAGGGTGATTCGAGTCCCGGCCGCTCCATCTGAGAAGGCCCTCCCGGGGTCTTGCACTTGTCCCGGTGGACATAGGATGAACGAGCTGGCCGGGTTCTCCTTGCAACCGTCGCCAATACCTTTTGCCCGTAGTCGTCGTCGTGGCCGTGGGAAAGTGGAAAGCGTTTTTCAGCTTTCCACTTTTCCATGGCCTGCTTTCAGCCGCGGGTGAATGAATCCTCGTCCCAGCACACTCCGTGATGCAGCAACGCCCACACCACGGTCAACAACTTCCGCGCCAGCGCAATCCTGGCCACCTGCGCCGGCTTCCTCGCGCGCAGCCCCGCATAGTAACTCCGCGCCCCCGGCGAGCACCGCGCAGCCACCTGCGCCACCTGCAGCATGATCCAGCGCAGCGTGTTCGAGCCCTGATGCGTAATCCCGCCCCGCTTCCTCTTGCCTGCCGACTCTCGCACCACCGGCGTCAAGCCCGCATAACTGGCCAGCGCCCGCTTGTTCTGAAAGCGCTCCACATCGCCCAACTCGGCCAGAATCACCATCGCCGCATACGGGCCGATCCCAGGAACCGTCTGCAGAATCCTGGCCCGCGCATCCGCCCCGGCCAGCCGCTCCAACTCCCCCGTCTGCACGGCCAACTCAACGTCCAGATGATCCACCTCGCGCAGCCATGTGTCCACCACCAGGCGACCCGCCGCACTCAACTCCAACCCGGCAAGCCATACCCGCCCGCGCTTGCCAAACACGTCCGTCACAGGCTTCTTAAAGCCTTCCTGATGCAACACTGCCTGCAACTGGTTCTTGGCCCGGGCACGATGCCGACCCAGCGTAATCCGCAGCCGAACCAATAGCCGCAGCTGTTGGGTCCCCGTATCCGCCATCCACGCCTCGGGCAACAGATCGCAGCGCGACAGATGCGCCAAGGTCTCCGAATCCACCCGGTCGTTCTTCAACTTCGCCGAAGCGATGGCCTTCACCCGTTGTGGATGAACCATCACCAGCCGCTCACTCTCCGGCCCCACCGCCCGCGCAAATGCCGGCCAGAAGCCGCTCGCCTCAACCACCACCTGACGTGGCTGTTCCAAACCCCGCAACCAGCAACGCAACGCAGCGCCCTCGTTGGCCACCTGCCCCTGCTTGCGCGTCTTTCCGCTTGCATCCACCGCCGTTAAGTAACAAAATCGTTGATGGAGATCTACTCCTACGTGGGTCTTCATGGCGTACCTTCCTCCTAGCATCTCTGTGCCTCGAGCACGTATTAGGAAGGTACGCCTCCTTTTCATCCCATCTGAGAGAGCCATCCCGCAGCCGCCTTCTCTTGATCGATTCTCCACCAGTACCACTTCAGGAACTTGCTGAATGCATTCACTACGGGCTGATGACCACCGATGAACTGACAGAAGAAGTCAGCCAAGTTCTCGGCCACCCCGAGCTCGGCTGAAATTTGCTTGCGTCGCTCAGCAGCATTCTCGATTAGTGTGGCGGCAGTTAACCCTCCGCCCCACGGGTAGACTCAGCAGAAATACGCCCAATTCCTCGGGTCAAAAAGCGGGCGGGTGGACCAGCAAAGAGATCAGCAATAGCGCCGATGATGGCAATCCCGGGTCTTGATTCTGAGACCCGGGATGGCCCTTGAAAAGATCGGGTAATGTTCCAAAGGCCCCGGACGACCAGGATGCCCATCATGTATAAAAGGTGGTAGAGCACTTCAGAGTGCTTGAGCAATGAAACAAGATTGGGAAGTGTGGGTTCTGAGCGGTTGCGCAAATTCCGGATCCTGAGCGTTTTGTACCCGTTTTGTGCCGAGATTTGACAATCATGCCAATCCTTACTGATTTGACATTCGTAGAATCAGTAAGTTACGTGGTTTGAAAGAGCGGAGTCCGACCGACTCCCGCCGCCTCCCCAAAACAGAAACAGAAATGCAGGCTGATTTTGTCACTCGTTTCAATGTGACACTCCTCTCAATGGGCAAAGCTGTGGCGGCGGCAGTCGCGTTTTGGCAATGGCGTTGGACCGCCACTCTGGACCGGCATATCGCGGTCAATTCGAAAGAACCCCTCGTAGTCGCGTGTTTCACACTTCCAGGAATATCGAGCGATATACTTGAGCAGATGGCTGCTCTACTCTGAGGTCAGCATTACGCCGCAGAGTTTGCTGAGAGTGTGGTGGATTTTGTGCCGTAGCTAGTTCAAAATCAGTAGCAATTGGTCGCAATGCGGCACAAATGGAGGGGAGGGAAGATGGTTCTAAGCTGCTAATCTGTAGTGACTTATCTCAATAGGTAGCAGCTCGCAAGGACACTACCCACATGGCTGAAAACCGAAGGGGTGTAAGTGCGAGTCCCGCACGGGGTGCCAACTGAGTTCGGGAGCATTTGGAAGATTCCCCACGATAAAGTAATTTCACGTTGCGTACCCTTGACTTCCTCACCAGTGACGCATTACCCACGATAATGTGAGTTAGCGTTGCCTGTCCCTGTCCCAATTCTGGGCGCTCGGGGCTGCATCGGCGCTCCTGCCCGGCAAGCGCGCCGATGCTGTCCCGACTGTGAGGGTTTTCGTCACTGCCTGGCCTTAAGTTCTCCCATGCGCCGGCCGATCCACCAGGCCGACATCGAGCACCACACAAAACAGCAGACGAGTTCATGCAGCATCGTTAGCCCGCCGGCAGCGAGCGCAATCGCGGCCGTGAGCGCGTGCGATGGATGCCAGTGCGCGCCGATGACGATTCCGGCGAGCAACATGGCAGCGCTCCAGAAAAACATCACGACAGGATTGCCGAGACGCACGTTGAGTTTTTCGTTCATGGTTTTCTTCTCCAGGAATTGGTGAGGCGCTCTCCAATCCAAACCGCAGCGTGTTTGGGCATGCGCTTTTGGGTGGAGAGCGCGAAGGAAGATTGAGGTTGAGAGATGGCGGCGTGAGAAGGCGTGTCGCTCGGTCCGTGTGTACTGGCTGTTTACTGTTCGCGGAGGCCGCCAAGCAATTCAGCGAGTTGCGGCCGGAAGTCGGCGAGAAGCCGTAATAAGGAACGTCGATACTGATGTTCGTTCTCCTCCAGGTCCGCAGCGAAGTAATCGTCGAGCCGTCGGAACCTTTCTTCTGGACAAAGGCTTCTTGAGTCGGCCACTACCGCGAGGAGAAGCTCCTGCTCAAGATCGTCTGTTGAAAGCCAGCCGGGCGCTTCGTAATGAACGGGTTCTCCGGCTGCGCCTGGATTGCTGCGTCGTCGCTGGTTTTGGTCGTTGGACATGTGTGCTCCTTGTTTTGCCGCAGGCAAGCGAAGGGCAGGCGTGCGCCTGCCCCAAAGCTCGGCGGCCATGGTGAGGGTGTGGATGTTGGGAGGTTGGTTCTGGGCCGAGGTGGCAACCGATGTGCCAGGGCCGAGCCATCAAAGCGCGATGCGATCGTTTACGGCGTGCTGAATCTGCTGCGTGCTGTTGAGATAGTGTGCCGTGGTGGACAAGTCCTCGTGCCCCAGCAACGCTTGAACCTGCTCCAACTCGCCGCCAGCTGTGCGGCAGAGTTTGGCGCACGTGCGGCGCAGATCATGCGGGCCAAGGTGGCTGATCCCCGCGGCTTTGGCGGCCGTCACCACCACATCCCAGATCGCCCACGCGCTCAGCCCAAGGCCTGTGATCGCGCCGCCTTTGCGCATGGCGCGCCAAATCGGACCTGAAGTGATTCCAGCAGCGCTGGTCCACTCGTGCAAGGCATCTATTGCCGCCGCGGGTATCGGTACGGTGCGAACCCGTCCTCGTTTGCCGATGAGGTCAGCGATGACCCACCGGCCCTCGCGCCGCTGAATCAGTCTCATGTTGAGCGCCGCGGTCTCCTCGCGACGCAGACCGCAGTGGCACAGGGTGGATAGAATTGCGAAGTTGCGCTTGCCGATGAGCTCTGTACGGTCGACAGTCGCAAGCAGGCACTGAGTTTCTTCCGTCGTGAGCCAGGTTCCAAGCCGAACGCCATTCTGCGGAACGCCTGGCACCGAGGTGATGCGAACGGCCTCAGCTGGATCGATGAGACCATTCTCGCGTGCTTCGTTCACGAGTTTGCGAATTCCGCAGAGTCTTTGGTTGATGGTCGCGGCGCTGAGGCATTCCGCGATCATGGAGGCACGGTACTCCATCAGAATCATGCGCGAGATGGGCCGGCCTGCCGCCGCCTCGATCAGGTCATCGAAGGCGGTCAGGTAGGCGCGCTTTGTGTGTCGGGAAACAACGGAGTTCGCGAGCATTTTGCGCAGTGCATTCAACGAATCGGAATTTGTGAGAGTCATCTTGTAAAGACAGGAAGACACGAAGGCTCCTTTCGTCCCGGTGAAGGGACTTAACCAAAGTTGGAAATTTGAAAGGGAATGAATATCGAGAGGCGCGCACGGCACCGCGCTCCCGGGTCGTGATTCGCGCACGAGCTTCTGGGAGATGAGGTGAGGAGAAGCGTCCAGCAGCGGAGTTTGAGCGGAGGATCTGTGGCGGGAGCGGCCTGGTTATTTCAGCCGCTTGTACTCAACATTGCCGAAGAAGCCTGGCCCGAGAAGGGTATCGGTTTGCTTGACGTAGGTTAAATCCGCCGACATGAGCAGTCCCTTGAGCTCAAGAGCACCATCCTTATAGATGGCTCCGGTTTTTCCACCCGGGCTGATGATGAGGAATTCGTCGCCGTTGCGGACGACCTGAAAACTGTCGGTTGGGTTTGCTTTGTTGACCCACTTGCCAAGGAACTCCGATCCAGTGGATCTGCAGCCGTTAAGGAACGCGATGCAGAAGAGAGAGATCGTGATGAAGCGCAAGAGCGTTGATTTCATAAAGAGCCTCCAAGAATTTGAACCGCGCCCAAAGGTGCGGGTGATCTATGAAATCGGCGATCAAGATCGCATCCGGCTCTGCCGTGGCAGCGCACGGTGTTGTAACGCGAGCAGCGGTGCCATCCTGCACGGTCACCGACGTGTCTAACCGCTCGTCGGTCTCGAACACCGGAACTCGAACGACGCCGCAATCGATTGTGGAGATTGCTAAATTACGCTGAAAGCGCTCAAGCACGGGGAAGGCAGGCGTTCGCCTCGCGACCTCCAGGCATTCCGCCGAAGTCCAGTATCCAATGAGCGCAAAAATGCTGGGAGTTTTGCGGCTCCGGAAGGTCCGAACCCCGAGAAACCCGATTGGGTAGTATTTCCTGGCCAGCAGAGGCCACAATCCTCCGGACAAGTGCGCACTCAGGAACGCCTGGGTCTTGGTCGGGTCCGGATCGACAATGCAGATTTTGAGTGTTCTGACCATCATGACTTCCCGGTCAAACAAGAATGGCGGCCCGAGCCGCCACGGTTCGAACATGTAATTTGAATCATCTCGCCGTCGTCAGTCGTCCTCGTCGCAGCAGCAACCGCAATCGCTTCCAGCAGTGGTGAATTTCCAGACGAGAACGAACGGCAGGAACAGAATCGTGAGCGCGAGTTTGACCAGTTTCCAGCGTCCGGCCGCCGAGAGCGAGCGTATCCACTGAATGATCAGGTAAACGAGCAGCACAAAGACCGCATATTGGATTGCGACCGTCGCATATTGCACGACAGCTGTGTTCATGAAGTCCATTAGCGAGTCGATCATCGTTACTCCTTTCCGGGCACGTTGGCGCGTGCCCGAAGAATGTTGTTGGATTGGAGAAGAGAAGTCCCGGCGCTACGCCGAGTGTCTGGTGCCCATGCCGAAGGCAGTTGGCACGTCAGGCGGCCGAAGCCGAGCTACATGATGTAGCAGTTCTCAAAGATGAGTTCCATCTCCCCGGGAGGAAGAGTCTCCTCGTCGGGGTCGTAGAGTTCCGGATCGCGATATTCGCATTCCTGATCATCAAGGCAATCCTCGGGATCTTCGAAGGCGGGACCGTTGGCGCGGGCATAGGCGCCTCCCTCATCCAACGCTTCGTTGAAGTGCTGAGCACCTTCATCGCTCCAGAAATCAGAAGCCGCTTCTTCCTCTTCTCTCGGTTCATTTGAGGGTGAGTTGTCGTTAGTCATTGCCATCCGATGTCTCCTTCCGCGGGCAGGTTTCTGACCAAGCCTGACCGCATATTGATTGTCGGAGCAAACTGGCGTCCGTAGATCGAAACAGTACTTTTGGGTTGTTCCACCCATGCACATTGATTCCATCAAGAGATCGCGTTGTTCAACCACTGCCCGGGGATTTCGAAGTCTTTCGCGGATCGAGATCCTCGAAGCGCAGGATCACCGCGGTCAGGCCCAGGGCCCGGGCCAGCGGCAAAAGTCTGCTGACGGGGAGGAGTACCTGGCCGCATTCGAGCTTGGATAAATAACTCCGGTTCATCTTTGCGGCCAGGTTTGCGAGCTGCGACTGAGACATGCGGCGTTGCTTGCGTAACAAACGGAGCACCATGCCCATACTTTGGGCAATCTGGTTCCTCTGTTCTTGAGGACACGAGCTAAGTAGGCTGTCGATGTCAATCTTCACGTACCGCAGAGGAAGAGAGTAATGGCAAGCGATGCAATTGCCGCTACGCGGGTATTGGCGTGTGTTGCAGCGCCGGCAGGTGATGGTTTCGTTGTCGCGAATGGAGGGGAGAAATTGAGTAGACATGGCTTTCCTTTGAACACGCGTGAGGTAAAGTTGTCGGAATGAGGAGAGGCCCCGGCCGACGTTGGTTGAACAGGAAGGAGTGCGCGGCGCCCACCCTGCGATGGTGAAGCCTGCTGCTGAAAACGAGCAGCGGTCTTCGCACGCAGGCAGCTTCTTAGAGATCGAAGCGAAATCAAGATCGCAAACGATTGTCAGTTGGAGCGAATCTCTCCGCGTTCCTCAAGGACCGCCTCAAGGTCGAAGTCGCGGGCATCGGGGACATGTGTGGAGGTGGACGCTATACAAGTGAAATTGGATGGCGGGACATGAGGTCTGTAATTTCCGGCTCGAACGGACTCTGGTGAGTGGACCCTATACCCTCCGATCCACAGTCGATCGCTGAGTGCAACCGCGTATCCTAACGCCGCCAACTCGCTCTCGAGTTCGTCGTTGATTGAGCCCGGCGGCACGTCCGCGTAGCCGCGGTCGCTCCTCTCGACTGCCGCAATTAAGTTCACTACTGCACGATGCATTTCGTTCCTTTCTGTTCGTCTTAACTGCGATGCCCGCGCTCGCGGATGGTCTTCGAGTTCTTTGCATTTGGCGGAGTGCGTGGGCATGATTTGTACAAATGACGAGATTCCTCCCGCAGCTGCGGGGCAGCCGGGAGGAGGTCGTGGGTCTTGAATGGAGGAGGTTGCGACCGGAACCCGAGGCAGGAGGGCAAGACAGGACTTCAGCGGTGACCGGTTGCTGAACCCCCGTCAGTCTCATTGCCCGACTTTCTCATGAGTATCGAGCTTAAGCGGCAACCTGGTGTGCCACAGGTGTGCCGCATTCCGATTTTCAGAAGCGATAATCGACGTGAAATTGGTGCAGAGGCGTTTCCTTCTAATCTGGCAATTGCAATGATGTTGTCGTGCCCTCCGCACTAGAATCGACACATTAGAATCAACCGCTCGACTGGAATTACGAAGCCGACGAGGTGCGCTCAATGGATGAACCGAATCACTTGGTGGAAGGGACCGCAACAGCGCTCGACGAACAGCTGCTACCGGTTGTCGCTATTCTGGGCGTCGAAAATGAAACCGACATCGAGAAGGTAAATGGACTGGCCTTCGAGGTCTACAAAGAAGCTGCGAGCGTCGTGAATCTTACATCTCACCTCCTCGACGACGATGCTGCGAAAAACGGAGGTTGGCCAAGAAATCAAGCGATCTGCGCCGGGCTGCTGGTACGAATCAGCAAATTCATGATGGTCGTGACTCAGTTGAGCGCGGGTGGCAATCGCGCGGAGGTGGTCGCCGCTCTCAATCGGTCGACTTTGGAGGCAGCCATCAATCTTGAGTTTCTTGTCACGACGAATGACGATACCTACTTCGACAAATTCGTAACGCTTGGGTTGGGACCGGAACGCGAACTTTATGACACGATTCAGGAGAATATTACTGCGCGTGGTGGCGAAGTACTGTCAATTGAACGCAGGATGCTGGGTTCAATCGAGGAGGTGTGCCGCATGTCTGGCGTAAAGATAGGGGATGTCGAGCGGAAACACAAGGAGTGGGCGGGCAGCGTTAGGGCACGCCTTCAGGCGATCGGGAAAGAGGAGCAATACACGGCGATGATGCGACTACCGTCGCATGCAGTGCACGGTAACTGGGTGGACCTCTATAAAAACGGCGCTTCCGGCTATTTAGTGGGCGCTTCCGGCTATTTAGTGGGTACTGGGTTCATATCGAGCCCGCCGCAGTGGAAGTAGATGGCGTTGATGAAGTTCTGCCGATTGCGAAATCCGCGTGCCGTGT
>Ga0224555_1004146_pt1 | contig 13668 bp, 14 predicted proteins | sample 714S23034metaG_FD_180687 | JGI IMG/M metagenome (GOLD analysis project Ga0224555, IMG submission 180687) | Peat soil microbial communities from Stordalen Mire, Sweden - 717 S2 30-34 | ecosystem: Environmental > Terrestrial > Soil > Wetlands > Peat | place: Sweden: Norrbotten County, Stordalen...
GTGATTAGCTGAAGGTGTGTTGCTTATGAAGCGGCAGCGATGTACTGTAAACCAAGAGCGATAGCGAAATAAGCGGCACACTTCTTCAGCGGATAAAATCACAAATATGAATACAGCCTTATCATACCTATTCCAACCTCAAAGCAGGGCGGGAAATAGTTAAATTAGAATGTCTTTCTGATATATAAAGGGGATGAATTTCCTTTTTATAGTGAAGTTCTTCTGCCAATTGTGATAATCACGATACGTCGCATGAGATTCACCAAGTAAAAAAAATAAAGTCTTTAACCATTGACTTCCAGTGCTATTTTTAAAAGAGGAATTTCTACAGGACAAAAACACAGCTATGTTTTCTTTGGCCCCAATCATGAAAATATGCTTGATTATTTGTTACAATATGCTACAATTGTAGCAGGAGGTGTAATATGAGTGTAGCAATACGAATTGATGATGAATTATATAAAGAAGCAAAAAAGAGTGCCGAGGCGGAGTGCCGCACAGTGAAAATACACTGGGCAAAATGGTAATGTAGCGTTGCCGGGAAACCGTAAGGATTTTATCATGATGTTTTTTTAATTTTATAGAGATGAATAATCCAGAGAACAATTCCGATAATTAAAATAATAATTATAGCTAATTTTCCGTAGTGTTTAACGTCTTTTATGACTCCTTCCAGCGCATAGCCAAAAAAGTAACCCCCTGCCGATACAGATACAGACCAAATTGTGGCTCCAATTGTATTTAAAATGAAAAAACGTATCGTTTTAATGTTCTTGCATGTTCCAATAACGAACGGTGTCGTAATCCGCATTCCATATACGAATCCGAATCCCAACATTACAAAATTGTGATAACGCTCGATGCGCTTGTTGACTATTTCCACGCGGCTCTGCCATTTTAAATGTTTCTGGAGTAAATTTCTTCCTTTAAAGTAGCCAATAAAATAAGCTAATTGATCGCTGCCTTTACGCGCGTTGTCTTTTCGCTCATTTTTGCTCTCCCGTAAAATTTTCATCCTAAGTCAGACACAAACATCAAAATATGTTCAATATTAAACAATATAGCAAAATATTGACTATTGACTTTGACACAAGTGCACAATATTATACTTGTGTTCAAAATTCAACGTTTGTTTTATTTTGACACTTTTTTTATCAGTTCTATCAGGGGGAGGGGAAATTTAAGAAGACATTAAATTCTCCCTCCCTCACTCCTTAAGCCCCTTACTCCTGCGCCTTGACCAATTTGCCCCGGCCCCGGTTCCCTGACTCCGGAGGATTGCCTACGTGCGACCATATTCCCGGCCTGCACGAAATGATGACTGCCGATAGGCTGACCATGAGGCTCCCGAGGGACGGCCAATGGATGAATCAACAATACCGCGCACATCATAGCTTGACAATTTATCAGGAAATCTCTAAGAGGACATCTATGACAACCTCTATAAAACAAAAAGAAAGAAGTAAAATTATCAAGGAAAAAATCCTTGATATTTCCCTTAATCTTTTTATCTTAAACGGGTACAAATCAACAACCGTCATCAATCTTATTTTTGACGGATTTACGGATGCTATGAAAAACGGAGACAGAATAGAAATAAGGGATTTGGAAGTTATTCTATAAGGGAATATAAATCATATAAAGGAAGAGATCCCAGGACAGGGGAAGATGTTGATATACAGCCGAAGAAACTGCCGTACTTTAAGGTTGGAAAAGAATTGAAGGAGAAAGTTGATCACGCAGATTAAATTTTAATTACGGTTGCTGGTGAATCGTTTTAACTTAAATATTGGCGCAAAATATGATTGAGAATATCCGGAAAAATAGAGTAAAGCAATTTAGAGAAGCTATCCCTCTTAGTGTGTCAGAATTAGCCCGCAAAGCTGGATTAACACCACAAACAATAGCTAAAATAGAAAAAGGATTACCTACAAGAAAGAATTCAGAATTGAAAGTTTCAAAAGCATTGCAAAAGAAGCATGAAGAATTATTTTCTTAATAAGACAATATTTTTGTAGCAGTGACGAATCTTGCCGGTAATAAACATCGCGATCAAAGATGTTTCATGCTGGCATTTTTCTATATGGGAAAATATAAATGGATATTCGGCAAGAGCTTTTGGACGTAACTTTTAAAGGACGTTTTATTAGTCCATTTCCATAGCAGCCATGATCTTCTCGGGTTTCTTGTCTTTTAGCTTTATCAGAGTATTTACATGACCTGTGTTGTCGAAAGGTTTCTGATCTTTCAACGAATCAAACAAAAAATGAACAAAGATTATACTGACAAGATGAATCGCCTCATGGTGGTCAGAATTCTTCTTTCTCATGGATAGGTAAAACTGATAGACTTGAATCGGGTCTCTTTGCTCAAGCTGATTTTCGATAATCTGGTGTAATATAATGTGCAAAAAAGGATTTGTTTCCTGCCCAGGAATGAAATCATGTTCCGCCATGACATCGGCAAACTCAAATTGATTATGATACTCTTCCCGATGTTGCAGCATGATCCGGGCAAGCTTGCGGTCTTCAGAATTTAATTCAGCAGTGTTGCCAGCTTTAGCCAATTCCCATATGTCATGAAATCTTTCACAGGTAATACTTCTTAAAATACCCTGTATAGATAGAAGGTCATTTTGATCTATCATAGTCATTTGCCTATATATTTTTTTAATTTGAGAAACTGCAAGAGCTTTCAGTCGCCCACTTGGCAAATTTCTCTCGTTCACCTTTAACTGGTTTTTTGTCTAAGTTTGGTAAGCAGCATATCAAAAGAATCCTGATCAGCTTTGAACGCCGTCGCCTTGCTGCCTATTCTGATGATATTTATTTTATTAATAGTATCACCTTGCCGTATGGCATTGACAACATTCTGTCCTTCTATAACGTGACCAAAGACAGTATGTTTGCCATCCAACCAAGGTGTTTTAATATGAGTAATAAAGAATTGACTTCCATTGGTGCCAGGACCGGCATTAGCCATAGATAATACGCCTGGGACATCATGTTTGAGTGTTGGATCAATTTCATCAGGGAAGTTATAGCCAGGTCCACCGCTACCGTTTCCAGAAGGATCGCCGCCTTGAATCATAAAATTCGGAATGACACGATGAAAGGTTAGCCCATCATAAAAGCGAACACCTTTGCCTCTGTTGGAATCCTTAGTGCCTTCTGCCAGACCGACAAAGTTCGCGACAGTTAAGGGTGTCTTCTCAAATTCCAGTTTGATGAGTATATCACCTTTGGAAGTAATTACTTTTGCGTAAAGCCCATCTGCAAGTGGCAGATTTTCACTGGAAATGCTTTCTCCTACCGTAAAGATAAAAAGCAAAAGTATAACTACTATACAAGAAAACCATCTCATCTGTTTCATGCTTCATCTCCTAAAATGCTCGTCTTTCGTATTATTTGTAAGTATACTTCAAATTTGGCATGACTATCAATCAGATTGTGGTGAGGATTGAATAATTGGTGGTTAGTTCATGTCATGTTGATAGTATGAATCTTCAGTAGAAATTCTTTGAAATTCTCCTTCGTTGTTTCCTTTATTGACTCGAGTCGAACAATCACTTCTTTATTGTAGAAAGTATATCCATTTTCTATTATATCCGGATCATTATCATCGTCAATGAAGCGCTTCATAAACTTCATGGTGAACATTTTTGCTTCTTCTTCATCTTTTGCAGTTACTAAATAATGATGATATTCCCTCTCCTCATCTTTCGTCTCACTAATTTTAACCCTGTAGTCAGGCATAGTCTCTCTCCCATAATAAACATGTAACGCTATTTCATATTCTCGATTCGTTCCCTAAGGACAACCAGCAGCGTCGTCAGGTCATTTTCATCCAGTGACAATAGAAAATTCATATCCCGGTCCGTCTGCAACAGCTTCAGCAACTTTTCCAGAATTTCAGTTTTTGTCAGGTCATTCATATTTCCTTGCCGATAATAAAATAGATTTAGAAACCAAAACAGAAAAACATTCTGTCGATGAATAGATACAAAATCATTTTAAAATAATCAACCAATTAATAATAAAAAAGACCAAAGAATGCTCATTATCTTTATTTTTATCAGGAATGACAAGTCATGAAATAATTCATAAGTATCAAGTCTGTTCCTGTGTCAGCTCGATCTAAGCGGCAAAATTCCCTTGACCAATCAAAGCCAATTCCGTCTTCCTTCTAAAAGGGCTTTATATAAATAATATGTAAGCAAACCAAAAGCAGCATGAATCAGCTAAATTCAACTGACTCTGTCCGCTGTAGAAGAGAAAACAGAATTGGATAAAAGAATTAGGGCATCGTCAAAGATTTAAGTCGTCCGTACGCACAACGACTGTGGAGATATATTTTCACGGCAAACGATGTTTATAATTAATCCCTAAATATATAGTTATAAAATTTAACCCATTGTAATTTTATATAAGGGTTTTCATTTCCGGGAATGAGACTGGTCTGGAGTTGATGTAGGATTTTTATACAACGGTTGATTTCTCGCCGCTTACAGAATCCATCATGATCAATCATTCTCCTTAACCTCTTCTTAAATTCTACCGTTGAATATAGAAATAATTAAGGAAATAAAACAAAAGGAGAATATAGAATTCGGTGGCCATTTCTCAATTGACATACAATTACAATTTACCTATACTCCCTTCCCGTGAAAGCAAGCTCTTATCAAATGTCAACAACCACGAGGATCATGCAATGAGGCGTTCAATTGCCACATCTTTTGTGCATGTGATAGGATTACACCATGCAGCATGAACTCATTATTACAAAGAATGATCTGAGCATTGTCGATTCAACCCCGGGATGCTGCTATTTCATGCAAAAGAGTTCCCTGAGGGCGAACCGGAATCTCTTGGAATGTGTTCCTGTTCTTCAGCCTATCCTCAATCCGAAAGTCCTCCAGGAAGGAGGGCTATTTGAGAGTATAGCACTTGGAACCAGGACATATGCTGTCCAGGTCATTCCGGCAGGCGAGCACATCACCTTCCTGTTTCAGCTTAACGACAAGACTTTGTCAGATTCTGCCGTATTAGACGAACTCTCTGAACTAAGGGAGCGTATAGCGCTTCTGGAGAACCTCATAGAGGAGGCGCCAATCGGCTTGATCCTCTGTAGCGAGGATGGAACCATCTTGTACATGAACAAGAAACAGGAGCGGAATACCCGCAAAAAGAGGAAGCAACTCATCGACCACAATATCAAGGATGTTTACCGGAAGACCTTTGAGTATTCCGAGATAACGGGATTTTTTGACAGGGTCATGAATAGCACTATCCCCAACAAGGTACTGATTATCGATCACTACTATCCGCAGTTTTACAAGCGGGATATGATTATCAAGTTTCTGGCAAACAGGCTGAAGGAGCACAAAAAGATCGCCGTTTTTGTTGAGATTGAAGACGAACTCTACCGTGAAAAACGCAAGGCCGAGAAGGCTGGTGAAGAACTGAGGATGTCCCAGAGCTATATGTCCAAGCTGCTCGACTCGTCTCCAAACATGGTCATCTCCGTGGATAGCAAGCGCAGGGTCGTCAGCTTTAACAAAACCGCTGAAAGACTGCTGGGATTCGAGGCGGGTGAGGTTTACAACTCTCCGGTGGACCGGTTCTTCCCCAAAGAGGAACTTCCCAAGATCAACGCTGCGGTTTCCTCTCAAGACCTCTGGTTCGATACTTTGCATATATACCGTTCCGACAAGTCCAGTTTCCCTATAGAACTCTACAGCAACAAGATAAAAGACGAAAAAACTGGCAAGGATATTGCAACCCTGTTTCTAGCCGTGGATATTGAGGAACGTAACAAACTCAGAAAAAACCTCATGCAGTCTCAGAAGATGAACTTCATCGGAGAACTGGTGAGCGGCCTTGCCCACCAGATTAACAACCCCCTGGTGGGTGTGATCAATATTGCGGACGTGCTGCTACAGAAGATCGATGTTGATGATGAGAAATATTCCTATGTCAGGATGATAAGGGAAGCAGGGGAAAGCTGCAATGATGTGATCTCCCGGTTACTTAGATTCTCTAGGAGGCAAGAGGGTATCACGCAGGCAGACATCAATATCAGAAATGTGCTTGATGCCGGCATTGAAATGCTTATGAAGCACCCCAAGCTCAAAGGAGTGAAGGTGGAACGGAGCTACCAGAATGTTCCTATCATCCGGGGAGACCCTGTGCTCCTCCAGCAGGCCTTCATGAACATGCTCATCAACAGTGCCCAGGCCATTGACGGCAGCGGTGTCATCAGGGTTGAGTGCGGACCGGATCATACAAGGGGGACACAGATCATAGTGGCCATTAAGGATACCGGCTGTGGGATTCTTGAAGAGGATATCCCTAGAGCGTTCGAGCCGTTTTTCAGTACCAAGAACGCAGAGGACGGTACAGGTATCGGGCTGAGTCTTGCCTACTGGATAATCCAGGACCATGGCGGCAGGATAAGCGTAGAAAGTGCTGTTGGCAAGGGATCCACCTTCACAACCTACTTGCCGGTTACAACAAGCTGAGGACGATATGGAAAAAGAACTGCCCAAGATACTAGTGGTGGATGACGAAGAGTACACAAGGGCTTACTTCAAAGGGATCCTTTCGCCGGAAGACTACCACGTGAGTTTTGCGAAAGATGGAAGCGAGACTCTTGAAAAGTGGTCGAAGGAGTCCTTCGACCTCATCATCATGGATATCCGTATGCCCGGCATTGACGGTATGGAGGCTTTAAAGCGCATCAGAGTACTGGACATGGATACCATGATCATCATGATCTCCGCTTATGGCGACATGGATTCGGTCATTGACGCCATGAGGCTCGGGGCAAACGATTTCTTTGCCAAACCCTTTAGCAATATCGACAAGATCAAGCTGGATATCAAAAACTGTCTTGAGCGGCGAAGACTCCTACGCGAGAATGAGCGGCTCAAAGAACAGATCAGTTCAGACCTTGGCAAGCACGCCATGGTTTATTCCTGCAAGGCCATGAAGACCGTGATCGAACAGGCAACGCGTGTCGCACGTCTGGATATGCCGGTGCTTATCATGGGAGAAAGCGGAACAGGCAAGGAGCTTATTGCCCGGTATATCCATGCAAATAGTTCACGGACCAACGCACCGTTTTTTGCCGTAAATTGCGGGGCATTAAGTGAGACACTGCTGGAACCCACACTGTTCGGTCATGAGAAAGGGGCGTTCACCGGTGCGAACGCAACGCACCTCGGATATTTCGAGGCGGCTGAAGGGGGAACTATCTTTCTGGATGAAATCGGCGAGACCTCGCCATCATTTCAGGTAAAACTGCTTCGCGTTATCCAGGAAAGTGAAATCATGCGGGTTGGCGGGACAAAAACTATCAAGGTGAACTTCAGGCTTATCTCTGCCACAAACATGGATATTGCAAGACTGGTCAGTAAAGGGGGTTTCAGGAAAGACCTTTTGTACCGCATCAATGTTATCAAGATAGATATCCCCCCCTTACGTGACAGGACCGAGGATATTCCTCTGCTGCTCGACCATTTTATGCATCAGGTTTGTGAGCATAATAAAATCAGGAAAAAGAAATTTTTGCCGGAAGTACTTACTTGTCTCATGCAATATACATGGGAAGGCAATGTGAGGGAATTGCGTAATCTGGTGGAGAGACTTGCTGTTTTCTCCCGACATCAGATGATCACAATGGAAGATCTTCCGCGTGAATATAAGTGCATCGATATTGACCGTATGAATCAGGAATCGTTTCCGCTGAATTTCGAACAGGCGAAAAACCTGTTCGAGTCAAGATATTATAAAAGACTATTTACTGCCGCAGGTGGTGACCTCAAAAAAGCCTCTGCTATGTCCGGGCTCAATCTGTCTACGCTCTACCGGAGGAAAAACAAACTTGATGAATAACATTTTTGCACAAGTGCAAAAATGTTTGCTGAATTGCAAAACATCCCACAGCCTTGATATCTAAAGATAAAGACATTTTTTGCAGTCAAGTTCATTTGCACGGATGCAAAAATTATCTTTCAGTCTATTTTTATTACTAAACTAAATTTAGGAATCAAAATCCTTTTCCCAAAGCATTCTTAGCACAAGATTACTGTATTTGTCTGTCGTTGGCACACTAGTTGCTCTTATAGACGGTCAAATACAAAAAATTTTGTTCAAAGTAGTGCCAGTACAAATACATTAAAGGGAGGAAGTTGATATGGCTGTTTTCAAGGACACAGAATATTTATACGATGTTCTCGGAGGATTCTGGAAGGCTCTCTATGAAAAGAATGAGTTCAAGAGTTCAATACAGGAGGCCGATGTCCAGATCAAGTTCGAAATTACTGATCCTTCTGCCACCATTTGGGTGGGTCCGGACGGAGTGGAATTCGGTGAGCAGAAGCTCAAGGCAGACGTCACCATGCAGCTCGCCGGCGATGTTTGCCACGCTTTCTGGAAGAAGGACCTGAGCCTGCCGGTGGCACTGGCCATGCGCAAGATTAAATCCAAGGGCAACATAGCCAAAGTGATGAAGCTTCTTCCCGTGCTGAAGCCAGCCTATGTATTGTATCCGGAGTACATGAAAACGCGCGGACTCTAGTAGTTTACGATTAAAGCATTTTTAGATTTTCAAGAACAAAAAGTGAGGAGGAACTATGTCGGGAGGTTATGTGGCCGGACTGTTTTCGGATGAAGTGGCTATGAAGTGCGAGAAGATGCCTGATTTTCCTGTGATCACTTTTGAAAACGGTGAGAACCAGGCGGATGAGGTCGTCACCTATAAAGATCTTTTTATAAATGGATGCAAGGTGGCCAAGGCCCTTCAGCTCTCGGGCATCGGAAAGGGTGACCGTTTCAGTCTGGTTATGCGTAATCATCCGGAATTCCTCTACACTCTGCTCGCGGCATCTATTACAGGTGCAGTGGTGGTGCCGATAGACCCACGTTCTAAAGGAAGTAAACTGAGCTATCAAATCAAGGACTCCAATTCCAAAGGTATTATCTTTACCAATGAATTCACCCCTGATGTGGAGAAATCTCTCGCAGAGCTGAAGGACGTCAAGGTAATCGGGGTGATGTACAAAGAGGGATTTGATAAGCAGGTTCTATCTCAGTACCCGTCATTGAATGAGATCCTGAATGGCTCAGAGGTCGGTCTTCCCAATAACTTGAACAGGGAGCTGAACACACCCTTTGAAGTCATTTACACCTCGGGGACCACAGGCGACCCCAAGGGCGTGGTCATCAAGGCGAGCCGAATGCCCCAGTTCACCATGCTTGCGCAATTCATATGGCAGTACACCGCACACGACAAACTCTACACCGGGTTGTCACTCACCCATGGCAATGCCCAGTCCGTGACTCTAGTGCCCTCGCTCATGCTGAACATCCCTTCGGTCATCAGCCGCAAGTTCACCAAAAGCAGGCTCTGGGATATCTGCAGGAAGCACGGATGCACTACATTTTCGCTCTTGGGCGGCATGATGATGGGTCTCTACAGCGAGCCAAGGAAGGCAAACGATGCGGATAACCCCGTACGCAAGGTGCTCAGTGCAGGCACGCCGCGGAGTATCTGGGAAGATTTCGAGAAGAGATTCAACGTGAAAATCCACGAGTGGTACGCTGCTGTGGAGGGCGGGTTCGCCCATAATCCCCCGGGTGAGGGTCCCATCGGATCATTCGGCAAACCCATTGAAGGGCTCATGGAGACGAAGATCTTAAGAGACGATGAGACCGAGTGCGCTCCCGGAGATATCGGCGAGCTTGTGGTGGCACAGAAACAGGGCAAAGTGGAAGTGGAGTATCTGGGCAAGAAGGATGCATCTGCTGAAAAAACCAGGGGTGGCGTGTTGCGCACCGGCGACATGTGCCACAAGGATGAGAACGGCTGGCTTTTCTTTGATTTCCGCAAGGGTGGAGGGTTGAGGCGCCAGGGAGACTTCATCCTGCCCGAGTATGTGGAAAAGGCTCTGGCCGATCTGGCGGATGTCAGTGATGTCTGTGTGTACGGTATCCCTGCAGAGTCCGGTTCGCCGGGTGAGAGCGACATCGTGGCCGCCATAGTTTTGGCGCCGGGAATGAAACTCGATATTAAAAAGATCTACAAGGAACTGACCAAGACACTCGAGAAGGGTTACATTCCACAGTTTCTCCAAGTGGTGAGCGATATTCCCAAGACCGCTTCCGAGAAAAATCTCGAGCGAGTATTGCGTGATGAGTTTCGCAAGGATGCGGTGAATGTATTTAGATTTTAGACATGAACTCAATTAAAAAATAAGGAGCAAATACCATGGCGTATGATTTTCTCGACCTACATGTAGCAGATCAGATTTCATTATCCGATGAACACGTGGCCCTCAAGAAGGCTGTCAGGAAGTTCGCCACCGAAGTGGTCAGACCGGCTTCCATCGAACTTGACAAGATGAGTGCAGAAGACATGGCTCAAAAAGATTCCCCTTATTGGACTGTAATGAAGAAGGCCCACGAGCTTGGTTACCACACCATCTTCATTTCCGAGGAATACGGCGGCCTCGGGCTTGATCCTTTGGGTATTCACATATTTTTCGAAGAGATGGCCGCGGCGAGTATAGGCATCGCTGTTGCCTGCGGAGTGGATGTTTTCCCCACTTTCTTTGCCAATATGATCATGGCAGAATATCCCCAGCTTGAAGATATACTCATCAAACCTTACGTAGCGGACAAGGATTGTTCTATGCTGGGGTGTTGGGCCATCACCGAACCCGAGCATGGCTCCGACATTCTCACGCCTTATCAGCCCCATTTTCATAATCCGAAAATCAGCCATCAACTTGTGGGCAAGAAAGACGGAGACGACTGGATATTGAACGGCCAGAAGGCTGCCTGGGTCTCCAACGGCACAGTGGCCAGTATGGCACTGCTCTTCTTCGGCACCGACCCATCCATGGGGCTTGCCGGGGGTGGAATCGCTATAGCCGATCTCACTGACAAGGGCGTAAGCCGGGGCAAAACACTGGAGAAGATCGGCCAGAGGGACCTTCCCCAGGGCGAGATCTTCTTCGACGATGTGAGGGTGCCGAAGGAGCGCATCTTCTCCCTATCCAATTCATATGAACAGATGACCGATCTCGTGTTGGGTGCGGCAAATGCCCATATGGCGATCATGTGTCTTGGCGGCGCAAGGGCTGCATTCGAAGAGACCCTTTCCTACAGCAAGGAAAGAATTCAGGGCGGCAAGCCGTTATGCGAACACCAGGATGTCCAAAGGAGGCTCGCCGAGATGTTCATCAATATTGAGGCGGCCAGACAATTGTCCCGGAACGTGATGGCTTATAACCTCTGGAACTTTCCACCAAATACGACCTATTCCATGGCCTCAAAAGTGTACTGCTCAAGAGTCGCTTTTGACATAGCCCAAAATGCAGTTCAGATCTTCGGCGGAAACGGTTTAACCAAAGAATATGTTATCGAGAAGCTCTTCAGAGACATTACCTCTACCAGAATTGAGGATGGTTCGAATGAGAGCCTGACATTGGCGATCGGCCACGAAATTCTCCACGGTGAAATTCCTTACGGAATCTGACCGGAGGCTTTAAAGGTACAGCGGATTTTCAACACATCGGATAAGAAAAAAAGGAGATAGAAATGGACAGCGTGTATGTGATCGGCGTCGGCATGATCAGATTTAACAAGTATCCCGACAAGACGGTTCAGAGTATGGCACATGAGGCCATTGAACTGGTTCTAAAAGATGCGGGTTTGACCCGGGAGGATCTGGAAGCCGTATTTTTTTCCAATACATTTTGGGGGATGTTTGATAATCAGCATTCCATCCGGGGAGAGGTGGTCATGCGCAATATGGGAGTAGGCAATATTCCCATTACCAATGTGGAGAACGCCTGTGCCGGCGGTTCCACGGCCCTCCACCTGGCGTATACGGGGATCAGGGCGGGAATGTACGACGTGGCGTTGGCCATCGGATCGGAAAAGATCACCAATCCCAATAAAGCCTTGTCCCTCGGTGCTTATGCCACCTGCATGGATGTGGGTAATTTCGCAAAGCATATAGAAAATATAATGGAATTAAGTAAGACTCTAACCATCAAGATTCCTGAGGATCAATCGGCCCCCGGGGAAGGCCGCAGCATCTTTATGGACGCCTATGCCATGGGCGCCCGATGGCACATGAGCCGTTTTGGTTCAACGCAGCAGCAGCTGGCGGTGATCTGTGCCAAGAACCATTTCCATGGCTCTCTCAATCCTTTGTCTCAGTATCAGCAAGTCATGACTGCGGAAGAGGTTCTGGCCGCAAAGGCTGTAGCCTATCCCTTAACGCGGCCCATGTGCGCCCCTGTTGGCGACGGCGCTGCGGCAACAATTGTCTGTTCTGAGAAATTTCTCAAAAAATTGACTAACGTTCGGCCTGTGCGGATTAGGGCGTCCATTCTCGGGACGGGCGCCGACCGCGACATCGATGCTCCCGATATCGGTGAGCGTCTGGCGAAAAAGGCCTACATGGCGGCAGGCATTGGCCCTAAAGACATCAATATTGCAGAAGTTCACGATGCCACGTCGTGGGGGGAACTCCATCAGACTGAATCCATGGGATTCTGTCCTATGGGCGAGGGTGGACCTTTTGCGGAATCGGGTGCAACAAAACTGGGAGGTAAAATGCCTGTTAATACCAGTGGCGGATTGGAATGCAAAGGGCATCCCATTGGCGCCTCTGGACTTTCTCAGATTTATGAGCTGGTCACACAACTCCGGGGAGAAGCCGGAAAACGTCAAGTTAAAGGTGCAAGGCTGGCCCTGGCGGAAAACGGCGGGGGTAATATCGGTGTCGAGGAAGCGGCCATGGGCATTCACATATTGGAAAAGGTTTGAGTAAAGAACGAACAGAGAATATTTGAACCTTAGATTATGTCAAAGTGGCTGTCCTGCGTGTGGGATCAAGATTATTATGGTGTGTAATGGCCCCTCATCATCCAGGGCAGGCTCCTCCTAGTGGTTGCCCCGGAAATGTAATAATAGTTTTGAGGGGCGTTATGATCTGATTCCTACGGGGCGGCCACCCCTCTTAATTCGCCGTGCAGTCAAGGCTGCCCTGGATTGTATCATCATTCCACTGCTCAGGGTAGCCGCCTTCCTTGAAAAACGGAGGGATTTGTTTTATGTGTTGACAACAGGGGCTCTGTAAGGTTTTTACAGAGAAGAATTAATACAGATTGGTGCCTGCTTAAACAGGCCGAGATGTGTTCATTAAAAGGGAGTAGTGCGTATGTCAGCATCTTTTGATCCGAGTAAGTTTAAATATTTAAACGACCCACCAGTTGTATCCAGGCCTTTCAGTATCAAGGTTGATCAAGACAAGTGCATCGGTTGCGGTGTCTGCATCAAGCAGTGCCCGTGTCAGACGCTGGAGATGGTTCCGAAAAAAGAGGCTTCGACCCTTCAGCAGCCTTCCTGCCAGTATCACTGTCCGGCAGGGGCGAATATCCGTGATTATCTCCAGATCCTGTCCAAAGGGGGATCTTTTGAAGATGCCTGGCGCATCATCACCAAAACAAATCCTATGCCTGCCATTACGGGCAGGGTATGCCCGCATCCCTGTGAAAGTTCCTGTAACCGCTCGGGTGTGGACAGTTCACTTAACATTAGCAGCCTCGAACGTGCTGTGGGTGACTACGGGATCGAAAAGGGACTCGCCTTC
>Ga0224555_1004148_pt1 | contig 13662 bp, 12 predicted proteins | sample 714S23034metaG_FD_180687 | JGI IMG/M metagenome (GOLD analysis project Ga0224555, IMG submission 180687) | Peat soil microbial communities from Stordalen Mire, Sweden - 717 S2 30-34 | ecosystem: Environmental > Terrestrial > Soil > Wetlands > Peat | place: Sweden: Norrbotten County, Stordalen...
CACTTGATGCTTTTACATATTTTCCGCTAAACGGTCTAATAATGATGGAAATATTAAGCCCTAAAAAAATTCACATAGCTAACGGAATTATTATGTTCAATCATACCAGTTCGTTTGAATATACCGATACTATTTTGAACGTTCCCATGACTAAGAAAATTATGACATTATCATTTGGTCAAAGAAAAAATGATAATGAGACAACAATTGACGTTGGTATAGCTATGGGTAGGCCATCAGAAGAACAACTTATAATATTCGCTGGAATGCAGGCATTAATAAACTCGTGTGTAGATAATGCTGAGGATATTAAGGACAGATTGCTTCAAATAGTTTTAGCAAGGTCGATGCCAAAAACAGAGGAAGAAAGGATAGAAATAATGAAGATGGATTTTATGAATTTGAGGCAATCGTTTATGGACGATATACGGAAATCCAAAATTTATAAGGAATTTGAAGACTATTCATCCACAGGGAAATTAAAACCTTTTAGCCAGGCGTTTCATACGTTTATTACAGACAGAAATAAATACACACATGGTCAACTGTGTTTTATAAAACCCACATACGATTTCGTATTGCAGTACATTGAAACCCCTGGGCAAAAGACAGTGTATGCATCTATTGACAAAAGTATTTTACTGTCCTATAACAATTGCTACAAGGAAATTTTAAAAGTAATTACAGCCTATAGTGTGATACACCAAACAAGAACAATTACAGCCTACAAAATGAAAAATAATATTGTGGACTAAGGACTTTTGAAAATTGCTTTAAAAAACATCAAATTTGTCGTGTCCCAGCAGGGTAGTCAGTGCCAACAACTATATTGGTAATCAACATATTGTATTTTATTGCCGTCTGCTTTAGCTGACGGTTAATGATTGCCCCAAAAATGGCTTTAGCCAAAATGCACTGTGGCTAAAGCCGTACTTCTTGCCCGGAACCATCCGTCAGCTAAAGCAGACGGCAATAAACGTGAAACCACATACATTTTTTATGCGACTTTCCTTTGCTAAGGCTTTTGTAATCCATAACTTACGTTAAGGCACTAAGTTTTGGGATGAATAGCCAATGTCATTGACTTAAAGGGTTTCATGATGCAAAATGCCCACATCCGACCCCTGCTGGGGTCGAAGCTTTATAGCAAAGGCATAATCTATAGATATACGACCCCAGCCGGGGTCGAACTTTTGAGAATATATTGAGTATAGCGGTATCGCCTTTTAAGTTAAGACATTAGATGAATAGCCGAATAAAAAACCAAGACAGCATTTATTCGGCACACAAATTTTATATGCTTTCTTCGCATTTTTCTTTGTGCCTTAGTGGCAGGTATTCAACTAAAATTAAAGCCGGTACATCTTCCTTGTAGTATCTCCCATAATAATTATCGCCAGCCTGCGTGGCATTAAGCGCTGCATAATAAAGCTGGCAAGTTTATTACCAGCACCGGTTACAAAACTTGGCTGTTTGCCCAACTGCTTAAAACATTCCTGAACTACTTCATCAGGGCTTTGCACGCGGGGCGCAAAAAAGCTTGATTTCTCCGGCCTGGTATTCAAAAAACCAGGGGTCGAAGTTGCGCCCGCACAACAGGCTATAACATCTACTCCCCGGTCTTTCCATTCGTACCAAAGGCTTTCGCCCAGTACCCGGTTAAAGGCTTTGGTGGCAGCATAACCGGCCAAAAATCCACTTCCCTGAAATCCGGCCAGCGATGCCATCAGCACCAAAGCGCCCTTACCCCTTTTAAGCATGGGTTCCCCGAATATTTGCAGCAGGCTCATAGGCGTAATCATATTGGCCTGTGCCATTTGGTTGTGTTGTTCAATACTGTTCTTTTCAAAAGGCCCGATGTACGAAAGCGCTGCATTATAAACCAGTATATCAATCTCTCTGTCCCCCACAGCCTTTTGCAATTGAAGGGGAGCTTCAGCATCTGCCAAATCGCAACTAATGCAGGTAACGTTAACAACATATTTAGCTTTCAGTTCTGCAGCCAGTTGCTCCAAAGGCCCCGGCCGGCGGGCCACTAAAATCAGGTCAACACCTTCGGCAGCAAGATGCGTGGCAAAGGATGCGCCAATACCTTCTGAGGCCCCTGCAACCAGTGCCAGGGGACCATATTTTAGTTTGAGCGAAATAGCGCTTGAATTTAAAATGACGTTATTAAAACCAACTTTCTTACCTCAAATACTCAACATCAACCACCCGCTTAAAATCAGGGTTTGTAACCGACTGCACTGCAATTTCTAATTTGTCGTTGGCAACAGCCGGTTTATCTGGCGCAATTTCAACGCGGGTTGAACTATGGCCAGGTAGAACCTCAGTTTCAAACTCCTTTTTATATCCCCCCTTTGATGTTACCAATATCCGGTAACTGTCATCTTCTGTTCCATCATTAAATATCTTAAACCGGAACGAACCGGATGTTCTTTTTAATGTATCAGCATTGGTTTGAACCGTAAAATAGCATGGGTATAGCGAAGAGATGTTACAGGCTTTGAACAGGTTCACAGGCTGCCACACCGAATCATAGGTGCGATATTTTTCAATTACAGCGCTCCACACTATCTCTTTATCTCTGGTAATTTCAAAAATCCGGTTAACCGTTCCCATACATACTAACAGATTGCCATTTTTTAGCTCATTAACACTTCCACCACGAAAACTTTTATTGTCGAAAGAGTCTAACATGCAATCAAATTTCCATATTACCTGGCTACTCCCGCTATCTGAAGGCTGACTAAAAACCACCACGCTGGAAGGCTCAGATTGCCATTGCCCCCGGGGGCCCGCTAAAGAATTTACTAAGTGCGCCACTCCCGCATTACCCACCTGCGATGCAGAAGGGCCGGCCCCTTTACTCGATATGTTATTATTAAAAACAGCAATAGAGCCGTCTCTCAATAGTGTAGTTTCATGTTGTTTCGAAAAAAAGCCCTCGCTATTCTTAACTCCCCGGTAACTCATCCCTTGCCCCCAGGCACAAACTACCTGGTTTGTTGTTTTGTCTATTTTAATTACCCGGCTCACGTTTCTGAAACCGGCATAAACAAATCCATTTTTTTCGTCCACATCAAACGCATTCATGTGCCCGCCTGGTATCAGACTCAATACTTTCTTATCAGGCGGACTTGAAACCAAAACTTTCAATTCATCCTTATCAAAATAATTTTCCGAACTCCAGCTCCAGGCCAGCTTACCATTTGCATCAAACTCCTTCAATATTTCATAGCCCACCATCGTTTTTGCAGTGTCTGCACCGGCAATGCCAGTACTAATATGATTGCCAATACCAAGCACTGAATCCGGAACATAAGTAATTGCATCCCCAATCACCATATAATGGCCATTTGCCAGTTTTTTAAAACAATGACTATAGGTCCTAACCGGTGCATTATTTATATCCGCAATGGCCCCCGGTAATGGCGCCCGCCAAAGAATGTTGCCCCTTAAATCCTGTTCCTCCGCATTGGTACCATTTATAAAAGTTAACGTGCCGGTACGCGTAACCCGCAAATCATTTATCAGGGGTAATGGCTCTGTGTTCCCTTGGTGCCCTGCGGTGTCGGGTGGCATAAACCAAACAGTTTTGCCATTTCGGTCAATTATTTTATCGGCCATGTCCAGTGCAATTAAATTACCGTCACCGGATGAAGGCTCATTTTGTAAAACCCTGGCCCTAAACAAACCTTTTTGGGGGTCCGGCAGCGTTTCAAAAATGTAGGGGCCAGCCCATGCCGGTTTTTTTCCAATAAAAAAGCCCGCATATCGCCAAATATACTTTTTACCAAACTCCAGGTTACTAACCATAATGGCCGCAGATGAATCCTTTAGCCTCACCACAGGCTTTTTAAAAAGTGAATCTTCAGGATATAAACTTATCTCAAGTGAGTACATCGGGGCGCCGGCCTTTTGCGGGTGCTCAAACATAATTTGGGTATAGTTAAGCTTGGCACCGGGTGCCGGAACTATTTGCGCAACCACCGGCCTATCTAAAAATATTGCCGCAAAAAAGAAAAAAAGAAAAACTCTGGCAGGAGTCAATGGTATCATAATCGGTGCAAATTCATTGGCATTTAAAAAACTGAATTATTCTAAACAGGGGTTATATTAACGTCATTAATTTAAAGAAAACGCAAACCCTTTCAGGTCTTTCAATAGTTTGCAATTTGGACTGAGGCCTGAAAGGGCTGCCCTCTTTTTCGCGCTAAGCTAATGATATTGAGGGTTATATCGATACCGAAAACTCTCCGCTGCTTTCAGAAGGCTTAGCCTCATGGGCGCCAAAATAATTATAATCTATCAGTACCACCTTTAAAAAAGTAAGGTCGTCTTTATAAGTATGTACCTGTAATAACTCTTTTACTTTATTGGCAGCCAAAGTAACCAACTCATACTTGTCGTGTTGGCGGTATTGAAAAAACACCTCCTGTATAATTTCTGCCTCGCGGCTGGTTAAACGCTCAGCTTCGGGGTAAGTGGGCACATAACCAGTCCCGATTTCATTATAAAACGTATCGTCAAGGCTAACCCTCTGGCGGGTGCTTACCAAAATAGTGCCGGCAGCCAAATCGCCCAGGCGCTGGTGCTTTTCGGTACCCACAATCATCCAAAGCCCTATAAAAACAAAAAAATCCGCTATCCGCAACACCCACCTCAATAACAGGTTGCCAAAGGTTAACGGGGCGCCATCCAGGCGGGCTACCCGTATTTTTCTGCTTCGCTTGCCCGGGGTTTGCCCATCCATAAACTGTTCAAACACCAGCGTGTAAAAAACCCACGTAATTACCATCAGCACCCCAACCATAAATGTTACAAAAGTGTCCTCAAATTGATTTTTAATAAACAACGCTATCAGCGTAATCCCGGACTTGATTAAAAAATCAATGATGGAGGCCAGAAACCGGTCGCCAATATTGGCCAGTTCTATTTTTAAAACTACGTTTTGGGCGGTAACTATGTTTATCTGGCTCATGTTGACTGGTTAAAAAATTGCGTTATAAAATTCCCGCTTCGAATTTATAAATATTCATTTATTTCAACTTTATTTAGTCAATAGTCCGTTAGTTTTTTAAGCAGTCATTCGACCAAAGTCCAGGCATTGGTCGTACAGCTTTTTTATTTTTCTGCAATTCAGGTCTAAAGCTAAGTTATCAAAAATAGTTTCGGTCAACAACTTGTTGTGGTACAATCGCTTTATGGATTGTAAAGAGAATGATGTCCTCTCTTCTTTGGGTATGGGTAAGTAGTTGCAAACAAGTGTTAAATATTACAGCGCAATCTCATTGACTCGGAAACGGAAGGGGATTAAACCTTTCAGGTCTCTGCTTTGCCAAATTGCCTGGCTAAGACCTGAAAGGTTTTGCGCAATAAGGCCGCTCTTCTTCCAGGTATTAAAATAGTAATAAACCATTGGCCAATTTGGAAAATCTCTGGGCAACATTTACCACTGGCACGCTGTTTTCACTAAATACATGATACCGTTTACTATTTCACGTAAATCAAATTTCCTGCTTCTTTCTAAATCCATAAATTTTGAGATAACTTGCCATTGGCTGTTGCTTAAATCGGTAGGATAGTTTGTCATGCTAATTGAGTTTTGGTAGACACAATCAGTATTAACTATTCTCCAGGGGCAACAGCCCTTTTTTCAACCTCATATTATTCTATTGTCTGTTTTTTAATAGCTTCTTAGTGGTTCTAAGTGTTCTTAGTGCCTTAGTCAATGTCATTGACTTAGTAGCGCGTTTATAGAAGATGACCACATGCGACCCCGGATGGGGTCGAAGCTTTATAGCAATATACGGCCTATAAATATACGACCCCATCCGGGGTCGCATGTGGGCGCAGGTAAAGTGACCTTACTTTTTGTTAAGTCAATGACATTAGTGCCTTAGTGGTAATTTCCCTAAGTTAATGACATTGCATCGTTATACAGCTTTTGTAGATTTCTTTTTCGCAAAATTTTTCAAACAGGCTTTTCAGCCATTGCGCCCTTTTAACCCGATTGTTTTCGGTAAACAAATAAAGCGCCCACAGCGCTACAGTTAGTGGTCCTAAAACCTTTAGAAGTTCAATAATTACATCAAAATTCATGCCATCACAGCATGCACAACATGTAATACAAAAATATATCATTTGTTTTGAAGGTTTCTGAATAAAGGTACAAAAATAAATTCCGGAAATTAAGTAGTGTGTATTGTTACAACAAAAACAGCCCCAACAATAGCTTGTCAGGGCTGTTCAACTTTGATACTATAGCTTCAAACCGCTTCCTTCACAATCAAAGTATCAGGCACATGCAATTCGGCTAAGTATTTCTCCACGGCATTCATCATTGGCGGGGGGCCGCATACGTAAAACATTTTGTCTGGCCCCGCGCTGTGTTCTGCTATAAACTCTTTGGTAATAAACCCATGCGCCATACCGGGCACCTTTTCATCAGATAAAATGTTGATGAAGTTATTGCCTAACAACTTCGTAAACTCCTGTTCCAGTATAATATCAGCTTTTGTTTTGTTGGCAAAGATGAGCTTGTTGTTGCCAATTATCTTTTTTGCCTGTAAATCCCTGAAGATGGAAATAAACGGGGTAATACCGGCCCCACCGGCAATAAATACGCCTTCGCCTTTGTAACTGATTGCGCCAAATACATCGTGCAGTATCAGTTCATCATCCTTTTTAAGTTGCAAAAGCTGGTTGGTTACTCCCTTATGCGATGGATATGTTTTGATGGTAAATTGCAGGTAATCATTATCCGGCAGACAAGTGAAGGTAAACGGCCTCCTTTCATTTTCCCAACCGTTTTTATTGATGGAGATTTCAGTTGCCTGCCCCGGCGTAAAAGCAAAGTGCTGTGGTTTTTCAGTTACAATTTGCAATACGTCGGGTGTAATTTTGTCAATCCGTTTTATTTTTACAATGTGTTTTTCCATGTTGCAGGGGGTTTAATCAGATTTTTGAAAAACGAAATTGCTCCTCATTAAAAAATAAAGTATAATAACAAAGCTAAACCTTACAGGAGTAACAACAAATAACGTTGGTTTGTTTGCTGGCACTGTTAGGCATAAAAAAAACAGCCCTAACAATAACTTGTCAGGGCTGTTTTACTGTAAGTTAAAAACAAGAATGTATTTAAACTCCAACCAAGCCTTCAACCGGTATTTTCAAACCCCTGCTTAATTTTCGAATCATCTCAACAGTAAGCGAACGTTTACGGTTCATTATTTGCGAAACAGTGCTTTTACTACCAATGTAGGCAACTAAATCGCTTTGATGCAGTCCTTTTGTACTCATTACATATTCCAAAAAATCCACGGGATCAGGCGAGGGTATAGGATAATGCTCTTCTTCGTATTTCTCAACTAGTAGCGCCAATCGTTCAAGTTCATCGCCTTCAACCGTGTTCTTTTTTACCGCATTCATTAATACAAATATGCGTGCAAGTGCTGTTTGGTATTCTTTTTTGGTTTTAATTATTCTTGCCATAAGCCGTAACTATTAAATCACGCTTTTTGCAGCATAGCGCAAGCAAGCCTGTATCATTTCGGGTGTTATCTGAGGATAGGCTTTAAGTAACTGTTCAGTGGTTTCGCCCGCAGCAAGCTTATCCAATATCAAATCAACAGGAATACGGGTTCCTTTTATAACCAGCTTACCAAAAAATATTTCCGGGTCTGATGTAATATGTTCATCAAGATTCATACGCCAAAGGTACTTCATTGGGCTGATAAACCGAAACAAATTTTCGCTATCTTTGGATAGTAAACGGAACTACCATGTTAATAGAGCGCACAGACAACAACCAAATTGTAATTACAGTCTCCTCGGGCGTAGATAGCTTCGGCCTTCAAAGGCTTATTGACTATGTAAAGTACCTGGAGGCCACTGCCAAAAGCAAAGCAAAGCAAACGGATGCTGATAAACTGGCGGACGAGGTAAATGCCACCTGGTGGGCAAAAAACAGCAAGCGTTTTATCAAGTGAAAGTTATAGTTGACGCAAATATTGCGTTCAGCGCAATACTGAACACCAATGGTAAAATCGGCGATCTGCTTATTAACTCCCAAAAGTATTTTGAATTTATAGCGCCTAACTTTTTGCGTACAGAAATACGCAAACATCATGGAAAGCTTAGCAAAATTTCGGGCCTGACTCTTGAAAAAATCCGGGAAACCGAATACCAAATATATCAGGATATCACTTTCATCTCTGAAGAGCAGATTAAAAGTTCAACCTGGATTTCCGCAGCAAAGCTTGTTGATGATATTGACCCTAAAGACACTCCTTATGTTGCTTTCTCAAAACACTTTAAGTGTAAAATATGGAGTGGCGACAAAGTCCTTATCAAAGGCTTAGCCAAAAAGGGGTTTACTAATTTCGTTACAACCGATGATCTTTTCAGGCTTAGAGAAGGGGCTTAGATAAAAAAACAGCCCCAACAATAAATTGTCAGGGCTGTTCAACTGTAAACTGTAGACTACAAACCGAAAACTACAGCTTCCTTTGCACTTCCGTCTCTTCAAATATTTCAAGGATATCATTTTCCTTTAAATCCTGGTAGTCTTTAATCTGCACGCCGCATTCTAATCCGCTTACAACTTCTTTTACGTCGTCTTTAAAGCGTTTTAAGCCGCTGATGGTTCCGGTGTGGATCACTATGCCATCGCGCACTACGCGTACTTTGCTGCGGCTAAAGGTTTTGCCTTCGCGCACAAAGCAACCGGCAATGGTACCCACCTTACTAACGGTAATAACGTTGCGCACTTCCAGGTTACCGATAATTTTCTCTTCAATCTTAGGTTCCAGTAAACCTTCCATTGCGCTCTTAATTTCTTCAATAGCGTTGTAGATGATAGAGTATAAGCGGATATCCACGCCTTCTGCATCGGCAATCTTCTTAGCGTTAGCCGAAGGGCGAACGTTGAAGCCTATAACGATAGCATCTGAAGCGGTGGCCAGCAACACATCCGATTCGGATATGGCGCCCACGCCTTTGTGTATAATGCGTATGGCAATTTCCTCAGTCGAAAGTTTCAGCAACGAATCGGCCAAAGCTTCTACCGAACCATCCACATCGCCCTTTAAAATCAGGTTCAACTCTTTAAAGTTACCCAAAGCCAAACGGCGGCCGATTTCATCCAGCGTGATGTGTTTCTTGGTACGGATACCGGTTTCGCGTTCAATTTGCGCGCGTTTAGTAGCCAGTTCTTTAGCATCCGACTCATTATCGAACACCTTGAATTTTTCACCGGCTTGTGGTGCACCACTTAAACCTAATACCTGCACCGGTCCTGACGGGCCCACGCTTTTCACTTTGGCGCCTTTATAATCAAACATGGCTTTTATACGGCCATAATAAGGCCCGGCTACAATAATGTCTCCCAATTTTAAGGTCCCCGATTGAACAAGCACCGTAGTAGTATATCCACGGCCTTTATCCAGGGTAGCTTCTACTACAGAACCCATTGCGTTCTTATCGGGGTTAGCTTTCAGTTCCAACAATTCCGATTGAATCAAAATTTTATCCAGCAAGTCGTCAATATGCAAACCCTTCTTAGCCGAAATTTCCTGGCTTTGATAAGGGCCGCCCCATTCTTCAACCAGCAAATTCATGCTGGCCAGTTGTTGCCGGATGTTATCGGGGTTAGCGCCGTCTTTATCAATCTTGTTAAAGGCGAATATCATAGGCACATTCGCACTTTGTGCATGGTTGATGGCCTCTTTTGTTTGAGGCATCACTGCATCATCAGCCGCAATTACGATAACTGCAATGTCGGTTATTTTAGCACCCCGTGCACGCATGGCGGTAAACGCTTCGTGGCCTGGTGTATCCAAAAAGGTAATTTGTTTGCCACTGGCAGTGGTTACTTCATACGCGCCAATGTGCTGCGTAATACCACCGGCTTCTTTACCGGCAACGTTGGTTTTACGGATATAATCAAGCAACGATGTTTTACCGTGGTCAACGTGGCCCATAATGGTTACAATAGGTGCCCGTGGTTTTAATTCTTCGGTAGTGTCAACATGGTCTTCAACAAAAGCAGTTTGATCGGCAGCCGAGATAAATTCTATCTGATAGCCGTTTTCAGCCGCAACCAATTCAATAATGGTGGCATCCAAACGCTGGTTAATAGAAACGATTACGCCCAACTGCATACAGGTTTGAATAACCGCCACCGGCGCAATATTCATTAAGCTGGCCAACTCAGATACCGAAGTAAACTCCGCTACCTGCAGGTTGTTGTTTTCTCTGCCTTCCTGCTCTTCGTTGGCCATTTTTTCCTGGATGGCTTCACGTTTTCCTCTCCTGAACTTCGACCGGTCACTCTTGGCTGTCTGGGCCTGAATTTTGGCCATCGTTGCCCTTATTTTATCCTCAATCTCCTTTTCGCTGATTTCAGCGGGTTGGGCAGGGGCCTCGGGTTTGCGTGGTAATACTTCGCGCTTGCGCTGAAAGTTCTCAACTTTCTTATCGTAATACTGGTCGCCAGCCAAAGGTGGACGCACCTTCTTTTGCACCAGCTTGCGGGTTCTGTTCTTTTTGGCGGCATCGCCTAAAGCATCCTTGCCCAATACTTTCGGCTCTTCTTTCTTCTTCGGTTTTTCATCGAATTTCGAAAGGTCTATACGGCCTACTTCTTTAGGCCCGTCTAAGGTTTGGTACTTGGTGGTAATGCGGTGTTCAGCTTCGGGGTCAACCACCGTTTTGGCAACCTCAACCGGCTTTTCTTCTTTGCCTGGTTCAACTTTAACTTCGGTTTCCTCTTTAGTAATAACCGCCGGTGCCACGATTTCTTCAACCGGTGCCTTTTCAACAACCTCTTCTTCTTTCTTCTTAACGGTCTTTTTAGGTTTACTAAGGTCTACGGTACCTACAACCTTAGGGCCCTCCAGTTGTACCTTATCAGCCGAAATAGTTTGTACTACTTCCTCCTCTTTAGGCGCCAGGTTAGATTTAACCATCACCTCTTTTTCCTCTTCCTTCTTCTGATGCGTGGCAATGTTGTTTTCCGGCATTTCAACACTTGCCTTCTTTTCAGTTTTGTCTATTTTGGTGTTGTCGGCTTGTTCTTTGATAGCCTTATCGACACCAAAAGCCTTCTCCAGCACCAAAATCATCTCCGATGTTAGTTTAGACGTGGGTTTGTTCTCCAACACAAAACCGCTTTGTTTCAACTTTTCAAGTAAGTGGTCGGTACTTACGTTGTAAGTTGTTGCGGCTTTTGCCAATCGCATGCTTGGTGCTTCTGCCATAGTTTGTTTTTAGTATACTAATATTCGGTGACCGGTAGTTGGCTTTTACTAATCACCAAATACCAGTCACTTCTTTTTTTCTGTGTGTATTACCGTTTTCATCGCTCAGCTCAGGCTTTGCCTTCATCCTGAAACTCGCTCTGAAGTATCTTCCGTATTTCCTTGATGGTTTCTTCTTCAAGGTCGGTACGGCGCACCAGCTCATCATCGTTAAGCGCCAGTACACTTTTTGCGGTATCGCAACCTATCTTCTTCAACTCGTCAATCATCCAGTCGTCAATTTCATCTGCAAATTCATCTAAATCAATATCGTATTCTTCTTCACTGCCCTCTTCGTTCTCGCGGTAAACATCAATTTCAAAACCCACCAAACGGCTGGCCAGTTTAATGTTTACACCGCGCTTACCAATGGCCAAAGACACCTGATCAGGTTTCAGGTAAACTGAAATCCTTTTGGTTTCCTGGTTAATATCAATTGACGTGATTTTAGCCGGGGCCAGTGCACGTTGTACCATCAACGACAGGTTGTTGGTATGGTTAATGATATCGATATTCTCATTCTTCAATTCGCGCACTATACCATGGATACGTGAGCCTTTAACGCCCACACAGGCACCCACAGGGTCAATACGGTCATCGAAAGATTCAACTACTACTTTTGCTTTTTCTCCCGGTTCGCGGACAATGTTTTTCACAACTATCAAACCGTCGAAAATTTCCGGTACCTCTTGTTCAAGCAACTTAGCCAGGAACGCATTGTCGGTTCTTGACAGGATGATGAACGGGGTTCCGTTTCTTAATTCCACTTTGCGCACTACTGCACGTACCTGTTCTCCTTTTTTGAAGAAATCCGTTTTAATCTGCTCTGATTTGGGCAACAACAATTCGTTTCCTTCTTCATCCAGCAACAAAATTTCTTTTTTCCAAACCTGGTAAACTTCGGCTGAAATTATTTCACCAATACGGTCTTTATATTTTTTGAAAACTTCGTCTTTTTCCAAATCGCCCACCCTTGATGCCAGTGTTTGACGGGCAGCTAAGATGGCGCGACGTCCAAAGCTTTCGAGTTCAATTTTTTCGTATGTTTCTTCATCTATTTCAAAATCGGCTTCCAGCGCTTTCGCCTCAGTAATTCCAATCTGCAAAATTGGATTTTCAACTGCATCATCGGCAACAATTATACGTCTGTGCCAGATTTCAAGGTCACCCTTATCGGTGTTAACGATAATGTCGAAGTTATCGGTCTCGCCGTATTTTTTACGAAGGAGGGTACGGAAAACGTCTTCCAGCACCTTCATCATCGTAGGACGATCGATGTTCTTCATTTGTTTGAACTCGCTGAACGAGTCAATCAGGTCTAAGCTGTTCATGATCTTTAATTTTGTGTTTTGAAGATTTATGGTTTTAGTTCTGTAATTAATTTTTATAACAAATACACGCCTTTTAAAATTTAAACTGAAGCACTGCTTTTTTAATATCAGTGTACTTCACAACAAATTCTTTAGGCTCTTCTTCTTTAGCGCCTTTCTTTTTATCCTTTTTTTTCAATTCGGGCAGTATCTCCTGCAAAGTTATCTGTTCATCATCGGCCTTCAGCAAAGTTGCTTCAATATGGGCGCCATCGTTTTTATCAATTTCAAATATCCGGCCAATTCGCTTTTTATATTGCCGGGGCACTCTTAGCGCATTGCTCATACCTGGACTAGATGATTCCAGGATATAATTATCGGGCACTATGCCGCTGCCATCCAGGTGCTTTTCTAAAAAGCGCGAAATAACGGCACATTCTTCTATAGTTATACCGGTATCGCTATCGGCAAAAACTTCAATTTTGCGGCCCATGGAAATCCGCACATCTACCAGGAAGAGGTTCTTTTCTTCCAGCAGCGGCGCCAGCCATTCGGCAATTTTTTGTTTTACTACTTCCTGTTCCATTTTTCCTCTTCCTTTTGGGCCGTTTTGCCATAAAAACCACAAAAACGGCACCTTTAGAAAAAACGAGAGGGGACTCTCGTCCCCTCTCCTTCTTTAATTCTGGTGCGAATATAGCATGTTTTATTGAGAAAAGCAAAAATTGATTGCCACTACAGATTAATGGTTTCAGGTTAATGCATAAATAATTACATTTGTGAAACAGCCAAAGCAAATAAGCAGATGCCTACCCTCTCAATGTTTTTTGGAATAATTATAAGGATGTATTATGCGCCCAAAGAGCATAACCCAGGGTAAATTACCAACAAAGCAACTGCGGCTGGTTACTGCATGGATAGAGTTGCATCGCGATGAATTGATGGCTGATTGGCAACTGTGCCAAAACGGCGAAAAGCCCTTTACTATTGAACCTTTAAAATAAAACTTATGTATTTGGCAGTTAAAGATGTGGTGCCCGTTAAAGACT
>Ga0224555_1004150_pt1 | contig 13658 bp, 11 predicted proteins | sample 714S23034metaG_FD_180687 | JGI IMG/M metagenome (GOLD analysis project Ga0224555, IMG submission 180687) | Peat soil microbial communities from Stordalen Mire, Sweden - 717 S2 30-34 | ecosystem: Environmental > Terrestrial > Soil > Wetlands > Peat | place: Sweden: Norrbotten County, Stordalen...
CTGTTCCGAAGACTCAAAGGCTTCCGCAGAATCTTCTCCAGGTTCGAAAAGCTTGATGTCCTCTTCCTCGGCTTCCTCACCTTCGCCCTCATCGTCGAAGCTCTCCGTTAGTGTGAACACGCCCTAAGAAGCCGAAGCGGAAATAGGTACGGGTTCGAGTTCCTGGGTCGACTGTGTGGACTTCTTTCCAGTGGCCTTGCGGTGAGATTTGAACGCTGCGGCGGGCTCCGAAGACAGGCTCTTGCTTCAACTCAAACATCCCGTCATACACTGCAAGTAGCAGCGCGTCATATCATGCGGCGCCGAATACCGGGGCGCCGAGTGAGTTGTAAGTATCTTACGAGACGAGGGGAAGATACTCGAACAGGTGCTCGTTTCGGAGCCAACATTCGAAGCTCTCCAGTCAGTCGCGGCCATCTTCGCTAGCTTGGAGTTGCAGCGTCACTCGAAGCCAACGAATTCTCCGCCTCGCCCGCAATGCGCGGACACCTATCATCTTAAAGAGTGCGATGCCAAGGAAAGTTTGGCCCAAGAAGCAAAGGGGGACAAGCAGCCCTTTCTCAAGCAACGTAGAAGAAACCGCCGCCCTCCGCATCCAGCGCTTCCAGCCCGGCCCCTCTCCGGTCGAACTTGAGTGACCGTATACCCGGAGCCCTGGATGCTTTCTTGCAAACATCACATCCGCGGCAGCAAATCTTTCGGCTTCTACAAGCAGATCCTCGGGCGTTTTCGTATACGAATGATACGCGATTGCGTCACTTACGTAGCAGGGTGTCGCTCCCAGTCCGATGAGACGGACTCCCATGTCCAGGTCCTCCCGCATGCGAAAAGCCTCATCGAACCCGCCGGCATCACACAGCAGTCGTCTCGACAAGGAAGTATTGCTGAAGACGCATGCAGTCTCGTTCCAACGCGTCTTCGGGTCTCTCAGATAATTGAGATGAAACGCTCCAATCTCCTGATTGAAGCACTCGGCGGCAAGACTGGGCGGACTATCCGCACTCAGGAAAATAGCACCGAATGCCACAATCTGCTCAGCGTTTCGATGCGCTGCAACATGGGCCGCAACCAACCCCGGATCACAGAGCATATCGTCGTCGAGAAAGAGCACCAGTTCACTCTTCGCGGCGCGATACCCGGTATTGCGGGCTCCCGCCAGGCCACGGTTCTCTTGTTCGATCACACGCAAGCAACGTCGCGGTTTCAGCCCTTCCAATGCCTCGGCCGTTCCATCGCTGGATCCGTCAACGACAACGATGATTTCGAACCGATCAAGGGGATAGGTCTGCGCGAACAGAGTCAAGAGAGTGCGGAGCACCAACTCTCGCCGATTGAAGGTGGGAAGAATTATCGAAATATCCATCGATCATCAGCGCCATCGTTGTAAGTCTACGTAGGGCCGCCCCTCCCGATCAACCAGCGCCACCGGTTTCGCAACACCTCAAATGGATTCTTCCCCAAGCGGAGCCGGCACCACATCCCAATGCGTGATTCACCGGGCAGGAAAGCAATGCGGGGAACAAGGTAGGGATTCGTTGCGAGATGAAGACATCCTGGCCAGGACGTGAACCCCAGCTGGAAGTGCCTGCTGACCGCCCGCTCTGCACTGGCGTTAAATCCCCCGAACGGATAGGCGAAACTAGCAGGTTCCTTGCCTAGTAGAGTCGTCAGGCCCTCCTTGCATTCAGCAATCTCGCGCTCGATCCGTTCGTTGTTTTCCAAAGTCAGTTCGGGGTGACGGCTGGTATGGCCCCCGAATTCGATGCACCTTTGTGACCATTCGATAATCTGCGCTTCGCTCATTAGTTGAAAAGATGGTCGGCCTGCCTCCTCGTCCCATCGGTTCGTCGATCCGATACAACTCGTGACGATCATACAGGCAGCGCCGAACCCGTACTTCTCAAGAATAGGAAATGCGATACGACAAGCTTCGTCATAGCCATCGTCGAACGCTAACATTAAGGGCCGTTCGGGAAGCGGCTCTCCCATATCTCGCCAACGCAGCCATTCCGACGGCAGGATAGCGTGGTAGCCCATCTTCGCCATGAGGATGATCTGCGCCTCGAATTCTGCCATCGTAGTGGTAAGACCTGGATATTCATCCGGGTGCGGCGTTCCCACATTGTGATAGATGAGAACGGGCGTCCGCTTCCCAAATCGCCTCTCCAATTCCTCCCAGGAACCTGTTGCTTCAATCGCCCCTCTTATGTGCTGCACACCAAGCCGCGCACGCAGCGTGCGATTTGCCACAAATGAGAAGAAAGAGAGGCTGCGAAGTGGCTAGGCCAAGCAGTAGACGGCGCGCAAAACAAACTCGCTGGCTCTCGCGTAGGTAGCCATCTGCTTGCGGAGCCAGCGTCTCAAGGGGCTGCCTTCGTTGATGCGCACAAGCGCAGCAATTGGCTTGAAAGCCGGATATTCTTGCGCCAGAAGCACCTCGTACTGTCCCTGGCATCTCGAGTCGCTGAGCACTCCTGCAACTGATTTGGTGAAAAGTTCATAGGCTACGGCCCCAGCGCACATCGTGGGGCGGTATCCTCTCGTCCAAAGGCGCAATCCGGCTTCCACGTCGTGCATGCGTTTATAGGCTGGGTCGAAGGCGCAGTCGAGCGCAGCTTGGCGCTCTATCGAACTGTTGGCACAGAGCGCCAGGTCGGACGGACGGGCGCCCAATGTAGAGAGGCGGTCGAACTCCCTGGCCCAGAGCCCCTCCTTCAGGTCTCTGAGCGCACCAGCCGGAGAATCTGGATGCAAAAGCAGGGGCCCGATGGCGACCAGGCGTTCGCCGCTCCGATGCATGTCACAATGCGCGGCCACAAGGCCCGCATCGCAGATGCAGTCGTCATCCATAAGGATGACAATCTCTCCCCGTGCAGCGGCAACACCGGTGTTCTGAGCCGTCGGCTGGCCCTGGTTGGATTGGCTCACCCAGCGGAACGGATGCGGCGGCACGTAGGACCGCAGAAACTCTTCGGTGTCATCCGTGCAACCGTCAACCACCACCGCAACCTCGAACTCTTCGCGAGGAAACGCCTGCGTCGCCAGACTGGCGAGGCAGCGTTCCAGGGATTGCCTTCGGTTGTATGTGGTTACAACGACGGAAACTTTCACGGCGACGTCCGTTCGGTCAGATTCATTGGAGCGGCTTCACTGCTTTGAGCAGTACGGATACTTCGAAGATCGGATCATCCTGATCGAGCTCTTCGGCAGTGAACTCTTCCACTGCCAAACCATGCAGGAAGGCCACCGCCCCGAGGACGTTTCCGTGAGACTCAACCGTAATGCAATCGGCGGGAAACTGCTCCTGAAACAGCCGCAGGAGGCAAAGGCTGGTGAAGCGCCAGTAGTCACCGCAGTACGACATCTCGTCGGGAATGATCTGCGCGATCCCAGGGACCGATACCAGTACCGTGCCCCCTGGCTTCAGACTCCTGTAGACCGTGCGAACTGCGCTGCGCACATCGTAGATAAAGTTCAACGTTTGCGTCAAAATGATGCAGTCGAATGCGTCGACCGGAATCCCCACTCCGGTTACGAGGTCACCAATTATTGTCGCAGCCTTATGCTCCGGACGCACATCCAGCACGTCCGATTGAGTCACCTTGCCTCCACCCATCCTCGTCGTATATTCGTTGTTCGCCAGTTCAAGAACATGGCCTCGAATGCTGGCCGAATGCTGTTCAAGATAACGCTCGATGTAGTACCGATCGATGTATGTGCCCCGTCCTATCGAGAACCCCGAATGGATCGGCGTCGTCCTGCGCAGGTCTCCGAAGTTGACACATTTGTAAGGAGGATTCTCTGAGTATCGAACGTACTCCTGCCTCATCCATCGTCGCAGAGGCGCTGGCAATATTCGCTTCGCAATTGGCTTCAATAGCTGCCAGTTCATGGTCCAACTCGTTCCTTCAAACTCTGAATTCCCGCATAATCGAACGTCTCGTCACTGTACGCAACCCAGGAAGAACCGTGGCCCGCCGAGTCTGAGCGGCCCCGAGAGCGGCGGCGCGGAAGGTGGGTCAGCTTCAATCTCGATGCCCGCATACACAACCTCGGGAGTACACCCGCGGAGAGAAGCGGCGACAGCCCGCGAGCAGGCAATAACGGCGTCAGCCCCTCGAAAACTTAGCTGCGATACCGAGTGAAGATCTGGCTCAAGGATCTGGCCGTGAACATGTTGCACGACAGCCTTCACGCCAGCCAAACGGCAGAGCGATCGATGGGCTAGCCCTCCATGGTGCACGTGAGCGATATCCGCTGAGTGCTTCCGCATCCAACGCCATACCCTCCACGCACCAGCAGGATCGCCGCGGTTGCCCGCCCAGGAGACAATAGTCGCCTGGATGCCCGCATCTTTCATAACCGCAACCAGGGGTCCGTCTCCCAAGAAAAGCACCGAAATCTCATAACCATAGGAATTGCTTTGCTTCGCGAGGTCGGCGATAGTGCGGGAGATACCGGTGCACTCTGCCCTGGCATTTTTCAGAATGTGGACGCAAGTTGGCATTGAGGATTCTCCCGACAATGACACATTTAGAAAGCCGGATCAATTAATCCCTTCTCAAGAGGAGGGCCATCGGCTTGACGAGCAAATATATGCTTGGTGTCATCCGCATCGTCAGCGTTGCCTAGCCGAATAGTAGTCATCCTATGGCAAGGATAAATGAGCGAGATGCCTCTGCGATCAGCGTTTGCCGGTTCAGTCAAGGTTTGTGCCCAAGCCGATTGATAATAGGCCGTCTCACATTAATCTCGACTCCATTAGCCATGCTATGTCCTTCAAGCGATCCGCTACCATTGCTTTTTATTCGTCTCGTGCAGGGAAAAGCCGAGAATAGGATATAAACCTACCGCCGCTTTGAAAAGCGCGTCCTGCCCGTCCAATGGAGACCTTACCGAAACAGAACACAGAATCTCAAAAGATCGTTTTCTTCTTGGGTTACGGACTATTCTTCCCTGGTATTGACGTCAACTTCTCTACCACGGGGCTCGCCAACCGCGTTTCAATCGCATCTGCGCCAGGTGCCACATTTGCCCAAGTCGCAATCAAGGGTCTTGCGTGTTCCGCGTTGAGGTCCCAGGGCATCGGGGCGGAGCGCGGGATTGCCTGGCGGTTGGCGGACTCGCTGGCGTTGCGGCGTTTTGTAGGCATTGCGTTGGATGAGTACACGCCGGACCACACGACGATTTCGCGCACGCGGCGGCTGATCGATCTGGACACGCATCGGGAAGTGTTCGGCTGGGTGCTGGGCGTACTGGCCGATCGCGGGTTGGTGCAGGGTCAGCGGATTGCCATCGATGCGACCACCCTGGAGGCCAACGCGGCGATGCGTTCGATCGTGCGGCGTGACACGGGCGAGAGTTATGACGAGTTTTTGACTGGCGTGGCCAAGGCCTCGGGTCTTGAGACGCCGACGCGGGAAGACCTGGTACGGCTGGATCGCAAGCGCAAGAAGCGCACCTCGAACCAGGATTGGAAGAGTCCGGCGGACGGGGATGCCCGCATCACGTCAACCGCGGTGTCTGCCCGAATAATCTATACCAGCGTCGCGATGTGCTTGAGCGGCAGTTGCTGGCGGGTCTTCGGGACCGCCTCCTTGATAATTCCGCAGTCGAAGAAATCGTGTCCCAGGTATTCCGATCGATCAGCTCGACCAGGTCGACTCAACCGTGGTCTTGAGAAGGCCCAGACACAGGTCGAGGTTGAAATGAACAATCTCGCCGACGCCATCGGAAGAAGTGGCGGCTCAGCGTTCCTGTTGAAGGCGTTGCAGGCGAAGGAAGCCGACCACAACGCAATCTTGGCGAGTTTGGCATGTTGCTCGCCTCGTGCCATGGATTCGGTCGACCCCGACTGGATCAGAACAACAATCCGAGCCGAGCTGGCGGATCTCGGGAGCTTGTTGAACATGGACGCGCCGAGAGCCAAGGCTGAACTGCATAAACACGTGACTGAGATACGGATGACCCCGTCACAGAGCGATGGTGAAAGATTCTATCTTGCAGAAGGTAAATGGGATATCGCCGGGTTAAATGAAAGTGGCCCTCAACTTCAGGATGGGAAGGAGGGCCAGTACTTTCCGATGGTTGCGGGGGCAGGATTTGAACCTGCGACCTTTGGGTTATGAGCCCAACGAGCTACCGGGCTGCTCCACCCCGCATGGTGAGTATACTTCCCGAATGCCGGGCGGGTCAAACATATGCAGCGAAAGCAGTCATTCCGAGTATGCGGTGCAGCTACGGGTTGGCGGGCATCCAATTTTGCGTGGAGTGAATGTTGCAAGAGATGCGACAATTTACGTGAGAAAGCGTAACTTTCCGCTGAAAAATGAGTCTTCAAGAGTACAGGCCGCGTGCAAAACTGCCCGGCCTACAGACATTCGGAGGATGGCATGGATCGTCGTACGGGACAGGATGTAAATAAAGGGGTTGCGTTCAAGGTGGTAAAGGGCGGAGTGCTGGCCGTGGCGTTGGGTTGGAGTGCGATTGGGGTGGCGCAGACGGCGCCCGCGGCCAAGGCCGCACCGGATGCACAGGTGGAGGCAAGCGTCCTGAAGGCGCTGGCGGGCACGCCCGACCTGGCCAATCAACCGATGACAACCACGACGGTGTATGGAGTCGTGACGCTGAGCGGGTCAGTGCAGACGGAGGCGCAGCGCACCGAGGCTGAGACGATAGTGTCGCGCACCAGCGGCGTGCAGAAGGTGGTCGACGAGATGACGCTGAGCAGCGAGGCCGCGAATGCGCAGCCGGCCCAGGATTCCGGCGCGCCTGCCGCGGACGCTCAGGGCACGAATCCGAATTTGCCGTCGGACGGGACGATGGCCCCGGAGCAACCTGCGCCCCAGGGGTCGCCGGACTCGAACAATACGCAGCCGCCGAGCCAGACTCCCAACTCCGCTCCAAGTCAGGCGGGCGGGCCGAGCGTTGGGCCGGGTGCGCCGGAGTACCGTCAGCCTTACTACCCGGGCGGGTATGGGCCGCCGCCGAATTATGGGCAGCAGGCACCCGCTAACGGCGCCCCTGCGCAGGCTCCGCAGCAGGGTTATCCGCAGCAGGGTTATCCGCAACAGCAGGGTTATCCGCAGCAACAGGGCTATCCGCAACAGCAGGGTTATCCGCAACAGCAGGGTTATCCGCAACAACAGGGTTATCCGCAGCAACAGGGTTATCCGCAGCAGGGTTATCCGCAGCAACAGGGTTATCCGCAACAGCAGGGTTATCCGCAACAGCAGGGTTACGGCGCTCCGCCGCCGGGCTACTATGGCGCGCCTGCGTACGCGGGACAGCAAGCGGGCGAGGTGGTAACTATTCCGGCGGGCGCACTGGTGCGGATGCGGATCAACCAGACGCTGGACAGCGCGAAAACGAAGCCGGGCGAGCGTATCGACGGCATCGTGATCAACGATGTCGCGGCCGGAGGCGCAGTGGCAGTTCCCCGCGGCGCGGCGGTCCAGGGCGTTGTGGTGGATGCGAAGAAATCGGGCGCGCTGGCCGGGCGCGGCGAGCTTTCGCTGCAACTGACGCAGGTAACGATGGGCGGGAAGAGCTACCCAATCGTCTCCGACATCTGGGCCCACAATGGCGCTGACAAGACGGTTCAGTCCGTGAACAGCACCGTGGCCGGCGGCGTGGTTGGGGCGCTGATTGGCGCGGCAGCCGGCGGAGGCCAGGGCGCGGCGATCGGGGCGGGCGTGGGCGGATTGCTGGGCCTGGGATCGTCGGCGGCGTCGCATGCGGGGCAGGTTTTCGTTCCTTCGGAAGGGCTGCTGACGTTCCACCTGGCGCAGCCGGCGACGGTCTCCACGGTGTCGCAGGCGGAGATGGACCGGCTGGCACAGGGCGTTCCCGGAGCCGGGCCGCAGCAACTGCAGCGGCGCTACCCGCCGGGGTACTATGGGCCGGTTTCCCGGCCGTATCCGTATCCCTACTAAGGCGATCTGAACGTATTGTTTCCAGGGGGCCGCAAATGCGGCCCCTTTTGGTTGCGCTTTTGACGCCGGATGTTGGCGGCGCGGATGGGCCGGGGTGATTTATACTTGTCGCTTGCCCTGCTTGTGGCTGGGCGCGCGGAGGTTATGTGCGCTGGGACGAGCAAAATCAACGGGCATGCGGCGTTTCCGACTGAAGACAACGGGATTTGGGCCTGAATTCTATGGGTCCCGACCGGTTGAAGTTGCGGGGTTGGAAATGGCGCACGAAGTCAAGGTCGGCAGTCAAGCATGATTCGTTTTCTTCAGAAGGACGATAAGTTTACCAAGATTCTCTTCGGCGTGATTATTGGCGCTGCGTGCGTATCCATGGTGGTGTACCTGATCCCGGGTTTGATGGACAATGGGACGTCGAGCGATACGGCGGTTTATGCGACGGTGCATACGCCGGGCGCGTGGGGACGTATTTTCGGCGAGAGCGACCAGGTGACGATGGAGGATGTGACCAGGGTGGCGCGGCGGATGTTGCAGCAAAACAAGTATCCCGACATGCTGCTGCCGTACATGATGAGCCGGGCGGGGCAAGCGCTGATCCAGCGGACGATCCTGAGGCAGGAGGCCGACCGGCTGCACCTGCAGGTGTCGGACGAAGACCTGGTGAATTTTCTGAAGACCGGGCCGTACGCGGAGTACCTGTTTCCCGGCGGGAAGTATGTTGGAGACGACGGGTACATCAACTTTATCCAGATGTTAGCGGGGCAGGACGAGACGCGCACCACCTTCGAGACGGAGATGAAGGAGGAACTGGAGCTGGAACGGCTGCAGGGGATGATCACCGGCGGAGTGACGGTGTCGGATGCAGCGGTGCGCGAGGCCTACCTGCAACAGGGGACCAAGGTGAAGTTCGACTACGCGGTGGTGTCGCTGGATGACATCAAGAAGTCGATCGACCCTTCGGAGGGGGACCTGCAGGCGTTCTTCAAGCAGAATGCTGCGCGGTATGCGAACGCGATTCCGGAGACGCGGAAGATTGAGTATGCGGCATTCGATGCGGCGAAGGTTCCGGGCGGCAAGCCGCAGGCGACTGACGCGGAGGCGCAGGCGTATTACACGGCGCACCAGGCGGACTACAAGACCGACGAAGAGGTGAAGACCCGGCACATCCTGATCAACGCCAAGGCGGGCGCGGATGCGCAAACGGACGCGGCGGCAAAGGCCAAGGCCCAGGACGTGCTGAATCAACTGAAGGCGGGCGCGAACTTTGCCGACCTGGCGAAGAAGTATTCGGATGATCCGGGAAGCAAGGACCAGGGCGGCGAACTGCCGCTGATTCCGACGAGCCAACTGGATCCGGCGTACGCGAAGGCGGCGATGGCGCTGAATCCGGGACAGACGTCGGGCCTGGTGAAGTCGGCGTTTGGGTACCACATCATCCAGACGGAGCAGAAGCAGTTGGCGGGGGTAAAGCCTCTGGCGGAGGAGAAAGACTCGATTGTGCAACTGCTGCAGCAGCAGAAGGCAGGCGCGGCGGAGCAACAGTTTGCGACGCAGATTGCGGCCGACGCAAAGAAGAACGGAATGGATAAGGCTGCGGCGGCGCAGGGTCTACGCACCGTGACGACAGACTATGTGGCCAAAGACGGCACCATCGGCGGGCTGTCGGATTCGACAGCGCTGCTGGCGCAGGCGTTTACGACGGACAAGGGTTCGGCGCCGGCAACGGCTTCGACCGGCGACGGCTATGCGGTGTTCGTGGTGCTGGATACAAAACCGGCGCACGCTCCGAGTTTTGCGGAGTACAAGTCGCATATTCTGGACGACTATCGCTCCGATAAAGCGCCCGGGATGATGGAAGAAGAGACGAAGAAGCTGGACGACCGCGCCAAGCTGCTGAACGATCTGAAAAAGGCCGCGGCGGAGATGAAGGTCCCGGTGAAATCGAGCGACTTCGTGGGTCAGGATGGGCAGGTTACGGACCTAGGCTCGATGAGGGGGCCGGGAGCGGCAGCGTTCACGCTGGCAAAGGGACAGATCTCCGGGCCGATCAATGCGGGGCAGACGGGCGTGGTGCTGACCGTGACCGACAAGCAGGAGCCGACAGCGGACGACATTGCGAAGAACTTCGCCCAGACGCGCGAGCAGTTGCTGGATGCGCAGCGGGAGGAGATCTACCGTGTGTTTGCCGGGACGGTTTTGCAGAAGTACCAGGACAGCGGCGGGATACGGCTGACGAAACAGGCGGCGGCCCCGGGAGGGATTCCGGGCAGCTAGAGCGGTTTCGGATGAGGGGCCTGTTCCCTGCCCTGCGCAGATTTGACGCTGGGTTTGGGGGCGGGCCTTTTTTCGTTGCCAGTTGTTAGTTGCAGGGTGTCAGTTGCTTGTTACTTGTGGACAGTTATAAGGCGATGCCGCCGGGCTAACTTTCAACTGACGGCCAGCAACCAACAACTAGCAACTTTCTTTCAAGGGTGAGGGATGAGTCAGAATCGGTTGTCGGGGGTCCTGCTGCATGTGACTTCGCTGCCGTCGTATGGCGGCGTGGGCGACTTTGGGCCGGCGGCGTATGAGTTTGTCGACTTTCTGGCGGCGGCGAAGCAGCGGCTGTGGCAGGTACTGCCGCTGGGTCCGACCGGCTATGGAAGCTCGCCTTACTCGGCCCTGTCGGCGTTTGCGGGAAACCCGGTGCTGATCAGCCTGGAGCGGCTGGTGCAGGATGGGTGGATTCGAGCGGAACGGATCGAGGGACTGCCGGGACACGATGGGCCGGCGGACTTTGGCGCGGCGGCGACCAGGAAGATTCCGGGGATCGAAGAGGCGGCGGCGAATTTTCTGGACCGGGCCGGCGATGAGACGCGGGCACGGTTCCAAAGCTTTTGTCAGAACAATATAAGCTGGCTGCCGGACTATGCGATGTTCAACGTGCTGCGGCGGCGGTTCGGCTATAGGAGCTGGATCGACTGGCCGGAGGAGTATGCGCAACGCAAGCACGATGCATTGACTTCGGCGCTGACCGAGCATGGGCGCGAACTCGCGATCGAGCAGGCGATCCAGTTCTTCTTCGATGAGCAATGGGGCGCGCTGCAGGCGTATTGCAGGGAGCGTGACATCCGGATTCTGGGCGATGTGGCAATCTTTGTGAACTACGACAGCGCGGACGTGTGGACGCATCCGGAGCTGTTCGAGCTGGACGAAGAGCGCAGGATGATCCGGGTGTCGGGCGTACCGCCGGATTATTTTTCGGCGACGGGACAAAGGTGGGGCAACCCGCTGTACCGGTGGGGCGAGCTGCGGGAACGCGGATTCGACTGGTGGGTGGCGCGGATCCGAAGGACACTGGTGCTGTACGACATGGTCCGGCTGGACCACTTCCGCGGGTTTGAGGCGTACTGGTCGATTGCGGCGGAGGAGGAGACCGCGGTGAACGGGCAGTGGGTGAAGGCACCGGGGCATGAGCTGTTTCAGCGGCTGAAGGAGGTGTTCGGCGAGCTGCCGTTTATCGCGGAGGACCTGGGGCTGATTACGCCGGAAGTGGATGAGTTGCGCGAGCATTTTGGAATGCCGGGAATGCGGATTCTGCAGTTCGGGTTCTCGGACCGGGGGGCGCATCTGTATCTGCCGCACGAATATGTGCCCAATTCTGTGGCTTATACGGGAACGCACGACAACAACACCACGCTGGGCTGGTGGAAGGAAGGCGCAACCGCGGAGGAGCGGGCCCACGTGCAGACTTACTTGCAACCGATCGAGCACGACGGCGACGTGGTTTGGGCGATGATCCGGGCGGCGGCGCGGTCGGTGGCGAATGTGTGCATCTTTCCCATGCAGGACATTCTGCACCTGGGCAGCGAGGCGAGGATGAATACGCCTGCGGAGGGCTCGGGCAACTGGACGTGGAGGTACCGGAGGAATGCGCTGCATCCCGACTTTGCGACGAAGCTGGCGGCGCTGATGGAGATGACGGACCGGGATGGATACGTAGCTCCGAAGGCGGAGATTGACCCGGCGAGCGCAGCAAAAGCAGATTTCCTGCGGGAATGACAAAGCACTTCGTGCCGTTCTCGACGCTTCGCGTATCGGCAAAAGCAGATTCGGCGCGGTAGACTGGTGGGAGCGATTTCACAATGACAGGAGCAACAATGCCTCTTTCCGGCGAAGCAATTCGGACGATGAACTACGTGGACGATATCTCGGTGACACTGCGGCGGATCCTGACGGTGCTGCCGTCGCTGACGGAGGAAGAGCGGAAGCGGGTGGCGGACCACATCAAGGCTGCGGATCCGAGCTACGAGAGTGTGATCCAGGCGGTGCAGGGCAAGTAGTAGCTGACTCTGCGGTGGTGGGTTGAGAAAGCGGTCGAGCGATGCTCGATAAGCCACCCGGATTCGTGGGGGCGCGGAAACCCACATCTCCGTAGCGAGATGTTGGGGCACCCGAATTGGCGGGAAATGCAGTGGGATTACTTCAAGTCCATGCCGGCCAGGACGCCGCGCATGTTGGCGAAGCTTTCGACGACGCCGGGCATGGGGTCGTTGGCGTGGATCTCGTATTCGAGGTCGACGTTGCCGGGATAGTGAATCTCCATGAGCGCCTGGAAGATGGCGCGGACAGGCATGATGCCTTCTCCGACGGCGACCTGCGATTCCTTGGCAGTAGCGTCGGCGAGGTCCTTGATATGGATGTTGTAGAGGCGGGGACCGGCGGCGTAGATGGCGGCGACGACGTCGGCCCCGGCGCGCATGGCGTGGCCGAGATCGATGCAGAGGCCGATGCGGGGGTCCATGTTCTTGACCGCGGCGAGGACGTCTAAGGGTGACGGGAAGTTCTTGTCCTCCGGGCCGTGGTTGTGGATCGCGAGCTTGATGTTGTACTCCTTGACGAACTTCTCCAGACGCGGCAGGTTCTGGTGGGTGGGTGCGCAGACGGCGATGGGAATGCCGGCGGCCTTGAGGTACTCGAACTTGGGACGAATATCCGCATCGTCATCTTTGTCGAAGGTGATGTTGCCGGCGGCGGTGAGGATGAAGCCGGCGGCACGATAGGCGGCGGCCTGGGCGGCAACCTGATCGAGTGGAATCATGGTCGGGTGAACGTCCGCTTGAACCGGCTGGGGCGGCGTTTTGAGCTGGGTGGGGACCACATCCAGTGACGTCATGGGCAGGTGTACGGACTTGAGGTTGAGCAGGGGCGTCTTGAGCTGGTGCATGAAGTCGATGAGGTGGGCTGAGTCGAAGTTGCGGAAGGTGTAGCTGGCGATGCCGAGACGGATGGGCAGGTCGGCGTCGGGAGTGGGGGGCTTGAGGGTGGCGGGAGCGTAGGAGGTCTTTGCGGCGTTTTGCGCAGGGGCATCGGCGTGAATGAGAGTGGCGGCGGCGGCGAGCGCGCTGGTGCGCAGGAGGGTGCGGCGAGTGAGAGTGCTGGCGGAGTTTGTCATCGGGCGCAATGGTAGCGCGGGACATGGGTGGGCGTCTATCGGCGCATCTGCGACAGGAATGTTCCGAGGGAATTAGACTGGCGTGCGACGGTTTATGCGACTTTTCCACCGAATTAGGAAACATTCTAAACGTGCCGCCTGTTAGCGATACCTGCACAAGCAGAATACTGAGAGATGATTATCAAGCTTGCTCAGGCGAAGATAAAGCGATAGTCTAGACGCATGAAAAATCGAAGAGGCAAGATGATGACGGTGCAGGAGTTTCGTCGGTTGTTTGGCGCGGAGCGGCGGTGTGG
>Ga0224555_1004152_pt1 | contig 13654 bp, 13 predicted proteins | sample 714S23034metaG_FD_180687 | JGI IMG/M metagenome (GOLD analysis project Ga0224555, IMG submission 180687) | Peat soil microbial communities from Stordalen Mire, Sweden - 717 S2 30-34 | ecosystem: Environmental > Terrestrial > Soil > Wetlands > Peat | place: Sweden: Norrbotten County, Stordalen...
GAAGTTGGCGACCGCCAGCCCGCCCCACAGCGCACGATCGGCATTGGACGGATCTGCTCCCGTTTCACTTAGCCGGTGATTCACCCGTCTTATCTGCTCCCTGATCTTCCGTATCTCGCTTCGATCGGTCATTTTCGCTCCTTTTCTGCGTTTGCCGCACGCCTCCGGGGAGTCAAGTGGGTGTTCTAGTTCAGAACAGTTTCTCGGATTCGCGGAGGTACGATTTCTGTGTGATAAGGAAGGCTCGACGGAAAAACATCGTTGGCAAGCGAGTTGCTGAGGCGCGTAGGTCCCGAAGCCCGCGTCTAACGCAGGAAGACCTATCAGGCAAGCTGGCTCGGGTCGGAATTCAGCTCGACCGAGCGGCGGTCGCCAAAATCGAAAATGGTCACCGTTATGTCCTCGACTACGAACTAAGAGCTCTCGCTGAGGTGTTGGGAGTCGACGCGAATTGGTTTCTCGGGGGCGGGAAGAAGTGAGAGATCCCACTTCCCAATTGCGCTCCGCCACGCGAAGGGCAAAGTCGGACGTGGCAAACAAGCTCATTAGCATGTGCCTTCACGAGCTCAGCCGGAGGATTAGCGAAGGCTGGCCAATTAAGGTCGATGGCGAAGAGTATGAAAAACTAGCGCGGGAGCAATTCGGGAATCGGTGTCCTTACTGCTCGTGTGATCTGTCAACCACGGTGGCCGTGATTGAGCACCTTGACGGCATGAATCGCTATCGAGCTGGACTCCACGTCCCGGGGAACGTCCTGGTCGCATGCAGGAGATGTAATGGAGAGAAGCGAAGGGACGACTCATCAAGGGATCTGCCGCCGGGACAGTCGGGTTGGGAGGCATTCCTCTCGCACGATGGAAAGCGGTGCGTCGCCTCCTGTCGGACGTGTAGGTATTGGGAGGCCGTTTGGCCGGACGAACGGGAGCGAGAGGTTCGGCTGCGAGAAAACCTAGCAAGGGTGCGTTCGTTTCGCAGCTCGTTTCCAGAACTTGAGCGCGTCTTTCCCGACCTCCTGAAGACGCTGCCTGATCTCCTGACGAGACTTTATTCTGATTGCCAAGCTTTCGCGGAAGCCGAGATCAAGACACTTCTGGGAAGGCTTGAGGGTCCGAAGTTAGTTACTCCCAGCAAGAAAGGCGGCCCCTCAACCGATTTTCCGCACATCTGACAGCGGCCACGAGCACCATGTATAACTTCTGCTCGCTCCTTGAGGCTGGGTTGTCCCTGGTCGACGATTTCCTGCTTTGGGCCGACGTACTTATAACGGGTGACCTTCCTACTTTTGCCGGCGACTATGATTCTCGCCACATCTTTGTGGATGACGAACCACTTCTTCAGTTCTCGTTTTCGACGATCTAAATGAGTCTGTTCTTCGGGCTCTAACCCTTCCTTTTCGAGCTCGTGCCTTATTTGGCCGCCCGAAATCCCATCCGGAAAGCTCTTCATGACCTCGATAATTCGAAGGTGGATCTTGCCGGGTTTACTCTTGCCAGCCATAGCGAAAATGTCTCGGATTCCTGGGCCTTCCCGATTGCGAACTGCCTGCGATTTTGACATGGAATTGTTCGCGGCGCGACGATTTACTTTTTTGGGGGTATACGAAGACTCGAAAAACTGGCGGGCACTCGATTTTTTATTTGAACTGCCGAATCCCGAACTCTGCCGCGACAGTTCCAGCTTCTCTGCTAAACAGCTTTGCCAGTGGCGAATGCTTTGCGCAGCGCAGACTTCCAACTCGCGCTGAACTGTTTGGAGACTTCGGCATCCGGCACGAGGAGGTCGAATCCGTGGAAGGCACCAGGCACGACCAGAAGCTCGGTTGCGACCCCGGCATGAACGAGCCGCCGCGCGTACTCCATGTCTTCTTCGACGAACAGGTCGATAGAGCCGACGCCGATCCAGGCAGGCGGCAAGCCGGCGACGGTGGCTACCCGGGCAGGTACGGCTGCTACCGGCACCTTGGACGAACCCGCTGGAACACCGAGCAGCGAGCTCCAGGCTAAACGATTGGCACTCGGAGTCCACATAAAGTGGCCAATGGCGGGCGGCGCTGGGTGGGAGCTGCCCGTTCGGTCGTCCAGCTGAGGGTAGATGAGCAACTGGAAGCAGATGGGAACGTCTTCTTTGTTGCGGTCGCGGGCGTGAATCGCAAGGCTGGCTGCGTGGCCGCCGCCCGCGCTCTCACCGCCCACGGCAATTCTGGAGCGATCAATGCCAAGCTCCGCCGCATGGGCATGGGCCCATTTGAGTGCGGCGTAATTATCCTGAAGCGAGCCGGGATAGCGCGTCTCCGGAGCCAGCCGGTAGTCAACCGAGACGACGACGCAATGGCAATCCGTCGCGATCCCCTGGAGCAGGGGCATCAACATGGGATCGGTCATCATGAAGCCGCCGCCATGCATGTGAAGCAACAACGGCTTGCCCTTCTCCAACGGCGCAGGATCAACGATCCAAAGACGAACCTCGGGTGCTCCAGGCGGCCCGGGGATATGCCGCTCCACGGGCTGCGGCGCGGGAACAGGTAACGGGGGCATGCCGGGCATTTGCCGGAACTGGCCGACCATCTCCGCTGAGAGGTCAAAGGCGGGGAACTGCTTGAGCACAGGAAGAAGTTCCGGATCGACGAGGGAATATGGATCCGCGACCGCCGGCGACGTTTTTGAGCGCGAGGCTTGCTCAGCCTCCGCCAGCGTAGCAGCAGGCGCGAGTCCCAAAGCCAGACCAAAGCCGGCGGTGCGGATAGCGAAATCGCGACGAGTGAGTTGATTGCTCATATGAGTAGAAGGCGACTCGCGTTGCATCGCTTCGCCCTCGACGGGACGGCACTTCGCGCCAATTGAATCTCAGCGTTTTTTCCCATCAGGTATTGGCCGATCGCTGCCATCCTCGGATACTTATCCGTCTGTGCTGCGGCATTCGACACACTACAGCCCATGGCTATGACCAGCGCAAAGCCAATCGTGAGTTCAGATTCTCGTCTCATGTCTCCTCCTCTTTCTGTTACGCCAAGGTTCAGCGTGCAGTGTTCTGTCTCCGTCGCTGCGCGCTTGCCTTCATGACTTCGTTCATGTCCCCGGCTGGCCGAATCTCGAAAATGTTGCCATACGTCAGACCCGGATGCTGGCCGATGAGCTGTACAGCATGATTCATGTCCCTCGCCTCAAGGACAAGAATGCCGCCGAGTTGTTCTTTGGTTTCGGCATAGGGGCCGTCGGTCGTTGCCACCTTGCCGTTCTTCCAATACAGGGTCAGGGCGGTCTCCGGCCCCTGAAGCGCTTCTCCACCGGCCCAGTGCCCGCTGGCGCGAAGATGGTCGTCATATTCAAAGCATGTATCGAAGATGGTGTTTCGCTCGCCCTCAGTCATGCCGTCGAATTTGCCTTTGTCGTAGTAGCCCAAACAGACGTATTTCATTGTTCTTCTCCTCTTCCTTCCGGGTGGGAGCCAGCGGCGTAGCTTCCCACTGGCTCGTTCATCGCATGGTCAAGACGGTGCATATTCCGAAGTCGCGGCGAGTGAGACTATTTCGTTGTTCCCTTCGGGTCCGGGTTGAAAAGAATCTCGCGCACCTCGCCCGACGCACGGCAGGCGATGGCACCCTTGCGCGCCCACGCCAGCGCCTCGTCCAGATCAGCGGCTTCAAGTATCCAGAAACCGCCCATGTGCTCCTTGGTCTCGGTGTACGGCCCGTCGGTGACGAGCACCTTGCCGTCGGGCTGGGCCCGCAGCGACTTGGCATTGCCGGCCGGGGAAAGGCCGCAGGCGAACTTCCTGGCGCCGGCAGCAATCAGCTCGCGGTTGAGCGCGTGGATCTCCTCCATCATCGCTTCGGTTTCGACGGACGGGTCGTAGTCGTCGGGGTGGTAGACAGCAACTAGATACTGGGGCATGACTTCTCCTTGTTTTCTGTGGCTTGTTTCCGATGACGCGTTTCCTGTTCACTCAGAACCGTGGCTCATCGTTCTTCTGTCCTATAGTCGTTCGGGAGACGGGAAATCGACAGCACTCGATTTTTATATTTCAACTGGTGGGTGGCCCGCCTTTAACGATCTTTGCGTGCGCCATTCCCACCGAGGGTGCCCCATCCTTTTTTTGCAAGAGCCTGCCCTCTTGCCGAAGGGGTGGGCGGCGATGCTGCGTGGGCAATTTGATTTTGCTGTGGATACGCGATCAAAACCACTTGGCGCCGAAATTTCCGACTCCCGCCCCTTCGGCTCCGCCCAGGGCAGGCTCTTCGCCAAGAACGCGAAGGACGGAGCCCCCTACTGTGTTGGTGATGCCAGCGAGATCAAGAGCCTGGGCCACCCGCCGATAAACCAGGCAAGTGCCCAAGCGGGCCAATGTAACAGAAAAAATTGCGGGGCACCCGGTTGGCGCCCCACTTATTGACTCAGAAAGCGACTACTTCATGGAGTCGTTGCCCATCGACCCACTCTTGAGCATCTTCACGCTCATGACATGGATTGCATTCTTGTCGGCATACACATGAGCGCTCAACTGCACATGATGTCCGTCATGGCCCTGGAGCTTGTCGGGATTCATGACGTCCCAGCTCTTGCCGTCTTTGTCGTTTACGAATACGGTTTTGTCGCCCTCAGTCTTGACGGTACCCTTCAGGGTCATCAGCGGAGCTTTGCTTCCCTGATCCATCTGGGATTGCGACATATTGTTATCTTGTTGAGCGAAAGCCGTCAGGCTAAACGCGAAACTCAAAGCCAGCAGACAAACCAGCAGCTTTTTCATAAGGATTCTCCTTTTTGGTATTTCGTGAGTGTCCGGCCAGATCTACCCTGGTTTACGTACGCACCACGGCTCAAAACGGATTTTACGCTTTTGGGTAGTTGCTGTTGGAGTCGCGTCTACGGAAAGAGGTTGCCGCGCAGTTAAATATAGAGATAGGCAGGGCTATTTTTCTCGAGCGACCACAAAGTCGGGCGCCCAGAGCAGGGCACGCTTAATTTCGGAATCGGGGAAAGTACAAATCGCCTTGCGGGCGGATTCCGCGTAGCGTGCGGCGCGTTCCGTGGCCGCTTCCAGCGATCCATAGCGCTGCAGAATCTCCATGACGTGGGCGTGGGTCACGCCATTAAAGGCACGGTCGCGCAGAATGGTTTCAATCTTGGTCCGTTCTTCCGGGGTGCACCGCTCCAGCGCGTGGATGACCGCCATGGTCACCTTGCCTTCGCGGAGATCGCTGGCCACCGGCTTGCCCAGAATATCTTCGGAAGCGGTGAGATCAAGCACATCATCGACGATCTGAAATGCCATGCCGAGATCGTGCCCGTACTGGCCGAGCGCTTGTTCCTGTGCGGGTGTGGCCCCGCCGAGGATCGCTCCCAGCCGCATGCAGACCGAGAACAAACACGCGGTCTTGCGAAAGATGAGATCGAAGTGTTCGTCGAGCGTGATCAGTTTACCCAGCTTTTCCATCTGCAGCAGTTCCCCCTCGACCATCTGCTGCGTGAGTTCGATCAGGGTGTCGAGAATGCGGAAGTTGCGCTCCTGCACCGCGATCTTGAAGGCCTGCATGTAGAGCCAGTCGCCGGCCAGCACGCATTTTGAATTGCCCCATTGGGTATTCGCTGCGGGGCGACCGCGACGTGTCTTGGCCTCGTCGATGATATCGTCGTGAACCAGAGTTGCGGTGTGGATGATCTCGACCACGGCGCCCAGTCGAACGGCTCCCCGCCCTTCGTAATGGAAAAGCTTCGAAGCGAGAAAAAGCAGGGCCGGTCGAATTCTTTTGCCGCCGCCGGAGCGCAAATATTCGCCGATTTCAGTAATCGCCTGCACTCCCGAAACCGTGTCCTGGCCGAACTCACCTTCCAGCGCCGCGAGGTCGTCGCGCAGCAGGTCGAAGACTTCCTTCCCGTTGATGATGGGAGGCGCGCTCAATGAATCGGACCTCTTGCCCCGGACCTCAGACTTCGGACCTCAGCTTCGCGACCGACTTTCCGACGGATATTTCGAATCATAAATAATCGCCTACGCTCGGAGGTCACGCGAAGTCCAACGTCCGAGGTCTACTTTTAGTTCGTCCGATAATTCGTGAACTGCAAGTCGATTCCGAAGTCGTGCCCGCGCAACATCGCGATCACATCCTGCAGCGTGTCGCGGTCCTTGCCGCTGATCCGCACCAGATCTCCCTGAATGGAAGCCTGCGCTTTCTTCTTGGAATCTTTGACCAGCTTCACGATCTCCCGCGCCTTTTCGATGGCGATGCCTTGCTGCATGGTCACCTTGCGCTTCGCCGTTCCGCTGGCTGCGGGTTCCACCGGGCCGTACGTCAGTCCCTTGAGCGAAACTCCGCGTTTGACCAGCTTTTGCTGCAGAATATCGTTTACCGCCTTCAATTTGTATTCGTCGGCCGAGTGCAGCACGATCGCATCCTTTTCCAGTTCGATATTGGACTTGGAATCTTTCAAGTCGAAGCGCGTATGGATCTCCTTCAGCGCCTGCTGAATGGCATTGGACACTTCCTGCAGGTCGATCTTGCTGACGATGTCAAAAGTGTTATCGGGCATCGGATTTCAATTCTTTCTGAAATGATGGAATCTAACTTTGAGGTTAACAGAAGAAGCTTTCATAAAGCAGGGTCAACTGCTGAAACTTTGCTTTCAGTTGTTTCAACCGATTTGAAAAAATTGTAGAAATTGCGGCTGGTGAGGATTCCGACCTCTTCTGCCGTCAAGCCCCGCAACTCGCCCAGCTTCCGCGCGGTGTGTGCGACGAAAGACGGCTCGTTCCGCTTACCGCGATGTGGGACCGGCGCCAGGTAGGGGCAGTCGGTCTCGATCAAAATGCGCTCGAGCGGAACTTCCAGCGCGGCATCGCGGATTTGTTGGGCCTTCGGGAAGGTCACATTCCCCGCGAATGAAATCATAAACTCCATGTCGAGAGCGCGCCTGGCTTGCGGCCAAGTTCCTGTAAAACAGTGAAGAATGCCGCCCAGGCCCTTGGGAAGCCAGTGCTCCTGCATCAGTCCGAGACAATCTTGCCATGCATCATCGCTGCCATCGGAAGGACGGCAGTGAATGACGATGGGCAACTTCGCGGCTGCGGCTAACTCCATCTGCCGCGTGAAAACTTCTTTCTGCACATCGCGCGGCGAGTGATCGTAGAAATAATCGAGGCCGATTTCTCCCCAGGCGATCACTTTGGGATGCCGCGCCAGGCCTGCCATTCTTTCGTAAGCAGCCTCGTCCGCCAAGCGCGCTTCATGGGGATGAATGCCCAGCGTTGCGTAGATAAAATCATATTTCTCCGCGAGGCGAATTCCGCAATCGACTTGATCGGGCCCATCGCCATTGCCGATGGCGACGATGGTCTCAACGCCCGTCTCTCGTGCGCGGGCGATCACCGCCTCGCGATCGGAGTCGAACTGCTTGCCATCAAGATGGGCGTGGGAATCGACGAACATTGGACCTCGGACCTCGGACTTTGGATCTTGGACTTCAGACCTCACCCCTCACACTTTCAGACTTCGAATAACAAGTTTTTGCTGAGGTCCAACGTCTGAGGTCCGACGCCTTATTTCAACCTTGCGCCCACCGGCACGTCCTCCAAAAAGCTTGCCAGGACCGGTTTCCCGCCCTCGAGTGAAGCCGCGACTATCATGCCATTCGATTCCAGGCCACGCAATTTGCGCGGCGCCAGATTGGCCACGATCACCACTTTGCGGCCGATCAAGGTCTCGGGAGCATAGGCTTCGGCAATGCCAGCCAGCACCTGGCGCACTTCGGTGCCAATATCGATTTCCAGCCGCAAAAGCTTGTCCGCCTTGGGGACTCTCTCCGCGACTTTCACCACACCGACGCGTAATTCGATCTTGGCAAAATCATCGATCGAGATTTTTTCGTTCGCCGGCGCGACTGGAGCCGGAGCGGTCGACGGTACCGGCACCACGGCAGCAGCCTGCACCGTGCTCTGCGCCGGGCCCGCCGCTGCGACCGCTTCGGCCACCGGCGCAATTCTGTGCTCTTCTTCCATTTTCTGCATCCTTTCAATCGCACTCTTATCGGCACGGGGAAAAACGGGCTGAATCTCGCCCAGTTTCGTGCCCAAAGGAAGTTGTCCCCAAGCCAGGTCGCTCAGAACCAATTTCTTGATGTCTCCCAGCCCCATCTGCGCCCAAATCTTCGCGGTCGCGTCGGGCATGATTGGATAGGCAAGGGCGGTTGCAATGCGCAGCGCTTCAGCGGCAGTATAGAGCACGGTCGCCAGACGCGAGCGGCTATCCTCATCTTGTTTTTCGCCCAGCGCCCACGGTTCGTTTTCCACGATATATTTATCGACCGACGCGATCAGCGCCCAGGCGCTCTCCAGCGCTCGCGAAAACTGGAATTGATCGAAGAGCGTTCCAAACTCGCGAATCGTCTTTCGCGCCGTCTCCGCGATCGCACTATCAGCGGCAGTCTTTGAAGCGCCATGCGATGGGTACGGCACCTCACCCTTGAAATAGCGGTTGATCATGGTCAGCGTGCGGCTGGCCAGATTTCCCAGTCCATTGGCCAGGTCGGAGTTATAACGCTGCACCAGGGCATCGAAGGAAAATGACCCATCCTGGCCGAACACGACCTCGCGCAGCAGAAAATAACGCAGCGCATCGGCGCCGAGAACATCGAGAATCGTTTCGGTGCGAACGATGTTGCCGCGCGACTTCGACATCTTGCTCTCTTCAAACAGCAGCCAGCCATGCGCCACGATTGTCTTGGGCAGCGGCAGACCGGCCGCCATCAGAAATGCCGGCCAGTAAACGCAATGGAAGCGGACGATTTCTTTTCCGATCATCTGCACGTCTGCCGGCCAGAATTTCTTGAAGGCCTCCTGCGCCCCAGCGTGAGAGGAACCGTAGCCGATGGCAGTGATGTAATTGGCCAGCGCATCGAACCAGACGTAAATCACGTGCCCAGGATCGTCCGGCACCGGAATGCCCCAGGAGAATGTCGAGCGGCTGATCGACTGGTCACGCAGCCCCGAGCGCACAAACGAAATCACCTCGTTGCGGCGTGCCTCCGGACGAATGAATTCCGGATTCTCGTAGAGCGCGAGCAGTTTTTCCTGAAACGCCGAAAGCTTGAAGAAATAATTTTCTTCATGCACGGTTTCGGTGATGCGCCCGCAAGTGGGGCAGGGATCGCCCGGCTGCGCACCATCGACATAGAGTTCATCCGAGACACAGTACTGGCCGGTGTAAGTGCCTTTGTAGATGTAGCCGTTATCGCGAAGGCGCCGGAAAAGCTCCTGCACTCGTTTCTTGTGCCGATCTTCCGTGGTGCGAATGAAGTCATCATTCGAAATGCCCATCCGCTTCCAGAGTTGGCGGAACTCTGCCGAGACCGCGTCGGCATACTGCTGCGGAGTCTTTCCCGCGGCCTCGGCTGCCCGCTCGATCTTCTGCCCGTGCTCGTCGGTGCCGGTGAGAAAAAAAGTCTCCGCGCCCAGCAACCGCTGTCGCCGCGCAATCGTATCGCACGCAATCGTCGTATACGCGTGCCCGATGTGGGGATGCGCATTCACATAATAAATCGGAGTCGTGATGTAAAACTTCTTGCTCATAGATTGTTTTCTGATCCGGCGGAAGTGCCGGCCAGCGGCCTTTGCGGCCGTTCGCAGCGTCTTCCGCGATGAAGCCGTTGAGTCTGCTAACCGCGCCCCTTCGATAAGTAAGACTCGATGGCCGCGCCCAATACGCTTTTCAGCGGCACATGATGCTCCGCCGCGATCCGGCGGCAATCTTCATACTCCGGGGCATAGTTCGTGACCGTTCCATTCATACTGGCGACCTTGATCCGAACGTCTCCCCAGGGTGTATGTACATTCTCCCACCGCCGCGCCAAAGTCTGCCGGATCTCGTCGTGCCGGCGCACTCCCAACGTAGTCGTCTCGGTGAAGATCAATTGCGTCAGAATGCCGGCGTGCTCTGGTTTGCATAACACTGTTAGCAGTGTACCCGGGCGGTTCTTCTTCATCTGCACCGGCGTTGCGAAAACATCGAGCGCGCCCTCTTCGAGCAATCGGTCCAGCACATAACCAAAAACCTGCGGATTCAGATCGTCGAGATTCGCTTCCAGCACGGTGATCCTTTCAGAAGTCGCATGGTCCGCCAATGCATGCGCATTCGACTCTCCAACGGTCAGACGCACCACGTTTGGATGTCCGGGAAAGTCGCGCGATCCTGCGCCGTAACCGGATTTCTGAATCTTCATCTCCGGGAAAGCCGCGAAGCGCGAAGCCAACGTCTTCACTATCGCTGCGCCTGTTGGCGTAACCAGTTCGGCCTGCAATCCCGAAGAGTAGATCGGCGCGTCCTGCAACAACTCCACTGTGGCGGGAGCGGGCACGGGAAACGTGCCATGCGCGCATTTTACTATCCCGCCGCCGACGTTTAACGGCGAACAAATGATTTCATCGACGCCGAGCGCCTCCGCCCCAACCGCGGCGCAAACGATGTCAACCATGGCATCGACTGCGCCGACTTCGTGAAAATGCACACTCTCGATCGACGTATTGTGAATCTTAGCCTCTGCCGCGCCGAGCCCCTCGAAGATGGTGATTGCAGTTTTCTTCGAGGTGTCAGAAATTGCGGCCGCAGCAATAATTTTGCGAATTTCCGTTAAACCACGCCCCTGCGAGTGAGAGGGTTCGAGTGGCGCAGGCGCCTCTGCCAGGGGACTCGGAGCATGATGAGTATGGGAATGAGCGTAAGGCCCATGCTCATGTACATGATCATGCGGGTGCTGATGCTTTTCCTGCTGTTCCCAAAATTGTTCGCGCGGCAAATCTTTTTCCCCATCGACCCAAACATCGACCTTGGTGGCGGAGATCCCGCTGCGCAGCACGCGCGAAATTTGCAGCCGGGCGCCAACCTTTAAAGCCGCGACCGTGTCTTCCAGCACTTTTGGTGACACGCCGGCATCCACGAGCGCGCCCAGAAACATGTCGCCGCTCATGCCAGAAAAACATTCCAGGTAGGCAATACGCATAGGAACTCGCCGCTATTCGTTCGTAGCTGGTCGTTGGTGAAAGCATGACGTCGACTTGCCAAGGCCTAACGAGGCGCGGCCCACGACTTGCTTAGCGACCAATTTTTCATCATAGGGAACCGTGCATCGTGCGTCAAACCAGCGTCCGCCATGCACTCTGCTAGAATCACTATCTTCTAAAATAGCTCAGAGGGAAGCCTTGTATCGTCATCTCGAACGCCGACTCGCCCAGCATTTGCTGGAATTTTTGCGCCAACGCTATCCGGAGGCATCTCTTCCCCAAGTAGTGATCGAGCCTCCCCCGAAAGTGGAGCTCGGCGATTTTGCGATCCCAATTTTTCCGTTCGCCAAACCACTGCGCACCGCACCGCTGAAAGTCGCCGAAGCGATCCGGACCGGAATCGGCCCCATCGAAGGCATCGCGGAGATGCAGGTTGCGCCTCCGGGGTATTTGAACGTAAAACTCGATCGCGGCGGGATGGCCGCCGCCCTGGCTGCTGACGCGCATCCGCCGGCTGACGGGCCCTCAGGAAAAATTCTGGTGGAACATACCAGCATCAATCCTAATAAAGCCGCGCACATCGGCCACCTGCGGAATGCCATTCTCGGCGACACGTTTGTCCGCCTGCTGCGCTACGCGGGAAGGGAAGTCGATGTGCAGAATTACATCGATAACACCGGGGTGCAGGTGGCGGATGTCGTGGTTGGATTTACGCACATCGAGAAGAAGTCGCGCGCAGAAATCGAAGCGCTCGCCCGCCAGCCGCGTTTCGATTACTACTGCTGGGAGCTTTACGCGCGGGTCTCGCAGTGGTACGCGCAGGACAAGCAGAACCTGCAAATCCGCGCTCAGACGCTGCATGGCATAGAAGACAGCGCCAGTGAGATTGCCGCGATTGCGGAATTAATTTCGACCGCGGTCCTTCGCCGTCATCTCGAAACCATGGACCGCCTCGATATTGAATACGACTTTCTGCCCCGCGAGAGCGAGATTCTTCATCTTCATTTCTGGGACGCGGCATTCACCAAGCTGAAAGAAAGCGGCGTGCTCACCTTCGAGAATGAGGGCAAGAACAAAGGCTGCTGGATCATGCGCCGCGCCGGAACCGGCACGGACCAGGTGAAAGCGGGCGACTCGCCCGCGCAAGCCAAGAAAAAGACGAACGGATCAGACACAATCAGCGACAGCGACCTCGATGATCTCCTCGAGGAGATTCTGAGGCAAGCTGTAGACATCCGCCCCTCAGGAATCGCCGAAGAAGACCAGAAAGTGATCGTCCGCTCGAACGGCACGGTAGGCTATGTTGGCAAAGACATCGCCTACCACATGTGGAAGTTCGGCTTGCTGGGACGCGATTTCGGTTATCGCAGGTTTTACCGCTATCCCAACCAGCACGAATGCTGGATTTCCGCGATGGAAGGGGAGAAAGATCATCCCCACTTCGGCGATGTTGCGGAAATCTATAACGTGATCGATGCTCGCCAGTCGGAGGCGCAAAACACGGTGACCGAGGCTTTACGCGGACTTGGCCACAACGAGGCAGCCGACCACTACACGCACTTTTCCTACGACATGGTCGCGCTCACGCCGCGCTGCGCCGCCGAACTCGGCTACCAGTTGAGCGAAGAAGATAAAGCACGCTCTTACATCGAAGTTTCAGGGCGCAAGGGCTTCGGCGTCAAGGCCGACGATTTGCTGGATCAACTGATCGTCTCGGCCAAGAATGAAGTCGATTCGCGCCATCCGCAACTGGTCGATGCCGAACGGCTCTCCATTGCCACGCAGATTGCGATCGGAGCGCTGCGCTATTTCATGTTGAAGTTCACCAAGCAGTCGGTGATCGCATTCGACTTCAAAGAGGCGCTCAGCTTCGAAGGCGAGACCGGACCTTACGCGCAGTACGCCGTGGTTCGCGCGACCAGCATCTTTAAGAAAGCCGGAATCGATGCCGACACTTTTTGCAAGGGTGTTGCCAGTAACGCATCCACCGGGGACCTGGCACAGTTTCTGGCCGGCGATGCTGCCAATGAATTTTGGGAGCTGTGGCTCGCCGCGTCCAAAACGTCCTACGTCGTGAACCAATGCATCGCGACCACGGAGCCGGCATACCTGGCGAAGCATGTGTTCCAACTGGCGCAACTTTTCAACACGTTCTATCACCGGCATCCTATCTTGAGCGAAGCCGATGAAAAGCGAAAGCAGTTTCTGTTGATAACCGTAGCCATAGTTCGCCGCGAGCTGATTCGAACACTGGCCGTGCTGGGCATTACGGTGCCCCCAGTAATGTAAAGGGCGAGGAGAACAGTTGATGCCGGCGGTAGATTCCACTTCTCGCTCTTGGTTTCGTCCGATGTTCCGGGCCTTGCTGGTTTTCGTCATCCTGCTCGCGTTGGCTGGATTCTTGTACCAGAATATTTCCGAGGCTCGCGACCGGCGCTTCAATCCTATGCCGGGCAAACTTGTCGATGTGGGCGGCTACAAAATGCACATCGACTGCACGGGGCAAGGATCGCCAACCGTTATTCTCGACTCCGGCCTGGGCGATTCGTATCTGACGTGGCGCAAAGTGCAGCCGCAGATCGCGCAATTCACGCGCATCTGCTCCTATGACCGGGCCGGAATGGGCTACAGCGATTCGAGCCGGAAGTTGCGCACGAGCCGGGAAATT
>Ga0224555_1004153_pt1 | contig 13651 bp, 14 predicted proteins | sample 714S23034metaG_FD_180687 | JGI IMG/M metagenome (GOLD analysis project Ga0224555, IMG submission 180687) | Peat soil microbial communities from Stordalen Mire, Sweden - 717 S2 30-34 | ecosystem: Environmental > Terrestrial > Soil > Wetlands > Peat | place: Sweden: Norrbotten County, Stordalen...
GCGTCAGGACGTTCGCTCTTCGCAATAGTCCACTAATTACTGGCGATAACGGACCAATGATCAGAGCCTCCTCACTTCGGCAGCTACGGGTTTTTAACCGTTGGCATGAATCCCGCACTACGGCAAGCGTGCTGATTGCCATTCCCGTTTTGCAGGAACGCATTTCGCCGGTGCTCGACACGGCGGCGCGGCTGCTTTTGATTACCCGCCGGCGCGGGAAGGAAGTGGCGCGGCGTGAATTCGTCCTTGGCCCATTGCCGTTGGAAGACCTGGCGCGGAGCGTGGCGGAATTGCGCGTGGACGTGCTGCTCTGCGCCGCCCTGTCCGAATCGTTGCTGCGGGCTTTGGAACGGCGCGGCGTGCGGGTCAAACCGCATCTCTGCGGCGAGGTGGAATCGGTCTTGCGCGCCTTCGACTGCGGCCAGCTCCGGCGGGATGAATTCCGCATGCCGGGTTGTTAGGGACAACATTCGCACTGCGGATGTTGCCGTCGCCAGCGCGTTGCGCAGCATGGCAAGTCCAGCGGGAACGAAACACAAGCCAACACATCGGCGTGAAAGCATCACTATCAAAACCATTGCCAGCGGGAATGCGCGCGGATCGAAGCGGCAAGCACCACTGGTTCCAAATCACCGGGTTGCCCGGATGGAAACGTGCGCAACTGGGCATGCCCGCGTTCGGCAATGCCGATTGCTCTCCGCCGCCGGAACTGCCGCGCACCCATGCAAAAACAGCTTCAGAACACGACAAACAGGTTGATAAATCATGAGCCAGTCACAAACCGAAGCGATCCGTAACCGCCAAACCATGTCGGAACGCCAGGCGTTGTTTCGCCGCTTCGGCTACGATTCGGCGGCGAGCCTTAAGTTCATCCTCGCGAAAGCCCTGCCGTTGCCCGGCCACGTGCTGGAAATCGGCACCGGCAAGGGCGGGTTCCTCGCCCAACTGGGGAAACATGCAGATCATATCACGACACTCGATATTGACGCAGGCCAGCAACGGCTGGCGAAACGCCATGTTCGCCAAGCTAGACCGCGTTGCCCCATTCGATACGTCATTCATGATGCGGAGCGTTTACCTTGGGCCGATGCCAGTTTCGATTCGGTGGTCAGCGTGAACACCTTTCACCATCTGGAGCGCCCGATGCGGGTGCTCAAAGAAATGCTGCGGGTGTTGAAACCGGGCGGGAAGCTCGTCCTGTGCGATTTCTCGCCGCGCGGCTTTCAGATTTTCGACCGGATTCACCGGTTTGAAGGCGGAACTCATCCGCGCCTGAAGAATGGTTTGACCGGGTTCGGACGCTTGTTGCGCCGTCCCGGTTGGAAAACCAGACGATTCAAAGGATGCAACCAGGAAATTCTGGTGGCGACCGCGCCATCCGTCCCAACGAAAGAAAACACACACATGATTACCATCGCAATTCCCACATTCGAAGGCCGGCTTCACGGACACTTTGGCGGCTGCCGAGAATTCACGCTCGTAGAGGCGGACCCCGAGCAACGGAAAATTGTCAGCATCCGGCCTGTAACTCCGCCGCCGCACGCACCAGGACTTTTCCCACGCTGGCTGCGCGAGCAAGGCGCGAACGTCATCATTGTGGGCGGCATTGGCCAGCGTGCGATCGCCATCTTCGTTCAGGAAGGCATCAAGGTCCGGGCGGGTGAAGCGGATGCCACGGTGGAGGCGCTTGCCACCGCGTATCTCGCCGGCCGGTTGGTGAACGAACCCGCCGGGTGTGCGCATCACCACGATGCGGAGGGCGGGCACGAGCATCACTACCATTGCGATCACGGCCATCAATGAACGATTTCCCGCGCACACGCTCAAACAATCAACAAGAAAGGATCAAACCTATGTCAGACCGAACACTCGCATTCCTGGAAAAGTTCAAAGGCGACTTTGAGAAAATGAAAACGTCCGCGCCAGAAATGGTGAAAGGCTTTGGCGGCCTGTTCCAATCCGTTATGAAGAACAGCGCCCTCAAGACCAAGGAAAAGGAACTGGTGGCGCTCGGCATTGCCGTCGCCCAACGCTGCGAGCCGTGCATCAACCTGCACGTCCAGAAAAGCCTCGAAGCCGGAAATTCCCCGGCGGAAATCCTTGAAGCGGCCTGCGTGGCCGTAATGATGCAAGGCGGCCCGGCTTATACGCACATTCCGGTCGTTATTGAAGCGCTGGAGTCGCTGGCACCGAAAACCTGAACTGAAATGTTTGACCCAAAAGCATCCTCATTCGACAAGGCCCTGGCTAGGATTTGCGCGAACTGCCTAGTCTGCCGACATGCACGAAAGCGGCAACGCGGACTCGCGTTCTGGCTGGTGAAGCACGTCGAAGCCACGCTGTGCCCCTTCTGCCGTGCTTATGAACGGGTGTATGGGCGCCCTGCGCATGAGCGCCATCTTCCCAAAGATCCCCGTTTTCAAGACGCGAATCAAACCGGCTTCAAATGCGTCAGTGAACCTCGACCTGACGAAAGAGACATTTTGTAACTTTTCCGACGCATGCGGCTCAGTTCAAGGTGATATGAAAATTGAAAACGCGATTCGTATTCTGGCAGGCGCGATGATGCTGGTCAGCATTTCACTGGCGCATTGGGTCAGCCAATGGCTGCTGCTGGGGGCTTTTGCCGGCGTGAACCTGATCCCGCCGGCATTCACCGGCTTTTGTCCGGCGGAAAACATCTTCAAAAAACCGGGCATCGGAAAGGGTGGTGGATCATGTTGTCGTTAGCTGGCAGCCTGCTGATTGGCGGCGGACTGGGAGCGGCGCTTGGCTATTTCGGAAAATGTTCTTCCGGCACGTGCCCGCTGACCTCGACCTGGTGGCGCGGGGCAATTTACGGCGCGGTTCTTGGGTTGGTATTTTATTTTCTTTCGGGAAGCGGCAGTTCGACTTCCATGAACGAATCCACACCGAACGTGAAGCGAATCAACGAAAGCCAATTTGAGACGGAAGTAACGCAAGCGGCTTCGCCGGTCGTGGTGGACTTTTACGCAACGTGGTGTGGGCCATGCAAAATGCTGTCGCCCATGTTGGATGAACTGGCGGGGACCCTGACCAACAAAATCAAATTCGTCAAAATCAACGCGGACGAGGCTCCCAGCCTGTCCCAGCGTTTTGGCATTCAAGCCATCCCCACGCTCATCTTCTTCAAGAATGGCAAAGTGGCGGACAAGCTGATCGGATTGCCTTCGAAAGACACATTGAAAACGCGCCTGGATTCCCTGACGGGACCAGACACTCCTGCCAAAAATTCTGGTTGAATGACAAGAACCGGGTAAAGTCAGCGCGGCGGAGCAGCGCGGATTTGTTGAAATTTGCTTCCGCCGTTTCCGTGAAATCGGCGTCGTTGGTGCGACCAGCACCGCGACCATCATGAGCAGCAATTTCATCCAACGCGGCGGGCTGTGGGTCGTGGGCCAGAGTGTGCTTCTGTTCGCGGTTGTTATCTTCGGCGTGGTCTTCCACGGCGACGGAAAGAACCTTCTGGTCATGGCCTGCGGCGCGGTTTTTTTCGTGGTTGCCCTTTGCTGTGGCATCGCGGGGACCGTTGCGTTGGGCCGCAACCTCACCCCTTTTCCCAAACCGTCCACGCACGCGCAATTGGTTCAAGGCGGCATCTACGGTCTGATGCGCCATCCACTCTATACCTCGGTGTTCTGTGGCTCGGTCGGCTGGGCGCTGGTTTGGCAAAGCTGGCCTGCCTTTCTGGTGTCGCTGACCCTGGCACCATTCTTCGTTGCCAAAGCCCGGCATGAAGAGCGTTGGCTGCGGCAGCAATTTCCGGATTACGCGTGCTATGAACAGCACGTGCGACGATTCATTCCCTGGATTTACTGACCCTCAGCTTCGCTCGGACTTTGTCCGCGCTGATCGGTCTTTCGCCGGAACTGCTCGGCAGTGGCGGCTCGATTAGCACCCTGCCCGTGTTGGTCTATGTCGCGCGAGTTCCAGCACAGCAAGCGGTGGGCATGTCGCTGGTCATCGTCGGCGGCACGAGCGCGCTCGGCACGCTGCTCAATCTGCGGCAAGGCGCTTTCGATTTTCGGGCGGCCACGTTCTTCGTATTGAGCGGAATGGTGGGCGCATTTATTGGAGCGAAATTCACCCACTTGGTTTCCGCGCCGGTGTTGCTGCTGTTGTTCGGCGCGCTGCTGCTGCTCGCCTACGGCATCGGACATTGTGCGGTGATCGTCGTGGCGCGCACGTCCACTGAACTCGTTCAACGCTTCCTCAACTGGAACGAGCAATCCAAAAGCGTCGCCGTTGTAAAAAACATCTGCGGCCTCTTCGTCATTCTTGGTGGCGTGTGGCTCATCTATACCGCACCATGAACTCGTCCGCGCCATGCCCGGTTAGCTGCCAGACCAACTATGAAACGCATTTTCATTCGTGGAAAATCTCCTGAACAATTGCCTTCACCCGTTCATCCCACAGGTGACTGCCAATAGAAAAAGAATATGAACCTAAATACCGACCAGCCCAAGGCTCCCGAATCGAAGCCCGATGCCAAGCCTGATGCGCCCCAGCCAGCTAAGAAACGCATTTCCTTCCGCAAACTTCCGTCGTGGCTGGTCGTGGTCATCGTGGTCATTGTCATCGTGGCCGTCGCCATCGGCTTTTGGCGTGCCCGCCACACTGCGTCCGCGTCCGATCACCTGGTGCTCTATGGCAACGTGGACATCCGCCAGGCGCAATTGGCCTTCAACGACAGCGAGCGCATCACCGCCTTGCTCGTGCAGGAAGGCGACCGGGTCACCAACGGACAATTGCTGGCCACGTTGGACACCCGGCGGTTCCAGGCCAACGTCGCGAACCGCGCCGCCACCGACGCCGCCCAACGCGAAGTCGTGGCCCGCCTGGTGGCGGGCAACCGGCCCCAGGACATTCGCAAGGCCAAAGCCGACCTGGAAGTCTCGCGCGCCGACGCCGTCAATGCCCGGCTCACCGCGCAGCGCGTCCGCGACCTGCGCGCCCAAAGTGTCAATTCCCCGCAAGAACTGGATGACGCCCAGGCGACGCTCAACGCCGCCGAGGCCCGCCTCCAGGCCGCGCAGGAAGCCTATGACCTGATGGTGATCGGCCCGCGCCAGGAGGATATTGCGTCCGCCAAGGCTACCTTGCAGGCCGATGAAGCGGCGCTGGCGCTGGCCCAGTGCGAGCTGGCCGACGCCAAACTCTATGCGCCCGCCAGGGGCGTGGTCCAAAATCGCATCCTCGAACCGGGTGACATGGCGTCGCCGGCGCGGCCAGTGTTCACCCTCGCGCTGGACGATCCGGTGTGGGTGCGCGCTTACGTGGCCGAAACCGACCTGGGCAAAATTCAACCGGGAATGAAAGCCGAGATGACCACCGACAGCTTTCCCGGCAAACGTTACGCGGGTTGGATCGGATTCATTTCCCCCACGGCCGAATTCACGCCCAAGTCGGTGGAGACGCAGGATGTGCGCACCAAGCTGGTGTATGAAGTGCGCGTGTTCGCCCACAATCCACAAGGCGAACTGCGTCTCGGCATGCCGGCCGTCGTGACCATTCCGCTCCCGCAACCCGCCCCCGCCGCAACCGGTGGCGGACCGTAAACCGGATCGGCATGGAAGATCCCGCAACAGTCAGGCCGGCGGATCGCGCGGATGAGGGTGTCCTCGTGTTCCACGACGTGCGCAAACAATTTGTCGCCGGCCGGCGCACCATCCGGGCGCTGCGCGGCGTCAGCTTTGCCGTGCGCCGCGGCGGGGTCACCGGGGTGATCGGCCCGGACGGCGCGGGCAAGACGACGCTAATGCGGCTGGCAGTGGGATTATTCACGCCGGACGCGGGCCGGATCATCGCGCTGGGCTTCGACGCGACACGCGAGTCGCTCGCGGTGCAGTCGCAGGTCGGCTACATGCCGCAGCGGTTCGGCCTTTACGAAGACCTTTCCGTCCAGGAAAACCTCGACCTTTATGCGGATTTGCAGGGTCTGCCGACTGCGGCGCGGGCGGAACGGTATCAGGAATTGATGCACATGACGGGTCTGGCCCGGTTCACCCAACGGCTGGCCGGGAAGTTGTCCGGCGGAATGAAACAGAAACTTGGCCTCGCCTGCACGCTGGTCCGGCCGCCGCAATTATTGTTGCTGGACGAGCCGACTGTCGGAGTTGATCCGGTGTCGCGGCGCGAACTCTGGCAGATCGTCTATCGCCTCGTGCAACAGGAAGGCATGACCGTGCTGCTCAGCACGGCCTACATGGACGAAGCGGAACGCTGTGACGAAGTCATCCTGCTGCACGAGGGAGAAGTGCTCGGCCACGGTCCGCCGCAACAGTTTCGCGACCGGTTGCGCGGACGCGCCTATCTGGTGAGCGCGCCGGGACTGAAGAAGCGGACGGTGCAGGAAAAACTCGCGGTGGCGGCCAACGTGGTGGATGCGGTCATCCAGGGCGGGCGGGTGCGACTGGTCATGGAAACTGACGCGATCCCCGACGCGGGACGGTTGCTGCCGGATGTCGCCGGGGTTTCAATCCAGCCGGCGCCACCGCGACTGGAGGACAGCTTCGTGGCGATGTTGCGCAAACGGCGCGCGGACGACGGCACCGCGCCGCGCCGCCATCCCGCGCCGCGAAACTCCAGGCGCGGGAACAACGGGACCGGTCCGGTCATTGAGGTCAACCACGTCAAACGGCGGTTTGGCGATTTCTATGCGGTCAAAGACGTGAGCTTTCACGTCGAACGCGGGGAGGTGTTCGGGTTGCTGGGGGCGAACGGCGCCGGCAAATCAACGACGTTTCGGATGCTGTGCGGGCTGTTGCCGGTCACCGAAGGCAGCGTGCGCGTTGCCGGGCTGGACCTGCGGCACGCGGCGGCGGCGGCACGGGGGCGGATCGGTTATATGTCGCAGAAGTTTTCGCTCTATGGAAATCTCAGCGTGCGCGAGAACCTGCGGTTTTTCAGCAGCGCTTACGGGCTGTCGGGAGCGCGCCAACGCGAACAGATGGACCGGGCACTGGACGAGTTTGAACTGACCGCGGTGGTCGAGGCCCCCAGCCTCGATCTGCCGCTCGGCCACAAGCAGCGGCTGGCGATGGCCTGCGCCCTGATGCACGAGCCGGAAATTCTGTTTCTGGACGAACCGACTTCGGGCGTGGACCCGCTGGCGCGGCGTGAGTTCTGGAGTCGCATCAACGCGCTGGCGGAACAAGCCGTCACCGTCATGGTCACCACCCATTTTATGGAGGAAGCCGATTACTGCGACCGGCTGGCGATCATGGCCGACGGCGGGATTCTGGCGCTGGGCACGCCGGAGGAAATCAAACAACACCAGCGCTCCGCCGCGCAACCGGAACCGACGATGGAAGAGGCGTTCATCGCGCTCATCGAACATCCGGAACCACCCGCCGGAGCCGCCCGATGAACGCGAAACGCCCGGCACCAAATCCGGCGGTTGCGCCGGCGCGCGGCGGCGGCCGGATGCGGTTGCGCGGCCTGATCCGCAAGGAATTTTACCAGGCGCTGCGCGATCCGAGCAGCATTGCCATCGCGTTTCTGTTGCCAGTGGTCCTGCTGCTGATCTTTGGCTATGGCGTGTCGCTGGACGCCGAGCACGTGCCGCTGGCGCTGGTGGTGGAAGCGCCGAGTGCAGACACGGCCAGCTTTACCGGACGTTTCCAACACTCGCGGTATTTCGCGCCAGTCGAGATGCGGGACGTGCGCGCGGCGGAGGCGGCGCTGATGGCGGGGCGTGTGGACGCGATTGTCCATCTGCGCAGTGATTTTGCGCGGCAGTTGCGCACGCCGGACGGCGCGCCGGTTCAGGTGATTGTCAACGGCGTGAACGCCAACACCGCGCAACTGGTGCTCGGCTACGTCCAGGGCGTCTGGCAGCGCTGGCTGACGCAACAGGCGCAGGCGCGGGGCGGGACGCTGAACGCGCCGTTGCAGGTCGAGTCGCGGGTCTGGTTCAACAGCGAGCTGCGGAGCCGCGATTTTCTCGTGCCGGGCCTGATCGCGATCATCATGACGCTGATCGGCGCGCTGTTGACGGCGCTGGTGATGGCGCGGGAATGGGAGCGCGGCACGATGGAGGCGCTCATGGTCACGCCGGTGACGATGGGCGAGGTGTTGCTGGGCAAGCTGCTGCCCTATTACCTGATGGGCATGGGCGGCATGGCGTTGTCGGTGGTGATGGCCGTCTGGTTGTTTGATGTGCCGCTGCGCGGTTCCCTCTGGCTGCTGTTCGCCACCTCGTCCTTGTTTCTGCTGGCGGCGCTGGGAATGGGGCTGCTGATTTCCACGGTGACGAAGAACCAGTTCGTTGCCGGCCAGGTCGCCATCATCACAACCTATCTGCCGGCCTTCATCCTGTCGGGATTCATCTTTGACATCGGCAGCATGCCGGGCGTGGTGCAGGCGATCACGCATATCGTCGCCGCGCGCTATTTCGTGGCGATTTTGCAGACGCTGTTTCTGGCGGGCAACGTCTGGCCGGTCATCCTGCCCAACGCGCTGGCGTTGACGCTGATGGCGATATTTTTTCTCGGCCTGAGCCGGCGCAAAATGCGGAAACGGCTGGAATAGGCGGCGACCATGGGACAATTTCTCCATCAATTCCGGCAACGGCTGCAGGCGCTGGTGATCAAGGAATTTCTGGCGCTGCTCAAGGACAAGCGGAGCCGGATGGTGGTGCTCGTGCCGCCGCTCATCCAACTGCTGGTGTTCGGCTATGCGGCGACGTTCGACCTGAACCGCGTTCCCTATGCGGTCTATGACGAGGACCACGGCGCGGCGGCCCGCGACCTGGCCGCGCGGTTCGCCGGTTCGCCCATCTTTCGGCAGGTAGCGGTGGTGGCGCATGACGATCAAATCGCGCCGTGGGTGGACGGCAAACGCGTGCTGCTGGTGCTGCATATCGGACCGCAGTTCAGCCGGGAACTGAACAGCGGCCGGTCCGGCCCGGTGCAGGTCATCATTGACGGTCGCAACTCGAACACGGCGGCCATTCTGCTGAACTACGTCAACACCATCCTGGCCGCGTTCAACGCCGATTGGGAACGGCAAACCGGCGGCCCCGGCGCGCAAGCCCGGCTGGAAACGCGGGCGTGGTTCAACCCGAACCTGTTGAGCCGCTGGTTTATCGTGCCCGGCATCGTGGGACTGCTGACGCTGGTGGTCACCACGCTGGTCACGGCGCTGTCGGTGGCCCGCGAACGCGAGCAAGGCACGTTCGACCAACTGCTGGTCACGCCGTTCCGGCCCTGGGAAATTCTGCTGGGCAAGTCGCTGCCGGGTTTTCTCATTGGCTGGTTTGAAACCACCCTGATCGTCGTGCTGGCGATCGTCTGGTTCCACGTGCCGTTCCGCGGCAGTCTGGTGACGCTGTCCGTCGGCCTCTTTTTCTTCCTGCTCTCGACGGTGGGCATGGGGCTGATGATTTCCTCGTTGTCCGTCACCCAGCAACAAGGGTTGCTGGGCGCGTTCCTGTTCATCGTGCCGTCCATCGTCCTTTCGGGTTTTGCCACGCCGATTGCCAACATGCCGCACTGGGTCCAGCAGATCACCCTGCTCAATCCGCTGCGCTATTTTCTGGTGATCTTGCACGGCGTGTTTCTGGAGGGCACACCGTTTCATCTGCTCGTCGCTCAATTCTGGCCTATGGCGGTCATCGGCCTGGTCAACCTGACGCTGGCGGGTTTCCTCTTCCGTCACCGTTTATATTGAGCCGGAGCGATGCCATAAAAAAGGGGAGGCGCCCGCCGCAAACCCGCCTTGCCACGAGGTTGACTTTGTTCTGGAACGCCCGGGCCTGAATCGGCGATGATGATGTGGACAGCATCGGCATGCTGGATCAAAACCTCAACGCAACGCACCCGGGTTGGAGACGATTCCCACAAACAAAATGGAGCGCGTGGTTTTGTCACCGATCACGAAGAAGAACGGACGATCCAGAATCATCTCAAAAGGATTTTCCGGTCGCATCACGGCCATGGTGCGGAGCGTGGCAGTGGTAACCGCTGCCGCTTCGGTTCCTTCCTCGTTCACTTCCACAAAACTTTTCTGCTTCACCTCGCTCAAAAACAATTTCTCGGCTGACATGGCCGAAAAGTCCGCGTCAGTGGAAAAGGCGCGCTTCATGCCCAGCGCTTCGAGCGGTTCGTTCAAGATCACATTGTAATTCAATTTGAAGCGCGGGAACACCACCATGCCTTCGCGGTCTCTAAATTGCGGCAGGATTTTATTTTGCCAGACTCTGCCATCGAAGCTGGCAAGGAGTTTTTTGATGTCAGAACCGTTGTTTGGAAGAATGAGACACATTTGCAGACGCCCGCCGGCATAGGGCAGACGCACGGCTTGAAATCCCTCCGCCTGAAAATAATCAAAATGCCCGTGCTGCTGCATCATCGGAACTTGTATTTGAGTTTCATCGGGCGGGGTGAACGCGCGATCCTTCGTCGCGCCCTTGTCAAACTCGTGCGCCCAACGGCCTTTGAAATAAATAGCGTTGGCAAGGATGACGCGGGTCAGCGGGTTCATCGGCCATTGGACGATGTCTTTGATTCGTCCGTGAGTATTTACCTCCGCCCAGTTGTTGATGATTTTGGCCGATTGCGGGCTGGCAAAATCCAGTGCGCCGATTTTCGCCTGGAAATAATTGGTGCTGCGAGCCATAAACTCCGGTTTCAATTCGACGCCCTGCTTATACCAGATGGAATTGGCCAGACTCAGAGTGACATCGTTCTGACCGCTCGTGATGGATTGATCCAAACTTTTGCAAGCCGCGTCCCGCGCTGCCAGTCCGTTCACATGCAGGACGCTTTCCATTTCCTGTTTCGTCCTGCCCGCCGCGCCGTCGCCGACTATTTGCAGAACGGTTGAAACGCTGTAAGGCGAAATGAAAACATTGCCGCCAGGCTGTTTGCCGGCGATTTGTTTCAGCAAGTCAAAGGCAAAACCGGTGTTGGCCGCCGTCAGACTGTCCTGATCGGCCTGCGCATCCGCTAACGCAGAAAACCCGGCAATACAGATCAACACCAGCAGGCCTTGCCGCGCGATTTTCATAGGGCAGTTAAGATGAGCTGCCGGGCTTCACTGGCTGGCCAGTTCTTCCAGCGGCGTAGCGGAACGGCACGTCGCGCCCCGCAAGCCGTGCGAGGCGCGTCTCGACCGATTCAGCGAGCAATCGGGTGATGGTTTGGAGCAGGATGGGAATGTTCAGGGGCTTTTCCAACAATGCACCCACGCCCGCCCCCACCGCCGCGAACAATTGGTTCGGCCTCGCGGTGATGAGGATGACCGGCACAAGCGGATGCTCGGCACTGAGGCGTTCAAAGGTGTCCCAGCCGTTCTTGTGTGGCATGTTGAGGTCGAGAAGCACAACGTCAACCGAGGTGGAAGCGACGATTTCCAGCGCGTGTTGACCGTCATTGGCGGGAATCACCAGGTAGCCTTCCTCAACCAGCATATCTTGGAGTGAACCGCGCACGCTGGCATCGTCATCCACGAGCAGGATGCGGCGGCGGGCGGGCGGCTTCGTCGTTGTTGCGTTGGTTGCGGCGGAAGCGTCGCGCGTTGGCTGCTCCTCTGTTCCCTCATGTTTCCGGCTTCGGGACTTTGTCTGGGCTTTCATGTCAGGAATGGTTTGCGGTGTTGGCATTGAGCAGCCGCGTGACAAAGGCTCGGTTGGTAATGCGCTCGGTGTGTCGTTTTTCCGGTTCGTGCGTGAACTTGCGGATGGCCCGCAGTAGCACCGGGAAATCCAGCGGCTTTTCCATGAACGCATCCACGCCCAGCCGCACGGCTTCCTTGTATTGGTGCGGGCGCGCCGTGATGATGATGACCGGCATCAGCGGACACACACGGTCGAGCTTTGTGAACGCAGTCCAGCCATCCACGTTGGGCATGTTCAAGTCCAGCAGCACGAGATCCGGGGGATGAGCGGTGGCATGGGCGACCGCTTGACGGCCATCCGCAGCCACGTCCACGTCGTAGCCTTCCGATTCAAGGACGGCGGCCAGCGCGGCGCGCACCACGGCATCGTCCTCGGCAATGAGAACACGCTTGCGATTCGCGGTGGCGAATGAACCGGCAGAATCAGGCGCCAGCGCGCCCAGTGCGAAAGTGGGGGTTTTCGGGAATTTATCGGGTAATTTCATATTCTTTCTTTCACAGGTTGTTCTTTTTTACTGGGCCGCCGCAGCGGGCGCTCGAACGAGTTAAACCTAAGCCGCCGGGATGCCAACCGGCTGGCGGGTTGATTTGCTGGGCTTTAGTTCAAGAACGAATCCACCGCGTCACTTTTTTGGTTAAGAAGTTACCGCCGTCTGGTAAGCTGCTGGCCATTGATATGAACTCCGCTGCCCGCCTGCGCATGACGATGTTGATCGGAGCTATCGCTTTGATGGCTGGCCTGACGCTTTGGGGCGTTCAGGATTCCTGGCGGCGCATCGCGCAACTCGAACGCAAACTGACCGCCTCGCAGCTGGGAAGCTTCCGGCTTGCCGAAGAATTCCAGCAGCGGCTGCTGACCTTGGACAACCTCTTGCTCCGCTACACCGCCCGGCGCAACCCGGCGACATGGAATCAATTCCAAGAGGACAGCGTCCAGCTCGACCAATGGATTGACCAGCAAACCTCGAAGCTCACCACTCCGCGCGAGCTTGACCTCTTCCACCAACTCAACACGGCCTATGACGACTACCTTGCCGCCGCCGCTCAAGTGCAGACCAACGGACAGCCCGCAGGCATCACGGCGGAGGCTTTTGCCCAGCTTGAACACGTCGAACGCCACGAAGACCGGTTGCACCAACTCGGCATCCAACTCGCCGGCGCGCACCGCGAGGCGGAGAGACTATTCCTGGCCGACGTGAACCACACGCTCGCGAACCTGCGCGTCTTCCTTTTCATCGGCGTGGTTCTGCTGCTCGCGCTCGTCGCCGTGCTCGGCGTCGTCCTCTACCGCGACCTCATCGCGCCACTCCGCACGAAACTCGTGCAGAGCGAAGTCCTGCTTGAAAAGCAGGAGAAGCTCGCCACGCTCGGCACACTGGCCGCCGGCATCGCCCACGAAATTCGCAACCCGCTCACGTCCATCAAGGCCCGGCTTTACATGCTCGGCAAACGCGTTGCCACCGACGCGGCCAGCATGGCGGATACGGGCGTCATCAGTTCCGAAATTGGCCGGCTCGAACGCATCGTGCAGGATGTGCTCCATTTTGCCCGCCCTTCTGAACCGCAACTCAAAATCGTGCGCGCCGATGTGCCCTTGCGCGAAGTAGCCTCGCTCATGGGCAGCACGCTCGAGCATGGCCGCGTACAACTCGCGCTCGAAGGCGGTCCGGAGTTGCACGTTTCAATGGATACTGCGCTCATCAAGCAGGTCCTCATCAATCTCGTCCGCAACGCCGCCGAAGCCATCGAAGACCAGGGCAGCGTCACGCTGCGGGTGCGGGCGAGCCATGCCAAGCTTCACGGCAAATCAAGTGACGTGGCTGTCCTCGAAGTCACCGACACCGGCAAAGGCATTCCGCCCGAAGTCGAGAAGCGCCTGTTCGACCCGTTCTTTACCACGAAGGAAGCGGGCACGGGTCTCGGCCTTTCGATTGCGGCGCGCATTGTCGAGAAGCAAGGCGGCGCGCTGGAATATCAGACCCGGCCCGGTCACGGCACGACTTTCGGCATC
>Ga0224555_1004154_pt1 | contig 13651 bp, 11 predicted proteins | sample 714S23034metaG_FD_180687 | JGI IMG/M metagenome (GOLD analysis project Ga0224555, IMG submission 180687) | Peat soil microbial communities from Stordalen Mire, Sweden - 717 S2 30-34 | ecosystem: Environmental > Terrestrial > Soil > Wetlands > Peat | place: Sweden: Norrbotten County, Stordalen...
ACAACCCGGACTGCCGGGATGAAGGCCGCACCGACATGCCGCGCCATCTCGGTCTGGATCCCTCCGGCGTCAAACCCGTCATGCCCACGTAAACGCATGGCTTCTTGGGGTCACGCTTCGGGTTTTCTGCGCGAAGACTTTTGCGGTGGAGGGCCGAGATGGCAGCAAAGACATGGTCATTAAGCATTTTGGTCGGTTTTTTGCGTGCGAAGATTTGCGAAGATTTTGCTTGTTGCATTCGTTCCTTTCATGTTATGCGATGTTTATTGCAGAAACGATAATGGCCAGCAGCACGGCGGGTGGTCTTTTCGGGGAACGTCGGCGGACGTTCCCGGGATGGACGCATTTAATCATTAAGACCAGATTGACATGTAAATATGAGCGATACGAATTTCTGGAAACGAAAGCTTTTGGCTTACTTGCATGATCCGCCGGAGAAGGCTTATGACTACAGTCCGGAACACGGCAAGCGCGCCGAACTTTACGCGCAACGTATCGGTCTAAATCTGTCCGAATGGCAGGACAAGCTGGCCGACCATACGGCTGCGGCGGCAGACCGCTTCATCTTTCCCGCTACGAAGCGGAAGGAGGGCGGACGTTGGGTGGAGACAGGCGTGCCGGGACTGGGTGGCGGCGTTCAATTCATTCATCCGCTCGCGGGCTGCAAGGTAGAGACCGCTTTTCCATCGGAAGATGAGGCCATGGGCTTTTGCCGTGATGGCTTCCCAGATTTCGCCGGCATCGAAGATCCTCAACTGCGCTTCTGGCTCATTTGGCGGCTGTGGCGGCACTACACAGTCGAGCAGCCGGAAGCAAAAAAGTTCGCGCTCGCACTCGCCAGCCTTCCCGCCGACACTCGGATTCCCGACGGGACCGTCTGGCATCACGACGCTATTGTGAGCGCGCTGGAAGCGGCACGGGATGACGAAGGCCGTTTTGCCCCGGCGTTCCTTCTCTTCCAGATTGGTCCGGTGCAAGAGTTCATCGCGCAAGCGCGCAGTACGCGCGACGCTTGGAGCGGAAGTTATCTCATCTCCTGGATGATGGCTCACGCGATAAAGATATTGGCTGACAAACTCGGTCCGGACTGTGTGATCTACCCCAGTCTGCGCGGTCAACCCCTTTTTGATTGGCTGGAACAGGAGAAGCTCAAGCAGGCGTTCCACACGTCTGCGGATAAAATAAAATCAAAGTCGTTCTGGGAAGTTGCCGGATATGAAAAGTCGTTCGGTCAGGACCTTGCCCTCACACCAAACCTGCCCAACCGCTTCCTCGCGGCTGTTCCGGCGGATTTCGACGCGAAACAACTGGAGACGGCCTTCAATGCCGATGGCTGGAATTCCGAAAAGTCTGACGCGGACCTTTCGGAGTGGGCGCGAATTGTCAGAGCCTGCTGGCGGCTCCTGCCAAAGGAGGGAATGCCCGCAAACGCGGAGAAGTTGTGGGACTTTCAGGTCCGCCATTTCTGGCATATCACTTGGCAACTCTGGCCGTGGCAGGATGTGAAACCTGCGATGGCCTTATTCAAAACCATTCCTTTGGGCGTGGAGTCTCATCTGCGCCTTGGTCGTGAGGTCGCCCTGGCTATTCCCGATTTGCATAAGGACACACGTTGCTACTCAACCGGACTCGCGGAAATAGAAAACTCCGGCTGGGCTTGGAGCGCGCATTATCAACTTCTCGCTCATCGCCTTGATGCCCGGCGGCAAACGCGTGACTTCGACGCCTGGCAGACTTTGGCCAAGCCCGGACACAAAGACTATTTCTCAGGGAAGGAAGAGGTCATCGCCACAAAGGCATGGCTAAAGGAGGCACGGAAGGTCGAGTCCCTCGCTCACCTTTTCCGCCACGACGACGAGTTGGGAGCAGTTAATTTAATTAAGCGGGTCTGGCACAAGGCATATTTGGAAAAGCAGCGCGGGTTCAAGCGCAACTCTTTCAAGTTCTACTCAGTGCTGTCTATCGCAGCAGCGCCTTGGAGGGAGAAAATTCTGGCGGCCATGCGCGAGGGATCTTCCGCTTACCATACATTTCTCGACTTCCGCTCGGCTGTGGAAAAAGCCCGAGACATCCTCGAATTCGATCTGCCAGAATCCGTTTCCGACTCGGACTGGCTCGGGAGGGTGGATGCCTCCATCTTTCAGGATCCGTTCTGGAACAACCTCGAACTGGCCAACGTGGAAGAAGGGAAAGTCCGCGATGCCGCGCTCGCCTCTTTGCGATCTCTCTTGACGGCGGTTAAAGCCGGTCAACCAGGCAAATACTACGCTGTCCTCGCCCTCGATGGTGATCGGATCGGCAAGTGGCTTAGCGGCGAGAAGACTCCATCGGTCGAAAAGGTCATCACCGACAAAGGAGCGAAGTATTTCCGCGAGCAAATCAAAGGCCCAAACATCGAGTCGTGGTTAAAGTCTTCCCGCCCGCTTTCGCCCAGCTACCACCTTCAATTCAGCGAAGCCCTTGCCAATTTCGGGCTTTATTGCGCATACCGCATTGTCGAAGCTCATTACGGCCAACTCATTTACTCCGGCGGAGACGACGTGCTTGCGACTCTCCCGGCGGATGAAGCCGTTGCTTGCGCTCAGGGGCTACGGATGGCTTTCCAGGGCTCGCCAAGATTGGCTGACGTTTACCCCGGTCTCTTCCATAGGACGGCGGAAGGATTCATCCATCTCGCAGATAGCAACGACTCACACCAGGGCGACTGGACCTGCGGTTGCCGTCGCCCCGCCGAACCTTCCTGGCCGCTGCTCGTGCCGGGGCGCGCGGCCACCGTTTCGGTTGGATTGGCTATCGGCCACATCAAGGAGCCGCTGCAGGACATGATTCAGGAAGCCCAAGCGGCGGAAAAAAAGGCCAAAGCCAGCCCGGACAAGGACGGATGGGACCGTGCCGCGCTCGCCGTCACACTCTTTAAGCGTAGTGGTGAAATGATCAAGTGGGGTGCCAAATTTGACTCCTCGGCCTTCGCTCTGCTCACATATCTTCGGGATTACTACCGTCTGCCGCTGGACAACCCGTCCATGGAAATGCCTATCAGCGGCAAATTTCCTTACCGTCTTGCGGAATTGCTTGGACGCTATGAGGCGAAAAACCCACTCTCAAAAGAATTGCGAGACATTGCCGAGCGCGAAGTGGCTTGGACGATTAGCCGGCAGACAAAGGCCGTCGAAAACAGTAGCCGCTTCGATCCGAACGAACTCAAGAAACAATGTGATTGCTACCTTGACGAACTGCTGAAAGCCTCCCGTCCACTCAACGAGTTCATCCATCTTTTCGCTCTCGAAGCCTTCATCGCCCGACAAGGAGAATGATCATGCCCCTCTACGCACTTACCCCAAACGACGTCCTTTTTTTTCGCGATGGCCGCCCTATCGAAGCCGCCGGTGGTCATGGCGCCCGATGGCCCGAACCGTCGCTCATCTTTGACGCCATTCACGCCGCCCTTCACCGGGCATTTCCGCTGGATGATGCAGTCCGGTGCTCATTGGAAAATAACGCGCATAGTTGGGAACATGCCCACCGGTTTGGCCGGTCTTCCGACCGCGATCCAAACCGCCATCGGACCCAGCGTTTTGGTTCGCTACAGACTGCCGGTCTCTTCCCAGTCCTTGAGAACGGTGACTGGCTTTTCCCCTCGCCGCAGGACGTCGTCGCCTCCGGCGATCCGGGCTTGCATCTCCTTTCCCCCCTGGCGAAAGAGCCTCTGTCCCGATGCAACTTGCCTGCGCCCTTGAAATATTCATTGGCCAGTCCTTGCGAGCCATCCAAAGAAGAAAGCAAACCGTGGTGGACCAGGAAGGCATTCGACGCCTATTTACGCGGCCAATCTCCAGATGAGACGATGACCCGGTACCACGGCAACCTTTTTGCCGGGGAGTGGGCCACGGGGATTGGGATAGACCCTCTCTCGCAGACGCAGGATGGCGAACGCATTTATTCCGCCGAATACTTGCGCTTGAACTGTGGTGTCCGGCTCGGCTTCGCCGCCACGCTGCCCATGAAGCAGAACGGCGCTCGCGACAACGTGCGCGATTGCATCGCCGAGCTGCTCACCAAGGACCGGTCCATTGTTGTCGGTGGCCAGCAACGGGTTTGCTCCGTCGAGGAAGTGAACTGCGGTCAATCAATTGCCACCGTGTTACCGCGCGGCACAGTGATCGAGGGCATGCGTGTCAAATGGGTATTGCTCACGCCGGCCGTTTTCCCAGGCATCGCTGCCTCCGAGAAGAATGGCAAAAGAATCAATCCACACCGTGGCGGCTGGCTCCCGAACTGGATCAATTCCTCCACCGGTAAAGTCGAGCTCCTCGACGGACCAGGGTTGGAGAAGGCCAAACGGCGGAATGTTCAGGCTGGCAATCTGATTGACGCTCACCTCGTCGCAGCGCGCGTTCCCAAGCCCATCCCCATCACGGGATGGACTGAAGCTGTCCACCTGAAGGGCACAGCGTTGGAACGTGAGCATGGCGCAAGGCAGACTCATCTCGCCGTCCCCGCTGGGGCGGTTTACTACTTCGAGTCCGGTTCTGTGACGGAAGCCCAAAAACTCGCCATGGCCCTTAACTGGCACGGCCGCGAGTCGAATCCCACCACCATAAAAAACCGGCGCAGTACGCTTCTGGGCGAAAAAGGATTCGGCCTTGGCGTGTGCGGCACCTGGCAGTTTTTCAAGGACGTCGCCGGACGTTCCGAGAAATGACTTTGAACAACAAACAACGTATAAACGAAACATGAACAAAACAAAAATCCTCTACCTGTTCACCCGCACGCCGCTCCATGTAGGCGCTGGCGCCAGCGTCGGTGCCATTGACCAGCCCATCCAGCGCGAGCGCCACACCGGCTTTCCCATTATTCCCGGCACCGCTCTTAAAGGCGTTTTTGCGGATGCGTGGAACAATACTCTCCAAAATGGCAAACGCGGCGCCGCTTCGGATGCTTCGTGGTTGTTTGGATCAGATAGTGACACAGAAGCCGCCGCTGGCGCATTGCAATTCTCCGAAGCCAAACTACTTGCCTTCCCCATACGCTCCGCCCGGGGCAGCTTCGCCTGGATCACCAGTCCGCTATTGCTCCGGCGAGCGGTGCGCGATGGGGTCATTCCGAGTGATCTGCTCAATAATCTTGCAGAACCGACGGATGAGAAAGCGATCTTTGACGCGGGTACAGAATCGAAACTCGCCTTGGGCAGTAAAGTCGTCCTTGAGGAATACACCTTCGAGGCGTCTGGCTGGCTTGGCCTGACCCAACTCAGCGAGCGGCTGGCCAGCCTGTTGGCCGAAGACGCCGTTTGGAAGGAAATTATCTCCCGCCTCGTCGTCCTGAGCGACGGTATGATGAGTTTCTTCGCGCAGAACGCCTGCGAAGTCGCCCAGCATGTCCGCATCAGCGACGAAACCGGCACTGCCGAGGGCGGCGCTCTTTTCAACCAGGAGAATGTTCCCAGCGAGACGCTTTTCTATTCGGTCGCTCACTTTTTCTCTGGGCGGGGGGGCAAGTTCAAAGCTAAAAACCCCGATGATGCCGTTACGGAACTTAGGAACAAGCTGGCTGGCCAAGTTTTCCAATTCGGCGGCGACGCCTCTACTGGCTTGGGTTATTGCACCGTGAAACTAAGCTAAAAATATCGCCATGCAAAACCTCGAACAAATTCGTGCTGCCAACGCCCTTGAACCAGCCAGAAATCTTGACCGTTCAGCGGTGAACAAACTCCCAGCCATGGTGCTTGCCAATGGTCTTCTCGCCACAGCCGCCTTTTGCGATGCGGATGGCGGTGGTGAGAACCGCAAGGACATGAAGCTCGCGCTGGATGCCACCGCCACGCACCTTGCCAAACGCGGTCTAATCGCGCCAGAGAAAAAAAACACCAAGGGTATTATCGAAGACTTGAGCAGGCGCGAGTCCTGCCATCTCCAACGCGCAACTGCGGAAGCCTTGGCTTTCATCGCCTACCTAAAGCGTTTCGCCCCAAAAAAGGACTGACCCATGCCTATCTTGATGCCATCCGACACCTGTGCCATCCTCGGCCAGGGCGCTGAGAAATGCGACAGCCGTTCGCTTTTTATGGACCGCTTTGCGAAACCTGATGCCAAAGATGACGCCACATCCACACCTCGTCGTGACTGGTTCAATAAGCTGATCGGCAAGACCCCGTGCGTTCAAACCAACAAGACTTGGTGGCCAGAATTCTCTGCGGTTCCACCTCTTTACGCCCAACTCCGATCCCGCCTCATGGTCAACATGGCCGGCGGCGTGATGGTGAATGCCGGACTTTGTCTCGACCGCTTCGGCCTACCCTACCTTCCCGGAAGTGCTGTCAAAGGCTCCGCCCGACGGCTCGCTCTTGCCGCGCTCCGTGAATGGATGGAAAAAGGCGCTAAACCGTCGGAGGACGAAAACCTCTTTACTCCGGCCTGCAATCCGTTCTCCACTCCCGCAGATATGCTGGCCGAAATCGCCCTCGTCTTCGGGTGGGGCGAAGAAGATTGGGACTTCGGCAAGCGAAGCAAAGATGGCCGGCTCAAATCCGATCTGGTTTACGCGGTGGGCGAGAGCCGCTGGCTGCTGACTTTTCAGCAAGCCGGGCGTCTCCTGCTTGGCGAAGAGCCGACCGCTGCCAAGGACTTCGGCCATTTCGCCGGAAGCGTCAGCTTCTTGCCTGCCTATCCCATCAAGGTCGGTGTCCAGAACCTACCATTGCCCGAAGCGGAACTGGGCAAACTCGAACTCGACGTTGTCACCTGTCACCATGGAGACTATTACGGAGGAGAAATAGATGTGGCCACGGATACGGAAGCCCCGGTTCCCGTCGTCTTCCCCGCCGTCGCCTCCGGCCATATCTTCACCTTTGCGATGCTGCCATTGCGCAACTGTCCATCCAGCCGACTTGGCGGTGCCCGCACTTGGCTGGCCACCAGCCTCGCCACCTTTGGCCTTGGTGCAAAGACCGCAGCCGGCTACGGCTGGTTTGATGTGAGCGAGGGTTTACAATTGTCGGTAAGGGTTGCGTTGAAGGTTGCTGAAGATCGGCGGCTTAAGGAGCAGCGCGACCGCGAGGAAGAGACCAAGCGCAAGTCGAAGGAAAAGGAAGATAAGGAACGTCGCGAGAAGATGAAAGCTGCAATGGCGAACCTCAGGCCGGACCAGCAGGATGATTTCAATCTCGCCCAACTCACCGTTGACCAGTTTCGCAGCGCGTTAGACAACTACGCCAAGAGATCTATGGAGGAGCAGAAGGCTATCGTACGTGCGATGCGATCTGAGCGGGGCGAGCCGGGCAGTCGTCGGGACTTCTGGGACGATCTCAAAGCCAAAGCGCAGAAGAAGGGGGGCAAATACGCTCAAACTGAACAGGCCATTCGACAACTCGGCAAGCAGATGTTCCCAGGAAAGGACGGGAAAATGCCATGAAGACTGAAACCTTTAACCTTGAGCTAATCACGCCCTGCTTCTGTGCAGGAGCCAACCAAGCGGTTGCGGAAATCCGCCCCGCCTCAATCCGAGGACAGGTCCGGTGGTGGTTTCGTGCCCTCGGCGGCACTGCAAAGGATGAAGCTTTGATCTTCGGCTCCGCAGCAGGCGATTCCGGCAGCGGAAGCAGCGTTCGTGTCGCCGTATCGGATGTAAAACCTGCAAGCCAACGAACACTCCCAGGTTTTTCACCGAATGATCCCCAAAGCTATGTGTGGTATTATGCTTCGGTTTCTGGAAACGGTACGAGATGGCAGCCACAGGGGGCATTGCCTGTTGGAACCACATTTAAGATTCACGTCACTTGGCTGCGAGAATTACCAAATCTCAAACCCTCTTTCGATGAGGCACTTTTCGCATTCCTGACCCTTGGAACACTGGGCTTGCGGGCGACTCGCGGCCTTGGCGCGTTCCACTGCGATAAAGCCACAGACTGGCTAAAGATGATTTCTGCTTTGGAGACAAAATCGTTCACCATCAAGAAGCGCACTGATCCAGACAACTTCAGTGACTACTCCAGTGCGCTGAAGGATTGGGCTTCTTGGCTGCGTTACAAGCTGCGCAAAGAGCACAAAGCGGAGCGTCCTTCTGCTCTCGGCAGTAGCGATAACCCACGCCAGGCAAGCGCCGTCCATTTCCGCCCGATTCGGGTCAGCACGAATAGATTCACTTGGCTGGCCTTTGAGCCACCGGCAAGCCGTGTGCTTGGACCAGAATCTCGCAAAAGTTCCTCGCTGCTGGCAAATTACAATTTTTCAGGCCCGGCACCTGCACCTGAGCCGAGATCCCGCCGTTATTGACCTGCTTCTTTCCAATGCCCAGCCAATGACCATCCTATCCCTCGCCTCTAAACAAATCTGGCCGCATGTCCTCACCGCTGGGCGGCTGAAACCCGACAGGGTTTTCCTGTTGCATTCGCAGGACGCAAACGAGTCGCGTGACCCCGCCAAACGCCTCAAGAAATTCTTTGATGATACCGGGCTTGTGCCGCGCGGAGGCTCCCGGCTCGAATTAGTTCCTCACGATGATTTCACGGGCATCGAACGCGCCCTCGACACGCTTGTTACCAAATACCAATTGCTGCTCTCCGACTGCCGGCTGAACTTTACCGGCGGCAACAAACTCATGGCGACCGCCGCTTTTCGATGGGCGGCCCGGCGCGGCGTCTCCTCCTTCTACCTCGAACGCGGCAACCGCCTCACCTGCTTCCAACCCCGTGACGGCGATGTGGCCACAGACTCCGAGCCACTCGATGGGCATATTGCGGACAACCTCGATCCGGTTGCGCTGCTCCGCTGCCAGCTTGATGCTTCGGAAATTCAGCGCCCCGGCCAGACTCTCATCCTCAATGCGGCAGGCCGCAAGTTGGCTGATGGCGAGTTCTATAAGCGCATCCAGAACGGCAGCGATACCCGACAGCTTCTCTGCTGTTTGGGGCAGGCTGATCGGGATTGGAAGGACGGCGACGCCTTGGAGTTTGCCGCAGCCGCCGCGCTGCTCAAGCTCGGGATCCTCCGCGTTCAGCGCAGCCTCCGGCTCAAGGTAAGGTCCTCGCAGCAAACCGGCACACGCCAACCCCATGCGGAGATTGACCTTGTGTTCACTTGGGGCGGACGTCTGTGGCTGGTGGATTGCAAAGATCGCAAGCCGGTGGAAAATCTGGCTGATGCGCTTGAGCCTCATCTGCCCCGACAAATGCCTTCAACGGCAATGGACCTCTTTAACCGAATTCGTAATGAGCTTTCCATCGGCGAAACAAAGGCCATCAAACAAGATTTGCTGGCGATTCGTGAAGCAGGTGGGCTGCTCGGCAACATTGTGTGTGTTCGCCGGGCACCAATGCCCGAAGAAGCCATGCAATATGCCCACAATAATAATATTCCGGTGATCCTGAAGGGGAACCTTGTTGAGGGCCTTCGGAATCTCATCCTGCCGAACCGGCTGGCTTCTTCGGAAGAGTTGAAATCCCTGACTACTGCCCGTACCCGGGCCTCTGCCTAACCTTGTTGAATTCATAATTGCAACACTCTATTGCCAATGAAACCATCCAAACTCAAAAAAATTCCGCGTCCACCCGTCGCCGATTCAACCAATTTCTCGCCCTTGTCCCCTTCCAGGCAGCATTCAAATCACAAGGTTCAAAATCCCCAAATCGCTCTTCTCGCCGTCTCCGGCACGTCCCCCGCCATTCTGACGGAAACCGTTTGGGCGCTGGCGCATCCGCCCGCTGGACAGGAGCCTGTCATCCCAGATGAGGTTGTTGTGCTGACGACCACACGCGGCGCGGAGGATATTCAACAAAGCCTGCTCACTCCGAAAGACGATTGGAGCGGGAAGAAAGTTTGGGAATCGTTGAGCGAAGCCTTATTGCCAAATTCTGACCTGCGTCTGCAACTCGCTGTGCGCGTCATCGAATTGCGCGGCAAAGATCGTGTCAAAAAGGCCGCCGCTGATCTTCGTTCCGCCTCCGAAAATGCCGACGCCGCCGATTTCATCCTTGGAGAAGTGCGGCGTCTCGCAGAAAACCCGGACATTCGCATAATCGCTTCCATCGCGGGTGGCCGGAAGACGATGGGAGCGCTCCTGTATGCCGCCATGAGCCTGCTCGGACGCGAGACGGATCGCGTCACTCATGTTCTTGTCAACGAACCGTTTGATGTCTGTCGCGGTTTTTTCTATCCCGCTCAACCGGTGCGTCAAATAACGGTGGTTGCCGGTGGCCGGACCTGCTCTGTCCTGGCCACGGATGCCCGGATCGAACTGGCCGACGTGCCTTTCGTTCCACTGCGGAACCTTTTCGAACGCGATCTTGTCAAAAAGCCCGGCACGTTTGTGTCGCTGGTGGAACGCTGTTCCCATCGCGTCGCTGAACTCGCCCGGCGAGAAGTCGAACTCCAGGTTTGCGGGGACCGGCCCGAAATTACCGTTAACAAGACTCCGGTGCCGTTGTCCGTTCCCGAATACGTTCTCGTGCGACACCTAGCCGAGGCGGCTCAGGCCGGCCGCCCAGCCATAGATGGCTACGACGCGGCGGCGGGAGCCGTCGTGGAGACCGCCAAGCGCATTTATGCCGGACACGATGAGAACAACTTTAGCGATTGGCGTTACAAGGCTTTGCCCGCCGGCAAAGGAGGCTTTGAGGAAATTAACGAGCGATGGATCACTAAGCGCCTTGACAGCATCCGCACGAAGCTGCGTCAAGCGGGAGCGGGGGCGGCTGCCCTCATTCCACTGCTGCCAGAGCGCGGGCGGTTCTCACTGGATCTCCCTTCCGCTTCAATTGTCCTGCGCGACTGATTTCCTGAACGTCTGCGGACATTCCGAAACTCCTTTGATCCGCAATATCCTGCTATTTTCTTAGGCATGAAAAACAATTCATCTTTTGGAAGCAAACTTTTCGAGCAAATCAAAGTCCTGGGAGGGAGGATTAAGGTGTTGACGGGGAAGGCAGCCATGTCGGCGCTCCGCAAGGCTCCTGGTCTGGCACGGGTTTTGAAAGAGCACATCGACCAACACGGATACACCGAGCCTCTGGTTCTTTCAGGTTTGGGGGTGCTGGCTGTCATCGTCGGAACAAAAATGATCATCGTTGGAAAAGTGCTGGCCTTGGGCGGGGGCGTGGCCACGATGGCCGCTCTTGCATTGTTGCAACCGCAGATCGCGTTGTTTTGCGCACTCGCCGCAACCTTGGGGTTGGCGGTGGTGCTGCTCGGGTATGTTTTGATGGCAGGCGGTATGATCGCGGCGAGTGTTGGGACCGCTTGGCTTTTGACAAAATGTCTTTGGCGGCTCGGATGCAGGCATAGCGAGAACGGGGCTTTGGTTCCCGCTTAACTCCACATAACCAGCCATGCCCACAGCTTGCGTCAATCAGCACGATTGCCGGGTCAGCCTCAAAAGCGAGCGCCTGGAAGTCTTCGGCCACAACGAACAAACGCAACGCGATGAGGTCCTGCGCGAGATTCCAATTCGGGACCTCGACCGCCTGATCGTGGTCGAGTCGGTGCAAGTCACCTCCCAGGCGATGGCGGCTCTGTTGCGCGCGTCCGTTCCCGTCAATATGCTGGGTTGGAACGGCGAATTCCTCGGCGGATTCCTGCCCGCATCGAATGCGCACGGCCTCGCCCGGCTCAAACAGTACCGGCAGACCCTCGAAATGCCCTTTGGCCTGCAAATGGCCGGGCGGATTGTCACGGCCAAAATCTACAACCAGCGGCGGCTCATTCAACGAATCGCCGCCTCACGAGAAGAAAACCCCGAAGTCAACGCCACGCTCAAATGGCTCGATTCGCTGTTTGCGTCCCTCAAACAGGCCGCCAGCGTTGATGAACTTCGCGGATACGAAGGGACCTCCACGGCCCGCTATTTTCAGGCTTGGGCATCGTTTCTGCCCGAAGCGTTTCCTTTCGAACGCCGCTCCAAACGCCCGCCCTTGAACCCCGTCAATGCTTGCATCTCCTTCGGAGCCACCCTGATCTACACCGAAGCCGTGGCGTTTCTTCACGCTCACGGGCTGGACCCGTCGCTGGGACTGCTTCATGCCACGGAAGATGGCAGATGGTCGCTGGCACTGGATTTGATCGAGCCGTTTCGTCCGGTGCTGGTCGAGGCTCTGGCCCTGGACTTGTTCAGCCACCAGATTCTTAGCGAGCAACATTTCGAACCCAAGAACGGGGGAGTTTATTTGAACGAGGAAGGGCGCAAGAAATTTATTTTCCAATATGAACGGCGCATGGAACGCCAATTCCTCTCCGAATCCGTCGGACATCGCAGCACATTGCGCCAGCAGTTGGAAAACCAGGCCGTCATGTTCAAAGCGTCTCTGGAACACGCCGAGCGTTTCGAGCCGTTTCTGATGAACTAACGCTTTCCCGGAGTGTCGAATGAGTTCTGGAAGTGATTGGTGGTTTGATGCCTTTCCGGTCGTGCCTTACGAAAAGGCGCCGCCTGGAGAAAAAGAAATGTTATCCCTAATTGGCTACGATATTGCGGACCCGAAGCGGCTGGCTCGCGTGGCGCGGGTGTGTGAGGATTTTGGGGCGCGGGTGCAATACAGCGTGTTTGAGTGCCGACTGGAGGAGGCGGAATTCACGGAATTTTGGCTTCGCCTGCTCGGGGAAATAAACGAAGATGAAGACCGGCTTGTGGCTTACAAGATTGATGCTCGTTGCGCCAAGGAAACCATGACGGCCGGCACGATGGTTTGTTCGGAGAAAGCGCTCTGTTATCTGGTTTGAATGAAAATCATCACGAACCAACCGCTCAGGACGCGAGACTTTGGCCGCAAAAAAGGCCGGGGTGCCGACCTGGCCGTTGAAAAATCGAACTTGCTATGTTTGAAGAAGTTGCACAGAATGTCTTTGTCTCAGGGCTGCCGACAGCCCGGATTCCGAAGTGGAACCGCCCTGTCGCGACCTGGAGGGCTTTTCTGCTCCTGTCGGCCAAATAGTTAGGGAGACGGAGTGGGGAAACAGGGAATTGCCGAAAGGCATTGGAGACTTGCGCGTCATAGGCGCGTTGCGCGCGAGCAAAGTTCGCGTGGGGAAACAGGGAATTGCCGAAAGGCATTGGAGACTTTGAAATCGGTTTCCGTTAAGAAACCGCGTGCACGTGGGGAAACAGGGAATTGCCGAAAGGCATTGGAGACTCGCCGCCGATGGTGCTAGTTGAGAATCGAGGCCAGGGTGGGGAAACAGGGAATTGCCGAAAGGCATTGGAGACCTTCCGAGGCTGATGCGTAATCAGGCGGGGCCGTTGCCGTGGGGAAACAGGGAATTGCCGAAAGGCATTGGAGACGACAGCCCAGACCTCCCAGACCCGCCCTCTCCCATCGTGTGGGGAAACAGGGAATTGCCGAAAGGCATTGGAGACGCGGTATCATAGGCCGCGCTTTTTTCGCGGGCCACGGGTGGGGAAACAGGGAATTGCCGAAAGGCATTGGAGACGCGGTATCATAGGCCGCGCTTTTTTCGCGGGCCACGGGTGGGGAAACAGGGAATTGCCGAAAGGCATTGGAGACGCGTTGCAGCAAAACAGCATCCATCGCCTGGACTTCGTGGGGAAACAGGGAATTGCCGAAAGGCATTGGAGACGACAGCCCAGACCTCCCAGACCCGCCCTCTCCCATCGTGTGGGGAAACAGGGAATTGCCGAAAGGCATTGGAGACGCGGTATCATAGGC
>Ga0224555_1004155_pt1 | contig 13650 bp, 9 predicted proteins | sample 714S23034metaG_FD_180687 | JGI IMG/M metagenome (GOLD analysis project Ga0224555, IMG submission 180687) | Peat soil microbial communities from Stordalen Mire, Sweden - 717 S2 30-34 | ecosystem: Environmental > Terrestrial > Soil > Wetlands > Peat | place: Sweden: Norrbotten County, Stordalen...
TAGCTGAACATACTGTCCTGAACTCGCTCGTCTCCACGCATACTCAATAGACGAACCACAACCGAAATCGGCCGAAGACCAGAACCAATTTCAACAAGTTCCTAAACATCGCACCCGTCAGCACGGGCGTACTGCCCTCTACCGTGACGAACCCCACCATGTCGATAAGCTCGCCCTTGCGGATGAGCGTACTTTGGTCCGTTTGCGCGCACAGCCCCTGTTTAGCATCGCGCAGGCAAACGGTCGAGCCGGGCCAAAACAGGGTGACTCTTCCCCGTATATGCACCCGGTGAGCCAACAAAGGCGCCACGTCCCACCCTAACAACCTGTCGATGGGAATGATCGCCAGCCTGAAGGGGTCGTCCGGCGGGGGCTCAACAATCTCCACCGCGGAGAGGTTTGGGCACTGAATGCGCATGCCGATCAACTGGCGGCGGCCGCTGTCGAACAACGGGGCTACGTTGCCGCGGATGCGAACTTTCGCGTCGACCAGGCGGGAATATGGTTGGCCTGTCTCCTTGATCATGAAAACCGTGATGCTCCCGTCCGCCAATGTCAGATGTAGGCTGACGTGGCGGTCGTCCTCGATGAATGAATGAATAACGCCCTCAACCTCGACCCATTGGCTGTCTTCGGCAGCACTCAAAAGGCGACTGAACGCGGGCCGGTCCGTGGATGCAGGGAGGCCGGAATATCCAATTACCTGGATCTGCGCCAGAGCGACAATGGGGGCGAACTCGCCGGGGTTGCTTACACCGCGCAGGTCAATGAGCGATCCAGGACGCAGCGAGTTCAACACACCTTGGGCGCCGCTGACAAAGATGCTTCCGGTTGGATCGTGAACGAACAATCCGGCGCGATTGAGACCGACATTCGGATCAACGTAGGTCACCACCGCCCGCAGATGGATAGGATATTCGCGCGCCGCTTCCGCGGAGGTGAGGCTATGCGCCTCGTGCGCAGTGGTGATGATGCGCAACCTCCCCCCGAGGGTTCTGCACGGACTCGGCTCCTACAGACGCCCCTGCAAAAGGAATACCTGCCTGGCACAGGCCGACAAAGAAAAAGGCAGCCAAGAAGGCGCTACGGTGCCCACTCATAAACCCGCCTTCGCCTTGCGCCCCAAACCTGCCTTCTCCCAGCAGGATGCGTTGCGTTGGATGGCGGTTTATGACCAGCCGGGCATTTCCCCACACCAAACAATCCCGGCATGGTCATGCCGCAGTATAGGAACTGCCGCGAACTGTAGTTACGCGCCATTTTTCATCAGTTCTCCCAGTACTATCGGCATGCCGGAGAAATATTTCACTCCTGTCGCCCGCCGGCGAAGGGTGACTGCCCGCTTAGGAACGGGCTTCAACGCCGGCCTCGTGCGCATGATGCCCGCCGTACCTGGACCAGATGATCGGCTGCATGACGACCATTCTGAGATCGTTTTATACGATTCCGCTGATTGGCTCCGCAGGCAGTTCCTGCGCCGAGATCCGCCAACCCGCCTCGCGGACATAGTGTAATGAAGTGTATGTTCGAGCGTAGTGACACCTGCTCTCCGGCCAATCGCCCGCTCAACTCTTTGTTCAGCGCAGGCTCTTGGATGGTCCAACTCGAGTAATTCCTCGCCGCCCGTAGTTGAGCGGCGCTGCCCTCGGGTGGGCCAGGGATGCCGCTCCTGCCGATTGAGTATCCGACGGGCGACGAAAGTGCGAAATGGGGAGCCGCTCGTGTCCGTGACGGGCACTCAAAGCCCTTTACATTGCACTTCATTGAAATCGGAAATGAAGACGTGCTGACACCTAAATCCTTCCACTGAGAGTGTCGGCGATCGCATGGTCCGTTGTGACCTGCTCGCCGGCCCAGATTTTTTTCGCAGTCCATGGAGCTGCTGGCCCGCTCCAGAAAGCGTCTGTGGCGGGCAAACCAAGCGGCAGCCATGAAGTGGAACATAGATAACAACTGCCCGTGGAGATATAATCCTCGGCGATGGAAGGCTGATGTCCGTAGAAGCCCAGGGTCAGCCAGCCCTTGTCGTCGAACGTGCCGGGGGCCTGCATCATTCGGCGCATCACGGCGGTCAAAGCAGCTCGGACTTGCGGAGGAGAAACCTCGTCAGGCAATTGCCGCCACAGACTTATCTCTGCCAGCAACTGAAACGTTCCGAACCGATAGCAGAGCGATCGCCCCATGGGAGGGAACGCTCCTTCCGGACTGATGAGCCGCTCCTGAATGGCAGCGTATCGTCGCGCCCGCAGAATTGTGACTTGTCGGAAAGAGTTCCATGCTTTTGAGGATTTTGAGATTGTGTCCAGGATGTTGAGCAGCATCGGCTGGATTACGAAGCTGTTGTAGTAGTCCCAGTGGAATGGCGGTCCGTCGCCGTAGACTCCATCGCCTTTGTACCATTCCTCTACGCTGCGGATGGCATAATCGACGCGCATCGGATCCCACCAGACACCCATGGTGGACAGTGCCGCCTCGATCATTGCCGAGAACAGAAGCCAATTGTTGAATCCCGGCTGAATGACGCGAGTCGATTGGAGAGCCGCAATTACGTTGTGCTGTGCCCTTGCATCGAGCTTGTCCCATAGCTCTGTGGGCGCTCGCACAATCGCCAAAGCAAGAAAGGCTGCATCTACTACAGGCTGGCCTCCCTTGTTGAAGTTCATGAAGTCGGGCGACTGTGGGTCCGTGCCGGACTGAATGGCCATTCGTGACCACTCAGCGTATTGATGCCGCAGTTTGCCCTCGTCCCCGCTGTCCGGTCCTGACTCCAGCCAAGGCGCAATGCCGGTCAGCAGCCGACCCATGGCCTCCAGGTGGGTGTACTGGCGGCGATCTGCCACGTTGCCATGGGGTGCTACCTCCACGGGCATTTCGGCCTTAAGTTTCCGCTCGCTCAAGGCCCGCAGCACGGGGCCAGATACCTTGGAGACTACCTGAATCCAATAGTCGCGATCCTCTTGCCCGGAGGATGCAGGACTTGAAGGATTCGAACCTATTGTGGAGATTGCCCCCAGTGCCATACTGCTTTGAAGAAACTCCCGCCTGTCCATAGAACCACTCCTATTCAAAATGCAAACAAAGTTTTGCCTGGTGCAACTCGCTCTCACTCCAGGGTCAGCGTCTGGTTGGAGGTAAGGGCTACGGGAGTTGCGAACCTCAAGGTTGAGGCACCACCTTCGGTAGTAGAGTTCGAAGATAGATGATGAGCTCCAATTCGGGCAGATCGACTTGGCAGGTCTACTCTCAGAGTCTGGAAACTCAAGCTTCCGTAGACGCATGAGATTGACAGCAAGCGGCCGGTGCGTGCGATGCTACCAAAGCCATCGGCGGTTACCCATGGTGCACGAAAGTCGCCGGGGATAGTGGGGATTATGCCCAGAGTCTTTTTCGGAGTGTCGGGTTTGAAGCCGGTGGCGGCGAGAAGTGTAGCCCAACTACTCATGGCTCGCGAGTAGTGGCCGCCGCATTCGACATGGTTCCATGGCTGGCCGGAGCGCATATAGCGCTGGTGGACCGCTTCTACAATCTTCACTCCGTCAGCATAGCGGCCGTGGTCCATAAGGAAAGACGCGAAAGCAAACTCGATTCCCGACCAGACCCCGCCAGCCTGGAGATTTGTGATCTTCAACAAGCCTAAGCCGCCGAGTGGAGCGGTTGCGTTGTGGACACCGAACTCCGGGTTGAAGTTGTTCTTGAAGATGCTGTCGATCGATTTCGCGAGGTTCTCTCCAGAGATGCTTGTCGGCAGGCCAATGAGATGACTAAACCACTCGCCAGAGATCTGGTCGGTCATGCAGAGTTCGTCGCGCTGGGCGCCATCGACCCAGAGGCTGTAATAGTCGCCGTTAAAGAGGAGTTCGTCGAAGTTGGTGGAGGCCTTGACGAGGAGTTCCGACCACTGCTTGTGCTCTTCGGGATGCTCAGTGTCAGCCGCGAGGCGGATTGCGGCGCGCAGGGAACCAATCCAGAGCGAAGCGATGTAGGAAGGCGCTCCCTGCATGCGCCATTGGTCGTAAGTCTGCAGGCCGGTGTCACGATCTGGCAGGCCATCGTTGTTGGTGTCGAGCGATTCAGTGAAGGCCATGGCCTTGACGATGTAGGGCCACATGAAGGTTAGGTATTCCCGGTCGCCGGTCCAGAGGAAATCGCGGCACACCATCATGACGAACTGGGAGTTCACGTCGACGCGCGCGAAGCCATTATCGACGGCATCAATATCGCCCCGATAATTGTGAGGAACCTGGCCGAGCGCGTTCTGGTAGCCGATGATGTGCTTCATTTGGCGGAGCTTGAGCGCCGGGAAGAGGGCAACGATGGGGAAGCTTCCCTGGTAATCGACGTCCGTGGTGGACAGGCCGCAGCAGCCGAGTCCCTCCCACATGGCGTATTCATTTTCCTTGGTCCACCAGGTATTGAAGACTGCTGTGGAGAGTTGACTGGACCAAGCGAAGGCCATGGCTTCACCGAGGGAGGTGTCCGCGAGGGTGTGGGCAAAGGACTCCGTGGCGTCGCGGTGTTTCGCATAGTTGGCGCAAAGGAATCGATTGACGTCTCGGGCGCTGGCGAACCAGTTGGCATACATGTGGCCCATCTCGCGGCCACCACGACTGGTGAGGTGATGGGGGAAGAACCAGCTGAGAGTGAAGCGGATGTCGGTTTTCGCGCCAGGGGCGAGGGTTATGGCAGACGCGAGAGCGCCGGTGCCCCAGATGAGTCGCGGAGTCGTGCCTCTGCCGAGGAGATTGGTGCGGACTTCCTTGAGCAGATTTTTGCCGATGGACTGGAAGCTGACTGGGTCGGCTTTTCTTGCGTCCGAGAATACGCGGTCGAGGAGCGGGTCAGCGGAGAGTTCGCGGATCTTGTTCTGGACCTGGTCAGGGGACATCCCGTCGATATCCGCTTCCGTTGGGAGTCGCAGGCCAGGATCCGTGGTGGCTGTGGAGTTTGGGAGGGTACCGCTCCTAACGATTTCATCGAGGATGTCGAGGAGCATGGATCGGCTACGAGGTGTGCCCCAGTGGCACACGCCGGGGAGGGCATAGTCCTGGAAAGTTCCGGAAACGTAGGAGTGGTGGCCGCTAGTAACGGATAGGCACATGTCTCCGATGCCGGAGGGGAAGTCGGATTCCGCGGCGGTGCTGAGGAAGAGTGCGGTTACGCCGTTGTCCTGCGAGATAGTGTTGGTGAGGCGGCGCTTGGGCATGGCTGACGCGAGGGGATTATTGAGAAAGGCGGAGAGTGACACGTCTACTTCGGTGTGGGAGGTGTTCTCGATGGTAAAGGTAAGGTGGAAGCCGGGAGTGGCGGAGTCGCGCTCATTTCCGGGGATGAATGGAGAGAAGGCGAGGACGGATACGCGAACAGGGATGGTTGCGTCATTGTATTGGAGGTGGGTGACGGGAAAGGAGGCTTGGTAGTCAATAGACTCGATGTCCTGCACATAGGGCAGTGTGTAATTGTCGCCTTCATCGGAGCGGAGGTAGAGACGGCGGATTTGTGGGACGGTGTCCGGTTTGCTGTGGGTACGGAGGAGGAAGCGGAGATACTGTGGGCCGGTGCCGGGAGGAGCGGTGGTGGAGCGAGCGTTCTGCGCCCAGGGGCCAGAGTTGAATATCTGCCATTCGTGGAAACATCCATCGGCGCGGAGTTCGATGAATCCGGTGCCAAGGCCGCCGAGCGGGGCGCCGGAGCCCATTGGCATGGTGGAGGGAATAACTGTGTTCACGCCAGAAGGAAAGAGGCGGTAGTGCTGCTGCGCCGGGTGCTGCGATGCGGCGGGCGTGGGTGTGGCGGCCTTGCCGGAGTGAGGGGTCTGGGCGGAACTGGTTGCGTGGGCTGTGGCGAGTGCCGCTGCAGCAGTGCTGAGGAATTCGCGGCGTGACGTTGTCATAAGATTCTCCGAGTTTGGTGGAGCAGCATTTGCGTGTAATTTCCGACCTGCGAAGGCAGTCGCATCCTGGCCGCCGGGACGGATGTAGATCCGCTCTTGCTTTCGCCCGTCCATAGAAACAACTCCAATGAATCTGGGTGACCGTCATCCAGATTCCGGTCACAGAGCGGCGTAAGCCTGGCCTACCATGGTCAGCTTTCCGTCGGCGTCGAAGAAAGAAGAAACCGACAACGGGCCTCCAGCGCCAGGCTTGCCCCAGGGATACCATGCGTAGCCGCGGACCCAGGAGGTCTCTTCCATGAACTTGCACACTGCCTGCATGAAATCGATCATCTGCTGCTCGGTGTAGCGATTGCTCGGGCCACCTTCCTTCGCCTGCCAGTCGGCGGCCGCGAACTCGGTTACCCAGATGGGGCGCCGGTACATGTCGTGGACCTTGTCGAGCAATCCGATGAAATCCTCGGGTTCTGGCGACCCGTAGTGATGGAAGCCGATGGAGTCGACTTGGAGCTTGCTCTTTTCGGCGGAGGCGATGAATGTTTGCATCCACTCGCTTTGAGGCTGTGCGCAAGAGGGACTGACCAGTTCGGTGGCGATGCCCTGGAGATTAGGCCATGCTTCCAACGCCGCCTCCACAGTCAGGTTCGATTGATCGGTATGATCGGGTTCATTGAATCCGAAGAGCAAGGAGGGCTTTTGCGAACGAAGCTTCTCGATCAACGAAAGGCTTCTCGGATTCCAGCCCCAACACATCGGCACGAAGCGGATCGACGCATCATGCAAGGGAACGCCCTTGGTCGAAGTATTCACGCCCCAGTCGTAATACCAGCTGGTTCGCAATCCCGAAACCTCGGGTGCGGCTCCAGCGAGCCCCTTCTTGAGCGTGATATGGCTGGTCTGATTGTTCCCGGCAGTCTGCGCGCCTGCCAATCCACTTCCGCCAAGCAGGAGGCTTGCCGAAGTCATGGCGAGAAAATCACGTCGAGAGTACATCTGTTTATTCCTCTCTTATTACCATTGCCGAATTCAGCGGGAAGCTGCTGTGACGTCGAAGGCGCTCAGGTCCCAGGCGTCCCTCCAAGTTATGGTGAATGTATCGCCCGAGACTGTGATTGGAAGCCAGACATAGCGGCCGTCGATGGCATTCCTCGGTCTCCACTGGTCGGCGATAAAGATGAAGGCACCGGGCTTTCCTGCCACGGGAAGTACATAGGTGTTCTGCGCACCGAAGGTCAGCTCCGAGACCGGCCCGCGGCACGGATTGCCCAACTCCTTCCATGGTCCGGTGATCGAGTCGGCAACCGCCGCGAACGCCGGATTCGGGGCCCATCCGGTGGTGTGCGAACCGATATAAAAGTAGTGCCCGTTCGCCTTGAAGATTGCTTCGCCCTCGAGTGCCTTGTGGGCGAGGATGCGTGTGTAATGGCCGGTGGTATCGAGATAATCGTCCGTCAACTGCGAGACATGTTGGGTCTGATTGTTTTCCGAGGTGGTGATGAGGTAGGCTTTGCCGTCGTCATCTTGATAAAGCGTCATGTCGCGCGACATCTCGCCGTCAGGCCGGAAATCGCGCAAGAAAGCAAAAGGCCCAGTCGGCGATTTGCTGGTTGCGACGCCTGCCCGTGCGGCGTTGTACCCTTTGCCCTTCAGCTCAAGATGAAACCACATTACGTAAAGCCCCGTCTTGGCGTTGTAGAGCACCTTGGGCCGTTCCAGCACACATCCCTTCGTGACGTCGCTGGCGGGATCGTCGCTAACTTTGAACGCGACGCCCTGGTTCTTCCAGTGGTAGAGGTCTTGAGAGGTGTAGACGGAGACACCTACGTTCGCCGAGTTGCCGCCGGGACCCGCGGTCTTGAACTCCCCAAACCAGTAATATGTCCCGTTGTGGAACAGAAAGCCCCCGCCGTGCGCGTTGATCGGCGTGCCACTGGTATCCGGCCACAACTCGCCTGGCCGGAAAGGAGGGGGCGACTGCAGAGGCGAAGTTGCCGTTGTCTGTGCGCTTGCCACGGAGAACGGAATAAGGAAGCTCAACATTGCGGCGAAAACTAACGGACGACTTTGCATAAATGTCTCCTGCTTCAGTCGCGTGCCGATGTGGTCGCGCCGAAGATTGGTTCCGTAGAGGTTTTGATTCGATCGCTCGAATCGCCGGTCAGGTCGAAGAAGGTTATGGTATTGCTACCCTGTTTGAGCCATGGGCCTGGTGTATAGAGCGCGAACTGCGGGCCGACTGACCAGAAACGTCCGAGCGGCTGCTGTTCGAGCCATACCATCCCCTTGTGCAGACCACGCGTGTCAAGATATGTGTCGGCGGGTTTGCTTACGTCCATCTGGGTGCGAAAGAAACACGGACCGCTGCAGGGTTCGGGCAAGAAGCGAAGGCCGGAGAGATCGCTCATGGGCAGAGAGTAGATTTCCCAATTCTTTGGCTGTTTGCCGTCGAGTGTGACGCTGCCGGTGAGGCCTTTGCGCTCAGTTCTGATCACCGCGGTGAAGTTCACGCGACCGGAATTCTCCACGAGGATGTCCAGTGTCGAAGCGTGCGTTTGCCTGGGGATGTCCAAAGAGTCAGTTCCGAGACGGCGGTCGAGCGTACCCACCAGCTGCTGATCGACGTATATCTGGGCATAGTCATGCAATCCATCGAGCACCAGCTTTCCGCCATCTGCCTCGTCCAATCCAGTGCGATAGAGCACATAGCCGTACGATTGATCCAGGTCCTCAAACGTTAAGGGCGTCTTGGAGTTGGTGGGCGTCGGCAGATTGCGCCATAGCGAAGCCGTCAACACCTTTGCCGACATGGGAAACGCTACCGGCGCGGCCTGTTTCGGGACCGCTGGAGGCTTGGCACCAGTGACCTCCGTGATGGCTTTCCGGAAATCGTCGAATTTCGCGCGTGGCTCGCCCTTCTCGTCGAGCGGCGCGTCGTAGTCATAGCTTGTCGTGTCGGGCTGGTAGGTGGTGCCGTTTGAGTTCGCGCCGTTCATCCAGCCGAAGCTTGTGCCTCCTTCGAACAGATAGATACTGACGGAATAGCCCTGTTGCAGCATCCAGTGGAGCTCGGCTGCTTCCTTCGCAGCATCTGTTTCATGGTGTTTGCCGCCCCAGTTGTCGAACCAGCCAGCCCAGTACTCTCCACTCATGCGCGGGCCGTCCGGCCGCAACTGTTCTAGCTTTGCGAAGCTCTTTGCCGCGTCCCCGGTGCCAAAGTTGATGACGGTTGGCAGATCCGGGAGCGAACCGTTTACGAGGTCGTTCGGAGGGTTGGCCGTATAGAGGACTGTGTCGCCCATCCCTGCATCAATGAGCTCTTTCTTGACTCCTTCAAGATAGGCTTGATCATTCCCAAACGAGCCATACTCGTTCTCGACCTGGACTGCGATGATAGGGCCGCCGTTCTTCAGGAGCAGCGGCTTGATCTCCTGGCCGAGACGTGCGAACCAAGCGTTTACGTCAGCGGTGTACTTGGGTTCACGCGAACGCAGCACCAGGCTGCGGTCCTTGAGCAGCCATGACGGATACCCGCCCAACTCCCACTCCGCACAGATGTATGGACCCGGCCGGAGGATGACGTTCAGGCCTTCGGCCTGCGCCTCGCGAATGTACTCGGCTATGTCATTCTGGCCGCTGAAGTCGAAGACTCCAGGTTGAGGTTCATGCACGTTCCAGAATACGTATGTTGTGATCGTGTTCAGACCCATCGCCTTCGCCTTACGAAACCGGTCCCGCCAATACGCCCTCGGCACCCGTGTGTAGTGCATCTCCCCGGAAATGATCTGGTAAGGCTTGCCATCCATGAGGAACTGTTTGCCCTCGACCGTAAATGTGTGCGCAGGATACGCTACCTTTGGAGCTTGTGCGAGAGCGGAAGAACCGGCTGACAGCAGCGGGGTCAACAACAGGAGAATCGGACAAATAAATCGTTGGAGATGGAGCCGCATAGAAGGCACTTTCCTTGACGTAGAATTCGGGGCGTTCCGGTCAGCGCAATTGTATACGGTTTCAGACGGCATTTGCGAGAATCGCCAGCGCCGGCTTCAGAACGAGAAGGCAAACCTTTGAATCGCTCTACCGCCAGATCCAGTTCAAGAGCAGGCACACAAACAGTAGGGCCGCTGAAAGTACCCAGGGAAGTGTTCCGCCGCCATCATCTAGAGCCGTCCGCCACTGGAATACCAAGCCTGTTGTAGTCTGAGCGTGCCGATCAGGAAGAAGTCCGCTGGCAAGCCAGCCCACGATGCAGGTAGTGCCAAAAGCGTAGATCGCCAAGTGGAAGTTCGCGTTCATGACGCTCCCATACCGAACTAGCCCCAATGAGGTGGCAGCAAGGTGTAGAAACGCCACAGCCGTGCCACTAAGAAAACCGGCTATTGCCCCTCTTCCGGTGGTCCGCCGGGTGCTCATCCCAAGCAGGAAGATCGCCCAGAATGGAGCGCCAAATACGGAGAAGATCAGTTGCACATGTTCCATGAGAGTGCTGAAAAAGAAATCGATATAGGAAGTCAGAAGACTCACAGCGATCACCACGATTGTCGCAAGACGACCAATGAATAGATAGTGGCTGTCTGACCTACCTTTCGCGATGCGAGTTCGATAAATGTCGCCTGTCCAGACTGCCGCAAAGCCGGAGACATTTGCCGCAAGTCCGGACATAAGGCTGGCCAACAGCGCGGTGAGTCCAAGGCCAAGCATCGCTGGCCCGTAGTAGGCGGCCATCAAGGAGGGTAGGGTCTGATCGAAGCGCCGTGAGTGTCCCAACTCTGGTAACAGACGATAAGCAGCGAGTCCCGGCACAACAACAATCAAAGAAAAGAGCAATTTGCCGAATCCAGCCCAGAGCGGGACCTGTCGAGCCTCCGCGTCTGTCCGGGCGGTAAAGGCGCGTTGCATCAGAACGAAATCAGTGCACCAATAGCCGAAGCTAAGAACAAAGCCGAGACCGAAAACTACGCCGAAAACATCGAGTGGGGCAGTACGCGAGGAAATCGGCATGTGAGTCCATAAGTGCCAGCGCGACAACTGTGCTGCGTCGGTAGGTATGGTCAACGAGCGAGAGCAATGTATTGCCAACGGAACGAGGCCCGCGAGCATTACGAGCAGTTGAAAGACTTCATTGTAGATGGTTGCCTTTACACCGCCGAGAAGAACGTAGACAAGCACAACGCTCGCCGAGACGAGGATGCTTTCGCCAAAGCTTAGCCCAACAATCACCTGCAATACCTGGGCCATGGCATAGAGACTGATTCCCGCCAGCAGGATCAAGACAGTAGCGACGACGCACGCGTTGAGAAGTCGCACCTCAAGCCCATAGCGGAGTTCGAGGTATTCCGGGACACTGCGCACCCCACTGCGTCTGTATACCGGCATCATCCAGAGGGCGAGAAAGATCATGGCTGGGATCGCGCCGATCCAATAGAAATCGAATGCCTGTACGCCGTATTCCGCAGCCATCGCGCTCAAACCAACAATTTCGAGCGCACCGCAGTTTGCAGAGAGATAGGCGGCTGTGACAATCCACAGTGGTAAGGAACGGCTCGCATTGAGGTAAGCATTCGCGCTGCGGCTCTGTCGACGCGCCAGCCACCCGATGGCAATGGTGGCAAAAAAATAGAGGGGAAGAATCGCAAATCCGATGGAGTGCGCTAGAGACCCGCTCATCAGCGTCTCGGTCCTGGTATGCAGTTGCTCACAATTCCGTCATTGTGTCCGACGGGCGGCTCACTAGAGCGTCCGTGCTTACACTCCGAGTCGCCCAAATCCTCACACAGTCACGGACGCGCGCGAATCGGGCCGTGCTCTGCCGTTAGCTGAGCTTTCGCTGGGAGGAGGGGCTGTGGAGTCACGAATGATCAGGGAAGTGCCAATAGAAAGCAGCAGTCCGAGCTTATTCAAATTCGCCTTTGTGTGGTTAAGTGCCCGAATGCAGGAATGCGCCATTTCTCTCTTTGAAACGTGGATGGTGGTCAGCGCCGGGTGGATGGCGTCGCTGAGCATTATGTCATCGAAGCCAACGACGGACATTTGCGATGGGACACTGACGCCGTTCGTATGCAGTGCTCGTATCGCCCCGATTGCCGTAAGGTCGTTCGCGGTAATTACTGCAGTCGGGCGCGATGTAGCGAGCAAGGAACTCATCGCCGCATCGCCGCCTCCGACCCTGTAGTCTCCATAGCGTACGAATTTCGGATTGTAGGTGAGACCAACCGCCAAGAGAGCTTGCCTAAAGGCTTCGAGCCGAAACTGAGACGTGAGCAATCCCTCCATACCGCCGATGAATCCAATCCGGCGATGTCCAAGTTCTCGGAGATGAAGGATCGCTTGTCGGTATCCTCCTTCGAAGTCGATTGCGACATCTCCTGCGCCTTTTTCTACGTGACGGCGATCCACCGTAACGATAGGGATCTTGTGAAGGAACAGGGGCTCGATGGCCCTGGTGTCAAACTCCGAAGCCATAAGTACGACGCCATCCACACGACGCGTCAACATACGATGAATCGAGTGAATGAGGTTCGGTTCGCTTGACTGGGTTGTCGCCAGGAGAAGCTCCCGGTCATCTTCGACAAGGAGTTCTTCGAGCTTGATCAAGAATTCAGGGAAGAATGGATTCGCCAGATCCGGGACGATCAAACCACAGGTTTTGCTTCGCCCATATTTGAGCGTGGTCGCTATGGGACTGGGAACAAAATTGAGCTCTTCAATAATGCGTCGTACATGCTGCGCAACCTCTTCGGTTACCGGGGCCGAGCCGTTGATTACGCGAGAGACTGTGGCACTGGACACACCAGCTCGTTTTGCGACACTCCTCATAGTGAGGCGCTCAGGCGCTTTTCGTGGGGTCATGGTCTCTTCTTCTCTTCTCTCATGTTGCATACTACAGTGATTTCGTTCAGTACCAGCACAACATCAATCAGCAGGATCGCCACTGTTCAACAGTGTAGGCCATCATCTTACTTGAACCGGTTTAGGATGGCATGCTAAAGTTTCAGGCGCGTTCTGAAGGCGTGATATCCGTCCTACTCGGGGGAGTTTATCGGCATCGTTCGTTCACCGCGGAAGAAGCCGAAAGGGTCCGAGAAAAATGCAGTCATCACGGATCCTGGTCCGACACAAAAAGACAAGGTTGAGCTGTAAGGCGTGTTTCGGGGCGAAGTCCGCTAGAATGCGGGAAATACGTCGGCTACACTCTCAGATCGCACCCTCCGAAATAAAGCTTGACAAGGGCGTCATCGGACGCATAGATTTCTCCCCGCACCCAAATATGTATCCGGTATCTCTCCTGATGTAACCGGATACACGACGAAGACTAAAGGTAGCGCGAGAGTGAATCATATGCGAAATAGAGTGCTGGTATCGGTAATTGGCAAATCGACCATTACGGTGGTCATGGGCTTCCTGCTGCTGATCGCAACAGGAATAGGTGCGTTGGGCCAGCAAGAAACCAGAGCCAGCTTAGGCGTTAAGAGCCATACCTTTGTATGATTGCCAGCGCTATAAGAGCGAGCGTATTGTTCGCCATGGTCACAAACAAGAGAGTTCAAACGGCGGGTATCGACCCCAACGTGGACGAGCGTCCTGACCGTGAGAACGTTTTCATAACTGACATCAGTTTGGTCGGTACCGTCGAAAACAGAAGCAATAGAAGCGACTTTAAGCGTGCTTGAAACGCCCCCGTGTGGAGGCCAAAATGAGGAGAACAGATGACAAGTATTAGACCGACCAAATGGATTCTCACGCTGGGGTTACTTTCCTTCCTG